>QFCS01000504.1_pt1 | contig 76920 bp, 68 predicted proteins | sample 3576561 | NCBI WGS metagenome assembly QFCS01 | reverse complement strand
GCTTACCCTGCCCCTTCATAGGGGGAGTCTCTAGGTCAGGACCACCATGTCTGATTTAAGTCTTCAACTGCAGCAGGCCGCAAGCCAACTTCCGGTTTCCAGCTACTTCAGCGAGGCGCTGTTCCAGCGCGAAAAGGAAACACTCTTCCAGCGCGGGCCCCGGTATGTGGGGCACCAACTTTCGGTTCCCAATGTCGGGGACTACCACGCCTTGCCGCAGGAAGCCGGGGGCCGCGCGCTCGTGCGCACGGACAAGGGCGTGGAACTCGTGTCCAACGTGTGCCGCCACCGCCAGGCGGTGATGCTCAAGGGCCGTGGCAACCTGGGCGAGACCCGCACCGGGCACGCCGGCGGCAACATCGTATGCCCCCTGCACCGCTGGACCTACAGTGGCACGCACGGCGAGCAGGCGGGACGCCTGCTCGGGGCGCCGCACTTCGAGCAGGACCCCTGCCTCAACCTCAACAACTACGCGCTGCGCGAGTGGAACGGGCTCCTCTTCGAGGACAACGGTCGCGACGTGCAGGCAGACCTCTCGAACATGGGACCGCGTGCGGCGCTCGACTTCGAGGGCATGGTGCTCGACCACGTGGAGTTGCACGAGTGCAACTACAACTGGAAGACTTTCATCGAGGTCTACCTGGAGGACTACCACGTCGCCCCGTTCCATCCTGGTCTGGGTGGATTCGTCACGTGTGAAGACCTGCGCTGGGAATTCAAGCGCGAGTACTCGGTGCAGACCGTCGGCCCCGCCAACCTCATGGGCAATGCGGGCAGCCCGGTGTATCAACGCTGGCACGAGCAACTGATGAACTACCGCCAGGGCAGGATGCCCGAGCACGGTGCCATCTGGCTCACCTACTACCCCCACATCATGGTGGAGTGGTATCCGCATGTGCTCACGGTCTCGACGCTGTACCCCGTCAGCGTGGACAAGACCCTCAACATGGTCGAGTTCTACTACCCCGAGGAAATCGCGGCCTTCGAGCGCGAATTCGTCGAGGCCCAGCGCGCAGCGTACATGGAGACTTGCGTCGAGGACGACGAGATCGCCGAGCGCATGGACGCTGGCCGCAAGGCGCTGCTCGCGCGTGGCGACAACGAAGTCGGCCCCTACCAGAGCCCGATGGAGGACGGCATGCAGCACTTCCACGAGTGGTACCGCCGCCAGATGGCGGACGCCGTCCAGGGTTGACGCCATCCGCCGGCCTGTGCACCACTCTTTCACCACAGGAGCCTGAACCATGCAGGCCCTGTGGATGCTGCTCGCCTCGTTCTTCTTCGCGTCCATGGGCGTGTGCATCAAGTTCGCGTCCAGCCACTTCAACAGCTTCGAGATCGTTTTCTACCGCGGCCTGGTGGGCATGGTGTTCCTGCTCGGCATCGCCAGGGTGCAAGGGGTGTCCATGCGAACCAGCGTGCCCATGATGCATGTCTGGCGCAGCATCGTCGGCACGATCTCACTGACCGCCTGGTTTTTCGCCATCGCCGCGCTGCCCCTGGCCACGGCCATGACGCTCAACTACATGAGCAGCGTGTGGATCGCCGCTTTCCTGCTGGGCGGGTCGGTGTTGATGCAGGGCCGCAATGCGCCGATCCGGCAGCAAGGCCCGCTGTTCCTCACCGTCCTGGCGGGTTTCGCGGGCGTGGCGATGATGCTGCGCCCCACGCTCGCCGACGACCAGGTCGTCGGTGCGCTGGTGGGCCTGCTCTCGGGCATCTTCGCGGCGTTCGCCTACCTCCAGGTGGCCGCACTCTCCAAGGCCGGCGAACCGGAGAGCCGCACGGTGTTCTATTTCTGCGTGGGCGCGGTGCTGGCGGGTGGACTGGGCATGCTGTTCACCGGGGCAAGCCCGTGGCATTGGCCCAGCGCGCTGTGGCTGCTGCCCATCGGCCTGCTGGCGCTCTTCGGCCAGCTCTGCATGACGCGCGCCTACTCACGCGGCGCGACCATGGTGGTGGCCAACCTGCAGTACTTCGGCATCGTGATCGCCGGTGTCTACGGCATCGTCTTCTTCGGTGACCAGCTGCCCCTGATCGGCTGGCTGGGCATGGCACTGATCATCGCCAGCGGCATTACCGCCACGGTGCTGCGCACGCGCACGGTGCCGAATGCGCCCGCCGAAGAGCATTGATATGCAACTCCCCCACAATGGACGCATGCACACGACCCTGATCTCCGCTCACGAACTGCAGCAGCTCATCGCCGAGGGCCAGCCCCTGCGCATCCTCGACTGCACCCACGAACTGATGAACCCCGGGGCCGGCCTGGTGCAGTTCGAGACCGAGCACATCCCCGGCTCCATCCACGTGCACCTGGAGCACCATCTGAGCGACAAGGTGGGTACCGACCGCGCCAGCGGCGGCCGCCATCCCCTGCCCTCGCGCGCCACCTTCGCCGCCCGCATGGGCGCGCTCGGCCTGGGCAGCCACATGCAGGCCGTCGTGCTCGACCGCCAGGCCATCACCACCAGTGGCCGCCTGTGGTGGATGCTCAAGTGGTGCGGCCACGACGCTGTGGCCGTGCTCGACGGTGGCCTGGCCGCCTGGAAGGCCGCCGGCGGCGCCGTGGAGAGCGGGCCCGGCGCCACACCCACGCCAGCCGGCTTCGAGCTGCGCGAACCGCTGGCACACACGGTGTCCACCGCCGAGATCGCGGCTGCGATCGGGCGGCCCGCCATGACCCTCGTCGACGCCCGTGCAGGCGCACGTTTCCGGGGAGAGACCGAACCCCTCGACCCGGTGGCGGGACACATCCCGGGCGCACTCAACCGCCCCTTCAGCGACAACGCTGCGCCCGATGGCCGCTTCAAGCCGGCGGCCGAGTTGCGCGCCGAGTTCGAACGCCTGCTGGCCGGACGAGATCCCTCCACCGTGGTGCACCACTGCGGCAGTGGCGTGAGCGCCGTGCCGAACCTGATCGCCATGGAAATCGCCGGCCTGGGCCGCGCGAAGCTCTACCCGGGCAGCTGGAGCGAGTGGTGCAACACGCCGGGCATGCCCATGGCACAAGGCTGACGCACAGCACGAGCGACCCGGCCGATGCCCTCCCCCTCCGACCGTCCCTTCGAATCCCATCCCCTGGCACCCGCGTCGACAGATCGGCGCAAGCGGGTGCTGGAACTGCTGGCGCTGCTGACCGGGGTGGCCGCGCTCGTGGTGCTGGTCATCGACATGATCTTCGCCGACCCGGGGCAGCGCGAGGCCTGGATCGCAGCCTGCCTGGTCATGGTATCGGTGGTGGCCTACGGCATGGTGCGGTGGAACCGCGTGGAGTACGTGGCGCATCTCGTTGTGCTGGGCACACTGTCCACGGCGGTGATGTCGGTCATCACCTACGGTTCGGTTCGCACGGCGGTCGGCTTCCTGTTCGTCGCCGCCGTCGCGGGTGCGGGTACCTTCCTGGGGCGCACCGCGCTCATCTCCACCGTCGTGGCCAGCGTGACCGCCCTGGGCGTGTTGACGTTCGCCGAAGTGAATGGCTGGCTCAGCGCAACCCCGTATTTCGAGGTCGGCCTGCGCGTCTGGATCACCCATTCGGCCACCGTGATCGTGGTGGGCGTGATGGTGTACCACAGTGGGCGCCAGCTCAGGGAGGCGTTCGAACGCCAGCGAGAAGAGCTCGAACTGCGCAAGAAGACCGAGCAGGAGCGGGACCGCAGCCTGGACCGCTTTGCGCGCATCTTCCACACCAGCCCCAGCCCGATGATCGCGCAGTCGGCCCGCTCGGGAATGATCCTGGACGTCAACCCCGCTTTCGAACGCTGCTACGGCTACACCCGGTCGCAGGTGCTCGGCCGGCAGGACACGTTCCTGTGGGCGGATGCCCGCAAGCGTGAGGAGTACCTCAGCGCTCTTCTGGCCAACCGGCGCGCCGAGCAATACCCCGCCCGCGGTCTGCGCGCGGACGGCACCACCTTTGACGGACTGGTCTCCAGCGAGATGGGCAACGACCGCGAGGACAAGCTGATCATCACCAGCATCAGCGACGTGAGTGCCCAGAACGAAGTCATGGAGCGGCTGCGCCGGTCGGAAGAGCGTTTCGCCAAGGCGTTCCATTTCAGCCCGCTGAACATGACGATCTCGCGTCTGTCGGATGGTGAGTTCATCGAAGTGAACCGCGCAGAAGACCGCGCACAAGGCCTGCGACCGGAAGAAGTCAAGGGCAAGACCTCGGTGCAGATCGGCGCCTGGCTGACCCCGCAGGACCGGGAAGCCTTCGTGGCCCAGCTGCTGCGCGATGGGCATGTCGACGGCTACGAAACGCGCATGCGACACAAGGACGGCTCCCTGGTCGATGCCCGGGTCTGGGCAGAACTGCTGGACCTTGACGGCGAGCCCTGTATCCTGGCCTGCACGGTCAACATCACCGAAGAGAAGCAGCGCGAGGCGCTGCTTCTCAACGTGGCGCGTGGCGTGGCCGCCGAGACCGGCGAGGCCTTCTTCAGCGCGCTCACGCGCCACCTTTGCGAGGCCATCGGATCGGACATGGTGGTGGTGGGGGAGTGCCGCGACGACGGCCGTGTGCGCAGCCTGGCCATCCGGCAGAACGGGCAGGCGCGGCCCAACTTCACCTTCGCCATCGAGGGCACGCCCTGTGCCCGCTCGCTCCAGCAGCAGGACATGCTCATCTGCACCAGCGGGCTGGCCGAGCAGTTTCCGCAAGCCACCAGCCTCATCGAATCGGGCTGTCAGGCCTACCTGGGCAAGGCACTGCGAGACGCCGACGGCACCCCCATCGGCGTGCTATTCGCGCTCTGGCGCAAGCCGGTGGAGCTGCGGCCAGACACGCAGGCCCTGATCGCCATCTTTGCCGGCCGCGCGAACTCGGAGCTGGTGCGCCTGCGCCGCGACCGCGAAATCCAGCGCCTGAACGAAACGCTGGAACAGCGCGTGCGCGAACGCACGGCCGACCTGCAGTTGCTCAATGCCGAGCTGGACTCGTTCGCCTACTCGGTGTCGCACGACCTCAAGTCGCCGCTGCGCGCCATCGACGGCTTCACCCGACTGCTGGAAGAGGAAGTGGGTTCACGCCTGAGCAGCGACGAACGCCAGTTGCTCGACCGCGTGCTGGTCTCCACCCAGCGCATGGGCTCGCTGATCGACGACCTGCTGGCGCTGGCCCGCGTGAGCCAGGGAGTGCTGGAACGCCAGTCGGTCGACCTCAGCGCCGTGGTGCAGGGCATCCTGGCGCAAGAGCAGATCAGGCAGCCGGGCCGATCGATCGACATCCGCGTGACACCCGGGCTGACGGCGCACTGCGACCCGCGTCTGGCGCGCATCGTGCTGGAAAACCTGCTGGCCAATGCGCTGAAGTACAGCCGCACGAAAGAGCGGTCGGTGATCGAGTGGGGTCACCTGCCGCCCGTGGGCAGCGAACCCACGATGTTCTTCGTGAAGGACAACGGCGTGGGCTTCGACATGGCCTACGCCGACAAGCTCTTCAAGCCGTTTCAGCGCCTGCACATGCCCAGCGAATTCGAGGGCACCGGTATCGGCCTGGCCACGGTGCGGCGCATCATCGAGCGCCACGGCGGCCAGATCACAGGCGAAGGGCGACCCGGCTCAGGCGCCCGCTTCTGCTTCTCGTTCGGAGAACCTCCCGCAGTCTGAGGCACTGCCCCCGCTCGCCGCGAGTTGCCTTCATCCAGGGGAATCGAGGGTCCGGCTCCGCCGGCCCAAGATGCCGTTCCCCCTCGAAGCGCCGAAGGCGCGCCACAGAGGGGGGGAAGCCGCAAAGCGGCGCAGGGGGGGTGTTTCGATCTAATGCGCCAGGCCGCTCACCACGGTCACGAGCGCAATACCCACCAGAAGCCATGCCACCTGGGCCGCTGTCGCGGAGAGGCTCAGGCGTTTCTGCAGCTGCGGAATCAGGTCCGCCAGCGCCACATAGACGAAGCTGCTGGAGGCGGCCACGAGGAAATACGGCAGATAGTCCTGCAGTTGCGTCAGCAGGAAGTAACCCACCAGACCGCCCAGCGCCGTGACGGTGCCGGCGAGCGACACCTTGATCAGGGCCGCGCGCGAGTTGCGCGAGGTGTGGCGCAACACCACCAGATCGCCCATGTGGTGCGGCACTTCGTGTGCCAGCACAGCCAGCGAAGCGACGATGCCCAGTTGCATGTCGGCCATGAAGGCCGAGGCGATCAGGATGCCGTCGCCGAAGGCATGCACGCTGTCACCAGCCAACACGGTCCAGCCACCCGACCGCGGCCCGTGGCCGTGCGCATGACCATGGTGGTGATGGGCGTGACCGTGGTGCTTGTGGTGGGCATGGTGGTCCTGCGGCTCGTGGTCGAGCAGCGCTTCCTCTTCCAGACTGTGTTCGTGGCCGTGGTGCCAGAGTTCCGCCTTGTCCAGCAGAAAAAAGAACACCAGCCCACCCAGCAGCAGGGCGAACAGCTCATGCGCCCCGGCGGCGCTCTCGAAGGCTTCGGGCAGCAGGTGCATGAAGGCCGTGGCCATGAGCGCGCCGGCCGCCAGACTGAGCATGTGCTGGGTGTATCGCGCCAGCATCGCCATGCCCAGCAGGGCCGCGAGCCAGACGCTGCCCACGCCGGCCGCGATGGTGCCAAGAAGGATTGCCAACAGGGTCATTTGCTTTGAGCCACGAAAAAAGGCCGCCCGGAGGCGGCCTTCGTTGAACGGGAGGTGGCCCGATCAGGCCACACCGTGCTGTTTGAACCAGGCCAGCGCCCGCTTCCATCCATCCTCGGCGGGCTCCTTGCGGAAGCTCGGCCGGTAGTCGGCGTGGAAGGCGTGCGGCGCGTCCGGGTACACCACGAAGGTCGATGCCTTGGCCGCAGCGTTGCCCGCGGCCAGTGCGGTTTTCATCTTATCAACCGTGTCAAGAGGGATGCCGGTGTCGGCCGCTCCGTACAGGCCCAGCACCGGGCCATGGAGCTTGCCGGCCACATCCACCGGCTGGACGGGGTTGAGCGGGCTGGTATCGCCCACCAGGCGGCCGTACCAGGCCACGCCGGCCTTCACCGCCGGGTTGTGGGCGGTGTACAGCCAGACCTGGCGACCACCCCAGCAAAAACCCGTGATGCCCAGCTTGCTGGCGTCGCCGCCGTTGGCGGCCGCCCACTTCACCGTGGCATCCAGGTCGCGCAGCACCTGCTCGTCCGGCACCTTGGAGATGACTTCCGAGATCAGTTTGGCCATCTCGCCATAGCTCTGGGCATCGCCCTGGCGCACGAACAGTTCCGGGGCGATCGCCAGGTAACCGGCCTTGGCGAAGCGGCGGGCCGTGTCGGCGATGTACTCGTGAACGCCAAAGATCTCGGAGAGCACCAGCACCACCGGCAAGCCGGTCTTGCCAGCCGGTGCAGCGCGGTAGGCCGGCATCTTGAAGCCGTTGACGTCGATCATGACCTCACCCACCGTGAGCCCGTCCGACGGCGTCTTGATGGCCGTCTGCGCCATCAGGGGCAGCGCGGAGGCCGCATATCCCACGCCCAGCGCAGCCTTGAGGGCGGTGCGGCGCGTGGCGCCTTCGGTGGTGGACTGGCCGGGGACCAGGGCCTCCAGATCCCGCACGTACTTTTCTTCGAGCATCGTCGCATCTCCTTTGTGGTGGGTGGAAAAACTACCTGACTTCGTGAACGGACCGAAGTTCAAACCTTCTCGGCCCTAGGCGAACGCTCGGAGACGCCGTGGAGCCGGCTTTGCAGGGCCGCTGACATCGCCCCACCAAGGCGGGGGCGCCTAATGTGCCTGATCCCAGTTCGGACCGACGCCGACTTCGGCGAGCAGCGGAACCCGGAGTGCCGCGACACCGGCCATGAGGTGGGGAATCTCGGACTTCAGCCAGTCCACCTCATCCTCGGGCACCTCGAACACCAGTTCGTCGTGCACCTGCATGATCATCTTCGTGCTGCGCCGCTGCTCGTCGAGCGCGGTCTGCACGGCCACCATGCTGAGCTTGATCAGGTCGGCGGCCGTGCCCTGCATGGGGGCGTTGATGGCCTGCCGCTCCAGCGCCGCCAGCTTCGCGCCCTTGGCGTTCTTGATGTCAGGCAGCACCAGGCGGCGGCCGAACACCGTTTCGATGTAACCCACCTCCTTGGCCCGCTGGCGCGTCTCGTCCATGTAGCGTTTCACGCCCTCGAAGCGCTCGAAATAGCGCGCGATGTAGTTCTTGGCGGCGGTGTTGTCGATGCCCAGCGCCTTGGCCAGGCCAAACGTGCCCATGCCGTAGATCAGGCCGAAGTTGATCACCTTGGCGTAGCGCCGTTGCTCGCTGCTGACCTGTGCGGGCTCCAGGCCGAACACCTCGGCAGCGGTCGCGCGGTGCACGTCCAGGCCATCGTGGAAGGCGCGCAGCAGCGCCGCGTCCTCGCTGATGTGGGCCATGATGCGCAGCTCGATCTGCGAATAGTCGGCACTGGCGATCACATTCCCCGGCGCGGCCACGAAGGCCTCGCGCACGCGCCGTCCTTCCGGTGTGCGGATCGGGATGTTCTGCAGATTGGGGTCGTTGCTGGAAAGCCGTCCTGTCACGGCCACGGCCTGCGCGTAGTGCGTGTGCACGCGGCCCGTGCGCGGCAGCGCCATCTGCGCCAGCTTGTCCGTGTAGGTGCCCTTGAGCTTGGAGAGGCTGCGGTGCTCCAGGATCTTGGCCGGCAGCGGGTAGTCCTCCGCGAGCTTCTCCAGCACCTCCTCGTCGGTGCTGCGCGCGCCCGTGGCGGTCTTCTTGATGACGGGCAGGCCCAGCTTGTCGAAGAAGATCTCGCCGAGCTGCTTGGGGCTGCCGAGATTGAAGGGCTGGCCGGCGATCTCGTAGGCCTCCTGCTCGAGCGCCACGATGCGCTGGCCGAGTTCGTTGCTCTGCCGGCTGAGCGTGGGTGCGTCGATCAGCACGCCGTTGCGCTCGATGCGGTAGAGCGCCTCGCTGCTGGCGATCTCCAGTTCGTAGATGAAGCGCAGCTTCTCATCGGCTTCCAGCTGGGGCCACAGGGCCAGATGCACATCCAGCGTCTGGTCGCTGTCCTCGCAGGAGTACTCGGCGGCCTTCGCCACGTCGACCTGCGCGAAGGGAATCTGGTGCGCGCCCTTGCCGCACAGGTCCTCGTAATTGATGCCCTGGCGGCCCAGGTGGCGCTCGGCCAGGCTGGCCAGGCCGTGGGGCTTGTGCACTTCCAGCACATAGCTCTGCAGCATCGTGTCGTGCGCATAGCCCTTCACCTCGATACCGTGGTTGGCGAACACGTGGCGGTCGTACTTGATGTGCTGGCCGAGTTTGAGCTTCTCCGGGTCTTCCAGCCAGGGTTTGAGCTTGGCCAGCACGTCGTCGAGCGGCAGCTGCTCGGGCGCGTCGGGCCCTGTGTGGCGCAGCGGGATGTAGGCCGCCTCGCCAGGCATCACGCTGAAACTGATGCCCACGATCTCGGCGCGCATCTCGTCGAGCGAAGTGGTTTCCGTGTCCAGTGCCACCAGTCCGGCCGTCTGTAGACGCGCCAGCCAGTCGTCGAACATTGCCCAGGTCAGGATCGTGTCGTACTTCAGGTTGGTCGTGCGCTGCGCACTGCCGCTGAGGTCTGGTTCGTCGAACAGGCCGGGGGCGCCGTCCGCGGGTTTGCCGCCGGCCTTGCCCTGGTGCTCCTTGATCAGCTCCGGCGGCACGTCCTGCTGCGACAGGGACTTCACCAACCCCTTGAAGCCGTAGGTCTCTCCAAACACCTTGAGCGCTTCGGTGTCCTGCCCCAGGATGGCAATGGCTTCCAGGGAGGGCAGGCCGTCGATGTGGTCCTTCAGATCGCAATCGGTCTTGATCGTCAGGAGCTCGCGCCCCCTGGGCAGCCAGTCGAGCGCGTTGCGCAGATTTTCTCCGGCCGCGCCCTTGATCTCCCCCGCGCGCGCGACCAGCGCCTCCAGCGAACCGTATTCCGTCAGCCATTTCACCGCCGTCTTCGGCCCGACCTTGGGCACGCCCGGCACGTTGTCCACCTGATCGCCCACCAGCGTCTGGTAGTCCAGCATCAGGCGGGGCGGCACGCCGAACTCCGCCGTCACGCCCGCGATGTCGCGGCGGCGGTCGTTCATGGTGTCGATGACGGTGATGTGCTCGTTGACCAGCTGGCTCAGGTCCTTGTCGCCGCTGGAGATGATGCACTCGATCCCTTGCTGTGCCGCCACATGGGCCAGGGTGCCGATCACATCGTCGGCCTCCACGCCGGGCACGTCCAGCACCTTCCAGCCCAGCAGCTTCACCACCTCGTGGATCGGCGCGATCTGGGCACGCAGGTCGTCGGGCATGGGTGAGCGGTTGGCCTTGTACTCGGGGTAGAGCGCGTCCCGGAAGGTGGGGCCCTTGGCATCGAAGACGCAGGCGGCGTAGTCGGCCCGCACATCCTTGCGCAGCTTCTGCATCATGTTGATCATGATGCGGATGGCCCCGGTTTTCAGGACCGTGCCATCGGGCAAGGTGGTGCTCATTGCTTCGCCGCCGGCAAAGAAGGCACGGTACAGGTAGCTGGAACCGTCGACCAGCAGCAGGGTGCGGGCGGGAGTGTCTGGATTTTGGGCGTCTGGCATGGGGCGATTGTGGCGGAGATCGCACCCTGTCGCCGCAGGTCCGCGCTCCGTATCCGGTGGTAACCGTCTTCGCCCTTCCGGCGGCGCAGGTGGCCGGCCTTGCCTACAATGCCGCATGAACCCGATCTGCCGCCTTCCCGCCGCCGCACTCGCCCTGGGCCTGTGCCTTGCCCTGCCTGCCCTGGCCCAGGTGGCCCCGGCGGAAACGCCGCGCGACGCGGTCTCTCCACGAGACAACATCGAGCGCATCACGCACGAGGACAAGCTCACCCGCATCGACGAACTGCGCGTGGGCGGCCAGACGCAGAGCATCGAGGTGCAGCCCAAGAACGGCGCACCGGCCTACCAGATCCAGCCCGACAACGGCAACACGGGCGCGGGCGAGACGGGTGGCAGGCGCACCGGCAACGCCGGGCGCAGCAGCTGGCGCATCCTGAACTTCTGATCGCCCGCCACATGGCCGTATACACCGAAGTCGCGTTCGCCGAAGCCGCTGCCCTCCTCCACGACCTCAACCTGGGCGACCTCACCGAGCTCAGGGGCATCCAGGGCGGTATTGAAAACACCAACTATTTCGTGACCAGCGAACGCGAGGGCGCGACGCTGGAGCATGTGCTCACCGTTTTCGAGCGCCTGAGCTTTGAGCAGTTGCCGTTCTACCTGCATCTCATGAAGTTCCTGGCGGGGCGCGGCATCCCTGTGCCGGCACCCGCGGCGAATGCCAAAGGCGAAATCCTGCTGAGCGTGCAGGGCAAGCCCGCCGCCGTGGTGGACAGGCTGCGCGGCAAGAGCGACCTGGCCCCCGGCGTGGCGCAATGCGAGGCGGTCGGCGCCACACTGGCGCGCATGCACCTGGCGGGGCTCGACTTCCCCATGAGCCAGCCCAATCTGCGCGGCCTGCCGTGGTGGAACGAGACGGTGCCGGTGGTGCTCCCCTTTCTCACACCAGCGCAAGCCGACCTGATCCGCGCGGAACTGGCCTACCAGAACCATGTGGCGCAAAGCCCGGCCTATGCGGCACTGCCGCGCGGTCCGGTTCACGCCGACCTGTTCCGCGACAACGCCATGTTCGAGAACGGCAAACTCACCGGCTTCTTCGACTTCTACTTCGCCGGCTGCGACACCTTCCTCTTCGACATTGCCGTCTGCCTCAACGACTGGTGCGTGCTGCACGACCAGGACCACGACGGCTCGCTCGACACCCCACGCTCGCTCGCCCTGCTCACGGCCTACCAGGCGGTGCGCCCGCTCACCGCCGCCGAACGCAGCCTGCTCCCTGCCCTGCTGCGTGCCGGTGCCCTGCGGTTCTGGATTTCCCGCCTCTGGGACCTGCACCTGCCGCGCGAAGCGGCTCTGCTGCAACCGCACGACCCCAGCCATTTCGAGCGTGTGCTGCGCGCGCGCGTGCGCGACACCCACGCCCTGGCCGCCCTGCTGCGCGACGACGCACTGCAGTCCGCCTGAGTTCTCCTGCCAACATGAAACTCCACATCGTTCCCGCCCGCACCGGTTTCCAGTGGGTCAAGCTCGGCGCGAAAACCTTCTTCCGCCAGCCCCTGGCCATGGGCGGCCTGTTCTTCATGTTCATGGCCGCGGTGTCGGTGCTGTCGCTGATTCCGCTGTTGGGCACCCTGATTTCGCTCGCGCTTGTGCCGGCGGCCACGCTCGGCCTCATGGCCGCAAGCCGCGAGGCCGAACAGGGCCGCTTTCCCATGCCCACGCTGCTCGTCACCGCCTTCCGTTCCGGACCGGCAAACACGCGTTCGATCCTCGTCCTCGGTGCGATGTACGCGGCGGCCCTGATGCTGGTGTTCGGCGTCGGTGCGCTGCTCGCGCCCGATGTGCCCGCCATCGAGATGCCCGAAGGTGAGGTGTCCCCCGAGCGGGTGCGGGCCATGTTCAACAACCCGGGGCTGTGGGTCGCGCTGGTGCTGTACGTGCCCGTGCTCATGGCGTTCTGGCACGCGCCCGCGCTGGTGCACTGGTACGGTGTCTCGCCGTTCAAGAGCCTTTTCTTCAGCCTGATGGCCTGCTGGGCCAACAAGGGCGCGATGCTGCTCTACAGCCTGGGCTGGATGGCCGTGATCATGATGGCGGGCGTGGTGATGAACCTGCTGGCGGTGCTGCTTGGCGGCGCTGCCCTGCTCAACATCGTGCTGTATCCCATGGTGCTCCTGCTCGCCGCCATGTTCCACACCTCGATCTGGTTCACGGTGCGCGACAGCTTCGTCACGCAGGAAGATCGCGCGGCCTGACGGCCCGCATCGCCACCGCACCCTCGAACACCAGCAGCAGGATCGCGGCCCAGATGCTGCCGTAGGTGAGCCACTGGCTCTGCGAAATTCGCTCGCCCAGCAGCAGCGACACCGCCACCAGCAACGCTGGTTCCACATAACTCAGCAGCCCGAACAGGCCCAGCGTCAGGCGCTGGCTGGCCGCGATCATGAAGGCCAGCGCCACCGCGCTGAGCATGCCCAGCACAAGGATGCCCAGCACGGGATGCCGCATCGCATGCACCCCCTCCGGCAGCGGCGCGGCAATGAACCAGAGGCCCACCGGCAGGCTGAACGCCATGTCGAACCACATGCCGCCCAGGTGGTTGGTGCGCAGCACACGCCGCAGCGCGAAGTAGCAGGGATAGCCGAACGCCACCACGAAAGCGGGCCACGACACCCGGGGTGCGAACAGCAGTTCGTTGACCACGCCCACCGCGGCCAGCGCGCAGGCCACCAGCTGCAGGCGAGAAATCCGTTCACCAAAGCACAGCCGCCCGGTAAGCACCAACGTGAGCGGCAGCAGGAAGTAGCCCAGCGAGACGTCCAGCCCATGGCCGTGGATGGGTGCCCACATGAACAGCCAGAGCTGCACACCGAGCAGGGCCGACGACAGCAGCAACACCAGCCCCAGGGACGGCCGAGCCCGCAACCGCCGCCCGATGGTGGCCACTTCGTCCCAGCGGCGCGACAGCAGCAGAAACGCGCCCAGGAATGGCGTTGTGAGGAGAATGCGCCAGCCGTAGATGGCGGCGCTGCCCAGCGGCGCCAGCAGCGCGGCCTGGTAGTACATGAGTGCGAACAGCGCCGAAGCGATGACGGAGCAGGCAACGCCGAAGCGCGTGGCAGTGGGGGAAGAGGCGGTCATGGGCATTCGGAAGGATGTGCGTGGAATGTTATTCACGACATCCGAACTGACATTCGATAATCAGGCCTTCCCGCGCAACATCTTTGCATCATGGCAACCACCCCACCCCTGGACAGCTACGACCGCCAGTTGCTGGCGCTGGTGCAGGACGACTGCCGCCTGTCCCAGGCGGAGCTGGGCGCTCGCGTGCACCTCTCCGCTGCGGCGGTCAATCGCCGCCTCAAGCGCCTGAGCGACGACGGCGTGATCGAGCGCTTTTCCGCCCAGGTGCGCCCCGATGCGCTGGGCTACCCGCTCACCATCGTGGTCGAGGTGCAAGTTGAAAACGAGCGCATCGATCTGCTGGACGCGGTCACGCAGTCCTTCCTGCGCTGCCCGTTCGTTCAGCAGTGCTACTACGTGGCGGGCGAATGCGACTTTGTGCTGATCTTCGCGGTGCGTGACATGGACCACTACACCGCGCTCACGCGCGAACTGTTCTATGACAGCCACAACGTGAAGCGGTTCAAGACACTGGTAACCATGGGGCGCCTCAAGACCGGCATGCAGGTGCCCGTGGCCGAGTCCTGAGCGATTCGCCCGTCCACAAGAAAGAAGCCCGGCCAGGCCGGGCTTCTTTCTTCGAGGCGAGACGCCTCAGACGCCGATCACGCCACCGTCAGTGCGGGTGATCACGATCGTGGCCGAGCGCGGACGGCCTGCCGGGCCGTAACCCACGTTGCCAGGCCACTGGCTCTGGAACGTGAACGACGGGTTGGTTCCGATGGCCGGCGTGTTCTCGCCCGGGTGCTGGATGTTCACGAAGATCGCACGGCCGTCGGCCGACTCGGTGATGCCCGTGACTTCCGCGCCGCGCGGCGACACCAGGAAGCGGCGCAGACGGGCTTCGCCCAACGCGGCACCGATGAAGGTGTTCTGCGTGCCGCTGACACCGGCGACGGTGTTGTTCACCGTGATCGCGCCACCGTCACCCACGGAACCGGGGATCGCCGCCAGCAGCATGCAGTTGCTCTGGTCGGTGTAGGCGCCGTCGTCGGTCTGGATCCAGCAGATGCCGGTGACCTTGCTGAACCACAGGCCGTCGGGCGAGGAGAAGTCGTTCTTCGCATTCAGACCGGAGAGGTTGATGCTGGCGCCCGCGTCTTCTTCCGCACCGAACAGGAAGATGTCCCAGGCGAAGGTGGTGGCGGTGGAGGCGCCGGCGGTTTCGCGGAAGCGGATGATGTGACCGTTCGGGTTGCCACCGACCTGACCACGGCCATCGTTGTCCGTGTACGAACGCGGGTTGGCCGCATTGGTGCCGGTCACCGGGCGGCTGGCGTTGTTGCTGTTGGTCATGGTGAAGTAGATCTCACCGTTGGCCGGGTTCACGGCACCCCACTCCGGGCGGTCCATCTTGGTGGCGCCCACCGCATCGGCGGCGTGGCGCGCGTTGATCAGCACATCGGCCTGGTTCGCGAACACGTAGGTGGCGTAGCCGCTGATCAGCGGGTTGGCAATGTTGAGCTCGATCCACTCGCCGCTGCCGGTGTCGTTGAACCGTGCAACGTAGAGACGACCTTCGTTGAGGTACTTGTCGCCCGCGGCCGATCCACCACCGATGTCGGCCTCGCTCCACACCGCGGTGGAGACGAACTTGTAGATGTACTCGTTGCGCGAGTCGCAGCCCATGTAGAAGGCCAGCGGCTGGCCCACCACGGGAAGACCACACACCGCAGCTTCATGGGCGAACCGGCCCATGGCCACACGCTTGGCCGGTGTTCCGTTCGTCAGCGGGTCGATCTCCACGATATAGCCGAAGGTGTTCGGCTCATTGCGGAAGTCCTGCGCGGCGGTGGCGCCCGGCGCCGACACGTTCCAGCGGCCGAAGCGGTTGTCGGTGGCGGCACTGGCGGTGGCCGACCAGCCCTGCGAACCCGCGCTGGTGGCGGTACCGCTGAGCGGGACGCGCGCCACGCCATAGCGCTGGCGCGAGGTCTGGGTCTTGGTGTCGACGGCCGTCGAACCGGTGGGCATGAAGAAGTAGGCCGCCCAGTTCTCTTCACAAGCCAGGTACGTGCCCCAGGGCGTTTTGCCATGGCCGCAGTTGTTCAGCGTACCGCGCGAGGTGGCGCCGGAGGTGTCGTACGCCGTCACCATGAAACTGCGGATGTCGGCGAGGTGCGCGGCCGGGCCGGCGATGCGCATCGGCGACTGGCCGGTGACCCGGCGGTTGTAGAGCGAATCCAGCTTGTATTCCCAACGACCGCTGCTGTTCTTGCCCACCTCGGCCACGGAAACACCGTGGTGATTGATTTCCTTGAGCACTTCGAGCTCGGGGCGCACGCCCAGGTCCCAGCTGTCGAACTGGCTGAACTTCTTGCCTGCCACGCCACCGGAAGTCTGGCCATTGGGATGGAAGAAATGCGCATCGGCCGAACTCTCGTGGTTCATCACCAGCACGGCGCGGTTGGTCTCGGTGGCCGAGTAACGGCCGCTGGCGTTGATGTAGTACAGGTCCATGCCGTCGTGGTGATCGCCCACGCGCATGGTCCATTCGTCGGTCTCCGCACCGGTGTTGCTGTAGGCGGGGATGCTGGACACCAGCCGGTCGCCGGTGGCGTGCACCACGCTGTAGGTGTAACCGGCGGGCAGAACCACGTCGTCAAGCAGGCTCTTGTCGATGGCGGTGAAGCCGAGCGACGGGCCGGCGGGTGGTGCGGGAGCGGGCGCGGGCGCGGGTGCCGGTGCATCGCTGCCACCACCGCAGGCGGCCATGAAAGGAATGCTCGACAAAGCGGCCAGACCCACGCCACCGCGGATCAGGTTGCGGCGGGACATCGAGGCACGCTCGATCACCTGCTGGATGTGCTCGTTGGGGGACTCGTTGAAGTTTTCTTCGGGATCGTGGTGCGACATGGGGGCTCCGGGGGTTGCATGAAAAAGCCCCCGCAGTGTCTGTTTCAAACATGACCGTCCCGTGACTGTCGCAATGGCCGAGCAACGCGCTTCGGCATGCGCGTTGTCATCAAACCATCACATCGGGCGCACACCCTGGTGCGGCCCGCCGCTCAGACCGCCGGCAGGATGTCGAGCACCTTCTCGACCGGACGGCACAGCCGCGTGCCCAGCGGCGTGACCACGATGGGCCGGTTCATGAGGATGGGGTGTTCGACCATGAAGTCGAGCAGCTGGTCGTCGCTCCACTTCGGGTCGGCCAGGCGCAGCTCCTCGTAGGGCGGGGCCTTGCCGCGCAGGATGTCGCGCACAGAGCCGCCAGTGGCCGCCACCAATTGGACGAGCTTCTCGCGGCCCGGCGGCGTCTTGAGGTATTCGATGACCTCGGGCTCCAGGCCGCGTTCGCGCAACAGGGCCAGCACGTTGCGCGAGGTGCCGCAGGCGGGGTTGTGGTAGATCGTGATGTTGCTCATGGGATTCCGGGTTCAGGTGATCGGGGTGAGTTTGGCCACGCTGAGGGCCAGCCATTTGGTGCCGTGGCGCGTGAAGTTGACCTGGGCGCGCGCGTCGGCACCCGCCCCCTCCACCGCCAGTACCTTGCCCTCCCCGAACTTATTGTGGAACACGGTCAGGCCAGCGCGGATCTCGGTGCCCCGATCAGGCTCGGGCTCGGCCTGGCCCAGCCCCTTCGGGTCGCCACGCTCCTTGAAGCCGGGCGACCACGCGGGCTGCAGCGCGGCCGGTGCGCCAAAGCCGCCGCGTCGGCCGTTCTGCCACTGGCCACCACCGCCCATGCCACCGGGCGCAGCCCAGGCGGGCTGGGGTGGCGTGAGCCATTTCAGGCAGGCCTCGGGCAGTTCGTCGAAGAAGCGGCTCTTGAGGTTGTAGCGCGTCTGGCCATGCAGCATGCGGGTCTGCGAGTGGCTGAGGTACAGGCGCTTGCGCGCACGCGTGATCGCCACGTACATCAGGCGCCGCTCTTCCTCCAGGCCTTCCCGGTCGCTCATGGAGTTCTCGTGCGGGAAGAGCCCCTCTTCCATGCCGGTGATGAACACGCAGTCGAACTCCAGACCCTTGGCCGCATGCACCGTCATCAGTTGCACGGCATCCTGACCTGCCTGCGCCTGGTTGTCACCCGACTCCAGCGCGGCATGTGTCAGGAAGGCCGCGAGGGGGCTGAGCGTTTCACCCGTCTCGGCATCGGGCGCAAGGGGTTCGTCCAGCACCGGCAGGTTCGGGTCCAGGCCCTGGCTCGCCGGGCTTTGCGTGAGTGGTTTGCCCAGTTCGTCCACCGGCAATGCCACTGCATCGCGGCCGAAGCCCTCCACGCTCACGAAGCTTTCCGCCGCGTTCACCAGTTCCTCCAGGTTCTCCACCCGGTCCTGCCCTTCGCGCTCGGCGCGGTAGTGCTCGATGAGCCCGCTGTGCTCGAGCACGAGCTCGATGATCTCGCGCAGGGTGCTGCCTTCGGTCTGTTCGCGCACCACATCGAGCTTCGCGACGAATGCACCGATGGCCACGCCCGCCCGGCCGGTGACGGCACTCACCGCATCGTGAAGCGAACAGCCCGATGCGCGCGCCACGTCCTGCAGCTGTTCGATGCTGCGCGCACCGATGCCGCGCGGCGGGAAGTTGACGACGCGCAGAAAGCTCGTGTCGTCGTGCGGGTTCTCCAGCAGGCGCAGATAGGCCAAGGCATGCTTGATCTCGGCGCGCTCGAAAAAGCGCAGGCCGCCATACACGCGGTAGGGCATGCCGGCATTGAACAGCGCCGTCTCCACCACGCGGCTCTGCGCGTTGCTGCGGTAGAGCACCGCCATCTCGCTGCGCGGCACGTCTTCGCGCGCGAGCTGCTTCATCTCGTCCACCATCCACTGCGCTTCGGCGAAGTCGCTCACCGCTTCGTAGACGCGAACCGGCTCGCCTGCACCCGCGTCGGTCCGCAGGTTCTTGCCGAGGCGGTGCGTGTTGTGGCTGATCAGCTGGTTGGCCGAGTCGAGGATGTTGCTCACGCTGCGGTAGTTCTGCTCCAGCTTGATCTGGTGGCGCACCTGGAACTCGCGCACGAAGTCGGCCATGTTGCCCACGCGAGCACCACGGAAGGCGTAAATGCTCTGGTCGTCGTCACCCACTGCGAACACCGCGTTGCCCGAGGACGACAAGCCTTCGAGCGGCGGTGCGCTGAACATCTTGATCCAGGCGTACTGCAGGCGGTTCGTGTCCTGGAATTCGTCGATGAGGATGTGCCGGAAGCGCCGCTGGTAGTGCTCGCGAACCGGGTCGTTGTCGCGCAGCACTTCATAGCTGCGCAACATGAGCTCACCGAAGTCGACCACGCCCTCGCGCTGGCACTGCTCCTCGTAGAGCGCGTACAGCTCGATCTTCTTGCGCGTCTCTTCGTCGCGCGCCACCACGTCCTGCGGACGCTGGCCGTCCTCCTTGCAGCCACTGATGAAGTACTGGAGCTGCTTCGGCGGATAGCGCTCGTCGTCGACGTTGAACTGCTTGCACAGCCGCTTGATGGCCGATAGCTGGTCCTGCGTGTCCAGGATCTGGAAGGTGGCCGGCAGGCTGGCCAGCTTGTGGTGGGCGCGCAGGAAGCGGTTGCACAGCCCGTGGAAGGTGCCGATCCACATGCCGCGCACGTTGATCGGCAGCATGGCCGAGAGCCGCGTCATCATTTCCCTGGCAGCCTTGTTGGTGAAGGTCACCGCCAGAATGCCGCCGGGCGAGACCTGACCGCTCTGCAACAGCCAGGCAATGCGCGTGGTGAGCACCCGCGTCTTGCCCGAACCCGCGCCCGCCAGGATGAGCGCGTGCTCCGCCGGCAGCAGCACGGCAGAGGCCTGCTCGGCGTTGAGGCCCGCGATGAGGGGCGAGGAGGACGGAACGATGGGGTCTTCAAACAGCATCCACCGATTGTAGGAAGCCGACCTGCCCTCGGCGCCTCATACGGTGACCCGTATACACCTCATAACAAAAGGGATTGACGGGCAGCCCCACGCGGGCTCCTTGAGGTCGCTACAATCAGTCACCGGGCCCAAGATTCTTGCGCCCGGTTTCTTTTTGGGCTTTCGCGCCCGGAGAACCGGCCAGACCAAGCGCTCATCTGTTCAACAACAGCTTTCTGAAGCCTGGTTCTCAAATGGAAATCTTCGACTACGACAACATCCTGCTGCTGCCGCGCAAGTGCCGCGTGGAAAGCCGCTCCGAGTGCGACGCCGGTGTGGAACTCGGTGGCCGCAAGTTCCGCCTGCCGGTTGTGCCCGCCAACATGAAGACGGTGGTGGACGAAAAGATCTGCACATGGCTGGCGAAGAACGGTTACTTCTACGTGATGCACCGTTTCGACCTGGACAACGTGCAGTTCGTGCGCGACATGCAGGGTGCCGGCGTGTTTGCCTCGATCTCGCTGGGCGTGAAGGCGCCCGACTACGCCACGGTGGACACGCTGGTGGCCGAAGGCCTGGTGCCAGAGTACATCACCATCGACATCGCGCACGGCCACGCCGACAGCGTGAAGAACATGATCCGCTACCTGAAGGAGAAGCTGCCAGCGTCGTTCGTGATCGCGGGCAACGTGGCCACGCCGGAAGCGGTGATTGATCTGGAAAACTGGGGCGCGGACGCGACGAAGGTCGGCGTGGGGCCGGGCAAGGTGTGCATCACCAAGCTGAAGACGGGTTTCGGCACGGGCGGCTGGCAGTTGTCGGCGCTCAAGTGGTGCGCCCGCGTGGCGACCAAGCCCATCATTGCCGACGGTGGCATCCGCAGCCACGGCGACATTGCCAAGAGCATCCGTTTCGGCGCGACGATGGTGATGATCGGCTCGCTGTTCGCGGGGCACGAGGAGTCGCCAGGCAAGACCGTGGAGGTGGATGGCGAGCGTTTCAAGGAGTACTACGGCTCAGCCAGCGACTTCAACAAGGGCGAGTACAAGCACGTCGAGGGCAAGCGCATTCTGGAACCGGTGAAGGGTCCGCTGGCGAACACGCTGGTGGAGATGGAGCAGGACGTGCAGAGCTCGATCAGCTATGCGGGTGGCACGAAGCTGATGGACATCCGCAAGGTGAACTACGTGATCCTGGGTGGGGACAACGCGGGTGAACATCTGCTGATGTGAGCTCGGCTTGCGGGGCGTTTCCGTGCCTGCACCTCGCGGGTTCGGAAGCGCCGGGCGCTCTGCTCCGCGAATGTCCCCCGCCGGCTGGTGCCGGCTCCTCCTTTATTTCGCTGCGCAGAGCGCCCAGCACTCCCAAACCTGAAACGGTGTTTGCGCACCAGCAGACCGAGCGAAGCAAGGTCGTCGGTGATCGGGGTGGCCGGCGCAGCGGCATAAAAGGAGGAGAACCGGCGCAGCCGGTTCGGGGGACAGCCGCGGAACCGGCCACCCCTGTCGCAGACGACCGTCCTCGCCGGAAACGACCCTACAAGCCGAGCAACGACCGCACCAACCGGTGCAACCGCGACCGAGGATCGGCCAACGCATCGACGATGCTGAAATGGTTGATGCCCTTCAGGGACTCGCACACCGGCACCACCTGTTCACCCCACGCCTGCTGGATCAACCGGTTCTGGCGCAGGAACTCGCTGCTCTCCTCAGCGCCCACCACCGCCATCAACCCGCCCCGCCCCTCGCGCAGCGCGGGAGCGGGCAAACGGGCGGGACTCGCCTTCGCCACCTGCTCCGGCGTGAGGTGCAGCGACGCTTGCACCGACGGCGTGTGCATCACCGGCTCCAGGTCGAACAGACCCGACATCGCCATCGCGTTCTTCACCAGAGACACCGGCAGGTCATCGCCCACCCGCGTCCAGTCGCACGCCAGCATCATGGCCGCGAGATGGCCCCCGGCCGAATGCCCCACCACCGTGATGCGGTGCGGGTCGCCACCGTGTGCGCCGATGTGGCGGTACACCCACGCCAGTGTCTGCACCATCTGCAGGGTGATGTCGGGCACGGTCACCGCCGGGCACAGCGCGTAGTTCGGCACCACCACACAAGCGCCACGCTGCACGAACGGCGGTGCGATGAACGAGTGGTCCGACTTGTCCAGGCTGCGCCACCAGCCTCCGTGGATGAACACCAGCACCGGCGCCGGCGGCGTGCCCGGCTGACGCGGCGCGGGGAAGATGTCCAGCGTCTCGCCCGCACCGTGGCCGTAGCGCACATCGATCAGAGCACGTCCACCCGCACGCGCCTTTTCGGAATCGCGTGCCCAGCGCTCGAAATGTTGCGGATGCTCGGGCACGCGCGCCCGGTTGTTATGCTCGCGCTCAAGCCATTCGGCGTCGTACAGGGCTGGGGTCTTCATCGCGCGCATTGTGTCATGGGGTACCGCCACGGCGATGTGCGCCATTGCCACGATGCCGCCCTCCTTCACTCTCCTCACCTGCACACGACGTGAACACCGCCTCCACCCCGTCACTGCCCACCCGCATCGCCGTGCTCGGCATCGGCATGATGGGCTTTCCCATGGCCCGGCGCCTGTGCGAGGCAGGTTGCACCGTCAGCGCATGGAACCGTTCGCGCGCAAAGGCCGACAGGCTGCAGCCCTTCGGCGCCACCGTGGCCGACACGCCGGCCGAGGCGGTCGCCAACGTGGACGTGGTCATCACCCTGCTGGAACACGGTGGCGCGGTGGAAGACGTGCTGTTTCAGCAAGGCGCCATCGACGGCCTGCAGCCTGGTGCGCTGGTGGTGGACATGTCCTCCATCCAGCCGCGCCAGGCACGCGACCACGCGACACGGCTGGCCCGCCAGGGCGTACGGCATCTGGACGCCCCTGTCTCGGGTGGCACCGTGGGCGCCGAGAACGGCACGCTGGCCATCATGGCTGGCGGCGACGCGGCCGACTTCGAGCGCGTGCTGCCCGTGTTCGAGCTGCTCGGCAAGGCCGTGCACGTGGGCCCACACGGCGCGGGGCAGCTCGCCAAACTGGCGAACCAGATGATCGTGGGCATCACCATCGGTGCGGTCGCCGAAGCCCTGCTGCTGTGCGAGAAAGGCGGCGCGGACATGGCGAGGGTCAGGCAGGCCATCAGCGGTGGCTTCGCGGACAGCCGCATCCTGCAGGTGCATGGCCAGCGCATGGTCGAACGCGATTTCGCCAAGCGCGCCGCGATGACCGTGCAGCTCAAGGACATGCGCAACGCGCTGGCCACCGCTGGCGAGATCGGTTTCGAGGCGCCGATCACCAGCCTGTTCGAGCGACTCTTCTCAAGCGGCGTGGACCACGGCCTGGCCGACATGGACCACGCCGCGCTGTTCGTCGAACTTGCGCGCCGCAATGGCATGCATTGAGTACTTTTGCTACCATTTCCCGCTCGTGGGGACGTAGCTCAGCTGGGAGAGCGTCGCGTTCGCAATGCGAAGGTCGGGAGTTCGATCCTCCTCGTCTCCACCACCCCTCTTCCACCTTCCCAGGGCCCCTGCCTGATTTTTCAGCAACGCGTGGAAAGCCAGGCGGGGCGCAGGCCCCGGCACTTGTCCCAGTCGTTATCCACAAGCTTGGGCACAGTTGCTGGGGAGAAGCCCCTGCAGGGCTCACCCCGCCTTCGACTGCACGTCCAGCGCGCCTTCGATGCCCTGTTTTCGCAGCACCGCGCGTTGCACCTTGCCCGTGGCGGTCTTGGGCAGGGCGTCCACGAACTTCACGAAGCGCGGCTTGGCAAATCGGGGCAAGTGGGCGCTCGCGGTGCGCAGGATGTCCGCACCGTCCAGCTGCGCGCCTGTCTTGGGCACGAGCGCAAGCATCACCTCGTCCTCACCGCCCGGCACGTCCGAAGGCACGGCATAGGCGGCCACCTCCTCGATGCCCGGGAGTGCGGCCACCACCTCTTCCACCTCGGTGGCCGAGATGTTCTCGCCGCGCCGGCGAATGCAATCCTTGATGCGGTCCACGAAGGTAACGAGGCCGTCTTCCTGCATGGTGCCGGCATCGCCAGTGTGGAACCAGAGGTTGCGCCAGGCCTCCACGGTCTTGGCGGGCGCATTGAAATAGCCCGCCATGAAGCCGAACGGCACCCTGGGCCGCACGAGGATCTCGCCCATCTGCCCGGCGGGCAGTGTCTCGTCGGTTTCCGGGTCGGCGATGCGCACCTCGAAGTGCTCCTCGTGCGTCCAGCCGGCCGCGCCCGGCACCGAACGCCCGATGCGTCCCCAGATCGGGATGTTGACTTCGGTCATGCCGAAGCCGGAGACGATGTCCTTCACCCCGAAGCGCTCGTGGAACTGCGCTTCGTGCTGCGCGAGATTGGGTGCGGTGAGCACGGCACGCAGGCAATGATCGCGGTCCTGTGGCCCGGGTGGCTGGTGCAGGATGAAACCGGCGGTGGCGCCCAGCAGATTGGTCACGGTGACGCGGTGCTCGCGGATGTCCGAGAGCCAGCTGCTGGCACTGAAACGTCGGCGCACGAAAGCGGGTATGCCGGCGAGCAGCGTGGCGCCCAGCTGCATGAAGAGACCATTGGCGTGGAACAGCGGCAGGCAGACGTAGTAGCGGTCCCGTGCGGTCAACTCCACACACTTGATGGCACCGATGCCGTACAGAGCGCAATGTGCATGCGGCATGAGCACACCCTTGCTCGGCCCACTGGTACCAGAGGTGTACATGATGCAGGCAATGTCCTCGGGCGCGGGGCCGGGGCCGCTCCAGTCGGGCTGCTGTGTCCAATCCGGCCAGGCCACGACCTCCCAGCGCGCGGGCAGCTTCTGATGATGGGTTGCACCGATCACGATCACGGTGCGCAGATCAGGTACCTCATCGGCGATGGCGGTCAATGCCTCCAGCAGTTCCGCATCGACCACGACGCAGTTCAGCGCGGAATCGACCAGCTGGTGGCGCAGGAAGCTGGCGCGCAGCTCGGTGTTGAGGAACACCGTGGTCGCGCCGAGCCGGCCCAGACCGAGCCAGGCGGTGGCGAACTCGCAGCCGTTGAACATGAACACGCCGACGCGGCCGCCACGCCGCACACCGAGCCGCTCGAAAAACCCGGCCGCGCGCAGGCTGTTCGTGTGCGCCTGGCCGAAGCTGAGTGAACCGCCTTCGCTGTCGGTGAGCCAGGGCGCATCGGGTGAGCGGGTGGCCAGTTCCTGGAGCGCGGCGGTCAGCAGCCAGCGGCGGGGGTTGTGAATCTCGCTGTACATGGTGGTGCGGTGTAAGGAAATCGTTCAGGGAATGGTGGTGTCGATCGGGTGCGTGGTGACCCAGGCCATGTCCTCGGGACGGACCATGACCGAGAGGCCGTTCCACATGGCCTCCAGCTCGGCCTGGCTGAGCCGGGCCTGGGCGGCACCGATCAGTTCGATCTGGCGCAGGGTGAGCGAGTCCAGCAGCGCCTGGCCGGCGGCGGTCAGGTGGTTCTGCCGCACGCGCCGGTCTTCGACGCTGTAGCGCTGTTCGAGCAGGCCCATGCTGGTGAGCTGGTTGGTGGTGCGCGAGAGCGCCTGGTTGCTGATGCGCAGCAGCGACATCAGCGAGCCCACGGTGATGCCAGGCACGCGCCCGGCGAAGTGCAGCACGCGGTGGTGGGGCCGGCCCAGGCCGTGGCCCACCAGCACCTGATCGGCAATGTCCGCCATCTGCAGGTGCACGAAAAACACGAGTTCCAGCGTGCGCATGGCGGAGCGCTCGGCATCAAGGTCGGGCGCGGACTTGCCGCTGCGGGGTTTGCGGGTGCGCGGGGCGGCGGCAGGTGTCGGCAAGGTCTTCTTGCGCGAGGCGCTGGGTGTAGTGCTCATGGGCGTGTCTCTTCCATCATTCGGCTCAACCAGCCGACATGATGCAACGCCTCGGCGGGCACGGGTTCCAGGGTCGATCGCATCAGGCTGTTCCAGCGGTTGAACCAGCCGAACAGCGCCACGATGGACACGATCTCGATCAGCTCGTCGTCCGAGAAATGCGGTCGCGCCGCCTCGAACGCCGGCCCCGCGTCAGCCACCGGCAGCGTGGCGCCCGCGCTGGCGATGCCGAGCGCGGCGCGTTCGCGCGCATTGAAGTGCCCGCTGCGACGGTGATCGGGCAACGCATCCAGCTGCACCCAGCCCACACCCGCATGCTGCGCCGCGTGAACCACATGCACCGCGCTGTACGTACAACGTGCACCCCGGCACGCCTCCGCCGCCAGCAGGAAACGCAGGCCGGGTTCGATCAACCCGTCGCCGCGCAAGGTGGTTTGCACCAGACCCAGCACCGCCGGCAGCACGCCGGGCTTGCGCGCCATGGTCAGCAAGGCGTTGGGCCGGTACCCGACAAAGTTCACCAGATCCTCGAGTTGCGGGTTTTGCGAGCGAGGATCGTCGGCCGCCAGGGGCGCCATGCGCGCGGTGTCGGGCAGGTTCATGCGTGTGTTCCTTCGTGCAGACCGGAGAGCATCGCCTCCAGCCGGTCGTCGATCTGGTCGCGGCCACCGCTCCACACCACACGGCCGCTGTCGAGCAGGCAGAAGCGCATCGCCACCCGCCGGGGCACGCGGAAGTTCTGCTCCACCAGCAGCACGGCCACGCCGGAGCGGCTCACGAACTCGATGGCGGCAACGATCTGTTCGATGATGACCGGCGCGAGACCTTCGGTGGGCTCGTCCAGCAGCAGGTAGCGCGGGTTGGTGAGCAGCGCGCGGCCAATGGCCAGCATCTGCTGTTCCCCGCCCGAAAGCGAAGTGCCCTGCGCGCGACGGCGCTCGCGCAGTCGCGGAAAGAGGCTGTACACGCGCTCGATGGTCCAGTGGCCCGGCGGGTGGCTGAGCGTGGCGAGCAACAGATTTTCCTCGGCGCTCAGGCCGCCGATGATGTCGCGGCTGTCGGGCACCAGCGCGATGCCGCGCCGGCTCGAATCGGGCAGCGAAAGGCCGGTGATGTCCGCGCCATCCAGCGTGCGCTGGCCCTGGCGCAGGGGGATCTGGCCCATCATTGCGCGCAAGGTGGTGGACTTGCCTGCGCCGTTGCGGCCCACCAGCGCCAGCACCTCGTTGGGCGCGCAGGCGATGGAGATGCCATGCAGGGCCTGCGCCTTGCCGTAGAACACGTCGGCGACCGCGAGTTCAAGCATGGGTCGCCTCCGTGCCTTCCTCATCGCCGAGGTAGGCGCGCTTCACGCGTTCGTCGTTGCGAACCTCGGCGGGCGTGCCACGCATCAACACCTCACCCCCCATCATCACGACGATTTCGTCCGACAGTTTCATCACCACTTCCATGTTGTGCTCCACCAGCAGCACGGTGCGGTTCTCGCGCACGCGTTCGATGAGTTCCATGGTGGAAGCGATCTCGTTGTGACCCACACCGGCCAGTGGTTCGTCGAGCAGCAGAACGCGCGGATCGGCCATGAGCGCGAGCCCGAGCTCGACCGCACGCTGGCGACCATGGCTGAGCGTGGCCACCGGCATGTCGAGCACGTCGGACAGGCCCACGACGGCAGCCACTTCGCGCGCACGGTCACCCAGCTCGCTCCAGCGGTTCACGGGTCGCCAGAACGGCTGCAGGTTGAAGCGCGGCGGCTGCGCGGCCACGCGCAGGTTCTCGAACGTGGTCATCTCCTGGAAGAGGTTGATGATCTGGAAGCTGCGCCCCAGGCCGCGCCGCGTGCGACCCGCCACTGGCAGGCGCGTGATGTCGTCACCCCAGAGTTCGACACGGCCCGACTTCATCGGCACGCGACCACTGATCGCGTTGAGCAGCGTGGTCTTGCCTGCGCCATTGGGGCCGATCAGCGCCACCGTCTTGCCCGCAGGCACGTCCAGCGCCACGTCATTGAGCGCCACGAAGCCATCGAACTCGACCGTGACACCCGAGCAGGCGATCGCGTTGGTGTGGGAGGCCGCGCTCATCGCTTGCTCCACCAGTGCAGCGCGGTGCCGGCCAGCCCCTGGGGCAGGAACAGCGTGCACAGGATGAACACCAGGCCCACCAGGCCGTACCAATAGTCCGAGTACGCGGCCAATACCTCGCGCAGCACCTCGAAGAACGCGACACCGACAATGGGCCCGAGCAAGGTGCCGCTGCCGCCGAGCAGGGTCATGATGAGCACATCGCCCGAGGTCTTCCAGTTCAGCATCTGCGGGCCGGTGTACATCATCAGCGAGGCCAGCAGGCCACCCGCCACACCGGAGAGCCCGCCCGACAAGGCCATGGCCGTCTGGCGCAGCGGCCGCACGCCAAAGCCCAGTTGCTCGGCGCGCACCGGGTTCTGCCGCACCGCCTGGAAGGCCTGGCCCAGCGGTGAACGGCGCAACACCCAGCAGGCCAGCACCACCACCACGAACACCGCGAACACCACCCAGAAGAAGTTGGCGTTGTTGAAGAAATCGACCTCGCCCCACACCGGCCGTGCGACACCGGGCAGGCCGTCCACCCCACCCGACAGGCCACGCAGGCGCGTGAGCATGAGGATGGACATCAGCTCGGCCAGCATGAGCGTGAGCAGCGAGAAGAACAGACCGGTGATGCGGCTGCCGATCAGGCTCACCACCCAAGCGCACAGCGCACCGAGCAGACCGGCAGCCACCAGGCCCGCACTGAACGGCAGGCCACCGTGCATCTGCGCCCAGGCCATGCCGAAGGAGCCCATGCCGAAGAAGGCCGCGTGTCCGAAAGACAGGATGCCGGTGGTGCCGAACACCAGGTCATAGCCCAGCGCGAAGATGGACCACACCATGATCAGGCAGGCGACGAAGAGGATGCCTTCGTCGCGCGTGCCGATGCGCAACGCCACGAGGATGGCCATGGCCAGCAGGCACAGGCGGATGTCCAGTCGTTCCAGACGGTTCACAGGAATACCTCCGTGCTTTGCACTGCGGTGCTCATGCCAGTCGCTCCTTCTTGCTGAACAGGCCCTGTGGACGCAGCAGCAGCGTGGCGATCAGCACGGCATAGGTCAGGGTATCGATCCAGTCGGGCAGGTATTGCTGGCCGAAGGCGCGTGTCATGCCGATGAGCAATGCACCCACCACCGCGCCGCGGATGTTGCCCAGACCGCCGATGATCACCACGATGAAGCAGTCCAGGATGATGGTGCCGCCCATCTGCAGCTGAATAGGCAGCATGGGCCCAGCCATGGCACCGCCCAGGCCTGCCAGCGCGGCACCCACCGCGAACACCGCCGTGCGAACGTGGTCCACGCGCACACCGAGCGTGGCCGCCATCAACGGGTGCGTGCTGCAGGAGCGGATCACCAGGCCGATGCGCGAGCGCTCGATGCCCAGCAGCAGCACCGCCATGGTGAGCAGGCCGACGAAGATCACGAACAGCCGGTAGCGCGAGACGTCGGTGTCGAACAGCGACACGCTGCCCGAGAGCCAGCCTGGCACCGCGATGCTCTTGCCGCTCAGGCCCCAGGTGGCGCGCACCACCTCTTCCAGCACCAGTATCAGGCCGAAGGTGATGAGCAGCTGGAACTCGTGCGGCGCCTTGTAGATGGGGCGCAGCGTGAGCCGTTCGATCAGCACGCCCACCAGCGCCAGCAGCACCGGCACCAGCGCCAGCGCCCACCAGAACCCCAGCCACAGCGCGATCTGGAACGCCAGGTAGGCGCCCAGCATGTAGAGCGCGCCATGGGCGAAGTTGATGATGCGCAGCATGCCGAAGATCAGCGTCAGCCCTGCGGCCAACAGGAACAGCAGCATGCCGATGCTCAGACCGATGACGAAGGTGGACATGGACGGCCCGATGCGTCGCTCAGTTGCAGGCCTTGAAGAGGTCCTGCGAGGTGAAGGTCTCGGTGACCTTCATCGTCACCGCCGGCATGCCGGCGCCACCGGCCACCGCGGTGCCGAACAAGCCCATCTGATCGGCCTGGTTGTCGCAGGCGCGCATGCGCTTGACGCCTTCCACCGAATCGTTGCGCACGCTGGTGCGGAAGGCGTCGACCCATTTTTCCTTGTCCCACACGCCGGTGCTTTCCACCACTTCGAGCCACCAGCTCATGCCGTCGTAGGCCTCGCCGGCATACTGGCTGGGCAGCTCGCCGTATTTGGCGCGGTAGGCCGCCACGAAGCGCTTGTTGCGCGGCGTGTCCTGCGTGAAGTGGTAGCGCAGCGTCGAGTGCACGCCGAGCGCGCCCGTGCCTCCCACGGCCTGGCCCTGCGTCTCGTCCATCAGCATGGTGCCCATCACCTTCATCTTGGTCGGCAGCCCCACCTCGCCGCCCTGTTTGAGCGAGGTCGTCACGTCGCCACCCACCACGATGAGCGCCAGGCCGTCGGCGCCCGACTTCATGGCCTTGTCGAGCAGGATCGCGTAGTCCTTGGTGCCGATGGGCGTGAAGTCGATGCCTGCAACGGTGATGCCCTTGCTTTCCAGATCGGCCTTCAGCGAAGCCCACATGTCGCGACCCACCTGGTAGTCGGAGACGATGCCGTACACCTTCTTCACGCCCTGGCGCCTGGCGAACTCGCCGATCATGCGGTTCTCCATCGCCACGGTGTTGGAGGTGCGGAAGGCGTAGCGCGTCTTGTCGGCGCCAGTGATGCGGTCGTCGGCCGACAGCGTGATGATGTGCGGCACCTTGCGCTGCTCGGTCAGCTTCATGATGGCCAGCGTCGAACCCGAGCTCACCTCGCCGAACAGGGTGTGCGTGTCCCGCGCCAGTGCGCGGGTGGTCTTCTGCACCGCCACCTGGGTGGAGGTTTCGGTGTCTTCCCACACCACCTCGATCGGCTTGCCGAGCACGCGGTTGTTGCGTTCCTCAAAGGCGATGGTGGCGCCGCGGCGCATGTTCTCGCCAATGATGCCGAAAGCGCCGCTCAGCGGCACGATGCCGGCGATGCGGAAGGCGTCCTGCGCCAGCGCCGAAGCGCCGCCCAGCATGCAGCCCGCCGCCAGTGTGGCCAGGCGCAAACGCGATGCGAGTGTTCGTTTCATGACTTGTCTCCTGTTTGTGATGCCGTTGCGGTCGAGCGCATGTCGATACACCCGATTTCGAGATATACCAACATTGTTGTTATATCTGTGGTGGCGGAGATGAGCACCGGGGTTTTCCCGGAGGCGTCTGGCAGACCGCCGATTACCATGGCCCTCGCTTCATCCACCCTCATCACGCAAAGGATTCGCATGGCTTCCGAGACAACTTCCAGGGTCGCGCTGGTCACGGGCGCGGGCAGCGGCATCGGCCGCGCCGTGGCGCTGGGCCTCCTGAAAGACGGGTACCACGTGGTGCTCACCGGCCGACGCATCGAACCCTTGAACGACGTGGCCGAGATCGCCAGGGCCGCAGGGCAACACGCCAGCGCGATCACCGCCGACGTGCGCGACGAGCACAGCGTGCAGGCCCTGTTCGACGAGATCGAGAAGCGCCATGGCCGGCTGGACGTGCTGTTCAACAACGCCGGCGTGAATGCCCCCGCCGTGCCGATGGACGAACTGCCCGTGGACCGGTGGAAGGATGTGATCGATACCAACGTGACCGGCGTCTACCTCTGCGCGCGCGCCGCCTTCGCCCTGATGCGCCGCCAGCAGCCGCAAGGCGGCCGCATCATCAACAACGGGTCCATCTCGGCGCACGCGCCACGTCCGTTCAGTTGCCCCTACACCGCCAGCAAGCACGCGGTGCTGGGCCTGACCAAGACCATCGCGCTGGATGGCCGCGAGCACAACATCGCCTGCGGGCAGATCGACATCGGCAACGCGCTCACCGACCTCTCATCGCGCATGACCCAGGGTGTGCGCCAGGCCAACGGCAGCATGGCGACCGAACCGATGATGGACGTGCAGCACGTTGCCGAGGCCGTGCGCTACATGGCCGGCCTGCCGCTGTCGACCAACGTGCTGAACATGACGGTGATGGCCACCAGCATGCCCTTCGTGGGCCGGGGTTGACGGCCCCTTCCTACAGCGGGACCGGAGCCCGCTGACACACCCCGCGTGCGCGCCATGGACACTGGCGCCATGCCCGCGAAACTCACGTACGCCCATGACGACACCCCCGGCTGGCGCCGCATCAGGCGGGGTGGGGGCTTCGCGTATGTGAATGCCGCGGGTCGCGCCATCCGCGACGCACGCCAGATCGACCGCATCCGGCGCCTGGCCATTCCACCCGCCTACACCGAGGTGTGGATCTGCCCGAGCGAGCGCGGCCACATCCAGGCCACCGGTCGCGATGCTCGGGGTCGCAAGCAGTACCGGTACCACGCCGACTGGCAGGCCCAGCAGGAGCAGGAGAAGTTCGACCGCATGCGCGAGTTCGGCCGCAGCCTGCCGCGCATCCGCCGCGCCGTCACGCGCGATCTGAAAAGCCGCACCCTGACGCAGGACACGGTGGTGGCGGCCATCGTGCGGTTGCTGGACCGCACCGCGCTGCGCGTGGGCAACGCCGAATACGCGGCCGAGAACGGCTCCTTCGGTCTGACCACGCTGCGCGACCGGCACGTCCGCACGCGTGCCGACGAACTGGTGATCCAGTTCCGGGGCAAGAGCGGCGTAGAGCAGAAGGCCCGCGTCACCGACAAGGCCACCGCACGCATCGTGAAACGCTGCCAGGACCTCCCCGGGCAGCAGCTTTTCCAGTACATCAACGACGAGGGGCAACGGCGGCAGGTTCGCTCGAACCACGTCAACGACTACCTGCGCCGGGTCAGTGGCCACGATTTCACCGCCAAGGACTTCCGCACCTGGCACGCGAGCGTGATGGCACTGGAACTCACCGCTGGTCTGGCCCTCTCGACAACGCCCGGCGCGAAGCCGACGAATGCTGCCGTGGTCGAGATCGTGCGCCAGGTGGCCCGCCAGATCGGCAACACGCAGACTGTGTGCCGGCGCTTCTACATCCACCCCGCCGTGCTGGAGTCGATCCTGGACGGTCCGGCGAACAAGGAAAGCAGCAGCAGCACCGAGAGCGAGTTGCTGCGCCTGCTCTCGCGGCGCCGAAAGGCAGCCGCGTGAGCCCTCAGGACACCGGTGCGAGATTGCCGCCCAGCACCTTCCACAACGCCACACGGTTCGCCTGCTCGGACTGCCTCAGCGCGATAAGCGCCTGCTGCGCGGCGTACAGGCTGCGCTGCGCGTCGAGCACCGTCAGGTAGTTGTCCACGCCCGAGGTGAAGCGCGCCTCGGACAGCTGGAAGGCGCGCGCGTTCGCATCCACCACGGCCAGCTGTGCGTCCAGCCGCTGCTGCCATTGCGCGCGCTCGGCCAGCGCGTCGGACGCTTCCCGGAACGCCGTCTGGATGGCCTTCTCGTACTGCGCCACGGCAATGTCGCGGTTGGCCTGCGCCACATCGACGGAGGCCCGCGCGCTGCCGCCATCGAAGATGGGCCAGCGGATCTGCGGCACGAAGCTCCAGGTGTTGTTGCCGCTGCCGAACAGGTTGTCCAGCTCACGGCTGCCGGTGCCGATGCTGGTGCTCAGGGTGATGGTGGGGAACAGCGCCGCGCGCGCCGCCGCCACGTTGGCCGAGAGCGCCTGCAGGTTGAATTCGGAAGCCCGCACATCGGGACGCGCCAGCAGCAGGCTGGAAGGCAGCTCGGCCGGCAACGCCATCAGGCGGGCCGGCGCGGCGGCCGCCTCGGCGCGCAGCGTGTCGGCGTTCGGCAGCCACTCAGGGCGCAGGCCGCTGCCCACCAGGGCGTCGAGTGCGTTGCGGTCTTTCGCCACCTGGGTGGTGAAGGCCGCCACATCGCCACGCGCGGTTTCCACGGTGATGCGGTTCTGCGCCAGCACCAGGCCTGACGTGCTGCCCAGCTGGTGCATGCGCTCGGTGAGCTGGTAGGCCTTCTCGCGGCTGGCCAGCGTGTCGCGCGCCAGTGCCAGGCGCGCTTCGTTGGCGGCCAGATTGAGCCAGGCGTTGGTGACATCGGCCACCAGCGTGATGCGCACGTTGAGCTGGTTCTCCTGCGATTGCAGGAACTGCTGCAGTGCCGCGTCGTTGAGGTTGCGCACACGCCCCCAGAAGTCGAGCTCGAAGCTGGTGATGGCGAGCTGCGCGGTGTACTGCGTGGACGTGGTCGACACGCCGGTGCTCGACAGATCGGCCGACGTGCGGCTGCGGCTGCCCTGCGCGGTGGCAGCCACGGTGGGCAGTTGCGCCGCACTGGTGATGCCGTACTGCGCACGCGCACGCTCGATACTGGACAGGGCCACGCGCAGGTCGCGGTTGTGGGTGAGGGCCTGTGCGATCGTCTGGCGCAGGCCCGGGTGCTGCACCCAGGCCAGGCGCTGCGCGATCTGCAACGACTCTGCACCGGTCTCGCCCGCGGCCAGCGGTTGGCCCAGCGTGGGCGCAACCACGCCCTGCACGTCGGGCTTCGCGGGCGGCTGCACGGCGCAGCCGGCCAGCAGCAACGCCGTGACCAGCGCAGACAAAGGAAGTCCCATGCTTCTGGTTGCACGCATCATGCTTCTCCCTGATGCGAGAGCGACGGCGCCGCCATGGGTGCAGGCTCCGCCGCTTTCGAACGGCGCCGGTTGACCCAGTTGCGCACCAGCAGGAAAAACACCGGCACGAAGAACAGCCCCAGCGCGGTGGACAGCACCGTGCCACCCAGCACCGCGGTGCCGATGGCCTGGCGGCTCGCTGCGCCCGGGCCGGTGCCAAGAGCCAGCGGCAGCACGCCGAAACCAAAGGCCAGCGAGGTCATGAGAATGGGGCGCAGGCGCCGGCGGACGGCTTCCAGGGTGGCGTCGAACACGCTTCTCCCCTGCTCCTGCAACTGCACGGCGAACTCAACGATCAGGATGGCGTTCTTGGACGCCAGGCCCACCGTGGTGAGCAGGCCCACCTGGAAGTACACGTCGTTCGACATGCCCCGGAAGTAAGTGGCCAGCAGCGCCCCCACCACACCGAGCGGCACGGCCAGGATCACCGAGAACGGCACACTCCAGCTCTCGTACAGTGCCGCCAGGCAGAGGAACACGAACAGGATGGAGATGGCGTAGAGCAGCGGCGCCTGCGCGCCCGACTGGCGTTCCTGCAGCGACGCGCCCGTCCACTCATAACCGATGCCCGCCGGCATCTCGGCCATGATGGCCTCGACCGCGCGCATCGCTGCGCCCGAGCTCACGCCGGGTGCGGTGTTGGCGATCATCTCCATGGCCGGTGAACCGTTGTAGCGCAGCAGTTGCGGTGCGCTGCTGGTCCAGGCGGTGGAGGTGAAGGCCGACATGGGCACCATCTCGCCGCTGCGGTTGCGCACCGTCCACTGGCCGATGTCCTGCGGCAGCATGCGGTACGGCGCATCGCCCTGCACATAGACGCGCTTGACGCGGCCGTTGTGCACGAAGTCGTTCACGTACGAGCCCCCGATGGCACTGGAGAGCACCGCGTTGATGTCGCTCGTGGCCAGGCCCAGCGCCGCCGCCTTGCGGTCGTCGACCAGCACCTTGAGCTCCGAGGTGACGTCGAAGTCCGTCGTGCGCATGTTGGTGAGTTCCGGGTGCTCGCGGGCCAGCTCGATCACGCGGTCCTTCGCGGCGCGCAGCGCGTCGTTGCCCAGACCGTTGATGTCCTTGAGCATGAAGTTCACGCCAGCGTCCGAGCCGAGGCCGCGCACGGCCGGTGGTTGCGAAACGAAGATGCGCGCCGAGCGGATGCGAGAGAGATCGCGCGTGGCCTTGCGCGCGATGGCTTCAGCGCTCTGTTCCTGGTTCGGGCGGTCGTCCCAGGGCTTGAGGCGCACGAAGATCGTGCCCGAACTCTGGTTGCCGCTGTTGCCTGCCAGCGAGTTCACGCGCAGCACGTCGGGCTGGGCGATGAAGTAGCGCGTGATGTCCTGCAGCACCACTTCGAGCTGCGCGTCGGAGGAGCCGGCGGGCATGGTCACACTGGCGGTGATGAAGCCCTGGTCTTCGATCGGCAGGAACGAGGTCGGCAGCTTCTGGAACAGCAGCACCACGCCGCCAATGAGCAGTGCAAACACCAGCATCACGCGCTTGCTGCGCACCAGCAGCTTGCCCACAACACCCTGGTAGCGCGTGGCGTTGCGGTCGAAGCCGGCGTTGAAGCCACGGAAGAAGCGGTCGACCCAGCCCAGCAGGCCCTTGCGCGGCGGTGCTCCTTCGTGCAGGTGTTCGGTGGGCTTGAGAATGGTGGCGCACAGCGCCGGTGTGAGCGTGAGCGCCACCAGCACCGAGAACGCCATGGCCGAGACGATGGCGACGGAAAACTGCCGGTAGATCACACCCACCGAGCCGGAGAAGAACGCCATGGGAATGAACACCGCCGACAGCGTCAGGCCAATGCCCACCAGCGCGGGTGTGATCTCGGCCATGGACTTGATGGTCGCCTCCTTCGCGGGCAGGCCTTCCTGGTGCATCACGCGTTCCACGTTCTCCACCACCACGATGGCGTCGTCCACCAGCAGGCCGATGGCCAGCACCATGGCGAACATGGTCAGCATGTTGATGGAATAGCCCAGCACCGAAAGCACGCCGAATGTACCGAGCAGCACCACCGGCACGGCGATGGCGGGGATCAGCGTGGCGCGCAGGTTCTGCAGGAACACGTACATCACGATCACCACCAGCAGCATGGCCTCGGCCAGCGTGATGGCGACCTCCTTGATCGACGCGCGGACGTAGGGCGTGGAATCGGAGCTGATCACGCCGGTGATACCGTCGGGGAAAAACGGCGCAAGTTCGGCCATCTTGGCGTTGACGGCGTTGGCCACCGCCATGGCATTGGCGCCATCGGCCAGCACCACACCAATGCCGGCGCCCGGCTGGTTGTTCAGGCGCGACTTCACCGTGAGGTTGTCGGCATCCAGTTCCACGCGGGCCACATCGCCCACGGTGACCACCGATCCATCGGCGGCCGCCTTGAGCACGATGCCCTGGAACTCCTCGACCGTCTTGAGCTTGGTGCGCGCGGTGATCGTCGCGTTCAGCATCTGGTCCTTGACCGCGGGCAGCGCGCCCAGCTGGCCGGCCGAGACCTGGGCGTTCTGCGAGTTCAGCGCGGAGATGATGTCCGAAGGCATCAGCGCGAACTGCTCCAGCTTGCCAGGATCCATCCAGATGCGCATGGCATAGCTGGTGCCGAACACGCTCACGTCGCCCACGCCATCGATGCGCGAGATCACATCGACCACATTGCTGGTGATGTAGTCACCGATCGCCACCTGCGTCACCGACGGATCGGGTGAGGTGAACACATAGGTCATCAGGTTGTCCTGACCGCCCTTGTTCACGAACACACCCCGGCTCTTTACCGCCTCGGGCAGGCGGTTCATGGCGGTCTGCAGCCGGTTCTGCACCTGCACCTGTGCCACGTCGATGTCCGTGCCCGGGGCGAAGGTGAGCTGCGTGCGCGAGCGGCCGGCGGAGTCGCTGGTCGAGCTCATGTAGAGCACGTTGTCGATGCCCTTGAGCTGCTGTTCGATCACCTGCGTCACCGAGTCGGCCACGGTTTCGGCCGAGGCGCCGGTGTAGGTGGTGTTGATCGACACACGCGGTGGCGCGATGTCGGGGTACTGCTCCAGCGGCAGGGTGAAGATGGACATCGCTCCGGCGAGCATGACCACGATGGACAGCACCCATGCGAAGACGGGGCGGTGGATGAAGAAATGGGCCATGGTGCGCGATCAGGGCTTGGGCGCAGCGGAAGCCGCCGGCGCCTGACCGGCCGGTGTGGCGGGCTTGTCTTCGACCACCCGGTTGCCGTTCATGCGCATGGCCACTGGCGTCACGGCCTGACCGACACGGGCCTTCTGGAAACCGTCGACCATCACGCGGTCACCGGCCTTCAGGCCTTCGAGCACCAGCCACTGGGAGCCCAGCGCCTGGCCGAGCCGGATCGGGCGCTTCTCGATCTTGTTCTCGGCATTGATGATCTGCACGCTGGGCTTGCCCGCCGGGTCGCGCTGCACCGCCTGCTGGGGCAGCACGATGGCCTCGCTGGATTCACCGGTGGCCAGCTGGGCACGCACATACATGCCGGGCATCAGCAACCGGTCGGGGTTGGGAAACACCGCGCGCAGCGTGATCGCCCCGGTGGTCTGGCTCACGGTGGCGCCAGTGAACTGCAGCTTGCCCGCATGCGGGTACTGGCTGCCATCCTCCAGCGCCAGGCGCACCGGCGCGCCGCTGCTTTCGACCTTGCCGAACACGCCGGCCTGCCACTGACGGCGCAGCTCCAGCAGTTCCGAGCTGGACTGGGTGATGTCCACGTGGATGGGATCGAGCTGGCTGATGGTGGTCAGCGCCTGGGCCTGGTTCGCGGTGACCAGCGCACCTGGCAGCACCACGGAGAGTTCGGTCTGCCCGCTGATGGGCGCGGTGATGCGGCTGTACTGAAGGTTGATGCGGGCATTTTCCAGCGCCGCCTGTGCCACCGCCACATCGGCGGCCGACTGGGCCACCTGGGCCTGGCTTTCGTCGAAGACCTGGCGGCTGATGGCGTCGATCTTCACGAGCTCGGCGTTGCGCTCGGCATTGGTGCGGGCGGTCTGCGCGGTGGCACGCGCCCTGGCCAGGGCCGCCTCCGCGCTCTTGACGGAGGCCTCCAGGGTGCGCGAGTCGATCTGGTACAGCGGCTGCCCTGCCTTGACCATCGCGCCCTCGGTGAACAGGCGCTTTTGCAGGATGCCCGACACCTGGGGCCTCACTTCCGCGCTCTGCGAGGCCCGCGTGCGGCCCGCCAGCTCGGTGTGCAGGCCCTGGGTCTGCAGCACCACCGCGAGGTAACCCACCGGGGGGGCCGCCGGGGCGGCCGCAGGGGTCTTTTTGTCACCACAGGCGACCAGCGCCAGGACAGCGGCAACCAGAAGCCCGCCCGCCAGGAGGCGCGGCAGGCGGGACGTAACAGGAGTCGTCAATGGCATGGGAATCCAGGCAAAGCAGAGCGGGCGTGGGGTGAGAGCGCGCAAGCGCGCCGAGGTTCCGTGAGCGGAATGACCCGCGACCCGGCATTTTGCGCACGCGAACGTGTCTGGAATGTAAACGTCCCCGAAGCACCATGAAAAATCCACAATCCGAGAAAAACTGCATTCCTGACCGGGTCCGACCGATTTCATGTCCCGTTTGCGGCAGTTTTTACGCGCCGGTCGCCATCCCCCGGCGCAGGGCCCGGCACGCCCCATGCCGCTGAGGCCGTTCACCTCGTCACCACACAGGAGAACGCCATGCCCAGGACCACGCTCGAGAAACAGAAGTCCATCCACGAGACCCAGGATCGGCTCGACCAGCGGAAAAAGCGGGAACAGGCCACAACGAAGCGCCCACCCCAGACCGGTGCGCGCGCCCAGCCGACCCAGATGCCGACGCAACACATCCAGGCGGACGACACCGAGTCGGATCTCGAACTCGAACCCCGCTTCCTCGCGCCAGACTACCTGGGCAGCCAGAAGCTGCAGGGTCAGGTGGCGCTGATCACCGGCGGCGATTCCGGCATCGGCCGCGCGGTGGCGGTGCTGTTTGCGCGCGAGGGGGCCGACGTGGCCGTCACCTACCTCACCAACACAAAGGACGCCGAGGAAACGCGGCGCTGCGTGGAGGCCGAGGGACGCCAGTGCCTGCTGCTCCAGGGGGACGTGAAAGACCCCGCCTCGTGCGAACAGGCGGTGAACGACACCGTGAACACTTTTGGCAAGCTGAACGTGCTGGTCAACAACGCCGCGTTCCAGAAACATGCCGACTCGATCGAGGACATCGATGAGGACCGGCTGCGCGAGACCTGGGACACCAACCTGGGTGGCTATTTCCGCATGACGCGCGCCGCCCTGCCCCACCTGCGGGAAGGCGCCTGCATCATCAACACCGGGTCGGTGACGGGCCTGCGCGGCAGTGCCCACCTGCTGGACTATTCGGCCACCAAGGGCGCCATCCACGCCTTCACCAAATCGCTGGCGAGCAACCTGCTGCCGCGCGGCATCCGCGTCAACGCAGTCGCTCCCGGCCCGGTGTGGACGCCGCTCAACCCGACCGATCTGCCTGCCGAGAAGGTGGCGCAGTTCGGGGAGAAGACCGATTTCAGGCGCGCCGCCCAACCCGAGGAGCTCTCGCCAGCCTATGTCTTCCTGGCATCGCCGAGCTGTGCGGGCTACATCACCGGTGTGGTGCTGCCCGTCACCGGCAGCGTGGACGCGATCTGAGGGACGCCGGTCTCAGGCCGGTGCCACGGGGGATTCCGAGACCACCAGCTCCTCGCGGCGCTGGTCGATCTCGCCTTCCAGCCGGACCCAGTCCAGCGCCAGCCCGTCCAGCTTCTGGAACAGGTGGGTGTCCTCCCAGGCCATGTGCCGCATGGCGTGCTGGCACAGCGCCAGGAATCGCACGGCGTGGCGATCGTCATCGGGCCGGAGCGTGCGCAAAGGGTTGAGCAAGGCATGCAGGCCGGCCAGCCCCACCTCGGCGACGTCGACCGTGCGCCGGCCCACACCATCCATCGCGTCGCGCAGTGCCGGGTACAGCAGTTCCTGCTCCAGGGCGGCGTGCACCGTGAGTTCGTCGAGCACATGCGCCACCACGGCTTCGCGGGCGTCGGCTTCCATGACCGGATCGAGCTGCTCGAACTGGTGGCGGGCCTGCCAGACACGCCGGATATCGGACCGAAGCCCTTCCAGCACATGGATGCGCGCGGCGTGCGACACCTCATCGGGCATACGGTGACCAGGTTCGTCGTATGGGCTCATGAGCGTCCTTTCAGGAAAGGGAAGGGTCATCGGGCCGACCGCGTGCCGGCGGGCGCGCGCCGGGCCACGGCCTCGCTCCAGCCATAGGCCGGCAACGCCAGCACCAGAGGCAGCAGGTAATAGGCCGCGCGGTAGGCGAGCACGACCGCCAGCACCTCGGAGGTGGGCAGCGTGCCGGCGAGCACGGCCACGAACACCGCTTCCAGCACACCCAGGCCGGCGGGCACGTGGGTGATCACCCCGGCCACCGCGGCCATCAGCAAGGCGCCCAGCACCACCGGGTAGTCCACGCGCCCGGCAAACAGCACCCACACGATGGCGCCCATCAGCATCCAGCTCGCACCGCCGGCCATGGCCTGCACCACGGCCAGCCGGCCGTCGGGCAGTTCGAGTTCGTGCCCGCGCCACGCCAGCGTGCGCCGCCGCGACCACGTGCACAGCACCAGGTACAGCGCCGCGAGCGCGAACATGGCCGCGCCAATCATGCGCAGCAGCACGTCGCTCATCGCCCATTCGCCCGGCAGCTTCGGGGGCGCCCCCATCAGCACCACACCGGACACCCAGAAATAGCCCAGCCAGTTGGTGGTCATGCTCATGGCGATCACCTTGGCCACGGTGGCACCGCTCACGCCCCAGCGCGTGTACAGGCGCAGGCGCATGGCAAAACCGCCCACCAGCGCCCCGAAGTTCAGGTTGAACGCGTAGCTGATGGCCGCCGTGACCAGGGTGAGTTGCACCGACAGGCCATGGCGCGTGAGGTGTCGGCCCACGAGATCGAAGCCGGCGTACACCACATAGCTCACCGCCGCAATGCCGGCGGCCAGCGCCAGCCTTTCGGGCGACATCTTCTGCAGCGAGGTCCACACCTGCGGCCAGTCCACCGAACGCGCCTGCTGCGCCACCAGGGCGAGCACCAGCGCGGCCAGCGCCCAGGGGGCGATGCGTCTGGTCCACGTCCACGCGTTGCGCGCCAGCGGGCCCAGGGTGTTGCCGGCCCCCTGGGTACCACGAGCGGCCGCGCGGGAACGGCTGGATGCCGCGCTCATGCCGACGGCTCCGCGCTGATCGGCACCACCCGGGGTGTGCGCACCGACGAGGACTGCCGCATCCAGTCCGGGAAACGGCGCAAGGCGTGGAACACCACCATGCTGCGCACCACGATCCAGGCCGAGCGCAACCGCCCCGGCACAGGCAGCTCCACTCGCTGGCAGCATGTCTCCAGCAGGTCGTCGATGCGCTCGCGCAGGTGGCGCGCGAAGGCCTCGTCGCGCACGACCACGTTGGCCTCCAGGTTCAGGCTCAGGCTGGTCGGGTCGAGATTGCTCGATCCGACGGTGGCCCACTGGTCATCGATCACGGCCACCTTGCCATGCAGTGGGCGCTCGTTGTATTCATAGATGCGCACACCGGCACGGATCAGATGGCGGTAGAGCAGTTCACTCGCGCGCTTGACCCACAGCATGTCGGGCCGACCCTGCAGGAACAGGTCCACCTGCACGCCGCGACGTGCGGCGCGGCGCAGATCGCGCAGGAAGCGGTAGCCGGGGAAGAAATACGCGTTGGCGATCAGGATGCGCTTGCGCGCGCTGCGGATCGCGGCCCGGTAGTGGCGTTCGATGTCGGTGCGGTGGGCGTTGTTGTCGCGCGTGACGAAGGCGGCCAGCGCCCCATCGCCCGTCAGCTCTTCCACGCCCTGGCGGCGCAACGCCGCGCGCCAGCGCCTGAGCCACTGGCCGCGCGCCGGCTGGGGCGACTCGATATTGGCACGGCAGAACGCCTGGATCTGCCCCACCAGCGGGCCTTCGACCTCGACCGCGTAGTCCTGCTTGGACAGCTCGCCGTATTCCATCAGGTGGTCGATCGAGTAATTGATGCCGCCGACGAAAGCGACCTTGCCGTCCACCACCACGATCTTGTTGTGCATGCGGCGCAGCAGGTTCACGCGCGCCCCGAGCACGCGCTGCACCGGCTCGAAGGCCCGCAGCTGCACACCGGCGTCGAGCAGCGGCTTGGTGAACGATGCCGGCAGGTCGGGCGATCCCCAGCCATCCATGAGCACATGCACCTTCGCGCCGCGATGCGCGGCCTTGAGCAAGGCCTCGTGCAACTGTCGGCCCACCTTGTCGTCGAACAGGATGAAGGTCTCCAGCAGCACCTCCTTTTCAGCGGAGGCAATGGCTTCGAAGACGCGCGGGTAGTAGCCCTCGCCGTTTTCCAGCAAGGTCAGCTTGTTGCCAGGCACCCAATGGGAATTCATGCTGCGTGCTCCAGTTGGATATCGGCGGCCAGCGGGGCGTGGTCGGACAGCCGTGCCCAGGGCCGGCGCGGCATGGGCACCGGCAAGGCGCGCGCCACGCCGCGCACATAGATGCGGTCCAGCCGCAACAGCGGAAAACCGGAAGGGAAACTGCGCGCGTGCTGCCCGTGGGCTTCACGGAATACCTCGCGCAGACCGCTGGGCGCCAGCAGCTCGTCGGCATTCAGCCGCCAGTCGTTGAAGTCGCCGGCCAGCACCAGCGGTGCGTCGGCCGGTACGTGCCGGCTCACGATGTCGCGGATCAGGCCCAGCTGGTGGCGCCGGTGCGATTCGCGCAGGCCGAGGTGGGCGCACATCACATGCAGATCGCGCGCGCCATCGGGCACGTCGAGCACGCAATGCAGCACGCCGCGCGGCTCGCAGCCGGGAAGGGACAGGTCGTGGTTCTCGTTGTGCAGCACCGGGTAGCGCGACATGATGGCGTTGCCATGGTCGTGCCCCTCGGCCACCGCGTTGCGGCCATAGGCATGCTGGGGCCAGATCTCGTCGGCCAGGAATTCGTACTGCGCATCGCTCACGCCATTACCGCCTTTGACTTCCTGCAGGAACACCACGTCGCTGCCCATGGCGCGCACAGCCTCGCGCAGGCCGTGCAGCACGGATCGGGTGTTGAAAACGTCATAGCCTTTGTGGATGTTCACGGTCAGTACCTGCATGCACCCCATGCTAGGCACCGCCCCGTGCCCGGCTCTGTCGGACAACGCCGCGATCGCGTGTGGGCGTGCACCGGGCCAGCGGCGGGAGAACCCGCCACACGGAGGTCCGCACCAAGGCGGGGCAATGTCCTGCACCGGACGCGTCGCTCGACCGGCGCCCACCCTTGTTTTGGTGCACGGAGCGCGCAACGAGCCGGTCAAATCGCTGGCACGCTTTCTGCTCTTGTCAGACCAGCAAGAAGAGCGATCCGGGGTCATCCCGAGGCAGCTCGACACTCAGGTGCACTAGGGTTCCGACCGCAAGGTTTGCGGTGTCTGGTCCGAGAGTGTGCCGGCCTCATCGCAGGCTCCACGGAGGGATAAAAGCCCGGGAGAACGATCACAGATCGGTTCTTCCTGCGCGTCCCACCAACCAGGAGTCCTCTGATGAAAAGCACCGCTACCCCCGCATCCACCAGCCTGCGCTCCACGTCGCGGCGCCACCATTTCCTCAAGCCGGTTCTCGGCCTGGCCCTCTCGCTGGCCATGGCGGGCGCGTTCGCCCAGGCACCTGCCCCCATGAAGATCGCCACCGTGGTGTGGATCGGCTACGGCCCGTTCTACGTGGCCGAAGCGCTGGACCTCTACAAGAAATACAACCTCAAGGTGTCGCTGCAGGTGTTCAACGACCCGGCGCTGATTCCTGCCGCGATCGCCTCGGGAGCGGTGGACGGCGGCATGCTCACCTATGACCAGGTGGTGGGCCAGGTGGCCGCGGGTCGCAACATGAAGGTGGTGATGCCCATCGACTACTCCAACGGCGGCGACGCCATCGTGGCCGACAGCACCATCGCCAAGGTGGCAGACTTCAAGGGCAAGAAGATCGGCTACAACCCGCTCTCACCGAGCGACTTCCTGCTCTCGTATGCGCTCAAGACGGTGAACCTGACCGAGAAGGACATCACCCCCGTGAGCATGACGCCCGAATCGGTGCCGGCGGCCATGGCCTCGGGCCAGTTGCCTATTGGCGTGACCTACGAGCCCAGCCTGTCGCAGATCCTCGGCCAGGGCGGTGGCAAGAAGTTCAAGGTGGTGTTCTCCTCGAAGAACGCACCGGGCCTGATCGCCGACGTGCTGGTGTTCGACGACAAGGTCATCAAGGCCAAGCCGGCCGAGATCACCGGCATCATGAAGGCCTACCTCGACGGCATGGCCTACATGAAGTCCAAGCCCGCCGAGGCGCACAAGATCATCGGCAAGTTCATGGGCGTGTCCGCCGCCGAGGTGAAGGAGCAGCTCACCGGCGTCTACAACATCCCGCTGGCCGAGATGCCCAAGGCCTTCCTGCCCGCCAAGGAAACCACCTCGTACTACGCCAGCGGCGACATCATCGCCCAGCTGCTCAAGGCCAAGGGCCAGATCACCACGATCCCGGCCACCGAAGCCACGTTCGACGCCAGCCTCGTCAAGGCACTCGCCAAGTAAGCCGACCGGCGTGAAGACCGTGCCGGCGCCCGGTGGGCGCTGGCCCGACACGCCCCTACGTTTCCAAGAGCACTTCCATGAAACCCGTATTCCGCTATGAAGACGGCGTGTGGCCCAACGTCGCGGCCATCGCTTTCACGGTGATCGGCTGGCCTGTCGGCATCGCCTTGCTGGGGCAGGCCAGCGGCTGGCTCAACGCCCTGGGCGTGCTGCTGGTGGCGCAGACGCTGGTGTGGTCGGCCTACTTCATCCACGAGTTCGCGCACCACGCGATCTTCCGCACCGGCCCGGCCAACGAACGCTGGGGCGCGCTGATGAGCTGGATCAACGGCAGCTGCTTCGCCAGCTTCGCCGACCTGCGCCGCAAGCACATGCGGCACCACGTCGAACGCGCCGACGTGATCACCTTCGACGCGCAGGCCTTCCTGCGCGCGCACCCCCTCGTCCGCCGCACCGTGCTGGCGCTGGAATGGGCTTACATCCCGGCGGTGGAATTCGTCATGCGCGGCTATGTGATCGCCCTGCCTTTCATCAGCGAGAAAAAGCGCGCCGCGCGCGGCCGTGTGGTGGCCATCGCGATCGTTCGCATCGCCGCCTTCGCGCTGCTGGGCTGGTGGTCGCTCAAGGCACTGTTCCTGTATGCGCTGGCCTACCTGATCTTTGTCACCGTGCTGCGCTTTGCAGATTGCTTCCAGCACACCTACGACGCCTACCCGATCCTGGACGACACCCCGATCCCGAAGGACAAGGTGCGCGACCGCGTCTACGAACAGGCCAACACCTTCAGCGACGTGGTGAGTCTGGACGCGAAGTGGTTCAACCTGGTGTGGCTGAACTTCGGCTTTCACAACGCCCACCACGAACGCCCCACCGCACCCTGGTACCGCCTGCCCGCATTCCACCGCGAGCTGTACCCCGACGACTACGCCCAGGTGATCACGGTGCGCGAACTGCTGCGCAGCTTCCACATCAACCGCGTCAAGCGCGTGCTGGCCGCCAACTACGGCGTGGTGCAGCCGGCCGGCACACCGGGCCGCGCGGACGGATTCCTCGGCGCGGTCGGGGTGTCGTTTCTCACCGCGGTCTAGATGTGAACACCCCCCTGCGCCGCTGCGCGGCTTCCCCCCTCTGTGGCGCCCCTTCGGCGCTTCGAGGGGAACGGCATCTCGGGCCGGCGGAGCCGGACCCTGGATGCCTCTGGATGAGGCTATTTCATTCGGTGTGGGTCGCACGCCGGCACGGTGAAAAACAGGAAAAAGATGCCATTGCCTGACTACGGATTGAGAGACAAGACAGTGCTCGTCACCGGCGCGGCCGGTGGCATCGGCAACGCCCTGGCGCGCGCGTTCGCGGCGCAGGGTGCACGGCTGATGCTGCTGGACCGCGCGGGCACCGGCTTGCACGGCCTCTGCGCCGAACTCGGTGCCATTGAGGCCGAGTGCGACCTGGGCGAAGCGGCGCAGGTGGCCGGCGTAGCGGCGCTGGTGCGCGAACGCTGGGACAGGCTGGACGTGCTGGTGAACAACGCCGGCACCGAATACCCCACACCGCTGGCCGACGACGCGCCCGACGCGATGGCGCGCTGGGCCGGCCTGCTGGACAACAACGTGAGCTCGATGGTGCGCCTCACGCAGGCCCTGCTGCCCCTGTTGCCGCGCGGCGCCAGCGTGATCAACCAGAGTTCCATCTGGGGCCGCATCGGCGTGGCCGGCTTCTCGGCCTATGCCGCGAGCAAGCACGCGGTGGTGGGCCTGACGCGCTCGCTCGCACTGGAGCTGGGCCCGCGTGGCATCCGCGTCAACGCCGTCTGCCCCGGCTGGGTGCGCACCGCCGCCGCGCTGCGCTCGCTCACGGCCATGGCGCAGGAACAGGGCCGCAGCGAGGCCGAGGTGGAACACGAAATTCTGTCGAAACAGGCGGTGCCGGTGATGCTCACACCCGAAGACCTCGCGGGGGTGTTTCTTTTTCTGGCCAGCAGCGGCGCCACACCACTCACCGGGCAGTGCCTGGTGGCCAGCCACGGCGAGGTGATGGCATGAAGGGCCGCCCCACCCCGCTCCCGGCTCCGCCCGCCACCCCCTCAAGGGGGCCCCACCTGCGGCCCGGCAAAGCCGGTTCCGCGGTGTGACCTTGAGGGAGAACCCATCCGCTTCAGGCGCCTGACATGTCACCCACCACAAGTCTTTCTCTCGCGGGGAAAACCGCACTCGTCACTGGCGCGGCCACCGGCATCGGCCGGGCCATCGCGCAGATGTTCGCGCAGGCCGGTGCGCGTGTGGTGGTGAACCACCTGCACCAGCCCGAGGCGTCGCGTGCCGTGGTGCGCGCCATCGCGGATGCGGGTGGCGATGCCTTCGCCATCGACGCCGACGTGGCCCGGGCAGCCGAGGTGCGGCGCCTCATGGACGAGGCGGGCGAGGTGCACATCCTCGTCAACAACGCCGGCATCATCCAGGAGCGCGCCTTCCTGGACACCACGGAAGAAGACTGGGACCGCGTGCTCGACGTCGACCTGAAGGCGGTGTTCCTCACCTCGCGCGCGGCGCTGCCCGGCATGGTGGCGCGCGGAAGCGGCGTCATCGTCAACCTCGCGTCGGACCTCGGCATCCTCGGCCGCGAGATGTACGCGCCCTACTGTGCCGCCAAGGCCGGCGTGATCGGCCTCACGCGTTCGCTCGCGCGCGAGTTCGCACCGCATGGCATCCGCGTCAACGCCATCGCCCCGGGCCCGGTGAACACCGCCATGGTCTCGCTGGAGAACATGAGCCCCGAATGGATGGAGAAGGAGCTGGCCATCCCGCAGCACCGTGTGGCCGAGCCCGAGGAGATCGCCGCCACGGCGCTGTTCCTTGCGTCCGACCTCTCGCGCTTCTACTGTGGCCAGGTGCTGGGACCCAACGGCGGATCGGTGATGCCGTGAACCTGAACCGGCCTTCTGACCGCCTCGCAGCAGGCGTGCTGCTGTTCTCTGCCTCGCTCTGGGGCCTGTCGTGGATGCCGCTCAAGTGGTTCTCCGCGCAGGGCCTGAGCGGGCCGATGGTGTCGCTGGTCTCCTATGGTGCGGTGGCCTTGTGCACGCTGTGGCTCGTCTGGCGCGATCGCGCCGCATGGCGGGCACAGTGGGTGGCGCTGCTGGCCATTGCGCTGGTGGGTGGCTGGGCAAACACCTCGTTCGTCAACGCGCTGATGGTGGGCGACGTGGTGCGGGTGATGTTCCTGTTCTACCTCTCGCCGGTGTGGTCGGTGCTGGGCGGCTGGCTGTTCCTGAAGGAGCGTATCCCCCCCACGCGCTGGGCCGCTGTCGTGGCGGCCATCGTCGGGCTCTGGCTGGTGCTGGGCGGCCCGGGTGGGCTGGACCTCTCGCTCTCTCTGTCGGACGGCCTCGCGCTGTTCGCAGGGCTCGCCTATGCGGGCAACAACCTGATCGCCCGCGCGGCGCAGGCGGTGCCACTGCGCAGCAAGACCATCGCCATCTTCATCGGCTGCGGCGTGATCTCGCTGCTGATCGCCCTCGCATCCGGCCAGCGGGCGCCCGCCTTGTCCACCAGCACCTGGCTCGCGGTGCTGGCGTACGGCTTCATCTGGCTGCTGCTGGCCACCGCCACCTGGCAGTTCGGCGTGACGCACCTGGAAAGCAGCCGGGCCGGCGTGATCCTGCTGGCCGAACTGGTGGTGGCCGTGCTCACCGCGCTCTGGTTCGGTGGTGAATCGCTCACACCCATGGGCTGGGCCGGCGGCACGCTCATTGCTGTGGCTGCCCTGGTGGAGGCGCTCGACAGCGGCCGCGCACCCCCACCCGAACCACGACCCGCAACAACAGGAGGATGACCCGATGACCGACACCGTGTGGATGAACCAGCTTTCCTGGGTGGACTACCAGGCCCGTGTGCAGCGCGACCAGCCACCCGTGCTGCTGCCCGTGGGCGCCCTCGAGCAGCACGGCCCGCACCTGCCCTTGGGCACCGACGGCCTGCTCTCCAGCGCCGTGGCGGCCGACACCGCCGCGCGCGTGGGCGGTCTGGTCGCCCCCACGCTGAGCTACGGCTACAAGTCGCAGCCCAAGTGCGGCGGCGGCCAGCATTTCTGCGGCACCACCAGCGTGGACGCCGCCACCCTCATCGGCCAGGTGCGCGACGCGGTGCGTGAGTTCGCGCGGCACGGCCTCACGAAGCTGGTCATCGTCAACGGCCACTACGAGAACCAGTGGTTCCTGATCGAAGGCATCGACCTCGGGCTGCGCGACCTGGGACCGGGTGCGAAGCTGCAGGTGATGCGACTGGAGTATTGGGACTTCATGACGCCCGACACGCTGGGCGACGTGTTCCCCGACGGCTTTCCCGGCTTCGCGCTGGAGCACGCTGCCGTGCTGGAGACGTCCATGATGTTGCACTACCACCCCAGCCTGGTGCGCATGGACCTGCTGCCGGACGACGGCCCGGCCGATTTCCCGCCCTACGACATGTACCCGCCGCGCACCGACTGGGTGCCCGCTTCCGGCGTGCTCTCGTCGGCCAGAGGTTCGGACGCCACCAAGGGCAGGCTGCTCGCCGATGAAGTGGCGCGCCGCATGGCCGAGGCCATTGCCAGCGGTTTCGAAAGGCCCGCCGTATGAGCGCGACGACCACGGCGCTCGTCGTCATCGACATGCAGCGCGATTTCTGCAGCCCCGGGGGCTACGCGCACACCGCCGGCATGGACGTGCAACGCCTGCGCGAACCGATCGCCCACATCCAGCAACTGCTCAAGGCCGCGCGCGCCGCCGGCCTGCTCGTGGTGCACACGCGCGAAGGCCACCTGCCCGACCTCTCCGACTGCCCGCCCACCAAGATGGCACGCAGCGTGGCGGCCGGTGCGCCCATCGGCAGCCAGGGGCCGCTGGGCCGCCTGCTGGTGCGGGGCGAACAGGGCCACGACTTCGTGGACGCCCTGCGCCCCGCGAGCGACGAGGTGGTGATCGACAAGCCCGGCTACGGTGCGTTTCACGCCACGCGGCTCGGGCAGGTGCTGGCCGCGCACGGCGTCGAAAACCTCGTCCTCTGCGGCGTGACCACCGAGGTGTGCGTGCACTCCACCCTGCGCGAAGCGGTGGACCGGGGCTACGCCTGCACCACCGTGGGCGACGCCACCGCCGCCAGCCACCCGGACCTGCAGGCCCCGGCGCTGGCCATGATCGGCGTGGAAGGCGGCATCTTCGGCCGCGTGCGCAGCACCGCCGAGGTGGTGGCCGAACTCGCCGCGCTCGGCACGCCCATGACCACCGCCCCATGAGCGACACCATCCCCGCCCGCTATCACGGCGTGTGGCAACGCACGCTGCTGGAAACACCCGAAGGACGGGACACCACCACCTGGGTGCGCTGGCTGCAGACCGGGCTGTGGCATGGCGACCTGCGTGTGCCCGCCGATGCCGACCGCACCACGCCGCAAGGCCGCGCGCAGCAGCAGGGCTTTGGTGGCACCACCGCCATCACACGACCGGCACCGCACCAGCCCGAGGTCTGCACCTGGCAGCGCACCATCGATTTCCAGCCCCCACGCAGCACACCCGATGCCGGGCACATGGTGTTCGAGACGTCCGAGCGCGTGATCGAGACCGGCATTCACGGCACCTACCTCGAGGTGTGGGAACGCCTGCCCGGCTCCGTGGGCCGGCGCATCGCACTCGCCCGGCTCGGCGCCGATGGCCAGCCCACGTCGGAACGCCTGCTGGTGAGTGGCGACTACCTGATGCGCCTGCGCCCCCGCAAGCTGGCCTGGCCGGCAGACACCGCGCCCGACGAGACCCTGGGCACCCTGGTGCTGCGCCACGCCGACGCCACCGATGCCCTACTCGATTTCGAGATCGCCTTCGGCCGCTGGAGCGAAGGCCTGTGGACGGTGGAGCGCGCGTCGATGCCCGCGCTGGAAAGCGCCACCCTGCCCTGCGTGATCGACCGCCTGAGCGGAGCCGAGGCGCGCGTGGTGCTCGGCGGCTCGCCGTCGAACTGGCGCGTGCTGGAGTGGCACGCACCCGGCTGAGGCAGCGCGCCGCACCGCCTCCGTGCGCCCGCGCGCGCATGCACCGCCCCATCGGCGGCTGGGGTGGGTTCGCCCCGGGGAAGGCGGTTTTCCGGATGGTTCCATGGGCATGCAACTTGCGCTGAGGGTGCCACGACCCACCCCGTTCAACAGGAGCTCCCCATGCCATCCACCCCTTCGTTCCACCGCCGCGGCGTGCTCGCCGCCCTGTTGCTGCCGCTCGCGCTGTGGGCCGGCACCGCACAGGCCGCCGATCTCGCCGAGATCAAGAAGCGCGGCTACCTCGTCGTCGTCACCGAAGACGACTTCAAGCCCTTCGAATTCATCAAGGACGGCAAGCCCACCGGCTTCAACCACGAGATGGTCGACGCGCTGCGCAAGTACGCGCCGTTCGAGATCCGCCAGGAAATCCTGCCCTGGCCCGGCATCCTCGCGGGCGTGGCCACCGGCAAGTACGACATCGCCATCAGCGCCATCCTCATGACGAAGGAGCGCACGCAGTCGCTGGACTTCACCAGCCCCATCGCCGACGCCACGCACTACTACGTCAAGCGCAAGGACGACGGCAGCATCAAGTCCATCAAGGACCTGAACGGCAAGACCGTGGGCGTGCAGACCGGCAGCGCCTTCCTGAGCCGGTTGCCCGAGCTGCAGGCCATGCTCGCCAAGGACGGCGGCAAGATCGGCAAGGTCGTGGAGTACGCGTCCTACCCCGAGGCCTACCAGGACCTGGCGCTCAAGCGCACCGACTACGTCATCAACACCGTCATCAACCTGAAGGCACTGGTGGCCGAGAAGCCCGGCGTGTTCGAGCTGGGCCAGGCGGTGTCGGGCGCGTCTTACCCGGCCTGGGCCATGAAGAAGGGCAACACCGAGCTGCAGAAGTTCATGAACGAATTCATCGCCGCGCAGAAGGCCAATGGCGTGATGCCCGCGCTGCAGAAGAAGTGGTTCGGCGAAGCCTTCAACCTGCCGGTGAGCTACACGCCGGTGCACTGAACCGGCGACGCCGATGAGCACGGCCGATGTCCTGACGATCTTCAGCGGCGCGTGGACCACGCTGCTGCTCTCGCTCGCGGGCATCGCACTCGGCCTGCCGCTGGGCCTGGGCCTGGCGCTGCTGCGCTGGGGCCGGGTGCCGCTGCTCAACCCGCTGGTGGCGGTGTACGTGAGCCTGCTGCGCGCCACGCCACTGGTCACGCTGGTGCTGCTGCTGTTCTTTGCGTTGCCGAGCGCGGGCATTTCTCTTGGCCCCGTCACCGCCGGCCTGCTGGCGCTCACGCTCAACACCTCGGCCTTCAACTGCGAGGTGTGGCGCGCCGCGCTGCTGGATTTGCCGAAAGACCAGATCGAGGCGGCGCAATCGGTGGGCATGGGGCGTGTGCTGCGCCTGCGCCGCATTGTGCTGCCGCAGATCGCGCGCACCGCCCTGCCCGGCCTCATCAACGAGATGTCGCTGCTGATCAAGCTCACGCCGGTGCTGGCCGTGGTGGGTGTGGTGGACATCACGCGCGCCGCCGTGCGCATCGGCGCGCAGACCTATGAGCCGCTGCCGCCGTTTCTGGTGGCGCTGGCGATCTACATGCCCATCGTCTTCACGCTGGTGAGCGTGCAACGCTGGGTGGAGCGCCGGATGGCGCGGCGCGAGGCCGCCGCATGATGCAGGACTTCGCCACCGTGTGGTCCGAACGCGGACTGCTGTTCTCCGGCCTGGGCAACACCGTGATGCTCACCCTGCTCTCGGCGCTGGCCGGGCTGGCACTGGGTGCCCTGCTGTCCATGCTGCTGATGAGCCCGAGCCGCGTGTTGTCCGCGCCCGCCAAGGTGTTCGTGGACGCGGCGCGCTGCACGCCCTTCCTGCTGTTCGCCTACATCGTCTACTACGGCCTGCCCTCGCTGGGCCTGCAATTCGACGCCTGGAGCGCCGGCCTGGTGGCGCTCACCATCTACCACTCGGCCTACATGGCGGAGATCCTGCGCGCCGCCTGGTCCGCACTGCCACGCGCGCCGGTGGAAGCCGGCATCGCCTTCGGCTACCACGGCTTCGGCCTGTTCCGCCGCATCGTGCTGCCATCGCTCGCGCTGTCGTCCGCGCCGGTGCTGGGCAACCAGGTGATCCAGATCATCAAGGACAGCGCCTTCCTCACCATCATCACGCTGCCGGAACTCACCAACGCGGTGAACTCCATCCAGTCGCGCCACTTCATTCCCTTCGCCGCCTTCGTCACCGCTGTGCTGCTGTACTGGGCGCTGTGCCTGGTGGTGGAGGCCGGCGTGTCCGCCGTCGGCCGCATGGCCGAGGCGCGCCGCTGAACGACCCACCCGCCCCCACCACCATGCCCAAGCTTCTGCCCCTCCTCAGCGTCGTGTCGCTCAGCAAGAGCTTCGGCAGCCTGCGCGTGCTGGAAGACATTTCCTTCAGCGTGCAGCGCGGTGAAACCGTGTGCCTGCTCGGGCCGTCGGGCTCGGGCAAGTCCACGCTGCTGCGTTGCATCAACTGGCTTGAGCGACCCGACAGCGGTCGCGTGCTGCTCGACAGCCAGCCCATCGGCGTCACCTCCGGCGGTGTCGTGATGAGCGACCGGCAGCTCGCCCAGGTGCGCACGCGCATCGGCATGGTGTTCCAGCAGTTCGCGCTGTGGCCGCACCTCACCGTGTTGCAGAACGTGATGGAAGCGCCCCTGCACGTGCAGCGCCGGCCCAGGGCCGAGGTGCGGGAAGAAGCCGAGGCACTGCTGCGCCGCGTGGGCCTGTTCGACAAGCGCGACGTGTTTCCCGCCCGCCTCTCGGGTGGGCAGAAACAGCGCGTGGGCATCGCCCGCGCGCTGGCCATGAAACCCGCGCTGATGCTGTTCGACGAACCCACCAGCGCGCTCGACCCCGAACTCGTGGGCGAGGTGCTCGCCGCCATGCGCGACCTGGCCCGCGAAGGCATGACCATGGTGGTGGTGACGCACGAAATGGCCTTCGCCCGCGACGTGGCCAACCAGGTGGTCTTCATGGACCGCGGCGTGGTGGTGGAAACCGGCACACCCGCTGAGTTCTTCTCGGCGCCCAGCACCGAGCGTGGCCAGCAGTTTCTGCAGCGCTACGCCGAAGGGCGCTCGGCCGCCACGGCGTGAGTGGCGTCCGGAATCATCGCCAACTGGGCCGGCAACCAGGGCCATAGTGGCCCAGGGTGGCATTCCATTGCGTCACGAGGAGCTCCGGGTTGGCGCCTTCTCGCTTGCCCGGTGACTCGGTGAAATCGAAGGCGACTCTGCCCTTGAACGCAGAGGCGTTGGGGACAAGCACGACAGGGTAGGTATAGATCGTTCGCAGAGTGCCCTGATTGAACTGGTTCTTCAGGTTTCGAACCCGGTACTTGAGCTTGTCGCAGTCACCACGGCAGGCGACGACGTACAACGCGTTGCCGCCGGCGTCCTCGAATTCCAGCGTCATCCACTTGCCCGGGTCCACGATGAGCTGCGTCTGCTGACCCCACAAACACTTGAAGCCACGCGAAAGAAAGGTTTCGCCCAGGCGCGCCATGGCGGGCTCATGTTCACGCTGGTCCCGAACACGGCTGCGGTACTGGATCTCCTGCCCCCTGGAATCCAGCATGAAGGTCTGATCCTTGTCGCCTGGAAGCACCGCCGCAGTCACAGGCACCTGCGGCACGGGTGACAGCTGAGCCGCCAGGGGCTGCCGGTTCGACCGCTGTGGAGGGGATGGCATCTGGCAGCCCGCGACGAGCACCACCAGCAGGATTGGACTCCACCTCGCGAAAAACGGCGGGCTGGTGAACAGGCGATCGACGCGAGTGGCCATGATGAATCAGCTGTTTGCGGGTTGCAGGAATTTTCCCAAGTCCTTCTTGTTGGAGAAGTACTGGCGCCCGCCCCCGTCCGTCTTGTACGCCTGGCCCTTGACCGACCAAGTGTCTTCCACACCTTTTGCAGTGGACTCGAACACCTGGATGTCTGACTTCAGAAGAAACCTGTGCTCCTTTTTGGCGACCACCTTGTCAGACCCCTGCGAGGTCCCCCGCGGGGATATGCCCAGCGAGCTGGGAGACTGACCGCACGGCGCGAAGTAGCTGCCTGTGGCGTTTCCCGGCACCTTGTGCTGACACACCACGGTGCCAGCCTTGAGCGTGGTGACGCGCGTTGGCTTTGAGAAGTCGACACCCGACCGGTGCTGGAAAATCCGGTCGTAAGGAATGCCTGACCCTTTGAAAAAACTGCCGAAGGCGGCGCGCGGTGGAAGGTTGTCGTTCGCGGGCTTGCGCCCTCCCGTCCCAGGCGGCAGCCGCCCTCCGCCACCAGCACTGGCTGCACGTGCCTGTGCGATGCGCACCAAAGCCTGGTTCATGGCCTGTTGCCGGTTTTGCGACTGCGCCGCGGCCCGTGTGCCACCCGGCTGGTTCGCAGGTTTGGTCGCCAGCCCCGCCACGCGTGAGGCGGGCACCAGCACCACCCCACCACCGTAGCGGATGATGGCCTTGCCATCTCCTGTGGTTCGCCCTGTGAAGCCCTTGCGAATCTCCCCGGGTGTCAGAGGCCGCGCCAGCTTCACAGGACGTCCATTGGCCACCGCCTGGGCATTGGCGTTGCCAGTGGGAATGCGGGCTTGCTGTTGACGGACCGTCGCCTGGTTGCGCCGTACGGCCTCCTGCTGGGCCTGCTGTGTCTGCTGTTGAGCCCGCTGCTGCCGCACAGTCTGTTCCTGCTGGCGTCGCCTCACCTCATCCTGCTGGCGCGCCATGGTTTCCTGCTGCCGTCGCCGCATTTCCTCTTGCTGACGCTGCATCTGCTCCTGCTGGCGCCTCATCATCTCCTGTTGCTGCTGCCTCATCTGCTCCTGTTGCCGGCGCATCTGCTCCTGCTGGCGCATCTGGTCTTGCTGCCGCTGCCATTCCATCTGGCGCTGCATCTGCTGCTGATAGGCATTGTTCTGGCCGAGGGCTGGTTGCAAGACCCAGGGCACTGTGCACGCAAAAACCAGCGTCAATGTACGAACATACGCCATGGGCTGTGCCCTCCTTCAGCGCACGGACTGCCGCAGATTGGTCGTGAAGCGCTCAAACACCGGCCCATCGCAACCGTGCTCGGAGATGAAGCTCATCGCATCCTGTTGGGCCATCATGGGAATCTGGTCGGTAGAGACGGCACCCGCATACTTCTGTGCGGCAGCCTGCGGGTTCTGCATCAACTCGATCATCATCCCCAGGCCATTCGCCAGAGCCTGGCCAGCCACTTCAGGCCGCATGGCATTGCCAATGAACCGGCTCTTCCAACCTTCGATTTCCGCCGTGGTGAACGGGCCGCGACAGGTCTGCCGGAAAGCGGTGGCCATGTTGATTGCATACCCACCATTGCCGATTTCGTTCAGCCCCGTGTCTCCATACCGGCCTTGATAGATCGCTTCCATGAAACGGGGCAGCTCGTAAGCCGCGAAATTGACAGGCTTGCGCGAGGCTGCCGGTGCCGACGCTGCGGGTGCCGATGGTGGCGCCACCTGTGCCTGCTGCACGACAGCCTCCGCCGCCTTCTGCGCCTCGGCCAGCATGGCTTCGGCGGGTTCGAAGCCCGCCGCGATGGCCAGCTCCAGCAGTTGCATGCCCTTGTCCGGATCGGCCTCGAGGTCTTCCAGACCACCGAGCAGGATGCCGCCCAATGCGGCCAAGGCTCCACCGTGCTCAGCCTCGGCCGCAATAGTCAAATGTTCAATGGCCGCATCGGCGTCACCTTGCATGAGCAAGCCACGGGCCAGCTGGAAATGGAGGCGGCCGGAGTCGGGCTCCACCTTCAACGCCTTTTCGCACGCGGTCACCACGGCCTCACCGTCCAGTTGCTCGTCGTCGACACCCCCTTCTGTGAGGCGTTCAGGGTCGTCGGGGTGCCCCCCCAACGCATCGCACTGAGCCACCGCCCGAGAGGCAGGTGTCGATTCAGACTCTGCTGCAGCAAGCTCTGTTGGGGCAGCGCCCTGCGAGCGTAAGGAATTCTTCCAGAGCAAGCCACCACCGACGCCCACCAGACCCCCCAGCACCGCCAGGATCACCAGATTTCGCCACACCATGTCAGGCCCCTACCTCAGGTTCTGTTCAGCCTTGCTTTTCAAGGTCCGGTTGATGGCACGGTCCAGCACCCGGTTCTCATCCTCCAGCCGCTGAACGTCGGACTTGAGGGCTGAAACCCTCTCCTCTTCGGCCTGGGCCTCTTGCGCCGATGCCTTGGCCGCCAGCTTGAGCCCGTCGGCACGGCTCTTGAGTTCCGCCGTCTGCTGGTGGGCACGCTCGGCCTGCTGCTTCAGCGCGCGGACTTCCTGCTCGGCGGCCTGACGCTGGCTCTCAGCCGTGCTGGCGCTGCCGCGAGCTTTCTGCAACCGCATCTCTTCCGCATGCAGCTCGCCCAGTCGAGACAACAGCCGGTCATCCAGCTGCGAGATCTGGCTCTGCAGACGCGCCAGTTCCGCGCGTTTGGCGGCAAGGTACTTTTCGCTGTCCCCTGAGAACAGGATGTCCAGCGTGCCCGCCGTCCGCGGGTTGCCCGCCTGCGCCCGGCAGACATCGACCGCCAGCAGCGCACACACGCCAACGGCCAACAGAAACTTCATCGACAGGGTGTGGGCAACGGCCGACATCAGGACTGCCTCGTCTCGCGGGCCTTCACCAGCGCATGGATGCGCTCCTTCTCAACGTTCAGTCCATCGTTCACGTTCAGCAGGCGCGCATGCGTGTTCGACAGCTCCGTCTTCTTCGCCGTCAAGTCCTTCTTTCTGTTCTCCAATGCAGCGACTTCCGCCGCATTCTGGGGGTTCGCCGGCTTGGACGTGCTGATCACACTGTCCAGGTACTCGATCTCGTTCCTGAACTTCGCCAGCTCGGCATCGTTGGCCTTGATCGAAGACTCGATCGTCCCGGCCTGTTGCATGGCCTTCTTGCGTGTCGACTCATTCCAGGCGCGCTCCTTCTCAAGCCGGGCAATGTCTGAACGTGCGGCCACCAGTTGCTGCTCGGAAGCGCGCAGCTTCTTCTCGCGGTCGGACAGCGTGACTTGCGTAGCGGCGATCTCGCTGTCCAGAAAGTCAGACTCGGAGCAGTATTTCTTGCGCTGCTCGGACGCGGCATGGCCAACCGCCGCACCCACCAGACCGCCCACCACCGCACCCGTGGCAACGCCTTTCGCATCTTTGCCCAGCAGGCCGCCCGCCACGCCACCCACACCCACGCCCACCAGGGCGGAATCCCGCAAGTCGTTTCCGCTGCGGCATTTGTCTTCCGCCGGCGCCGGGCTGTTGTTGGGCGGCACCTGCCGCCGGGTCTGCCCACCCAGCGCCTGTTCGACCTGCTTGGTGACCTTGCCCAGGTCTTTTGTCAGGCCATCGAGATTGAACTGCGCGATGGACATGTCCATGGCGAACAAGGAAGACACCATCACACCCACACCTGCTTTCACACCCATGCCACTTCTCCTGCGATATCAGAACCACCACATATTCAGATCGACTGGTCCCAGACGGACATGGCCTTGCGGACCGCCTCGGCACCATCACCCGTCGCCATCTCGGCCCCCATCTTCTGCAGCAACGCAGACTCAGCCGCCCCCATGCCGGTGGACATGTTGCGCGACTCTGTGTCCTGCAGCGCAGCCTTCGCTGCGGTCTGCCCGGAAGCCAGGCGCAGCACCCCTTCAAGAGCGGTCGAGGCACGTTGCCGCTCAGCTTTGATCTGCTCCGTCTTTCTCGCGATGGCCTTGCGAACGACATCGGCCTCGGTCTGCATGCCACGCGACTGCATCTCCGCCAGCGACACATTGAGATCGGTTTCGATGGATTCCCTGGCCAGGCGCGCCGCGCGGTAAGACATCACGATCTCGTCGACATGGCGCGACAGATCCGCAGCCTTCTGACTCGAGGCCGTCGAGCCACCAGCTTGCAAGCTGGACAACAACCCCGTTGTGCGGTCACCCAAGCCATCGCCCGACACCGCCCACCAGCCCAGCCCCATGCAGGCAAAGAACACCACCGCATAGCCGGCTCGCGCAGCTAACCGTGCGGTAGGCGGACTGCGATGCGCGGCAACAGGGACAGGCGCAGCCGTCGCAGAAATCGGTTGCTGCGGCACTTCCGGCGCAGGGGCGGGCGTCGGCGCAGGGACAGGCGGAAGCACCGCCGGAGATGGAGCAGCGGACTTGTTCTCCTGCGTTCCTCCTCCCACCTTGAGCCGGGGGAACGGCACCGTCTGCGGTGCACCGCAAACTGGGCAGGGCTTCGTCTGCCCCACTTCACCGATCACAGCCAAAATGGGCTGCTGACAGGCCGCACAAGAAAATGAAATGGATTGGGACATGCGGTTTCTCACGTCAGCCAAGGATGCCCTTCAGCAGCAAAGGGAACAGTTTTCGATCGTGCGGGGAAAAGTTGCTGGCATCGCCACCAATGACCGCCATTTCACGGAAGAGCTTGAGCGTGCGTTCGCGGTGACCGACGATCCACTCATCCGACTGATCTGAGCCCGTGTACACCGCGATGACGCTGGCCTCTGAGTTGTTCCGCTTCCATTCGGTCAGCACCCGGTGAATCTCACTTTCGCCGGCCTCGTTCATGAAGTCGCCAATCTCGTACGGCCCTACATCTCCAGCCACCATCAGCGTTCGCTTGCGAGGCTCCCCACCGGAAGGTGGCCCGAACATCGCCGTGGCCGAACGCACCGCATGCGCCAGGTCCGCACGCGCAGGTTGCGGCACCATGGTCTGCGCGAACTGGTTGAGCAAGGCCAGCGAACGACCACCGTCAACCTCTTCCCGCTCGATCTTCGTCACCGGAAACACCGCTGTCGATGCTGCATCCCGGTAGATGACGATGCCCACATGCACGCTCGATGCGATCATCGGCATCGTTTCGCCAATCGTGCCGATGGCGAACTGCAAGGTCTTGAGCGCAGCGCCCATCGAGCCAGATCCATCGATTGCGACGACCAGTTCCAACGGCTTGGGCTCCCCTTGCTTCTCCAGCTCCGCCACCTGTTTCTGCAGCGCTTCGGTGATGGCCCTCGCGCGCGCCACCTCATCGAGTGCCTCCTGATGCACCTGCGAAGGCACGCCGTCCGGTCGCACCTGGGTTGCAAGAATGATCACCAAGAGCACGAAGATGGCCATCGTGCCGAACATCAAGTCACTGAAGGACTCGTAGAAGCTGCTGTGCCGAGGTGACCTGCCCAGCTTCACGGCGCGGCTCCTGCAAATGCATGCTTCGAGGCGTAGTACCCGCCCGCCTCCAGCGTTCTTGCGAGCTGCCGCATGAAGGGCAGCACGTTGATCTCGGTGAGCTCGGCCACATGAGCGGTGTACTGCGTCACCGCACTGTCCACGATGATCGTGAAAATCCGGAGGAAAACGCCACCGAGCACCGCGCCAAACAAGGTGGTGTAAAAGGCCACGCCCAAACCCGACATGGGTCCACCAGGCCCAGCGATCCTGGACATGAGCTCCGTCGGCGGGATGCTGCCCGCGTTGCCCAGGATGATGCCCAGGCTGTCTGCCATCACGATCAGCCCCACGATGGTGCCGATCAGACCGATCGTCACCAGGACGCTGGCGGATATCTCGATCAGGCTGTTCCTGGCCAGCAAACGGGCCTGGAGGATTTCGATCAAGCTGTCCTGGGAAATATCCGAAGACACCTGAAAGATCCGGAACAGCGACTCAATGTGCGTGCGAAAGATGCTGGGTTGCGCCTGATCGAGAAAGGCTTGCACGTCGTTGAGCTGTTGCAGCAGCTCTGCCTGCTGAGAGGCCAGCTGTGTCTGTTCGGCGATGAAGCGGGCCTCATGGAAGCTGTACCACACCGCCAGCACACCCGGCACCACGATGATGGCGTACATGCCCAGATTGAAGATGTCCGCGGCCAGGCCGACGATTTCCCCGCTGTAGGCGATGAGGTAGGCCGCGCCAATGAAGAGGGTGACACCCAGCAACGCCACAAACCATATCCACCAGAGTTTCAAAGCGGACGTGGTATTGAGCGTCGCGCCCCATCTGTGCCCCACAGTCTTCGATGCGATCAAGGGAACCTCCAACCCGAGTTACCGATGAGTGTAACAATATCGTCGATTTGTGTAACCTTTGATTACACAAAAGGGGCTCAGTGCAGCACTTATTCACACATTGCCGGCTTCTCCAGCGAGCCTCGAGATGAGGGCAACGTGAAACTCAGCCGCACTCGGAAAGCTTGAATTTATTGATATTTGCATCAATAATCGCGCCATTCCTGGCAATTATTGAGATAAATATCAAATGCAAACGTTGCAAGAACTGGGCGAAGCCGTTGCTGCCCGCCGCCGCGGCCTCGGGCTGAAACAGGCCGATGTGGCGGAGCGGGCGGGCGTCACACCCGAATCTCTTTCGCGGTTTGAACGGGGCCGTTCGGCTGAATTCGGCTCGCGCAAGCTGCTGGCGGTACTGGCTGTGCTGGGCGCCGAACTCGACGTGATCCAGGCCGGGCAATCCGGCAACCTCGACGAACTGCGGCGCGAGCGTGCACAGGCGCAAGGCGTTGGAGGTGAACGTTCATGAAGCTCGCCGTGTCGGTGTTGGGCCGCGAAGTCGCGCTGATCGAGCAGGCGGGCGACTTCAAGAGCGTGCTGAGCTACCACGCCCACACCGCACCCGACGATTTCGTGTCGCTCACCATGCCCGTGCGCACCGAGTCCTATGTGTGGGATGACCAGCTGCCACCGGTGCTGCAGATGAACCTGCCAGAGGGCTACCTGCTGCAGGTGCTGCAGGAGCAGTTCGGCCCGCACATCGGCGCGAGCCCCATGGCGTTGCTCTCGGTGATCGGCCGCAACATGGTCGGGCGGCTGCAGGTGGCGGCGCCCGGTGCCGAGCTGACTGCCGCCGCAAAACCCATTGAAGTGACTGCCCTGCTGCGCGGTGACAACTCCGAGCAGGCTTTTGCCGAACTCGTGCGGCAGCACGCCACCAGTGGCGTCTCGGGTGTGGTGCCCAAGTTTCTCGATGCACAACGTGACACGCCCGCACAGCCAGCACGAAAAAAAGCCAGCGTGATCACCCGGCGCCACATCATCAAGGGCTCGAGTTCACAGTTTCCTTTCATTGCGCTCAATGAACACTTCAGCATGCAGGTGGCCGCCAGGGTGATGCCGACCGCAAGAACAGAAGTGTCGGACGACGGCCAGGCCCTTGTGGTGCACCGCTTCGATGTCGACGAACACGGACAGCCGCACTGGGGCATGGAAGACTTCTGCGCCCTGCTCGGTCTGCGGCCCGCCGCCAAATACGACACCACCTGGGAGCGCATCGCCCGCGCCGTGCGCGACCACGTGCCGGGTGACCGCAGGCTGGAAACCTTCCGCCACCTCACCACCGTGCTGCTGCTCACCTACGCGCTGCGCAACGGCGATTGCCATGCCAAGAACATCGCGCTGCGGTACACCTCGCGTGCCGACGTGCACCTGACGCCCGCCTACGACATGCTCACCACCAACGTGTACGCAGGTCTTCAGCACAACCCACCAGGCATTGGCTTCCTGGGCAAAAAGACCTGGTCGCCCGGCAAGACCTTGCAACGCTTCATCGCCGCCACCTTCGGCATTCAGCCCAGGGAACAACAACAGATCGTGCAAGCCATCAGCGATGCGGTGGCCGATGTAGCGCCGCAGGTGCGGCAGGCGATGGCGACGCACCCTGGGTTTGCAGATGTGGGCCAACGCATGTTGCTGGCCTGGGCGGAAGGGGTGCAGGGCTTGCGGGGTGAGCGGGTATACGCCTTGGGGCCCGCCCCGCTGGGCGCCGCTTTTGAAGCACTCGACACGCCACCGAAGCTGAAGGCCCCGCGGAACAGGCCGGGTGAGTCGCTGCTGCTGGGAAGGCGCTAGTGGGCACGATGCCCACGCCCGTCACACCCGCGAATACGCGAGCCCCGAAGCCACACCACCAAACAGATCACCTTCCACCAGCGGCACACCAGGAAACGCGGCCTGCAGCGCGCGCTGGAACGGCCGCAGCGCCGACGAACCACCCGTGAGGTAGACCGCGTCCAGCGAAGCGGAGGCGCCGGCGCGTTGCACGCATTCCTGGGCGCACTGCACGGTGCGCGCCAACAGGGTATCGAGCTGCTCTGCCATGTCGGTGGGTGTCAGGGCCGCCATCAACCCCGGTTCGATGCCGGTGAGGTCCACCGTCGTCGGCGCGTCCTGCTGCGAGCAACGGATCTTGGCCTGCTCCACCTCGTGCGCGATGCGGTGGCCATCGCGCTGCTGCAGCACGCGCATCAACCGCTGGTGCAGGCCCACATCGCTGTAGTTCACACGCAGCCCCTGCGCCTGGCTGAGCGCGCGCGGCAGGTACAGCCATTGAATGAGATGCCAGGTGGAGAGGTCCATGAACACGCGGCTCGGCACCTCGCGCCCGTCCGGCCCGTGGTGCCGGTAGCCCAGCAAGGGCATCACCTGCGCGAGGCTCAGGCGCTGGTCAAAGTCGGTGCCGCCGATGTGCACACCGGCGGTGGCCAGCACGTCGCCACTGCGGTCCACCTGCTGCATGCGCTGCGGGCCGAGGCGCACCACGGTGAAGTCCGAGGTGCCGCCGCCCAGGTCCACCACCACCACCAGGCTTTCGCGCGAGAGCCGCCGCTCGTGGTCCAGCGCGGCGGCGATCGGCTCGAACTGGAACGAGACTTCGTCGAAGCCCACGGCCAGCGCCGCGTCGTGCAGCGACCGCTGCGCCTGCGCATCGCGCGCCGCGTCGTCGTCCACGAAGTGCACGGGCCGCCCCATCACCACGCGCCGGGGTGCAGCGCCCAGCACCCGCGCCGCGCGCTCGCGCAACTCGTGCAGGAAGATTTCGATGATCTGTTGGAAGCTCAGTTGCTGGTGGTTCACCGCCGTGGATTCGTTCAACAGCGAACTGCCCAGCAGGCTCTTCAACGAACGCAACAAACGCCCCTCGGTGCCCGCCAGGTACTGCGCCACCGCATCGCGGCCGAAGTGCGTGAGGCGGTCTTCAGCGTTGAAGAACACCGCCGTCGGCATGTTCGTGGCCTCGCCTTCCAGCGGCAAAAGCCGCGCCGTGCCACCGGGCGCGGCCCAGGAGACGGCGGAGTTGGAAGTGCCGAAGTCGATGCCGAGCATGCCGGTGGGCGGCGAGGATTGCATGGGGAAGTGGGTGAGAACAAGGCGGGACGGTGCGGGGCACCGCTGAGGACGGGCGATTCTGCCACCGGGTTGGCGGCGGCCCGGTGCGCCGTTGTCAATCCCCCGACATGAGCGCGTGCTCGCTCACCGGCTCAGTCATCAGGCTGCGTGCGGCGGCGTGGGCGCTTTCCGGCCGATGCGGTCCCAGTCCTTCAAGGTCTGCGCGAGGCGGTTCTTCGCGTCCGCATGGCTCTTGGCAAAAGCGCCCGTGAGCCGCTTCTTCAGCGCCTCGTCAGCCGGCGGCGCACCGATCGCCTTCAGCCGGTCGATCACCAGCATCACCGTCTGGAAGTTGCCCGAGTGAATGGCCATGTACAGCGGCGTGCGCCCCGCCACACTCACCGCGCCATCGGCAGCGTCCAGCACATCGGCACCGCGCTCCAGCATGAACGCCACCAACCCGGCCTTGCCTTCGGTGCACGCCCAATGCAGGGGCACGAGCCCGCCTTCCAGACGCGCGTTGAAGTCGGCGTCAGGCGCAGTGAGCAGCTCCGGGGCGAGTGGCCAGCCGGAGGCTTTGATCATCTGCTGGGTTTTCCAGTGGGTCACTTGAGGTTTGGCGCGATGGTGAGGTGAGGGAGTTTACGCAGAGACACGGCAGGCACATCCGCCTCATTGCTTGTTTCGACACCTCCGTGCCTTCAGGCATGCGGCTCATTCGCAAAGGGCCCAATCTGGAACACGCTTCCTAGACTCCCCCGCTTCCACCTTCGGAGGGAAGTGTGGAGCAACCAGGGAGCCCAGAATGAACCGCAACCGCCACCGAGTGGTCTTCAACACCGCGCGCGGCCAACGCATGGTCGTTGGGGAGAACGCCAGCAGCAGCGCAGGAGGAAGCGCCAGCGGCGAGTCGTCCACACCCGGCAACACATGGGGCAGCACATGGGCGGCACGCCTCTCACCCCTGGCCCTGGCGCTCGCCTTCGGCACAGCCCACGCGCAGATCGTGGCCGACCCGAGCGCACCAGGCAACCAGCGCCCCACCATCCTGCAGACCGGCAATGGCCTGCCCTTGGTGAACATACAGACGCCCAGCGCGGCCGGTGTCTCACACAACAAGTACATCCAGTTCGACGTGCCTTCGAGCGGCGCCGTTCTCAACAACAGCCGCACCAACGCGCAGACCCAGACCGGCGGAATGACGGCAGCCAACCCATGGCTGAGAGCGTGGTGCTGAGCAGCACGGCCGACGTCACCAACGCCAGCGGGGCCAGCATCGAGGCCAGCGGCGGCCTGTCGATCGCAGCCACCGGCCGCCTGACCAACGCCGGCCGGCTGGTGGCCAACGACACGGTGCGCCTGCAGGCCGACACCGTCGACAACACCGGTACCGGCGCGATCTTTGGCGACCGCATCGCCATCGCCGCCACCACCCTGAACAACCGGCCCGCAGCGGCGGGCGGCACGGCCCCCGTGATCGCCGCGCGCGAACGGCTCGACATCGGCGTGCAGACCCTGAACAACGAAGACGGCGCGCTGCTCTACAGCGACGGTGCCCTGGCCATCGGCGGTGCGCTGGATGCCACGGGCACCGCCACCGGCCAGGTGCAGGCCCTCAACAACGTGAGCGCCGGTATCGAGGCCAACGACAGGCATTGGGGAGGACAGCGGCGAGGTGCGCAGCACGACGCAGGCGGCGATCTCGGGCATTGCTGGAAACACCGAGGCGCGCACGGGTGACGCGGAGTCGGGCATCGCGCCAATCTTTGACAGGGAGCGGGTGCAGAAGGAGATCGATGCGCAGGTGTGTGCCGAGCAGGTGGACATGCGGTGATTGGAGGGCTTGGCGGAGGCGTGAGCGGCGCAGTGGGCGCTGCGACTTCATCGCTGACAGCACCCGCATTCCTGTCGGTTCTGACTGAAATCGGCATCCCCAATGGAGTGGCGGAGGGATTGACGGCTGAAGATCACGGCGGAGTTCGGCAAGAGCGCTGCAACCGCCTGGGGCACCTACGCGAACAAGAAGTTCGTGGATGCGGTCGAAGCTGGAGATGAAGACACGGCCGAGTGCTGGGCACCGGACGGTACCCGAAGACGAAGCAGACCGACTCGAATTCTTCACACGGCTTGCCGGGTTCGCCACGCTCAAGCGCGCGCTCAACGACGAGTTGTGGCGGTTGATGGATGCGCTGTTTCGAACCACGACGAGGCTGTATGCCTGCGCCGCCGAAGAGGCGCGCGAACCGTAGGCTTTGCGCGGCGGATGTGTGCCGCGTTTGCGGGTGAGAGGGCGAAGCGAGTCAAGATGCCAGGCGCTGCATCGGTTGAGAGACGACGCGGCCATATTTGGTACTTGGATGACTCCGGTCGCCCTCTCCCACCGCTTCTTCCGGATTTCATCGGTAGGCGGCGCATCGAGCGCCCTCGTCTGGAAAAACGCACAGCAGTCGGCAATGCAGCAGGAAAGGCCGTTCTACACTGCGCGAGCCGACGTCCGATTTTTGGTCAAGATCAGGTCGGTCTAGATTTCCGTTTGGTTCGGCATTTCAAGCCCGCAGTCGACCTCGATTCCCAGGTACCTAGCGGTGCATTCCAACCTGTGTGACTGAGCAACGCTGGATGGCCTGATATGTATGAGAGGCCATGGCGGTAGGCGCAGTTCAGGCCCTGCGGACTGGAATCTGAAGGTCCTCCGCACCTCGGCTAATCTTGCTCTGTAGGCCGGGTGAGAGAAGTCTCAGCCTCGTCTGGCGCAGGAGTAGCTGCCCTTGGCTGCGTCACATCGGCCAGCGGGTTATCGCCGGTGCCCAGACCGTGCCGAAGCGCTGGCGGGGCGCTGCAATAGACGACCTGGGCTCGCACGGTGACGTCCGTCATGCCTTTGTTCTTCAGCCGAGCCTTCGTCAGGTTGCTGAACGCCATTAGGCGGAGAGCGTGCTGCCCGTTCTCAACGTCGATTGCTTCTCCAAGCTGCTCTGCCGCTTGCTGCGCGAAGTTCTCAGGGCACCGTGGGTGGTGCAGGAGCGGCTCCAGCAGGTAGCTGAAAAGCTCCAGCACAACGCCGAACTCGCACTGGCCGCGCCCATACAGAGTTGCGAGGAACTCCTTCACCACCTTCCACGCCTTGCCGAAATCCGATGTTGGAAGTGCAAGCTGGTGACGCATGCGGTTCACGCCTGCAGTCAGCCAGAGCTCACCCTGGTCGGCCAGGACGTGCAGGTCATGCACGTTCAGCGAGATGAAGTCTCGCCGGCGCAAGAACATCGTCAGCACCGCCACGGAGTAGTCACGCAAGGACAACTGCGTGCCGATGTTGTGCATCAAGAACACCTGCGGCCAGCAGGTTACCAAGCCAAAGACGCTCGCCAGGTTGCGCAGCCTCAGGTCCAGCGAGAACAGCATCGCGCCGCGTTCCAGCGCGGCCGACAGCACCGCGTGGTCCTCGTGGGAGACCACTGTCGCGAGCTTGAGCAGATGCTCAGGGGGCAAGGGCGGCCCGTAAGCCGGCACCAACTCGCAATGGCGCTCGATGGCGTCGAGGATGGCACGAAGGAAGTCTTCTTCACGCTGCCTGGCCTCCGGCGTGTACTCAGTAAAACCGAGCTTGCCCTCGCGGGAGAACGCGACGCCAACCGGCTTGAGGATTTGCGACTCGGCGAGCTTCTGGAGCGCGGCGTCCCTCGTGGCAGACGTGACAAGGGGCCGATTGGGAGCAAACGCAAGCAATCCAAGCTGCTCGACCAAGGCAAGTTCGGTGAGGGCGCTGAGGTCGACCAGGAGAGGCCTTGCGCTCTCGAGGTTTTTGACTGCAGCGGTTCGCTCTTGAATTTCGCCGCCACCCACCTGCAGCAGTGGGCCGTCTTCGGGCCACCCGCGCACGATGTCGATGACATCAGTCCCCAGCATCCGAGCGAGCATGCCTAGGGTCAGGGTCTGGTCCTGATAGAGCTTGAAGCGGCGGTTCGCGTCGGCCTCCTTTCGCTCCAGCTGCCGCAGTACGGGGCGCACGTCCGGCTGGCCGTTGTCGTCTTCGGGCAAGGGCATGCTTACCAAGTGCTTCGAGGGTGCAACGGGGGCGTGAAGCGCCTCGCTGGCCAAGTTAAGTACTCTCCAATACGAGGTCTGGATAGCCTTGACGGTGAACTCGTACTGCAGCCCGAACCGGCTGCTTGCGGTGAATGCGTCGCCGACCTTCTTGCCAACAAGCGCTGCGGCTTCGGGGGATTCAGGCCTGAGGAATTCCTCTGTCGTAGGCAAATCAGGAATGTCGACGGGGTCGATGGTCTTCCACCGAGAAGCGCCTGACGCGTCGGTTAGGAGCACCGAAGTACCGGGGGCGACAACGTCAGGTGTGTCATGTAAGCGCTGAATCCGTTCAGGGGCGAACGCGATGGCGGCGTGCAGCGCAGCCGAAGCATCGACGCTTCCCATGTTCATGCGCCACATGCGATAGAGACGGCTCGAGCCTCGTTCAAGTTGCTTGTGCCGCAGCTCGGCCGACGCGACTTGTGTCAGTTCCGCAATCGTGCCCTGCAGCACTTCCGGAATCTCAGAGGCGAGCTGGTCTACCAAGTCCTGCTCATGGTGAGCTGCCACCATGAGCGAGAACAGCCAGGATTTCGCAAGATGGCCTTCGTCCTGCAGCTGCGCGCTCACCACTGATTGCAGTAAAGCCCAGTCGCCTGCCTGCTGCCCCAACTCCATGGCCAAGTGCCTAGTCATGCGGTCTCCCCTCCAGCTCTCCGGGAAAGACGCCAACAAGTCGCGAGCCTTTGCCCGCAAGCCGGTGCGCAGGTAGCACAGGAGCAAATTCGAGTGCAGCTCACTCAAGCCGCCGACGGGCAGGAACCGTTCGTAGCGCGCAGCTGCCTCGGCGTACCGCCTCGACCGCATCATCAGCTGCGCTACGAGGTAGTGGTTCGCCGGGTCGTCGCTCGCGTCTGCCACGGCGACAGCCTTGTCCGTAAACTGCTTCGCGGCCTCGGCATTCTTGGTTTGCAAGAGCGCCCTCGCCCCGACCACGAGGAGAGGCACGCTCTCTATTTGCAAGACCCCTTGATCGGTCAGTTGTGCGACGATGTCGGCTGGCTTGCCTTGGCCTAGGAGTACTTCCCACTGCATGACTTGGAGCGTTTCGCCAAGCCTGCCGGTCTCGTCTTCGGCGAGTCGCTTGCGGCCGACGTCTGTGACCAGTTTGAGGCGCTCCATGTCTTCCTGGTCCGCCGCCGTCTGCGCATAGGAGACCAGCGCATCAATCGGCATGGTTTGCAGCAGCGGCGCGCCGTACTCAAGCGCCTCAGATGCGCGATTGAGTTCGCGCAGGGCCTCGATGCGCGGGCGCACGAGGGCGCTCGCCTGGACCGGGTATTTGCCGGCCTCGTCAACCACGGCCAGCGCCGTGGCTGGCTTTCCGAGCAGCAGATACGCATACGCCAAGTGCCTGGTCGCTGCGGTAAGTGCCTCCGGGATTTGCGCCGTCCACAGTTTGGCATCGCGAGGCTCGAATTCTTCTGTCGCGCGAGTGAGCATCGCCAGCGCCGGCGCTGGTGCGACCCGGTAGGCGACGTTCACCGGACTGGACGCAGCGAGGTCCAGCGCGTACCGCAGGGTCGCTTCACGGTTGAAGAAGGTAGCGTCGCTCTGCTTGACGCCATCCAGTGCCGCTTCGAGGGCGCCCTGTACGTCTCCACGCTTGGCCAAGCTGAAGGCCAGCATCTGGTACGCCACCGACTTGTCCAAGTGCGCTTGCGGAATGTCGGCGCGCTCGATTGCAGCGCCGCTACTGATGCGGGCGTTAGACCAAGCCACCCACACTGCCAGCGAGTCGGGAAAGCGCTCACGTGTCCTCTCGGCCACGACGAGTGCCTGCTCGAACTCGCCTTTGAGCAGTAGCCCTCGGATGCGCGCGGCTGCCAGCTTGTCGTCATCCTCGTAAAGGTCGGCCGCCTTGAGGAAGGCGTCGGCTGCCGTTGCCTCGTCGTCGTCAACTGTCCAGACACAGGTGCCGTACATCGAATACCAACGCGCCTGCTGATGCGCGTCAAGGGTGTGCTCTTCGGTGTCTCTCTTTATTCGCTCAAGCTCGGCCTTGGCGTCGCTGAACCTGCAGGCCTTTATGAGATCGCCCACGTGATCCAACATCTTGGTGACGAGCTTGTCCGCAGACGTGTCACGTCCAGCCGGAACTAGGTCCCCCGCGGCGGACAGCGTCGACCCGGCAGGGCTTGCTGATGAAATTGCTACCTGCAGGGTAGGGGCAATTGAAGGCAAGGCAGAAGCAAACGGTGCGCTCGCTTGCGGCGTCGCAAGACTAAGGCGCAGCCTGAAGGACTTAAACCGGTAGTCCAGGTCCGCACCGATGATGGCAGCCAGGTTGCTCGCGTCGACCTGTCCCGCATTACTGTTTAGATCCACGCATGCGGCAATGAGCTTGGCCCAGACCGCAGACGGCGGAAGAGGGAGCCGCCCGTCCGCGCGCGTGGCAACGTCAATCAGTTGCTGCAGTGTCTTCGCAACGGCCGTCTCGTCGTTGCCGAGGTCTTCGTGTAGGAACTGCATGTGCTGCATGAACCCAAAGAGCTCTTCGTCCGCGACAACAGCCTTGTTGTACTCATCGACGACGGCGCGAATGGCTTTGAGCGCTGAGCGTCGCCCGGGATTGCTGAACTGCGCGGCGGTGGCCTTAAGCAACCAGTCCGAGGCCGAGATGGAGCGAACTGCCTCGCGCGCGAGCTCCATTGCGCCGGCCATCTTGGTTGTGCTCTCGACATCGTAGATGACGTTGAAGAAGTCCTGCCCCGGCCGGAAGTTCGGGGCCTTGAAGTCAAGCCACGCCAAGCCAACCGCTTCCTTGAACGCCTTGTCGTTCGCGGAGGCACGCAGGGTGCGCTTCATCTGCAGGCGAACGCTGCCCTGCGCGCCGTAGTCGTCTTCGATGGCGCAGTGGAGATCGTCGGTGTTGTTGCCGAAGACCCGAGTCTGAAATTTAATGGCAACGATACGGAATCCGTCCCGAATCCCACCACATGTGGTGCTGCGGGTGCACATGGACAGGATCCTGTGCGCCTGGACGCGGCTTTCAAACGCGCCCCCTGCGTTCCCGGTAGCGGCCGCCGACGAGACCTGCTTGGAGCCAGCGGGCTTTTTCTTGGGCTTGGAGCCCGTCTGCCTCTGCTTGGTCGCACCCCCGCCCGCGCCCTTTTTCGGGGCGCCCTTGGGTCGGGGTTTTCCGGGAGCGGCCACGCTTCGCGTACTGTGGGATTTAAGGTCGGGAATCTCGAGTATGCCGGAGCGCCAAAGTGGGCTTGCGGCGCTCAACCTCGAAGACCCGCTCCCGAATGCCCTCGACGTGACGCAGATCGGACGTTCAAAGCGCCACCTCAACTGACCGCACTCAGCTTGAAGCCATCATCGAGCGCCGCCAACAGCGGCCACTCACGGCCGGCCCGACTTCACCGCCGACCATCTCACCAACCCCACTGGCACCGAAGTTGCTAACACCCCTTCCCAGAGAGGCGCTGTGCCCCGCACACGCCAGCCTTGAAGACCGCTAGGGTTCCGGGCGCCGCGATTCAGTTGACCACCGACTGAGAGAGACAACGCGGCGCTGTCTGGTCCGAGAGCGGTCGGCCACGATCGTGTGGCTCCACGGAGGGACAAAAGCCCGGGAGACGCTGCTGCGCTGTGAAGCGCTTGCACGACGCCTCTCCGCTTTTGTTCCCCGTTCAGGAGCCCGCATGCCTTCGTCGCCGCCCCTTACCGCCACCCGCGCACCGCAACGGCGCACCTCCAGCCTCTGGACGGTGCGTGCGCCCATTGCGCGGCGCACCTATTGGGTGCTTGCCCTCATTGGCCTGTTCACGCCTTTGGTGCTCTGGGCCGTGCTCTCGGCCTATGGCGGGTTGGATCCGGTTTTTCTGCCCGCGCCGCTGCAGGTGCTCACCAAGAGCTGGACGTGGGCGACCGAGCTCGGCTTGCTGGATGACATGGGCATCAGCATCTACCGCGTGGTCACGGGCTTTCTGCTGTCGGCGGTGATCGCGTTGCCGCTGGGACTGTTCATCGGCTCGTACCGCGCGGTGCAAGCGCTGCTGGAGCCGTTGACGGATTTCATCCGCTACATGCCGGCGGTGGCGTTCATTCCGCTGGTGATGCTGTGGGTGGGCATTGGCGAGGCGTCGAAGATTTCCATCATCTTCATTGGCACCTTCTTCCAGATGGTGCTGATGGTGGCCGAGGACGTGCGCCGCGTGCCGGCCGCGCAGGTGGAGGCGGCGCAGACCATGGGCGCGAGCCGTTCGGAGCTGATCGAGAAGGTGATCTTTCCGAGTGCGAAGCCGGCGCTGCTGGACACGATGCGCATCACCATGGGCTGGGCCTGGACGTACCTGGTGGTGGCCGAGCTGGTGGCCGCGAACTCGGGCCTGGGCTACGCGATCCTGCGCGCACAGCGCTTTCTGCAGACGGACACGATCTTCGCGGGGATCATCGTCATCGGCCTCATCGGGCTGGTGACGGACCAGCTGTTCCGCCTGGCGCACCGCCGCGCGTTTCCCTGGCTGTACCTGAAGGGCTGAACGATGAGCACCAACCCGGTTTCCCCCGCCACGCTGGCGCTGCCCAAGATCGCGATCCGCGATGTGTTCAAGCGTTTTGACGGCGCGCCCACGAACGCGCTGGAGAACATCAACCTGGACATTCAGGCCAACGAGTTCGTCACCTTCGTGGGCGCTTCGGGCTGTGGCAAGTCCACCCTGCTGCGCACCATTGGCGGGCTGGAGGTGCAGACCAGTGGCGAACTGCTGGTGGATGGCAAGCTGGTGGAAGGCCCGGGCATCGACCGCGCCATGGTGTTCCAGCACTACAGCCTGTACCCGTGGATGACGGTGTGCCAGAACATCAAGTTCTGCCGGCAACTGGCGGCGCACACGAAGGACCGCACGTCTTCCGACGTGGAGGCGGCCGATGGCCGTGCCGATGCGCTGTTGCGGCTGATGGGCCTGCAGGCCATGGGCCACGCCTGGCCGAACCAGCTCTCGGGTGGCATGCAGCAGCGCGTGGCGATTGCGCGCGCGCTGATGGGCCGGCCCGACATCGTGCTGATGGACGAGCCCTTCGGCGCGCTGGACGCACAGACGCGCGAGGTGATGCACGACCTGATCCGCTACGTGCACAAGCTGGAGAAAGCCACCATCGTCTTCGTGACGCACGACGTGGAAGAGGCGCTGTACCTCGGTGGCCGCGTGGTGCTGATGGCGCCGCGCCCGGGCCGCATCGACACGGTGTACGACGTGCCCTTTGGCGACCAGCGCACGCAGGACCTGAAGCACGCCCCCGAGTTCCTGCGCCTGAAGCGCGACATCCTCGACCGCATCCGCGAGACCTCGGGCATGAAGACCGACCTGGAACAGCTGCAGCGCATGACCGGCGCAGCCACCGCATGAACCCCACGGAGACACACACCATGCCGAACGACATGCCGAACGACCCGATGACCGTGGCGCCGCCCAACCCGCCGCGTGAGGCACCGGTGGATGCGCTGGAGCTCTGGCAGCGCTTTCCTGAATCTGCGCTGGACGGCGTGGACACCGCACGCCGCATGTGGAGCGAGATCGTGCCCGGCGGCAGCCACTGGAGCTGGCGCCTGCCGCGCGGCAGCGCCGTGCGCTTCGTGGCACTGGAGGCCGGCGCGAACGTGAGCCTGGTGCTGTACGCCGCGCACGAGAAGCTGGAGCGCTACAACATGCCCGACTCGCTCAAGGCGCAGCACACCGCGCACTACACGCGCGGCCACGTGCTCATGAGCGACATGGGCCGCAGCATGGCCAGCTTCACGGCGGACAGCGTGGGCTGGCACGACCCGCTGGGTGCGCTGCTGGACAACGAGTCCATGCACCTGAAGTACGGCGAGAAGCGCTACGAGGACGCGCGCAACGGCATGTACCGCTCGGGCAAGGACGGCCTGCTGATCGAGATCGGCAAGTACGGCCTGGGCAAGCGCGACCTGATCGCGCCGGTGAACCTGTTCAGCAAGGTGGGCGTGGACGCACAGGGCCGCTTCGCGTTCGTGCCGAACCACGCGAAGGCCGGCGACTTCGTGGAGCTGCGCTTCGACATGGACGTGATCGCCGCCATCAGCACCGCGCCGCACGGGCTGGACACAGCCGCCACCTACAGCCCCAAGAAGGTGGGCCTGCTGGCCTGGCGCTGCGGCGCCGCACCGGCCGACGACGTGTGCCGCGCCTTCCGCGCCGAGAACGCACGCGCGCTGCACAACACCGACATGTTGTATCTGTGAGGAGCCGATGCCCATGAACACCGCCACCACACCAGCCGCCGCCTTCCGCATCCAGGAAAGCGCGCTCAACCCGTCCCAAGCCGTGGTGAACCAGCGCCACCCGGCGGGCGAACCCATCCTGTTCGAGCTGCGGCATGGGCAGACACTGCGCATCGTCGACCTCGAAGGCAACCAGGCCGCCGACGTGCTGTTCTACAACCGGCACGACCCGGCCGAGCACTACAGCGCCACCGACACCATGCAGCGCCAGGGTGGCATCTACCTCACCACGGGCTCGGTCATCCGCAGCAACGACGGCAACCCGATGCTCACCATCGTGGCCGACACCTGCGGCCGGCACGACACGCTGGGCGGCGCCTGCGCGGCCGAGAGCAACACGGTGCGCTACGCGCTGCAGAAGAAGTTCATGCACAGCTGCCGCGACAACTACCTCATTGCCCTGCAGCACGCCGACGTGGGCCTGGGCAAGCGCGACCTGGTGCCCAACATCAACTTCTTCATGAATGTGCCGGTGACGGCCGAGGGCGCGCTGAGTTTCGAGGACGGCGTGTCGGGCCCGGGCAAGTACGTGGAGATGCGCGCCGAGATGGACGTGTGGGTGCTGATCAGCAACTGCCCGCAGCTGAACAACCCGTGCAACGCCTACAACCCGACACCGATCCAGTTGCTCGTCTGGGACCCGGCATGAAGCCCCCCTGCGCCGCTTCGCGACTTCCCCCCAAGGAGGGGCCACGCCTGAGGCCCGGCAAAGCCGGTTCCTCGGCGTGTGCTGGACGCGCATGGATGCGCCACCGTTTTTCAATTGCCAGCAGGACGACCTGACTGACTTACCAGCATCGGCAGGATGGCCTGCCTCCGGAGACTGCTCAATGTTCAGCAAGGTCCTCATTGCCAACCGCGGCGCCATTGCCTGCCGCATCATCCGAACGCTCAAGGCCCTCGGCGTACAGAGCGTGGCGGTGTATTCCGAGGCCGACGCGCAGGCCCGCCATGTGCGCGAGGCCGACGAGGCCCACCTGCTCGGCCCCGCCCCGGCGGCGGAGAGTTATCTGCGCGCCGAGCGCATCCTGGAGATTGCACAGGCCTGCGGTGCGCAGGCCATCCACCCGGGCTACGGTTTCCTGTCCGAGAACCCTTCGTTCGCACAGGCCTGCGAGGCGGCGGGCATCGCCTTCATCGGCCCCACCGCCGAACAGATGCGCGCCTTTGGCCTGAAGCACACGGCGCGCGAACTCGCCGAGGCGCGCGGCGTGCCGCTGCTGCCAGGCTCGGGCCTGCTGCTGGACCTGGCACAGGCCACGCAGGAAGCCGCACGCATCGGCTACCCGGCGATGCTCAAGAGCACGGCGGGCGGCGGTGGCATCGGCATGCGGCTGGTGGGGAACGACGCCGAGCTGCGCGACGCATTCGAATCCGTCGGCCGACTCGCGCAGGCCAACTTCAAGGACGCAGGCCTGTTCCTGGAAAAGTACGTGGAGCAGGCGCGGCACATCGAGGTGCAGGTGTTCGGTGATGGCGCAGGCGGTGTGATCGCGCTGGGCGAGCGCGATTGCTCGGTGCAGCGGCGCAACCAGAAGGTGATCGAAGAAACCCCGGCGCCGGGCCTGAGCGATGCGCAACGCAGCGAGCTGCACGCCAGCGCGGTGCGGCTGGCGCAGGCGGTGAACTACCGCTCCGCCGGCACGGTGGAGTTCGTGTACGACGCCAGCACCGGCGCCTTCTACTTCCTGGAGGTGAACACGCGCCTGCAGGTGGAACACGGCGTGACCGAGCAGGTGTGCGGCGTGGATCTGGTGGCCTGGATGCTGCGACTCGCCGCCGGCGACCTGCCGGCCCTGGACACGCTGCAGCCTTCGCCACAAGGCGCGTCCATCCAGGTGCGGCTGTACGCGGAAGACCCCGCGAAGAATTTCCAGCCCAGCGCGGGCCTGCTCACGGAGGTGGTGTTTCCCGCGAGTGCACGGGTGGACAGCTGGGTGGAGCGCGGCACCGAGGTGCCCGCCTGGTACGACCCGATGCTGGCCAAGCTGATCGTGACCGCGCCCACGCGCGAGCAGGCTTTGCAGCAACTCGAAGACGCGCTGGACGCCACACGCCTGGCCGGCATCGAAACCAACCTGGGCTACCTGCGTCAGGTGGTGCGCGACCGGGTGTTCCGCGAAGGGCGGCAGGTCACGCGCTTTCTCTCCACCTTCGACCACCGGCCACGCACCATCGACGTGCTGGAGCCCGGCGTGCAGACCTCGGTGCAGGACTGGCCGGGCCGCCAGGGCTACTGGGACGTGGGCGTACCACCCAGCGGGCCGATGGACAGCCACGCGCACCGCATGGCCAACCGGCTGGTGGGCAACGCGGCGGATGCGGCCGCGCTGGAGATCACGCTGGCCGGGCCCACGCTGCGCTTCAACGCCAGCACCCTGGTCGCGGTGACGGGCGCGCCCGCGACGATCACGTTGAACGGACAACCGGTGACGATGTGGCAGCCCCTCCATGTGCCCGCCGGGGCCACGCTGGCCGTGGGCCGCTGCGAAACCGGCGTGCGGCTGGCGCTGGCCGTGGCCGGCGGGCTGGACGTGCCGCTGTACCTGGGCAGCCGCAGCACCTTCACGCTGGGCCAGTTCGGCGGGCACGCGGGGCGCCATCTGCGCACCGGCGACGTGCTGCACATGGCCGACGCGCCCGCCTCGGTGGCCGAGCAGACCATGGGCGACTACGTGTTCGCACCCGAGTACACGAACCACTGGGACATCGACGTGCTCTACGGCCCGCACGGCGCGCCGGACTTCTTCACGCCGGAGGACATCACGATGTTCTTCGGCACCGACTGGAAGGTGCACCACAACAGCAGCCGCACCGGCGT
>QFCS01001114.1_pt1 | contig 77010 bp, 68 predicted proteins | sample 3576561 | NCBI WGS metagenome assembly QFCS01 | reverse complement strand
GGAACAACCAGCGCCTCCACGGCGAGCTCGACATGCGCACCCCTGCCGAGGTTGAGGCCGACTACTACGCTGGCCTCGACACACCCTTGGGAACAGTCGTCTCCCAAGCCGCCCGATAGGAACGAAACTCAGGGCGAATCAACACCCCCCAGTAGCACGGACCTGCTCGAGCCCTCGCCGCACTGCAAGCGAGGGCTCGATCCGTGTCGGCATCACTGCTCGGGCTTGTCGGAACTCATTCCACGTAGGCGACGACTTCTGCCTTGAACCCGGCGGAGTTCTCCAACCAGCCGGCATAGCTGTCGGGTCCGCCGGCGTGCGGGTAGCGGTCATGGTAGAGCGGACGCCATCCGTTCTCGGGTGCCTGCCGCATGATCGCGTCGACCTCGACGGGCGAGCCGCCGTGGAAGGCGAGGTGGTTCAGTCCCGGACGGCGTCGGTCATGGGTGGAGCCGGCGACATTCGGTGAGGTCGTGAACGTGAGGTATGCGCCGCCCGCTTCCCACGACTGACCCTCGGGCCATTCGCTCGCGAGCGTGAACCCGACTCTTCGCAGCAGCCACGCCCACTCCTCGCGCGCCTGCGCGAGGTCGGCGACCCACAACTCGACATGATGGAAACCCGGCATCCCGACAGTCTCTCAGCCGGGGCGGAGCCCCGCCTGACGGCGTCATCGTCGGGCAGGATCGATGACGTGACCCGCTCCTTCACGATCGTCACCCGCACCACCGGCACGCCCGATGAGCTCTTCGATCTGTCGCTCTGCATCGACGCGCACCTGGCATCCATGGCGGGGTCGGGGGAGCGCGCCGTCGGCGGCGTCACCTCCGGTTCGATCGGTCGGGGTGAGACGGTCACGTGGCGGGCGCGGCACTTCGGCGTCTGGTTCACGATGACCTCGAAGATCACGGTGCTCGACCGGCCGAATCGGTTCATCGACGAGCAGGTGCGCGGCCCGTTCCGGGTGTTCCGCCACGAGCATCGGTTCGAACGGGCGGGCGAGGTCACGGTGATGACCGACCGACTCACCGTGGGTTCGCCCGTTCTCGGGCGGCTTGCCGAGAGTGTCGTGCTCGTGCCCTACCTGAGGCGGCTCATCCGCTCCCGCAATCATCACCTGCTGTCGGCGCTCGGTGCTGCTCCGACGACCGATCCGGCATCCGAGCGCTGGATGCCGGGGGAGACGTTCCCCTACCGTCGCGCCGCCTCGACGACCCTGATCGGATACGGGGATGCCGTGTGGGAGCGTGCCTCGGCAGACGTGCTGCGCTGGGCGGTCAAGACCCGCAGCGGCTTCCGGGTGCCGCAGCCGCACGAGGTGAGGGCCGGGCAGCGGCTGGCGATCACGGCGGGGCTCGGCCCGGTCCGGGTGCGCGAGCCGGTGGAGGTCGTCGCCGTCGTGGAGGAGCCGCACCGTGTCGGCTTCTCGTATCGCACGCTTCCCGGCCACCCGGTGCGCGGGGAGGAGGCGTTCGTCGTGCACCGAAGCCGGGATGCCGTCTTCCTCACCCTTCGCTCGCTCACCGCGCCGGCGCGCGGCGGATGGCGGCTGGCTTATCCGTTGCTTCGTGTCGCGCAGCTCGTCGCGCGCTCCCGCTACCGCCGCGCACTGCGCTGAGTCTGCCGGCGCGTGGCGGCCGAAAGCAGGCCAGACCGCCAGTAGAGCCCGCCGGTGCGGCGCGCGGGGTCGATCGAGCCTGCTTTCGGGCGCCTCGTGACCGGAGCCGGAGGTCGCGCCGTCGTCTGACTGTCGGCCGGGCGAGATTCCGGTCCCGCCGCAGACTCACCCGAGCCCCGCAGCCCTTGACGCATGCTCCTAACTCGCGTTAACATCGATCTCGCTAGGTGCTAACGCGAGTTAGTCACTCGATGGAGAGGATGACAGTGGGCGAGAAACAGCGGGCCGTCACGATGAAAGACGTCGCCGAGCGCGCCGGGGTTTCGCGGTCGGCCGTGTCGTTCGTCCTCAACAACCGCCGTTCGGTCGCCCTCTCCGACGACACGCGAGATCGCGTGCTCGATGCCGCCGCCGAGCTCGGCTACCGACCGAACGCCGGCGCCCGCGCCCTCGCTCAGCAGCGCAGTGACTGGTACGGCCTGGTCACCGAGATCGTCACCGCACCCTTCGCCGTGGAGATCATCAAGGGCGCTCAAGACCGCGCGTTCCTCGACCACAAGTACCTGCTGATCGCCTCGACCGAATCGGATGCCGAAGCCGAGGCCGCCGCGATCGAACGCTTCTTGGAGCAGCGGGTGGAGGGACTCATTTACGCCGCCACGTGGCACCGGGCGGTCACCGTGCCGGAGATCGCTCGCGAGGTGCCTACCGTGCTCGTCAACTGCTACGACGCCGAAGGGCGCTATCCGGCTGTGGTTCCGGACGAGCACACGGGAGGTCGCCGCGCCACCGAAAGGTTGCTTGCCGCCGGTCACCGTCGCATCGGGTTCGTCAACCTCGACCCCGACATCCCCGCCGCCGTCGGCCGACGTCACGGATATCACGATGCGCTGCGCAGCGCCGGCATCGCCATCGACGATGCGCTGGAGATCTCCGGCCACGCCACCGCCGACGGCGGATTCGCGGCCGTCGATGCGCTGCTCGACCTCGCTGATCCGCCCACGGCGATCTTCTGCGCCAACGACCGCATGGCCATGGGCGCCTACGACGCCATCAAGGAACGCGGACTGCGCATCCCCCACGATGTCGCCGTCATCGGATTCGACAATCAGGAGCTCATCGCGGCCTACCTGAGACCGAGTCTGACGACGGTTGCACTGCCCTTCGATGAGATGGGCGCCCGAGGCGTGGACATCCTCGCCGCAATCACAGCGGGCCAGTCGACCGACACGAACATCGTGACGGTCGACTGCCCGCTCCTGGAACGCTCGTCCGTCTGACTGGACATCTGGGGACGAGCACACCCTTCGCCTTCGACGAAGAAGAAAGGAACAGCACCATCATGACACTTCACAGAGGCCGTGCGGCGGTTTGGGCCGCCGGCGCGGTGGCGGTAGCGCTCGCGCTCACCGGGTGCGGCGGGGGCACCACGTCCCCCGAAGCATCTGGACTCGACGGCTCGCAGCTGCTGACGATCCCCCGCGAAGACATGGGCACGTTCGACCGTAACTTCAACCCGTTCTCGAACCCCGACTTCCCGATGACGCAGGTGGCGATCTACGAGTCGATGCTCGTCTTCAATCCTGCCGACGGCACGACCACCCCGTGGCTGGCCACCGAGTGGGAGGTCGCCGACGACGGCACCGGCATCACGTTCCACCTCCGTGACGACGTCAGTTGGTCGGATGGCGAGCCCTTCGAGGCCGACGACGTGGTCATCAGCTTCGATCTGCAGCGCGAGATCCGTGGCGGATTCGACTACATCGAGAAGGTCACCGCCGTCGGCCCTCTGACGGTGCAGTTCGACTTCAGCGAGCCGTTCTCGCCCGCGCTGCTCGACATCGGGCAGCAGGTCATCGCGCCCGCGCACATCTGGAGCGAGTTCGACGACCCCGCCAAGGAGACCAACCCCGAGCCGGTCGGCACGGGCCCCTACACGGAGGTCACCAACTTCCAGGCGCAGTCGTTCGATCTGCTCAAGAACCCGAACTATTGGCAGCCCGAGAAGCAGAAGATCGAGGGCGTGCGGATGCTGGCTTTCGCCGGCAACGACGGTGCAAACCTCGCCGCCGCCAACGGCGATGTCGACTGGTCTCCGCAGTTCATTCCCAACATCGAGCAGGCGTTCGTCGCGAAGGACCCCGAACACCGGTTCTACTGGTTCCCGACCACCGGGTCGATGGTCAGCTGGCAGTTCAACACCACCCAGGCCCCGTTCGACGATGCGAACGTGCGCAAGGCGCTGTCGATGGCCGTCGACCGCGAGCAGGTGACCTCGATCGGCATGCAGGGCTACACGGTGCCGGCCGACTGCACCGGCCTGTCGGGCGCCTACGACAGCTGGCGCGACCAGGCGGTGGCCGACTCCTGCACGTGGACGAAGCGCGATCTCGACGCGGCCGGCAAGCTGCTGGATGCCGCAGGCATCACCCTGGGGGCCGATGGCACGCGCGTGCTGCCCGACGGCAGCCCGTTCGAGTTCGACTTCTCCGTGGGGGCGACCTCGAGCGACTGGGTGTCGGTCGGAAACGTCATCTCGCAGAACCTCGCCGATCTCGGTGTGACGGTCAACGTCGCGGCTCGCGACTGGGCCGAGGTGGTGTCGAGCTACGAGAACGGCACGTTCGAGTCGGGCATCGTGTGGAGCAACAACGCCCCGACGCCGTACCAGTTCTACCGCGGCGTCATGTCGACCGAGACGGTGAAGCCTGCCGGAGAGCAGACGTTCGAGAACTACCACCGCTACGGCAGCGCCGAGGCCGACGCGCTGCTGGCCGAGTTCGCGGCGACCTCCGATGAGGCGCAGCAGCGCTCGATCATGAACGAACTGCAAGCGCAGTTCGCCGAGGAGGCGCCGGTGGTGGCACTGTTCCCCGGACCGGAGTTCGGTGCGGCCAGCACGCTGCGCTTCACGGGCTGGCCCGACGAGGACAACCCGTACGCCTCGCTCGGCGCGGTTCGTGCCCGCAGCGCCGTCCTCATCCTCACCACCCTCGAGCCCGTCCAGGGCTGACGACCGGACGGCCGGCGCGCCGCCCACCCGCACGGGTGGCGCGCCGGTCTCCGAGGAGGAACACCATGGGATACATCCTTCGGCGCCTGGGCTTCTACCTGGCCGCCTTCTGGGTCTCGATCACCCTCAACTTCATGCTGCCCCGGCTGATGCCCGGCGATCCGGTCTCGCGGATGGTCGCCCGACTGCAGGGCGCGATCCGTCCGGACCAGATCGACGCGCTGCGGCGCTCGTTCGGGCTCGACGACGCGCCGTTGTGGGAGCAGTACCTGCGCTACCTCGGCCAGATACTCAGCGGCGACATGGGGTTCTCGATCTCGCGATTCCCGACGCCGGTCACCGACGTGATCGCCGGCCAGATCGGCTGGACGGTGTTGCTGGGGCTGGTGTCGCTGATCATCGCCGTGGTGATCGGAAACCTGCTCGGCATCCTCGCCGCCTGGCGTCGAGGCGGCATCCTCGACTCAGTGCTGCCCCCGGTCTTGATCTTCGTCGGATCGTTCCCCTACTTCTGGCTGGCCATGGGACTGCTGTGGCTGTTCGGTGTCTCTCTCGGCTGGTTTCCGCTGCGCCACGCCTTCTCGGTGGGCTCCACCCCGGAGCTTTCTTTCGCCTTCATCGGCGACGTGGCGTTGCACCTCGTCCTTCCTGCCGCGTCGATCGTGCTCGTGTCGATCGGCGGATGGATGCTGGGCATGCGCAACACGATGATCTCCACCAACGCGGAGGATTACATCGTGATGGCCGAGGCCAAGGGGCTGCGCCCCGGGCACATCATGATGCGCTACGCGGCCCGCAACGCGCTGCTCCCGTCGGTGACCGCGTTCGGCATGTCGCTCGGATTCATCGTGGGCGGCGCGCTGCTCACGGAGGTGGTCTTCGCCTACCCGGGGGTCGGCTACCAGCTGCTCTCGGCCGTGCAGAACCTCGACTACCCGCTGATGCAGGGCCTGTTCCTCACGATCACCACCGCGGTGCTGATCGCCAACTTCCTCGTGGACATCGTGTACGTGCGGCTCGACCCGCGCGTGCGCGTCAGCTGATCGGAGCGTGACGATGTCTCTCGCACAAGAACCGAACGCGATGGCCGAGCTCGACCGCGGGCTCACCTCCACCACGCCCGCGCGACGGCGTCCTCGCGGCCGTGATGGGCTGCTGCGCGGGCTGCTCGGCAACGGCAAAGCGGTCACCGGCCTGATCATCCTGGCGGTGTTCGCGGCGGTCGCGCTCCTTGCCCCGGTGATCTCTCCCGGCGATCCGACCATCATCCAAGGCCTCGGCGCTCAGCAGCCCTCCGCGGAGCACCTGCTGGGCACCACGTCGAAGGGTCAGGACGTGCTCGCGCTGAACATCTGGGGCGCGCGATCCTCGCTGTTCGTCGGTTTCGTCGTCGGCATCCTGGCGACCTTCGTCGGTCTGTTGGTCGGGCTTGCGTCGGCCTACCTCGGGCGCACGGTCGACAACCTGCTGTCGCTGATCACCAACGTCTTCCTGCTGCTCCCGGGACTTCCGCTGCTGGTGATCCTCGCCGCCTTCCTGCCGCCGGGGCTCGGCACCGTCATCCTCGTGCTGGTGATCACGGGATGGGCGGGATCGGCGCGTGTGCTGCGCGCCCAGGCGCTGTCGATCCGCGGCAAGGATTTCGTCGCCGCCGCGCAGGTCACCGGAGAGGGCCCCCTGCGCATCATGTTCCGCGAGATGCTGCCGAACATGGCGTCGATCGTCATGAGCACGCTGCTGGCCTGCATCATCTTCGGCATCGGCGCACAGGCGGGCCTGGAGTTCCTCGGTCTCGGTGACATCAGCACCGTGAGCTGGGGGACCAACCTCTACTGGGCGAGCAACGACGGTGCCCTGCTGACGGGATCGTGGTGGATCTTCGTGCCGCCGGGCGTGTGTATCGCGCTGGTCGCCTTCGCCCTGGCCCTCGTCAACTACGGCGTCGACGAGACCACCAACCCGCGGCTGCGGCGCCCGAAGCGCCGCATGAGCGCGGCCGAGCCGACGCCGGTCGCGAGTGAGGAGGACGGCCGATGAGCGCGCCGCTCCTGGAGATCGACGATCTCTCCGTCGAGTACGTCACCGATGCCCGGACGGTGCGGGCGGTCGACCGTGTCAGCTTCACCGTGGGCGAGGGCGAGGTGTTCGGCCTGGCGGGCGAGTCGGGATGCGGCAAGTCCACCATCGCGAACGCGATCCTGCGGCTGCTGCGTGACCCGGCGGTGATCGCCGGGGGGTCGATCCGGTTCCGCGGTACCGACGTGCTCTCCCTCGGCGCCGATGCCCTACGCGCGTTCCGGTGGCGGCAGGTGGCGATGGTGTTCCAGAGCGCCATGAACTCCCTCAACCCGGTGATGACCATCGGCGACCAGATCGCCGACATCTACACCACGCACGAGGGCATCTCCCAGAAGGCGGCCCTCGCGCGGGCGGCGGAGCTGCTCGATCTCGTCGGCATCCCACGCGACCGGTTGCGCTCCTACCCGCATCAGCTCTCCGGGGGGATGCGTCAGCGGGTGGTCATCGCGATGGCCACCGCCCTGCGACCGCCGCTGCTGATCATGGACGAGCCCACGACCGCCCTCGATGTGGTCGTGCAGCAGGAGATCATGGCGCAGATCAGGGACCTGCAGCACGAGCTCGGGTTCGCGATCCTCTTCATCACGCACGACATGTCGCTGATGGTCGAGCTGTCCGACCGGATGGCGGTGATGTACGCGGGCCGGTTCGTGGAGACCGCGCCGGCGCTGGCCGTGTTCGACGAGCCCCGGCATCCGTACACGCGGGCACTCATGAACGCGTTCCCCCCGATGAGCGGCCCACGCACACGGCTCGCGGGGCTCGGTGAGGGGATCCGGTTCCGCCGTATCCCCGACCTCGTGCCCGTGACGGCCGACCACTGGGTCGCGCCGGTCGACGATGAATCGCCCCTGACGGAGGTGGCCCGATGAGCCCGCAGCAGACGCCGGTCCTCTCGATCCGAGGATTGGAGAAGACGTTCTCGATCGGCGGGATGTTCTCGCGTGGGCGGGTGCGCGCGCTGGGCGGAGTCGATCTCGACATCGCCCACGGAGAGGTCGTGGCCCTCGTCGGCGAGTCGGGCAGTGGCAAATCCACCCTCGCCCGGTGCCTGGCGCGGCTGGAGCAGCCCTCGGCGGGGACGTTCCTGTTCGAGGGTCGCGACATCCTGCGCACCGAACCGCGTCGGCCCAGCCGCGACTACCGGTCGGCCGTGCAGATGATCTTCCAAGACCCGTTCGGCTCGCTGAACCCCGTGCACCGGGTGGGGCACTTCCTCGAACGCCCGCTGCGCCTTCACGATGCGGCCGCGGGTCGCAGCGCGATCGAAGAGGCCCAGCGCCGGCTGATGGCGAAGGTGGATCTGCCCGCCGAACTGCTGGACCGCTACCCGCACGAGCTGTCGGGGGGTCAGCGTCAGCGCATCGCCATCGCGCGAGCGCTCGCCGTGAACCCGCGGCTGATCCTCGCCGACGAGCCCACCTCGATGCTCGACGTGTCCGTGCGGATCGGAGTGCTCAACCTCATGCGCACACTGTGCGAGCAGCAGGGCATCTCGATGCTCTACATCACCCACGACCTCGCCTCCGCGCGCTATCTCGCCGACCGCATCGTCGTGATGTTCGCGGGGGAGTTCGTCGAGGGCGGCGATGCCATGACGCTGCTCGCGCAGCCCGCGCACCCGTACACGAAGCTCCTCATCTCGGCTGTGCCCGATCCGCGCAGACGGGGAACGTTCGATCCGGTGGAGCGCGCCGCACTCCGCCGTGAGGTGCTGCATCCCACCTCGTGCCCCTTCGCCGGTCGCGACGAGACCGCCTGCTCGGCCGAACGCGCGGTCTTCCATCGCGTGAGTGACCAGCCCGAGCACTGGGTGCGCTGCCACCTGTACGCGCCGCCGTCGGATGCCCCTGGCACGGCCGTCGACCTCGCCCCCACCGATCAGGAGATCTCAGCCGCATGACTGGCGACACCACGTACCCGCCCCTCGTGGAGGCCGCGCTCCGGGAACGCGCCGCCTCCGATCCGCATCGACCGCGGTTCCATTTCACCGCGCCGGCGGGGTGGCTCAACGACCCCAACGGGCTCACGCGTCGCGGCGACGAGTACCACCTCTTCTACCAGTTCAACCCCCTCGCCCCGGTGCACGACCGCATCCACTGGGGGCACGCCGTGAGCACCGACCTCCTGCACTGGCGCGATCTGCCCATCGCCCTGGCCCCCAGCGACGGACCCGACGCTGACGGGTGCTGGTCGGGTGTGCTCGTCAACGATGGCGACGTGCCGACGATCGTGTACTCGGGACGCCACGGCGACCACGAGCTGCCGTGCATCGCGACCGGCAGCCCCGACCTCGTCGAGTGGACGAAGCATCCCGGAAACCCGGTGATCCCCTCACCGCCCGCCGACCTCGACATCGTCGCGTTCCGCGACCACTGCGTGTGGCGCGAGGGGGATCTCTGGCGCCAAATCATCGGCTCCGGCATCCGCGGCCAGGGGGGCACGGCCCTGCTGTACGAGTCATCCGACCTCCGCGAGTGGACGTATCTCGGTCCGCTCCTGATCGGCGACAGCGACGATCGCTCGCGCACCGCACTGGACTGGACCGGCACCATGTGGGAGTGCGTCGACCTCTTCCGCGTCGACGGGGACCGTACCGCTTCCGACATCCTGGTGTTCTCCGCCTGGGATGACGGCGTCACACATCATCCGCTCTACTGGACCGGGCGCTACGAGGGCGACCGTTTCGTACCCGAACGCCTGCACCGGCTCGATCTCGGCGGCCGGTTCTTCTACGCGCCCCAGACCATGCGCGACACCGACGGGCGGCGTCTCATGTTCGGCTGGATGCAGGAGGGGCGCTCGGATGCCGCGAGCATCGCGGCCGGATGGTCGGGCGTCATGTCGTTGCCGCGGTCGGTGACGCTCGCCGCCGACGGATCGCTGTGCCAGTATCCCGTCGACGAGGTCGCCGGCCTCCGTGGTGACCTGCTGTTCGCGGGGCCCGCCGACGGTGCGGCGTTCGCGGGCGAGCAGGTCGACATCGACCTCGATATCGATCTCCTGGCGGGTCACGCCGTGGAGATCGCTGTGCGCGCGACCGGCGATGGCCGGGAGTGCAGCGTGTATCGGATCGAGCGCACCGACGCACGCACGGCCCGATTGAGCCTGGACCGCAGTCGGTCGAGTCTCGACCCGACCGTGGATGCCACCGAGCTGTCGGGCGAGGTCCCGCTCGACGGCGAGCGCGTGCACGTGCGCCTGTTGGTCGACCACTCCGCCCTCGAGGCATTCGCGAACGGGGTGCCCCTGGCTGCGCGCGTGTACCCGACTCGGGCCGACGCGATCGGGATCACCGTATCCACCCACGGAGCCGGCGGCACCGCGCGCGCATGGCGTATGCGCGACGCCGATGTCCACCGCTGACCGCACACGTGAGACCACCTCGATCGCAACGGAGCAATCATGACCAGTCCCGAACTGTCCCGCCGCTCGCTGTTCACCGCCGCCACGACCACGGCCGCCGTCGGCGCGCTGTCGGCGGCCGCCCCCGCCGCCGCGGCGACCCGACACGAGCCCGCCACGACGAGAAGGAAGCCGCCGGCATCCATGAGACCCGAGTATCACTTCAGCGTTCCCGACAACTGGAAGAACGACCCGCAACGGCCGATCTTCGTCGACGGCGAGTACCACTACTACTACCTCTACAACGCCGACTACGTGCGCGGGGGAGCGGGAACCTCGTGGCGCCGCGCGACCACGACCGATCACGTCGCCTTCCGCGACCGGGGGGTCGCGATCCCCAAGTTCAGCAACGACAACGGCGATTGCTGGTCGGGAAGCCTGGTGGTCGACTCCGAGGGGACCGCAGGCTATGGCCGGGGCGCGATCATCGCCCTCGTCACGCAGGGCCCGGACGGCGTGCAGGCGCAGTACCTCTGGTACTCCACCGACGGCGGTCGCTCCTTCCGTCCGGGCGGCGACGCCCCCGTGCTCCCCAATCCCGGCGTCTACGACTTCCGCGACCCCAAGGTGATCTGGGACGCCGACCGCTCGCGCTGGTTCATGGCCAACGCCGAGCACGATCGCATCGGGTTCTATGTGTCGCCGAACCTGAAGGACTGGACGCGGGTGGGGGAGTTCGTCCGCACCGATCTCGGTCTGCTGGAGTGCCCAGACATCTTCCGGATGGCCGCCGACGACGGCACCGAGCACTGGATCCTGGGGCTGAGCGGCAACGCGAAGTTCCGGGGGCTACCGGCGACCTACGCCTACTGGACCGGCGCGTTCGACGGCGCCACGTTCACCCCCGACGCGCACGAGCCGCGCTGGCTCGACCACGGCTTCGACTTCTATGGTGCCGTCACCTACCCGCACCACCGAGCGTCCGGTGCGGAAGACCTTCGGCTTCGGCACGTCATCGGCTGGGCGAACTTCTGGGACTACCCGCACAACACTCCCACCCTGGTCACCGACGGATACAACGGCGACGACATGATCGTCCGTGATCTGCGCCTCGTGCGAGCCGATGGCGGCTATGCCCTCGCTTCAGCCCCCACCGCGGCGCTGCGCGACTACACCACGCGCACACACAGCCTGGGTGATTTCACCGTGGCCGGAATGCGCGACCTTCCGGTGCGCTCCTCGGCGTATGAGCTGTCGTGCGAACTGCGCTGGGACCCGTCCGATCGCCCGGAGAACATCGGGTTCGAGGTATGTCGTGCCCCCGAGGGTGGCCGTCACGTCGCGGCGGGAGTGTTCCTGAACGGACCTTTCACCTACGTGAACCGTCGCCCCACCATCAGCCCCACCGGAGGCGAATCGCAGGTCGCGGTCGACCCCGCACTGGGTACGCTCGCCGTTCGGCTGCTCGTCGACCGCACGAGCGTCGAACTGTTCATCGGCGACGGCACCGTGGTGCACTCGCACCGCGTGTTCCCGCTGAGCGGGGACGACGGCATCCGGCTCTACGCCCACGGGGGGACAGCGGTGTTCGCCGATGTGCGCGTGCGCGAACTCGCCGTCGGTGGGCGAGGTCCGAAGAAGCGATGACGCGCGTCACCGTGATCGGGGAAACGCTCCTCGATGTCGTCCGCCGCGCGGACGGATCGGTGCATGCCGCACCCGGCGGAAGCGCGGCGAACGTCGCCGTCACGCTCGGTCGGCAGAGCGTCGGCGTCCGGCTGCTGACCTGTCTGGGCGACGATGAGGCGGGGGAGACCGTGCGCGCGTGGCTGGCCGATTCGTGCGTCGCGGTGTCGGCATCCGACGGCGAACGCACATCGACAGCCGTCGCCACGCTGGACGCATCGGGATCGGCGACGTACGAGTTCGATCTGCGCTGGGACCCGGGTCCTCTCGACGTGGCGGGCGCCGACATCGTCCATCTCGGCTCGGTCGCCGCCTTGCTCGGCCCCGGAGCCGACGAGGTGCTGTCGGCCGCGCGCGCCGCGCGTGCTCACGCCCTCCTCACCTACGACCCCAACGTGCGCCCTGCGCTCCTGGGCGATCCCGCACGTCACCTTGCCCGAATCGAAGAGCTGGTGAGGCTCGCCGACGTGGTCAAGGTGAGCGATGAAGACCTGCGCTGGATGTATCCGGCGGAGGAGGCGCTCCAGGTAGCCGCACGGTGGCAGCGCGGTGGGCCGGCCCTCGTCGTGGTCACCCGCGGCGGCGACGGCGCCGAGGCGGTCACCGCCGGCGGTGTGCGACACGTCGCCGGTTCGCCGGTGACCGTGGTCGACACCGTGGGTGCGGGCGACACCTTCATGGGCACCCTGATCGCGGGCCTCGTCGCCCGACGTTTCCGCGCCGACGCGCGCAGTCGCTTCGGGGCAGTCGAGCTCGTCGAGGTCGACGCGATCCTTGCCGCGAGCGCCCGAGCCGCTGCCGTCACCGTGTCCCGGCCGGGAGCCGATCCGCCGTGGAGGAGCGAACTGGCACCCGCCGAAAGCAGGCTCGATCGGCCGTAACGGTCGTGCCGCACGCGGATGGAGTCAATCCGCCCTGCTTTCGGGCACTCGTACGGCCACGGCGGCGCGCGTCCGATACGGCCGCGGCCTCTGGGGGCATCGGCGGCGGCAGGTAGGCTGAGCGCACGAAGCGTGCGGAAGGAGACGGTCATGGTCGATGTCGTCCTCTCCGCCGTGCGCCTGTCGCTGGCGACGCTCGCGCTGGTCACCGGCTCGGATCCGGCGGCGCTGGGCGTCGCAGGTTCCGTCGCGCTGGTCATCGCGGCGGTGGTGGCGTTGGCGGTCGCGACCGTGGGGGCGACCGCGCCGCCGGCCGATCGCGGACCGCGTCGGCATCCCACGCGAGCTGCGGAGCTGACGGCTCCCCTCGGGCAGAGCGACCCCGATGCGGCCGGACACGTGCGGCGACGCGGTCCCGGAGCGGTGCTCACGGCCGCGTAGCCGAGTCCCGCCGGAGTCTCCGGCATCCCTATCGCGGCCGATCAGCCCCTGATCGCACCGACGAACGGATGACCGTGGACCCCTTCTCTCTTGCGCCGTTGGCGGCGCTGCTCGACCTGACCTGCTCCGGCCTCATGGCCTTGACTGCTTTCTTCACTCCCGTCGCGGGATCCTCGGCCGCCACGGTCGCCATCGCGACGGTCACACTCCTGGTGCGCATCGTGCTCATCCCGACCGGGATCGCGCAGGCCCGCGCCGAGCAGACCCGCGCGCGGCTGGCTCCCCGCCTGCGCGAGATCCAGCGACGGCATCGCACCGATCCCGAGCAGATGCAGCGCGAGACGATGCGGCTCTATCGAGAAGAGGGTGCTTCGCCCTTCGCCGGGTGCCTGCCGCTGCTGATGCAGGCACCCGTGCTCGGGTTGATCTACGCCGTCTTCCTCCACCCGACCATCGGGGGCGCACCGAATCCGCTTCTGGCGGAGACGTTCGCGGGGGTGCCGCTGGGCAGCTCATTGCTGGGCAGCCTTGCCGCCGGTGCGGCGGACCTGACGACGTGGATCGTGTTCGGCGCGCTGGCGCTGGCCATCGCTCTGGTGGCCGACGTGACCCGCCGGGTGTTCCGCCCCGGCGCGGCGATGCCCGCGACCGAGTCCGCGGGTCTTCGCATCGCGCCGGGCGCGCTCGGGCTCCTGCATTTCGCGACCGCGGTCGTGGCGCTCTTCGTGCCCCTCGCCGCGGGGGTCTACCTTCTCGTCACGGGCGCCTGGACGCTCGCCCAACGCGTGGTGCTGCGACGGCATTTTCCTCTTCCGCCGACCTGAGCCTCTTCCGCCGAGATGGGGCCTCTTCCGCCGAGCTGGGGCCGCCGCCGCGATCACTCGAGCGGATAGCCGCCGGTCTTCAATGCGCGGGCCAGGTGAGCGGTGTTGCGTGCCAGGGTGGCGGTGGCGGATGCCACTTCCTCCGGAGTCTCGTCCAGGTCCTTGTAGTCGGTGGTGTGCATCGCCTCGCCGTTCCAATAGGTCCCGGCCTGGCCGGCGATCGAGAACCCGACGTCGTTGAGCCCCTGGAAGAGCTCGGCGGTGGCATGGTGGGCGCCGTCCTCGTTTCCGACGACGGCGACGGCGGCCACCTTGTCGAAAAGGATGGGGCGGCCCTCGTCATCCGTCTCGGACAGCTCCGCGTCGAGGCGCTCGAGCACACGCTGCGCGATGCTCGACATGTGACCCATCCAGATGGGGGTGCCGATGATGACGATGTCGGCCGCGAGCACGCGTTCGCGGATCACCGGCCACTCGTCGCCGTCGCCCATGTCGGTGTCCACGCCGGGACGCACGTCGAAGTCGACCACCCGCACGGTGCTGCCGGTCACGTCGTGCTCGCCGAACGCGGTCATCACCTGCGACAGCAGCAGTTCGGTGCTCGAGGCCGCAGGCGACGGTGTGAGGGTGCAGTTCAGCGCGAGTGCCGTGAGGGTGGTCATCGCCCGACCGTACGGCGGATGTGCCAGCCGGGGAGGGGGCTTGACAGATCGGCAGCTCGATCCCTCCACAGCCTCCTCCGGCGACGACGGACGGCATGCCAGAATCGGGACGGCGCCCACGACGAGGTGGGATGCCGCGGCGGAAGGTTCTGGGGGATCGTGAATGGTGTCTGACTTCGCATCGGACTTCGGGATGAAGCGGCCGCAGGTCGACCTCGCCCAGGCGCGGGAGCTTCTCGAGGGGCGGTTCGGCCGCTCGGGGCAACTCGCCGAGCTCGGCAGCAACCAGGACCGAAACTTCCTCGTGACCGGGCCTGGCGGCATCCGCCACCTGCTCAAGATCGACAACACGGCGTTTCGCACCGAGGAGATCGACGCCCAACTGCACGGACTTCAGCACCTCGCGCGGCGAGGACTGCGGGTGCCCGAACCCGTCGCCGGTGTCGACGGAGCGTTCCTGCAGCCGCTGACCGCCGCCGATGGTGCACCGTCCGCGGCGCGGCTGCACACCTTCGTCGAGGGGGTGCCGCTGGCCGACTCCCCACGCCTCGGACACCGGGAGGCGCGGCGATTGGGTGGTCTCGTGGCCGACATCCACCTGGCGCTCGCCGACTTCGACCACCCCGGCCTGCGCCGCCGTCTGCAGTGGGACATGCGGCACGCCTCTGCGGTGATCGACCAGCTCATCTCGTCGGTCTCCGATCCGCAGTTGCGCGAGCGGCTCACGGTGGCGGCGGGCGACGCGTGGACGCGGGTGAGCGCCGTGGCCGATTCCCTGCCGGTTTCGGCGGTGCACGGCGACCTCACCCCCGACAACGTGGTTCGCGCGGATGACGATCGCCTCGCGGCGATCGACTTCGGCGACCTGGCCCATGGATGGCGCGTGGCGGAGATCGCCGTGACGGCGGCGGGCATGCTCACCCGCGCCGACGGGGATGCGTCCGTCGCTCTCAGCGCGATAGACGAGTTCCTCTCCCGGGTGCCGTTGACGCCCTCCGAGGTCGAGGCGCTCTGGCCCCTCGTGGTGCTGCGAGGCTGCGTGCTGGTGGTCAGCGGAATCCACCAGGCGGCCCTCGACGCCGACAACGACTACGTGGCCGATCGCCTCGCCGAGGAGTTCGCGGTGTTCGAAACCGCGATGTCCGTGGATGCCGCGCTCGTCGCCGCCACGATCGGGCCGGACACCGACGATCCCGTCGCCGCCTCGTCGATGGCGCCCGCCGAGTTCGCGCCGATGCTCGGTGACGTGCCGATCACGATGCTCGACCTGTCGCCGGAGAGCCCGGTCTGGGCCGACGGCCGGTGGGAAGGGGGCGCCGCGGCGCGTCGGCAGGTGATCGAGGAGTGCGCCGCTGCGGGCGTCGCGGTGGCGATCGCGCAGGGCTTGCCCGATCTGTCCCGATCGCCCGTGCTCGGCGCGACGGAGCCGATCAACGTGCCGCTGGCTCTCGCGCTGTCGGTTCCGGTGACGCGCGGGGGCGTGCGGGTCGTCGCGCCGTGCGACGTGCGCGTGGAGGAGTGTGGCGGTCACCGCCTGGTGCTGTCGTTCCGCGGCACACGACTGCAGATCGACGGGGTCCGCCCGGTGGTGGATGCCGGTGCCGCCCTCGCCGCCGGAGCCCAGGTCGCGGTGACGGCGGGCCGAGACGTACGCCTGCTCTGGACTCGTGAGGGTGCGCCGACGCCTCCGGCGTACGCGGCAGAACCGTGGGTTCGGGGGTGGCGCCGGCTCGTCCTCGATCCCGCGGTGTTGTTGGGGGTATCGCCGGGCCTCGAACGCCCCACACCGCAGGCGGAACGCAGCCGCAAGGAACGGGTGTTCGCGTCGGCCCAAGAGCACTACTTCGAGCGCCCGCCGCTCATGGTGCGAGGGTGGGGGAGTCTGCTGATCGACTCGACCGGCCGCCCCTATCTCGACATGGTCAACAACGTCTCCAGCATCGGGCACTCGCATCCGCGGCTCACGGCTGCCGTGGCACGGCAGATGTCCACCCTCAACACCAATTCGCGGTTCTTGTACCCGCAGATCGCCGACCTCAGCGAACGCCTGCTGTGCACGGCTCCCACCGGATTCGACACCGTGCTGCTCGTCAACAGCGGAACCGAGGCCGTCGACCTCGCCCTCAAGCTTGCGACGCTGTTCACCGCCCGCCGCGACGTCATCGCCCTGCGCGAGGGGTATCACGGGTGGTCGCAGGCCGCCGACGCCGTCTCGACCTCCGCATTCGACAATCCGCAGGCGCTCTCGTCGCGTCCCGACTGGGTGCACATCGCCGATACGCCCCACCCGTATCGCGGTGTGCATCGCGGTGCGGGCAGTGCCCCCGCCTACGTGGACGATCTGCGGAAACTGATGTCCGATCTCGCCGGTGCCGGCCGTGCGCCGGCGGCCTACATCGCCGAGCCAGTGCTCGGAAACGCCGGCGGCGTGGTGCCACCGCCCGGATACGTGTCCGGCGCGTACGAGGCCGTCCGTGCCCACGGTGCGGTCGTGATCTCCGACGAAGTGCAGGTGGGTCTCGGCAGGCTCGGACCGGACTTCTGGGGGTGCCTGCATCAGGGCGGGGTTCCCGACATCATCGTCACCGCCAAGGCCCTCGGCAACGTCTATCCGGTGGGTGCGGTGCTCACGCGCCGCGAGATCGCCGACGCGCTGGGCCGGGAAGGCCAGTTCTTCTCGTCGGCCGGCGGCTCCCCGGCATCCTGTGCGGCTGCCCTCGCCGTGCTCGACGTGATCGAAGAAGAAGGTCTCGCGGCGAACGCGCAGCGCGTGGGCGCGGAGCTCCGAGGGTGGCTCGAGGAACTCGCCGAGCGCAGACCCCTCATCGGCGCGCTGCACGGGACGGCGCTCTACCAGGGGGTAGAACTGGTCACCGACCGCGACGCGCGCACCCCAGCCGTGGCCGAGACCACCGCCGTGTGCGAGCGCATGCGGGAGTTGGGGGTCATCGTCCAGCCGGCCTCGGAGCGCCAGAACGTGCTCAAGATCAAGCCCTCTTTGGCCCTGACCCGTGAGCAGGCTGCGTACTTCGTCTGGGCTCTCGACCGGGCGCTCGAAGAGCAGACGATCGGTTAGTCCGCAGCGGTCCCGTGCGTGGCAGAGTTGAGCCATGCCCGAGCCCATCGACCAAGAACTCGCGCAGCTGCGCGCTCGTGCCTACGGGCCGAACGCCGACATCGACGACGATCCGCGCGCGCTGGCCCGATTGCGTGAACTGGAGGACAGTCGGCGCACGGCGGCTCCGCCCGTCGCGCCGCCGCGCCCGGAACTCCCGGCGCCCGATGCATCGGTCGCGTCACACGGCGTGACCCAGGGCAGCGCCTCGTCCGTCCTGCCGCGGTCCCTCTCCCTCGACTCGCCGCCCCCGCTGCCGCCGCGGCCCCTGGTGACCACCACGGTCATCACGGAAGCCGGCGCGGCGCCGGCATCCTCTCCTGCCGGGTCGACCCGCTGGGCGCGCACCCTCGGGATCGCCGCGACGGCGGCCGTCGTCGCGACGGCGCTGAGCGTTCCCGTCACCCTGTGGGCCGCGTCCGGGATCAACGGGCCGCGGGTCGTGTTGGCTGCCACCGACGATCCCGTCCCGGAGGACTACTTCGGGCCGAGCTCCGATGCGGTCCGCTACGAGGACTTCTTCGGCATTCGGGTGACCGTAGGCACCTTCCCCGGGCAGCTGGGGCGCTGCATCTTGATCGAGACCAAGCCGCGTGGCGTCGACCCGGACTGGGCGGCGGGCACCACGCAGGGCACGTGTTCGGCGCCCGGGTTCGATCCCGTGGTCGACGTGTCGGTCGCGCAGATGGCGTTCACCGACGAGCAACTCGACGCGCTCGACGGCGCGACGGGGGTGAGGTTCGAAGCATCCGGCGATCAGGTGCGGGTCTATCTCGCCACGGCGCCGGCGGAGACGACCGACAGCTGAGGCGTGGCCTCGGCGAGGTCAGTGAGCGGCGTCGTACGCGTCGAGCACCACGGCGGGAACCCGGCCCCGCTCGGAGAGTGAGTAGCCGTTCTCGGCAGCCCACGCTCGCACCGGCGCGTAGTCGCGCTGACCCGAGCGGCGCTGAGTGCGAGCGCCGGCCGACGACCGTGCGGACGAGGTCCGACTCGAGCCCGCCCGCGAAGAGGTGGCCCGCGCAGAAACCGACCGGCCCGCGGCGATGTAGGGCGCGAGCGCTTCGCGCAGGGCGGCGGCGTTGTCGTCGGTGAGGTCGATCTCATACGCCGAGCCGTCCAGGGAGAACAACACCGTCTCACCCGAGCCGACCTCGAGAACGGTTCCGTCGAGGTCGTCGACGAACTGATGCACGATTCTGCGAGCCATGCGCCGAGCCTAGTGAGCGCGCGCGCGGATCGACAGAGGCCGGATGGATGAGCTCCGGAGCGAGGGAGTTCAGGGGAGAAGGCCGGCGCGTCGCGCCTTGGTGACGGCGGCGTGACGGGTCGAGGCTTCGAGCTTCGACATCGCCGACTGCAGATACGACTTGACCGTTCCCTCGCGCAAGTGCAGCGTCTGGGCGATCTCGCTGTTGGTCGCGCCGAGGGCCGCGCAGGCGAGCACATCCGTCTCGCGCGGCGAGAGGCGCACGTCGAGGCTCTCGCGATGGTCGATGTCGTCGCGTGAGAGGCCGGCCAGACGCCGTTCCAGCGCGCCCAGCCGTTCCCGGAGGCCGCGGTCGGTGACCTCGGCCGCGATCGAGCGTAGTTCGGCGTAGGACTCCCGGAGTTGCTCCCGCACAGCGGGAGCGATGGCGGTGCTCGTCGCGGGGTCGAGCGTGGGCAGCTGCGACAGCCGGCGCTGGACCTCATCGCGCACGCGGATCTCGGTGGCGAAGTCTTGGGCCACGGCCACGGCGCGGCGTGCAACGTTCTCACCGAAGGGAGTGGTGTTGAGCGATCCGCAGTACAGGACGCCACGAGTCACCCCGCCGACCAGGACGGGAACGGCGAAGAGGGTCGAGATGCCCTCGCCGAGGATGACCCGGTCGTAGTCGTGCGTGATGTGGCGCGACGTCTTGTAGTCGAGTGCCAGTCGCGGCCGCCGCTCGACCATCGCCCGCCCGCCCAGTCCGCGGCTGGCCTGCACCACCAGTCCCGCGAGGTGCGAGGTGCGGTTGCCGACCACGGCGGACACCTCGACCGCGTCGCCGTGTTCGTACCCTCCGAAGGCAACAGGCAACGCCGTCCGTGCCGCCATCTCGCCGACCGCGCCAGCCAACAGGTCTGCGTCCGAGGCGAGGCCGGGGAGTGCCATCGCTGTACCTACTTCCGGGGGTGACGACCGCGTCATCCGTTTTCGTATCGTCGACGATACCATCGCGGCGGTCATCGGGGACCGCCGGAGAAGTCGTCGAAGGTGACGGCTCGAGAGGCAAGGAGACAGTCATGTCCGCAACGCCCGCCGCCCCACCCGGTGGCATCGATTATGTCGAGGTCGAGAACTCGGCACCGTTTCAAGGTCTCAAGAAGCGACACCGCAGTTTCGTCTGGCCGCTGACGGTGGTTTTCCTCGTCTGGTACTTCGCCTATGTCCTGCTGTCGTCGTTCGCGACGGAGTTCATGGCGACGCCGGTGTCGGGCGCGATCACCGTGGGTCTGCTGCTGGGCCTCGGTCAGTTCGTCACGACCTTCGCGATCACCATGTGGTACGTCTGGTACGCCAACCACAAGCTCGACCCGGTGTCCGCGGAGATCCGGGCGGATCTCGAGCAGCGGGAGGTCTCGGCGTGAACGAGTTCTTCGCGGGACTGACGTCCACCCTCGATGCCGCAGTGGCCACCGTCGACAACGACCCCGTCCTGAACATCTCGATCTTCGGGGCGTTCGTCGCGGTGACCCTGTTCATCGTCATCCGCGCCAGTCGCAACAACAAGACCGCCGCCGACTACTACGCCGCCGGGCGCTCGTTCACCGGCCCCCAGAACGGTTTCGCGATCGCGGGTGACTACCTGTCGGCGGCGTCGTTCCTCGGTATCTGCGGGGCCATCGCGATCAACGGGTACGACGGTTTCCTTTACTCGATCGGATTCCTCGTGGCGTGGCTGGTCGCCTTGCTGCTGGTCGCCGAGCTCATGCGCAACACGGGCAAGTTCACGATGGCCGACGTGCTGTCCTTCCGCTTGAAGCAGGCACCGGTGCGGATGGCGGCGGCGATCACCACGCTCGCGGTCTGCTTCTTCTATCTGCTCGCGCAGATGGCGGGTGCCGGAGGTCTCGTCTCTCTCCTGCTGGGCATTCAGGAGCAGATCGGTCAGTCGATCGTGGTGGCCGTGGTCGGTCTCCTGATGATCGTCTACGTGCTCGTCGGCGGGATGAAGGGCACGACCTGGGTGCAGATCGTGAAGGCCTTCCTGCTGATCGGCGGTGCAGTGGTGATGACGATCTGGGTGCTCGCCATCAACGGATTCAGCCTCAACACGCTGCTCGAAAGCGCCGTGGCCGCCTCGACGACCGATCCGAAGGATGCCATCCTCGGCCCCGGACTGCAGTACGGCAAGAACCCGTGGGACTTCATCTCGCTGGCCATCGCCCTCGTGCTCGGCACGGCGGGTCTGCCCCACGTGCTGATGCGCTTCTACACGGTTCCCACGGCCAAAGAGGCTCGTCGCTCCGTTGTGTGGGCCATCTGGCTGATCGGGCTCTTCTACCTGCTGACGCTGGTGCTCGGCTACGGCGCCGGAGCACTCGTCGGGCCGGAAGAGATCGCCGCCGCCCCCGGTGGGGTCAACTCGGCCGCGCCGCTGCTGGCCAAGCATCTCGGCGGCCCGGTGCTCCTGGGCTTCATCTCCGCCGTGGCCTTCGCCACGATCCTCGCGGTGGTGGCGGGACTGACGATCACCGCCGCGGCCTCGTTCGCTCATGACATCTATGCGAATGTGGTGAAGAAGGGCAACGTTCCGCCCGACGGTGAGGTCAAGGTCGCACGTCGCACCGTCATCGTGATCGGCGTTCTGGCGATCCTCGGTGGAATCGGCGTGCAGGGGCAGAACGTCGCCTTCCTGGTGGCTCTCGCCTTCGCCGTGGCGGCGTCGGCGAACCTGCCCACGATCGTGTACTCGCTGTTCTGGCGCCGGTTCACCACCCGGGGCGCCGTCTGGAGCATGTACGGAGGGCTGGCGGCAGCCATCATCCTCATCGTGCTCTCGCCGGTGTTCTGGGGCACTGAGACCAGTGTCTTCAAGAACGTGGGAACGGCGATCTGGCCCCTGAACAACCCTGGGATCGTGTCGATTCCGTTGGGTTTCTTCCTGGGTTGGCTCGGATCGGTCACATCCCGCAAGAGCGAGGATCCGGTGAAGGCGGCCGAGATGGAGGTGCGCTCACTGACGGGACACGGCGCGGAGAAGGCCACCTCGCATTGAGGTGACCCGTCCGCGGATTCCCCGGCGTTTCCTGGATGCCCGGGTCCCTGGATGCCCGGGTTCCTGGAGTCCTCAGAGTCAGCCCCGGGCCACACGTCGCACGTCGGGTGCGACGGCGTGGGCCGGGGCTGCTCCGATTCCGGCGGCGGCCTACACGCGCGCCGGTCGCCCCTCCCGCTGATCCCGATCATGCGCGCGCCCCCACGCGCGCTTCGAGATCGAGGAGGAATTCCTTTCGCTCGGGGTGCCCGCCGTATTCGCCCAGTGACCCGTCGGCGCGCACCACCCGGTGTGCCGGCACGACGATGGAGATAGGCGTGCGGGCGCAGGCCGAACCCACGGCGCGGTGCGCACCGGGCGAGCCCGCATCGATCGCGACCTCGGCGTACGACGCCGTCTCCGCATAGGGGATCCGGCACACGGCCTCGAGTGCGGCGCGCACGAAGCCGGTGACCAACTGCCAATCGATCTTCACCGTGAAGGTGGTGCGGGCGCCCCAGAAGTACTCGTCCAGTTGCCGGGCGACCTTCGCGGTGGCGGAGGGATCGGCCACGGGCGCGCACCGCAGCGCCAGAGCCACCCGGCCCAGCGCGTCGTCGTTCGCGCCGTCGAGGACGTCGAGAGCCACCAGCCCCGCGTCGGTCACGACGATCAGAGCGTCGCCGAGGGGAGTGGAGTGGATCGAGTAACGCGGTGAGGTCGTGTCGCCAGCGGAGGTCATGGGAACATGATGGCCGGTGCACGAGACATCGTCCGCCCCCGATCCGGTCGGATGGGGAGCAGGTCTGCGAACTCCCGGGTGGGGAGGAACCGATGATCGCCGGCCGTTTTCGCCCCCGATCATCGCCCGATCGCGCGAAACTCGGCCCCGGATACGCGGCACGGGCCCCACCGGTGCCTAAGGTGACGTGTGTGTGGCGAACTGACGGTGGCGCCGTGCGTGGCATGAACGATGCCGAGCACGAAGAGACGGTGAGTCCCGCGACCCTCGATGTCGCAGAGCCCGGCGTCGAGGTCGCGCACGTCGCCCTGCCCGAGCGTGCCCGCCTGCGCGAAGAGGCCGCCCAGTTGGGAGGGCGCTCGACCCTCCTCCACTACGTCGACGAGGGCGATGCGGGCATCGACATCACCAAGGCGCACCCCGGCAGCCTGCCGCAGTTCATCACGGGTCGGTCGACGCTGCTGTCGAACCTGTTCCGCGACGAGGTGGCGCTGCGCACCGCCCGCATGGCCGCCGAGCGCATCGCCGCCAAAGACGTCGAACTGCGCACCGCGCGGGGCCTGGATGCCGTACATCTTGCAGTGGGACTGGCCTCCTGGCGCATCGGCGGTGTGGTCTACACCGCGCCGGTGCTGCTGCGGCCGCTCGCCATCCGCCGTCACCACACCGACTTCGACCTCAAACTCCACGGCGAATTCGCGATCAACCCCGAGCTGGTGGCCGCTGCCCGGACGCATTTCGGCATCGATGTCGACGGCAGGGCGCTCGCAGCACTCGCCCACGACGGCGGCGTCTTCAAGCCGCAGCCGGTCATCGACCACGTGCGGGCGCTCACCTCGCACATCCCGACCTTCACGGTGCTCCCTCGTCTGGTCGTGTCTACCTTCGCCGATGCCGCCTCGCAGGTCGAGCGCGATGCCGTGAACCTCGACCATCCGGTGCTCAACGCGCTTGCCGGGCACTCGGCGGAGCGAGAGGCGCTCTCCCTCGTGCGGGCGCTCCCGGAACTGGTCAGCGCCGATGAGCGGGCGCCGGCATCCGACCGGCTGCTGCTCGATGCCGACGCCGAGCAGGAAGCGGTACTCGCCCGCATCCTGGCCGGGCAGTCACTGGCGGTGCACACCCTGCCCGGTACGGGCGGCACGCAGACCGTCATCAACGCCGTCGGCGAGCTCGTGCGCGCCGGAAAGCGCGTGCTGGTGGTCAGTACGCGCAGGTCCACCCTCGACGGCGTGCGTCATCGCCTGGCCGGTATCGGGCTTCCCGGGCTCGCCGTCACCCCGCGTCACCTGCACCGCGATCTCATCCGCGCGATCGCACGCAACGAGAAGGCCGCCCCGCCCAAGGTCGCCGACGTCGACGACGCCCTGGTACGGCTGAGATCGGTGCTCCGCGACTATCGCGAGGCTCTCACCGGGCGTCACCCGGAATTGGGTGTCTCGCCGCTGGAGGTGCTGCGCACCCTCGCGACGATCGCGGCGCACTCGCCTCAGCCGTCCGCGACGACCCGGTTCGACCTGACCACTCTGCAGCGTCTGTCCACCCGCCGCGCCGAGGCCGCCGTCGCGCTGACCGACGCGGCGCGGCTGGGGGAGTTCCGCTTCGGGCCGGCCGACTCGCCGTGGTATGGGGTGTCGTTCGCAACCACCGAGGCCGCGCGATCCGCACATGCGCTGGCCGGGCGGCTGCATCGCAGCGAGGTGCCCGGCATCCTCGAGCGCGGCTACGAGCTCATCGCCCAGACGCGCATGCGCCCCTTCGCGACCATCTCCGAGCTGGGTGCCTACGTGCGCCTGCTCCAGGGCATCCGCGCCTCGCTCGACCGCTTCAGCGTGACCGTGTTCGAGCGGCCGCTGGGCGAGCTCATCCAGGCCCACGGGCACCGGCGTGACTCCCCGGCCATGTCGAGCGCGCAGCGTCGTCGGCTGCGGCGCCTGTCGAAGGAGTACGTGCGCCCGGGCATGCACATCTCCGACATGCACGAGGCGCTCGTGCGTGTGCAGCAGCAGCGCACGCAGTGGCAGCGCCTGGTGGACGCCGGTGTCACCCCCGAGATCCCGCTCGGCCTCGATGACGTCGCGACGGCATGGCAGCGTGTGGAGGCCGACTTGACGGCACTCGACACCGCGCTCGGGCGCACCGAGCCGCTGGCATCCCTGCCGGTCGCCCAGCTGTTGCGCACGCTGTCGGCCCTCGCCGCGGAATCGGACGTGTTCGACAACCTGGTCGAGCGCGCGACGCTGCGCGACCAGCTCGCCGAGTTGGGTCTGGACGGACTGCTCACCGAGCTGTCGGTTCGTCACGTGCCCGAAGCCGACGTCGCCGCCGAGTTCGAGTTCACCTGGTGGCAGTCGGCGCTGGAGGCGATGCTGAAGTCTGATCGCGCGCTCCTGGGCGCCAACACCTCCGTGGTCGACCGGCTGGAGCGCGATTTCCGCCTCGTCGATGAGGCGCACGCCGCGTTTTCGGGACCGATGCTGGCGGCCGAACTCGCGACGCGCTGGAAGATCGCGATCGTGGACGAGGCCGAGGAGACCGCAGCGCTCAAGGCGGCCCTTCGCGCGGGCACGTCGACCCCCGAAGAACTCGTCGGCGCGGCGCCCACGCTCCTGCGGGTGCTCGCGCCCGTGTGGCTCGCCTCGCCCTACGACGTGCCGTCGATTCCGGATCACCCCGAGTTCGACGTCGTCATCATCGCCGACGCGGCCGCCATCTGTCTCGCCGAGGCTGCTCCGGCGCTCCGGCGCGGACGCCAGGTGGTGTTGTTCGGCGACCCGGTCACGCAGAAGCCGACGCCGTTCCACATCAGCGCCGGCCGGCCCGACGCCACCGACGAGTTCGCCGTCGCCTTCGACGAGGTGAGCGTGTTCGAGCGTCTCGCCGATCTCGTACCCGTCGACACGCTCACCCGCAGCTATCGCGCCGGCGGCGAAGACCTCGCCGAGTTGGTCAACGGCGCCTTCTACGGCGGCGAGCTCGTCTCGCTGCCTTGGGCGGGGTCGTACCTCGGCCGCGGCAGCCTCAGCGTCGACTACGTCGAGGGCGGCACCGGCACCCCCGACCCCGACACGGGGGCCGTCGAGAGTCCGGATGCCGAGGTGGCACGCGTGGTGACCCTCGTCGTCGAGCACGCCGTCAACCGGCCCACCGAGTCGCTGATGGTGGTCACCGCTTCCGCGAAGCATGCCGAGAAGGTGCGTGCGGCCGTGGCCGGAGCATTCGCCGGGCGCAGCGACGTCGCCGATTTCGTCTCTCGCGACACAGCGGAACCCCTCGCGGTGCTGACGCTGGAAGAGTCGGTGGCTGAGAGCCGGGACCGGGTGATCTTCTCGCTCGGATTCGGCCTGACCCGACACGGCCGTGTGCTCAGCGACTTCGGCGAACTGTCGGGCCCCGACGGGGAGCGCTTGCTGACCGTCGGCATGACCCGCGCGCGTCGCTCAATGGTGATCGTGTCGTCGATTCGTCCGTCCGCGTTCGACGAGGGACGCCTCGAGTCGGGTGCTGCCAGCCTGATGGCGATCCTCGGCGGCATCGCCGCACGCGGCCGCGAAGCTCGACTGGAAGACCTGGCCGACCCGCTCACGCTCGTGCTCGCCCAGCACCTGCGAGCACTCGGCATCGCCGTCGACGTCGACTACCGCGGACTGCTTCCGCTGGTCGCTCAGCACCAGGGAAAGGCCGTGGTGGCCGTGAGTGACCCCGAGACGGCCGGCGAGTCACTGCGGGAGTCGCTGCGCCTGCGCCCGCAGGCCCTCCGGCGCCTGGGCTGGCACTACGTACGGGTGCACGCGTTCGACCTCTACAGCGACCCGGCCGGTGTCGCCGCGCGTATCGCCGGCATCCTGGGCATCGAGCCCGAGACGCCCAGCGCCGACACCCCGACCGAGCCGGTGGATGTCGAAGACTGACCGGCAGCGGGTCGAACGGGTGCCCGGCGCCCGCCGCGCGCGACTGACGCCCGCGCCGGGGACAGATGTGGCTCCGGAGGTGCCCGCAGACGACGGTGCCCCGGTCGTCGAGACGACCGGGGCACCGGGTTCGCGTGAGAAGTCAGGGCCGAACGACGAACGGATGAGGCTCGACGTTCCGCCGCACTACTGAATCCGCCCGCATCACTGAACCTTCGGGGCTCCCTGACCGGGCGCCGCCGCGTCGGCGTTCTGCTTCTCCAGCAGGTCTCGGATCTGGATCAGGAGCTCCTGCTCGGTGGGAAGCGGCGTCGCCTCTTCGGCCACGCCCGCCTTGGCCGCCGCGCGCTCCTTGAACTTGTTCATCGGGAACACGAACACGAAGTACACGACGATCGCGACCGCGAAGAACGAGATGATCGCGCTCAGCAGGCCGCCGAGGGGAAAGGTCACCGGATCGCCGTGGATGCCGATGAAGGAGGGGCCGGCCGCGCCGGTGTCCTCGTCCGGCTTCCAGAACAACTCGATCACCGGGTTGACGATGCTGGTGACGATCGCTGTCACGAGCGCGGTGAACGCACTGCCGATGACCACCGCGACGGCGAGGTCGATGACGTTGCCGCGCATGATGAAGTCTTTGAAGCCTCTGATCATGGGGTGCTCCTTGTCTGCGGGGACGAGTGTTCTGAGGGGAGTGACGGTCGCGTCACGACCCGGATGCGGCGGGGGCCGCTTTCGTCTCAGGCTTCGATGATGCCGAACCCGACGACGCTGCGCCACCCGTCGACCCAGCCGTCGAGCCGCTCGATGAGCCGCTGCTCGCGCGCGAGTCGGTGCGGTAGAACCCCGACCCGTTGAAGGTCACACCCACGGTTCCGAACTGCTTGCGCAGCGTGCCGCCGCACTCGGGGCACTCGGTCAGGGCTGCATCGGCGAACGACTGCACCGCGTCGAAGCGGTGTCCGCAGTCTTTGCAGGCATAGGCGTAGGTAGGCATGGCGTCCTCGGGTTTCAGCGCCGGTGCGGCGCGAGGGTGACGGTGCGGGTGGGGGTGACGACTCCGTCGACGGGCTGATCGTGCAGTTCGCTCGGCACCTCGTCGAGCAGCTCGGAGTCGAAGATCACAGCGTAGACCGGTGGGCAGCGCTCCATCGATCCGATCGTCTTGTCGAAGTAGCCGCGACCCCATCCCAGTCGCATCCCGGAACGGTCGACGGCGGCGGCGGGGATGACGAGCAGATCCACGTCATTGACGGCCAACGGACTGAGCACCTCGCCGACCGGCTCGGGCAGGCCGAACAAGCCCTCGACCACGTCGCCGTTCTCGTCGGCGGCGGTCCAGTCCAGAAGACCGTCGGACCGGCTGATCGGAAGCAGCACCCGGATGCCGCGGCGCACGGCATCCACGATGAACGCGTGCGTGCCCGGCTCGGTCGGTGCCGACAGGAAGCACGACATGGATGTGACGCCCAGCTCGGACACCAGGCGGTCGAGCTGCGCCTTGACCCCGGCCGCGTCGGACTCGTGCGCCGCTTCGCTGCGCTGCTGCCGACGCTCGCGCAACTCCGCGCGCAGAGCGCGCTTGGCGTTGTCGATCGCCCCGGTCATGCTCCGATTGTAGGCGTGGCCGGTGCGCGGATCGTCCTCGCCGGGGGATGCGTGTCACCGCAGATCGCTAGTCTGTATGAATGACTTCGCGCATCAAGGCAGTGATCCCCGCGGCAGGACTGGGCACCCGGTTCCTCCCCGCCACCAAGGCCATGCCGAAGGAGATGCTCCCCGTCGTCGACAAGCCGGCCATCCAGTACGTCGTCGAAGAGGCCGTCGAGGCGGGAGTCGAAGACATCCTCGTGATCCTCGGTCGCAACAAGAACAACATCTCCAACCACTTCGACGCCGTGCCCGAACTGGAGATCAACCTCACCAACAAGGGTGACCTGCAGCGACTCCTGCGCGTGAAGGAGTCGAGCGACCTCGCCGACATCCACTACGTGCGCCAGGGTGAGCCCAAGGGCCTCGGCCACGCTGTGCTCCGGTCGCGGCCGCACGTGGGCAACTCGACCTTCGCGGTGCTGCTCGGCGACGACCTGATCGATGAGCGCGATCCGCTGCTGACGACGATGATCAGCGCGAACGAGCGCACCGGACTGACCGTGATCGCGCTGATGGAGGTCGATCCCGACCACATCCACATGTACGGTGCAGCCGCTGTCGAGCCCACGGACGACCCCGACGTCGTGCGGGTGACGGGCCTGGTCGAGAAGCCCAAGAAGGAAGAGGCGCCGTCGAACTACGCGATCATCGGTCGCTACGTGCTCACGCCGCAGGTGTACGACATCCTCGAGCGCACGGAGCCCGGCAAGGGCGGCGAGATCCAGCTCACCGACGCCCTGCAGGAGCTCGCCGTCACCGATGGGGTGCTGGGCGTCGTCTTCCGTGGTCGTCGCTACGACACCGGCGATAGGCTGGACTACATCAAGGCCATCGTGCAGATCGCGGCCGACCGAGAAGACCTCGGGCCGGATCTGCGTCCCTGGCTCAAGGAATTCGCCGCGGAACTCTGACGCGGCGCAGGGAAAGGGTGCGGGATGGACCTGTCGGTGCCGCGCCATCATGGCCCTGTGTCGATCCGGCTCGTGCGCCAGCGCGATGCGCGCACGCTGCAGAACGAACTCCTCTCCAACCGCTCGTGGCTCCGGCCGTGGGAGGCGACGAGCCCCGACGGTCCGGTGTCGTTCGACATGCGGTTGGGGGTGCGCCGCCTGCTGCAGCAGTACCGCGACGGCGGGGGAGTGCCCCTCGTCATGGAGTACCAGGGAGAGATCGCCGGACAGCTGAACGTCTGGGGCATCGCGCGTGGTTCGCTCTCGTCGGCCACGATCGGCTACTGGGTGAGCGAACGGTTCGCCGGTCTCGGAATCACGCCCACCAGCGTGGCCCTGGCCACCGACCTCTGTTTCCGCGAGCTGCAGTTGCACCGGATGGAGATCTGCATCCGCCCCGAGAACGCCGCGAGCCTGCGGATCGTCGAGAAGCTCGGCTTCCGCTATGAGGGCATGCGCCGCCGCTACATCCACATCGACGGCGACTGGCGCGACCACTACTGCTTCGCGCTCGTACGTGAAGAGGTGCCCGAGGGCGTGCTGCGCCGCTGGCTCTCCGGCGCCGTGCCCGCCGACGCCGCGGCCATTCCGCCGCACGACCGACTCGCGCGATGATCCGCAAACTTTCGACTTCAGCTCGAACCTGAGACACGCGGCGCTGGCGACGTCGATTCTGGGCCGATCCACCTACCGTTGACCGCATGGGTGGGCAGGTTCTCGGTGGCGGTGTGATCGTCTTGGTCGCCGTCGTGCTCTGGCTCGTCTACTTGCTGCCGTCCTGGCAAGGGCGCTACCGGTACAACGCGGCCGAGCGCAACGCCGTGCGACTCAATCAGGCGCTCCGGGTGCTGGCCGAGACCAGCGAGACCCCCGACGAAGTGCGGCTGGAGCTGAACGCTCGCACCGCGCTGACGCAGCAGAAGCTCGCCCGTCGCGCGCAGGCCGAGCGTGAGTCTCTCGAGAAGCACAACGCGCGCCTCGAGATCGACGCCGAACGCGCACGAGCCCAGGCCGATGCGGCCGCCGCTCGGGCGCGCGCCCTCGCGGAGCGAGACCGCGCGCGAGCGGAGGAACTCGCGGCCGCCAGCGTTCCCGCCGTCCGCCGGGCGCGCGCGCGACGCCGAGCGAGGCTCGTCGCCACGGTCGCCGCTCTCGTGGCCGTCTCGCTCGTCGGGTGGGGTGCCTACGAACTGTGGGCGACCGGTGCCGCCACGTTGCTCGTCGTGGGCGCCGTCGGTGTGGTGTTCGCTCTGGCCGTGCTGCAGCGCATGGCATCCGTCCAGCGCCGCGCTGTACGCCGGAGCGTGCGAGACGTGACCGTCGCCGCGGCACCCGACGCGCGGGTGGCCGACCTGCAGGACGTCGCCCTCGCCTCCGACCGCACCGCCTGGACGCCGCGGGAGCTTCCCCGCCCGCTCACGGCATCGGCGGGTTCCCGCGCCGCGGCCCTGCTCGACAGCGCCGAAGCGCGCGAGGCGCTGCGTCATGCCGCCGTCGAAGAGGCCATTCGGGAGCGCGCCGAGCGCGCGGCTCCGACGCGGATCGAGACCGCGCGTCCCGCCGCCGCCCAGCACGACTTCGCGCGGATGGGATACGTCGACGACGATGCGATCGAGCAGCACGTGCGCTCGCTGCTCGAGCGCCGCGCAGCCGGCCTCTGACCTCACGTCGGCGTCGCCCGCGCTCTTCTCAGTGCAGGACCTGCGTCACTCCCGGTGCAGAACCTGCCCGCCGCCCAGCACCAGCTCGCGGCGCGGCGTGCGCACCAGCGCATCCATCGGATTCTCCGCATCGACGAGCACGACGTCGGCGCGATCGCCGGCGCGGAGCCCCGTGGAGGCACCCCCGACGGTGAGCGACCCGCCGGCGGCGATGTCGACGACGCGAGCGAGGTCTGCGTCGCGCACGATCCCCGACGACCGCGCATACTGCCACGCGATGCCGAGCAGGTCTCCGGTGCCATACGGGCTCCACAGGTCGCGGATGCCGTCGGTGCCGAACCCGAAACGCACCCCTGCGGCATCCATCTCGTGCAGCGGAAGTTGCGCGAGCCGGAGCGGGGCGACCGTGGTCATGGAGATCTCGAGCGCGGCCATGGTCTGAAGGAGGTCGCGGCGCCGGGAGTCTCCCGCCTGCGCGAGGGCGAAGCCGTGCGCGACGTTCACGCGTCCCTGCAGTCCGAGCGCCTCGGTGCGCGCGACGATCAACTCGAACTGGAACAGGCCCAGCTCGGCGGGGTCATGGAGATGGATGTCGATGCCGGTGCCGTGCTCTGCGGCCAGGGCGAAGATCGCGTCGAGCTGACCGACGGGGTCGCGGTCGATCGAGGCGGGATCGAGACCTCCGATGTGCTCGACGCCCGATCGCGCGGCCTCAGCCAGGAGGTCGAGCACACCGGGGCGGCGCAGTACGCCGTCTTGGGGGAACGCGACCAGCTCCAGCCGTAGAGCACCGCCGTAGGCCGACGCGGCCTCGCGCACCGCCTCGATCCCACGCACACCGATGCCGGGATCGACATCGACGTGGGTGCGGATGGCGGTGGTGCCGTGACGGACCAGTTCGGCCAGCACGCGGGAGGTGATCTCCACGCTCGGGATGCCGAGGGCGTCGCGGCGGTCGCGTTCGTGTCGGATGCGTCCCTCCGTGCCGCCCTCGCCGCCGTAGGACTCCCACGGGTGCCCCCACCACGACTTGTCGACGTGCGCGTGGGTGTTGACCAGGCCGGGCAACGCGAGCAGCCCTCGACCGTCGATCCCGTCGGCATCGGACGGCGAGCCGGGCGCCGCGGGGGAGACGGTGGTGATCTGTCCGTTCGCGAAATGAAGGTCGACGGCATCGGTTTCGCCGCCGTTCCAGACCCGCACGTTTCGCAGTGATGTCGGTGTGGCGGTGGTGCTCATCCCTCTATTGTCGGGGAGGTGTCTACGTGCGGGACGGAGTGGTCCTGCGTGATAGGCTCTTCGAGGTTCACGGGCCTGTGGCGCAGTTGGTAGCGCGCCTCGTTCGCATCGAGGAGGTCAGGGGTTCAAATCCCCTCAGGTCCACAATTTCAGACGTACTAGAACACCTGACATCGGTGGAAGCCGGTGTTGGTGCGAGGGCGGCGAACGGCTCAGCGAGCTTGATCGTCGCCCTCTCGTCTTCGCTGATCTCGATGCCGTTGGTGAGCGCTTGGTTGGCCAGCCGCTTGCCTTGGTCGTCGGCGCGCGCGTACAGGGTCGCGCAGTCAACGAGCAGGCTGAGCGCGGTGCTGAGGTGCTTGCGTGAGCCCTCGTGCTGGTCGTGTTCGCTGGCGAGGCGGCGGTCGATGTCTGCAAGCCCGGCCCGGATGCGGTCTTGGTGCCGTTTGAGGGTGTCGAGGTCGATGGCGTCGGCGAAGTGTGCGGCGAGCAGCTTGTCGCTCTCGTTCTGGAGCCGCTTGCGGTTCTCGGTCAGGTCGGCCAGTTCCTGGGAGCGGGAGGCGAGCCGTTCATCGAACGCTGTCTCGACCTGAGCGGCGAGGGCGGCGTACTGCTCTTCGGTGATGGAGATGTCTCGGTAGCAGTCCGCGACCAGCTGCTCGGCGATACCGACCGGCACGGCCCGCCGGGTGCAGTTCTTCCGTTTGGAGGCCCGACCGGAGCACACGTAGTAGGCGTAGCGCACGCCTTGCTTGTTGGCGGGGTAGTCCAGTTGCATCCGTGACCCGCACTGGCCGCAGAACAGGGAGCCTTTCAGGTAGTGGTCGTGCGTGCGGCGGCGCTCGGCCGCGATCTTGCGGGAGTCGAGTAGACGTTGGACTTGCTGCCAGGTCTCGACATCGACCAGCGGTTCGTGGGTGCCGGACTGCTCGGCTCCCTTGTAGCGGACGATGCCGATGTAGTACGGGTTGCGCAGCATCGAGAAGAACGTGGAACGGCCCACCGGCCCGGACGGACGCTTCGGCGTGGGTACGGTGGTGAGTCCGCGCGCGGTGGCCTCGGCGAGCAGGCTGACAACGGTGTGCTCACCGGTCGCGTACTGCTCGAATACCCACCTCACCAGCGGGGCGCGCTCGGCGTCGATCTCGACGGTGCGGTACTCGCGGCCCTGCTCGTCACGCTTGCGGACGTTGAGATACCCGACTGGTGCTCGCATCGGGGTTCCGCCGGTCTCGAACTTCTGGTTCAGGCCCTTGCTGACCTCGGATGCGAGGTTTTTGGAGTAGAACTCTGCGATGGAGGACATGATGCCGTGCAGCAGCATCCCCGAGGGCGTCTCGTCGATGTTCTCCGTCGCAGACACCAAGGTCACCCCGGCTTCGACCAGGCGGCGGTGAATCTCCACATCGTCCAGTCGGTTGCGGGCGAGGCGGTCGACCTTGTGGACGATGCAGTATGTGACTTGATGCGTGGCGATGTACTCCAGCATCCGTTGCAGGTCTGGCCGGTCAGCTGAGCGGGCGGACTCTCCGGCGTCCACAAACTCGGCGACGATGCGTGCGCCGAGGTCTTCGGCCTTGCGCGCGTTCGCCTGGCGCTGAGCGGGGATGGAGAACCCCTCGTCACGACCCCCCTTGGTCGCCTGCTCCTTGGTCGAGACACGTTGATACGTCACCGCTGTCAGAAGCGGCGACGTATCCGTGTCGTGTATCGGCATTGTCAGGGTCATGGTGGCCTCCTTGCTCGCCAGACGACGAATGGGCGTGCGTCGTGTTTCCGGTGCTGTGTCGATCACCGATGCGACGCTGCTGCTCATCAAGCTCCTGGGCGTGAAGTCCATCCGCGATGTGCAGAACCAGCGCGATCAGTTGCTTGTTGTCAGGCTTGGAGCGCACCCGAGGCTCGGCCGAGATACGTCGGCCCGTGCTCGTCACCCGGTAGTGCCTCATACCCGCCAGGTGAACTCGCCTGCCCGTTAGCGTCACGGGCGACGCGGCGTTCCTTGCGGCGGGCGGCACGGAGCCGGAGGTAGATGCCGAAGCCGTGAAAGAGGAAGCGGAAGCCCTCGCAGATCCCGATCAGAACGAAGAGGTGGAGCCACTCCGGGCCTCCGTTGTCGATCAGGACGGTGCACCCGTAGGCGAAACCGAAGTAGACGACCCCGGCGAGCACGGCCCACAGACCCCACTTCGGGTCGCGCTGAGTGCGGAACCAGTCGAGCAGGATGGTCGAGGGTATCCAAGGCCGCAGCACCCGGAAAAGGATGACGACTGCGATGAAGATGAGCCAGATCATGGTCAAGTCCTCCCGAAGCGGCGACGCTTCCTATGGGATGGACTTGCCGGGGCGGCTTCCCCGGTTCGTCTGCCACCTGCCTGGGGCCGGTGACGACTAGCTGAACATTGATGTCGCCTACCCCTAGTCTAGCGCCTGCACGCTGCTGTCGGAAGAGCGGTCGTCGTGGGTCGGGTACCTACCCGTATGGCCACGATGGAGCAGCTGGCGTTCGACTTCGATGAGTTCGCCCGCGAGGACGCCCGCGCGCGACTGCCCGAGTGGGCCGGAGCACCGCTGCACTACACCGAGGACTACTACCCACCGAGGCTGCTGGACGAGGCGTTTGAGCACTGGCGGTTCATCAACGGCAGCTTCGGCTCGTTCGCGCGTAGCCATATGTGGCACCGCTTCAGTCATGCCACTGTCGAGTTCGGCGAGCATCGCGCCGAGATGTTCCACGCCGATCTTCGCCCTGAGCCCGACGCGGAGGGGCCGGGCGATCTGCTGAAGAAGATCGTCTGCGGGCCGTGCGCGTGGCAGTCCGACGCCGGCGGCGAGTCAGATGCGGTCGAAGCGTGGCACGATCACGCCGTACCGGGGTGGCGAGACCTCCCCGTGGTTCCCGGCCAGATTCGGGTACGCACCGACAAGGGCCTGTCGAAAGTGGCCCTGCGGTGGATTGAGCAACGCTACCCGCAGCACATGCAGATACCTGGTGCCCCGATCATCACCGAACGCCAGCAGTTCGGCATCCGCCACGTTCCTGCCTACTCACCCTGGGGCGGCTACGACCTGTCCGCTACCGCGCTGGAGCGCCCCGCGCCTCGGCCCGCAGGTCACGCCGTGCGCCGGGAGCCTGCCCAGTTCGAGCCGTCAGTGAGCGCGCCGCGTCGGACCGGGCGCATGCTCGGCGACTGACCGGCACACGAGAGCGGGGCCGAAACTTGGGAGTAGGGCTTCGGCCCCGTAAGCGGTGCGATGCTCAGCTGATCTCGCCGGTCTCGGGGTTGAGGTTGGCGTAGAAGTCGTGTTCGAGTTGGCGGCGGCGCTCGACGTCGGCGATGACGTAGGCCACGAAGTCCTCGTCGCGGTCGGTGATCGGGGTGTCTTCGATCGGTTCGGCCTCGTCCTCGCCGGGCCAGACGGTCTGGCGCGTGGGCCGGTCGCGGTCGAGGCGGGTGCCGCACGCGGCGACCCAATCACGCAGCCGCTGCCTGGCGTCCGCGAAATCCCGGTGCCAGCCGATCGGGGCCGAACCGTTCTGCTGCGGGTCGAACGCGCACAGCCAATGGGTGTGAAGCGCTGAGAGTTCCCAGTGCAGCTCGGGGTGACGGTGCCACATGGGAGGCACCACCGACGACGGCAGCCCGTAGGTCGTGCGAAGCCAGTTCACCCACTGGTTCAGTTCCAACCATGCGGCCTCGGCGTCGTCGGCGGTCAGCAGATTCCAGTTGATCGGGCCGGGCGGTTCATCGAGCATCGGCCCCGCCGCCCCGACCCGGTTTGTGGTGCCGTGGTCGATTTCGGGTTCTGGCTCGTCCTGCTCGGGTACGAAGTCCTCTTCGTCATTCATGGTGTCGGCCCTGTCCTACTGCGACATCACGGCCGGTTCGCGCTGCTGCGCGGGCCGGTCGTCGCGCTCGAACCCTTGGCTGCGGTCGAGGCCCGGGGCCTCACGCTGCGGTGTCTCCTGCTGCGGCGCACGGTCGACGGTGTAGGGCGTCCACATCATGTCGTGGCCGATCTTCGTGGCCACGAACTCTTCACGCTCGTTGCCGTTCTGATCGGTAAACGGCCGCACGTACCCCTGTGCGATGAAGCGGTCGTCCTGCTGGAACTTCTGGCTCGCTTCCTCGGCGGTCTTGCGGAAGAGCACCATGTCGTGGAACGTGGTGCCGGTCTTGACAAACGAATCCTCGCCGTCACGACGGAAGTGATCGACGCCGACGCGCGCGTACAACCGCGCGATCCCGTTCTTGCTGTACGTGAGCCTGGGTTCGGAGTCGATGTATCCGACCAGCGCTTCACGTGGTCGCAGCTTCGCCCGTTCCTGCCTCTGGCCGTCGTGCGGCTCGTTCTGCTCGTCCATCAGCTTGCCTCCTACCTCACGGTGCCCCGCCAGTAGGCGGCGCTGCTTGTGTGTGGCGGCAAGGTGCACGAAGCGGCCCGCGAGCCTTAGAACCCTCGCGCGGGCGTCTCCCGCGCCCACGACTGCGCCGACGAACCAGCTCTGCTGGATACCGGGGTGCGTTCGGGGTTCGGGCGGACACCGAGCGCGGGCCGGTGTGCTCGCACGGTCTCGACGTTCAGCCCATTCGGTGGGTTCCCCGGCGCGGGTTCGGGTTGTGCTGCGTGGTCGATGTCTTCTTGCATCGCGGCCAGCTGGGTCTCGATTCTGGCGAGGTCTTTCTCCGCGTCGGCAAGGGCCTGGGCGTGGCGGAACGGCTGGCCGATGCGCTGCTCGGCATCGTCGCGTTCGGTCTCGGCGCTGGCGAGGTCGCTGCGGGCTTGCTCGAGGAGGGAGGGGATGCCGGATGCGCGGTTCTCGATGCGCTGGATGAGTCCGACGCCGCCGTCGAGGAACGACTGGCGGGTCATGATGAACCCGCTACGCGGCACCCCGTCGAGCCGAATGTTCACCACGGGGTCGGCCCCGAGTGCCGGGCTGGTCGAGACGATCACGTCAAAGCCGCTGATCTGGCCGATGACGCCGTGGTCGCGGGAGGCGTAGCGCGGTGCCCACTTCAGGTCGGAGTCGTGCGCCCAAGTTGCGAGCGCGTGTGCAGCATCGGCCCGGGAGGTGTAGGTGTTGTCGCGTAGCTCGATGCGGAACCTGTCACCGGAAGTGTCGGTCACGCGCGGCAGCACCGCTTCGAGGGCTTCGATGTCGGCTGCGGCACTCCGTGCATGGTCACTGGCGCGGTCGCGGGCGTGGACGAGCATCGACTCGTTGCGGTGATAGGCGCGTTCGAGACGGCGGAGCCGTTGTACTTCGGTATGCACCGTGGAGTGCTCCAGCAGAAGCGGGTTCCCCGAGGAGATGGCCTTGGCTTCGGCGGCGGATAGGGCGGATGAGTCAATCTCCTCGATCTCGCGGGAGTCGAGGTTTCCACGCATGAGCTGCGCGATGAAGGTCGCCTTCCGCTCGACCCCTTGCCACATGTAGGAGTCGAATGACCGTTCGGTGACGAACCGGACGATGCCGATCTCGGGGTTTTGGTTGCCTTGGCGCAGGATGCGGCCCTCGCGCTGGGCGATGTCGCTGGGTCGCCACGGGCAGTCCAGGTGATACAGCGCGACGGCCCGGTTCTGGACGTTGGTGCCGACGCCCATTTTCTGTGTGGAACCCATCAGCACCGCGACGTGCCCGGCACGCGCGGCAGCGAACAACCTGGCTTTGTCCACGTCGGTCTTGGCTTCGTGCATGTACCGGATGGACTCGGGCGGCATCCCGCGCACGACAAGCTGCGCCCGCAGTTCGTCGTAGGCGTTCCACTGGGTTGGGTTCGGGGTGCCGATGTCGGAGAACACCAGCTGCAACGCACCCCGCACGGGCGACTCCTGCCCGGTGATCGGGTCGAGGTAGATGTTGTCTTTCGTCTGCTCCCAGACCCGGTGGATGCTGTCGGCAGCCAGGTCCACCTTGGTCGGCCCAGACGGGTCGGTGGATGCGATCATGCGGATATCGAGGGCGGCCTTGCGCCCATCGGTCGAGATGGTGAGCATGTTGTCTTCGCTGGGCGACACCGCCCGGGCTGCGACCTTCTCGGCACGCTTGCCGAGGGTCTCGATGAACTGCTCCAGCTCGACCGTGGGCTGGATCGCGACCGTCGCCGGTGCCCGCCTACCATCCTCGCGCTCGGCGATCTCGGGGGTGGGCAGTTGCAGATCCTCGGCGGTCTTCACATCCGCGAAGATCGACCAGAGTTTCAGCATCTCGGGCACGTTCTGGAACTTGGCGAACCGCGTCTTCATGCGGAACGTGTTGTTGCCGGTCGGGGCCATCTCCATCTGCGTGACCGTCTGCCCGAACGTCGCCGCCCACGCATCGAACGCGCCGATACCGGCGGCGTCGAGCAAGTCCGGGCGCAGGTACTTCTGCATCACGAACGCCTCGGTCACGCTGTTCGAGATCGGCGTCGCGGTCGCCCCGGTGACCACCCGTTCGCGGCCTTCGGAGCGCAGGTATTCGAGCTTCATGTGCAGATCGGAGGCACGGTTGGAACCCTCGATCGCGGCGTCTTGGATGTTCGAGTCGGTGGCGAGGTTCTTGTACATGTGCATCTCGTCCACGACCACGTAGTCGATGCCGGTGTCCTCGAAGCACACCCCGGCATCTCGGCTGGTGTCGATGCGGGCTTTGACCTTGTTCTCCAGCTGGAGCAGCTTGCGCTGGATGCGTTTGACGCTCATCGCGTTCTCGCCCGTCGCGGTGGCGAGCACTTCCCGCATGTCGTCGACCTGGGCTTGGATGTACGCCTGCTGGGTCTCGGTGCGCAGTGGAATCTTCTCGAACGCGCCCTGCGTCATGAGCACGCCATCCCACTCGTTCGCCGAGGTCCGTGCGACGAACAGGCGGCGCTTGTCGGCGGTGAGGTCTTTGCTGGACGCGGCGAGAATCCGGGCCTGCGGATAGATTTGCAGCCACTCGCGGGAGAACTGTTCCAGCATGTGATTCGGAATTACGAGCACGGGCTTGTCGATCAGCCCCATGCGGCGCATCTCCATCACGCCCATGATCATTTCCGCTGTCTTGCCCGCCCCGACCTCGTGGAACAACCCGGCAGCCGGTTCGGCGATCATGCGGGCGACGGCGGAGCGCTGGTGCGGGCGCGGGGTGAAGTTCTCCGCCAGCCCCGGCAGGCTCAGGTACTCGCCCGCGTCGGTGTAGTCGCGCAAGACGATGGAGTTGAAGCGCCGGTTGTACTCGGCCACGAGCGTGCGGGCACGCTCCGGGTCTTCAAACACCCACTCGGCGAACCGCTCTTGCAGGGCGTCGGCTTTCTCCTGCGCGGCGGTGGTCTCCAGCGGGTTGAGCACGCGGCGCTTCTTGCCGTCGACGTTCTCGATCTCGTCGTAGACGAGCAGGGTCTTCTGCTCCATGATCGCCTGGGCGATATCGGGGGCCGGGCGACGCTCGGTGCCCCACTCGTTGGTGGCCAGCAGCCCTTGGCGTCCTCCCCGCACTTCCCACATGCCTGGCAGCGGGTTCTCCACGTTCACGTCGCGGGTGCGCAGCAGCTCGTTCAAGAACTGCGCGTGCACGTCGGCGCTAATCCACACCGCGCCCATGCGGGCGCTGATCTCTTCTACGCCGAGTGCTTCGGGTACGACCTCGGTGAGCGCGTCGACATTAGCCTGGAACGCCGGGTCGTCGGCGGCGCGCTCGGTGGCGTGCTCCAGCTTCATGCGCACGTCGCCGGAGAGATACGCGGGGGCGTGGATGAGCTCGTCGGTGATCGGGTCGGTGAACACCAGCCCGGTAAGCGAGGCGCGGGCTTCGGTTTCGTCCATGCCGAGCATGTCGGCGATCAGCGGCAGGTCGATCCTGCCGGTGCGGTCGAGGCTGACCGCTATCGCATCGGCCGGGGTGTCAACGCCTTGGGGTTCGGTGCGCGGGGAGACGACGCGGCGTGTCATGATCGCCGCCGGGGTCGCGGTCTGGTCGGTGTCGTCAAACTGCTCCAAGGCGAGCACGAGCGCCCCGAACGGGTCGGAGCGCAGCAGCCGGATCGGGGTCGGCACCGTGCGGGCGTAGGTGTCTTCCCCGGCCTCGTTGGTGCGGCCGGTGCGGCGCAGCGTGTACCGGTTCAGCGGCCCGTACCTGCCAGCATACTTCCGGTAGTCGCGGTACAGGCCCTCGCGCGCCTGGTTGATCTCGTCGGTGTCATCGACGGTCGCGGCCTCCAGTTCGAGCAGCCGGTGCGCGCCGTCGCGCAACCCCAGCAGGGCGCGCAGCTCCGGCCCCGCCGATTTCGGCACGTCCAACGGTTCGACGGAGCCTTGGACGACGGTGCCGAACCCGGTGTCGGTGGCGACGATGCTGCCATCCCACAACTGCGGCGGCGACGGCACACGCGCGGCCTGCCGTGCCTGATACTCCGCCGTGGGCGCAGTGAAGACCCTTCCGGTGCGGCGGGCTGTGAACGTGATCTGGTCGAGCACATCGGCCAGGTCGGCCTCCAGGCGGTCGAGGTCGCCATCGACGGTGAGCGTCGGGGTGCCGTACATGCCCTGCCGGATGCTCAGGGTGCCGAGCACATGCTCGGGGTGGTGATCGAAGTAGGCGTTGATCTTCGCGCGCTGTCCGTCCAGGCTGATCGGGGTGACCGTTTCCCACAGGTCATCTGCCGGGGGTTGCCCGTCCTCGCGGCGGTGCAGGATGAGCAGATCGGTCACCACGTCGGTTCCCGCCGTGCGCCGATGTGCCCCGGCGGGGAGCCTGATCGCGCCCACGAGGTCAGCGAGCATCGCCATCTCGCGGCGCGCGCCGGGGTTCTGCGCGTCCATCGTGTACTGCGACGTGAGCACCGCGACCATCCCGCCGGGCCGGGTGAGCCGCAGGCTCTTGAGGATGAAATGGTTGTGCATCGACAGCCGCGTCGGATTGTGCACCGGGTCGTGCAAGGTCACGTCTGAGAACGGCACGTTCCCGATCGCCGCATCGAACGAGGCTTCGGGCAGCCGGGTGTCGGCGAACGACTCAGTCCGTACCTCGGCGTGCGGATACAGGGCGCGGCTGATCGCCGCGGTCACCGGGTCGAGTTCCACCCCGGTCATGCGCGCGGTCTCGGGGGCCATGCCGAGGAACGTGCCCAGCCCGGAGCCGGGTTCCAGCACCCTGCCGCCGTCGAAGCCGAGCGCGGTCATGGTCCGCCACATCTGCCGCACGATCAACGGGTCGGTGTAGTGCGCGTTGATCGTCGTGCGTGCGGCGGCATCCCACTCGTCCGGGGTCAGCAGGCTCCGCAGCTGCTCACGCTCGGTTGTCCAGTCCTGCCTGGACTCGTCGAACACATCGGGCACCGCGCCCCAGCTCGACCAGCGCGCGAGCGTCTGCTGCTCATCAGCGGTCGCCGGGCGTTCCTGCTCGACCAGCAGCCGGGCGGTTTCGATCGCCGCGATGTTCGCGCGAAAGCGGGCTTTCGCGCCCGAGGGAGCGAGGTCGTCGTGCGTGGCGGGCACGAACCGCCCCACCGTCGCGGCAGGCTCCGAGTCGGTGGCGGTCTCGTCGGCGGTGGAGGTTAGCGGACTTCGCGCAGGAAGCGGATCGTCGCCGCTTCGGCCAGCAGGCTCTGGTGTTCTTCCAGGTACTGCCTCGGGATCTCCGCTTCGACCAGACCCTCCAAGAACCAAGTCGGCACGGCCCAGTCTTTGGCTTTCTGCTCCAGGTCGACCGTCGAGGGCATCAGGTCGGGGGCGTCTTGCATCCGCTCGGCCCAGGTCACCAGATTCTCGTCCGACGGCCGGGTCTGCTCCCACTCCTCGCGGGCCTCGTCCAGCGGCAGGCTCGGGTCGCTGACCCAGGCGAGTTGCTGCATCACGACCTCCTCCGCTATCCGTAGCGCCGTCATCCGGCGTGCCACGTCCTGCAAGTAAGTCTGCTCCGAAGAGGCCGTCTTCGCCAGCACCGACGCCGGTGTTGTCTCGATCTGTCGCGCCAGTTCGCTGATCTGGCCCTGCGCCTCCTGGCCCAGATCGGTGAAGAACCGGGTCGGGTCGTCGAGGTTCTGGAACCGCTGGGGTGCGTGGGTCTTCCAGTGCGCCATCGCCTGCGCTCCGTACTTGTTCATGTGTCGATCCCTCCAGTCCGGTCGCGGTTTCGGCTGCTTCGTTGATCTGCTCGTCGGCGGTCTGCTCGGCCAGCCCCCACAGGTCGAACTCGAGCTGACCGGGCGGCGCTTTCCGGCTCCTGCGGGCCATTGGCCATCACCTCCACGCCTCTGCCGTCGTTGCTGCGACCACCGATCGCAGCTCGCGGCCACGGTTCAGCGGTCGGTGAATGAGGTGCAGCTCAGGGGCCATTCGCGCCTCGTTCCAGCAACGCCTCGATCTCGATCCGATCGGCTTTCAGTCGCTCGCCGTCGTCTCGCTTCGTCCAGGCCCGCAGATCGGTGATGATCGGCGGGGCCGAGCGCAGCAGCGTGACCGCGGTGCCGAACGGGAGGGTGCGGATTCGCTCGGGCGGCATGATCGCGATGCGTCTGACCGAGCGTTGATTGGACCGGGTGCCGTGGTCGCCCAAGGTCACACTGTCGGTGAACTCGTCGCGTTCCCCGATCAGTGAGGAGAGGTCTTGCAGATCACGGCTGTTGGATGCGCCGCCGAGGACGATCTTGGTGATCGCGGCATCCCAGGTCGCGTTGGCCTGGTTCTCGCTCCAGCGATCCCGCGCTTGGGCGAGGCTTTGGAGCACGGGCATGGCGGTGATTCCCGTTCCGCCTCCCTCCGACATGAGTGTCGGCAGGCTGGGAAGCGGGCTGAGGTTGGCGATCTCGTCCAAGGCCAGCAGCAGGGGCGGGTCGAGGCGTGCGCCAGGTGAGCGTGCCGCTACGCGGCGGGCTGCCTCGACGAGGTCTTCCACGAACGCCGCCACGAGCGCGGCACTCGCGCCCGCGCCCGCGCCGGTGGCGAGCAGGTAGAGGGTGCCGCGCGAGAGGATGAACTTCTCCGGGTCGAAGTCTTCGCCCGCGCCAGGTGAGACCGCATCGAGCACGCGCGGGTCGGCCAGGGCGCTCAGCGACAGTGACACGCCCTGCCAGATGGAGTCGCGCGTCCTCGGGTCGGCGTCGATCATCGCCTCCAGCGACTCGGCCCAGCCGCCCGCCGCGAGTGGGCTGTTCGTCAAGATCGCCACCGCATCGGCGGCGGCTGTGGGGTCGAGCGTCCACCGGAACAATTCCGACGGTGGCCTGTGGTCGATCGCGGCCGCGTGCAAGAGCGCCTGCAGCGCGGAGCGGGTCTTGCCCTCCCAGAACCCGCCGCCCTCCACGCCGCCCGAACTTAGGCCGGTGGCCGAGGCGAGGCCGGTTGCGCGGATCATCGCCGTCAGCGGGTCTTCGCAGCCCCTGATCGGTGACCAGCGCAGCCCGGCCGGGATGCCCTCGGCCAGGTGCTGCGGGTCGAACACGGCGGTCGGGCCGATGCGTTGGCGCGCGCGCAGGCTCGCGGTGAGGTTGTCCGGGCGGGTCGAGGTGGCGACCACTCCGCCGGGCGCATCCAGGATCGTCGGCACGACGATCTGGAGGGATTTGCCGCTTCGAGGCGGGCCGATGACCAGCAGAGAGTCCTCCACGCTGGCCCACACGTCAAGCCCATGCGAGGTGCCGATCCGATAGCCCACATCGGACGGCGCGGGACGCTCCAGAGAGGGCCGGAGATTCCCTGCCCGAGATAGCAGCGCCTTGGCGGAGGCGGCCTGAGCCACGTCATGTTTCGTTGCCGTGCCGGGAAGTCGATGAGGGTCTTGCGCACTCTTGCGCGACTGGCGGCGCAGGAGTGTCCACGCCCAGGTGATCGCCGCCGCCAGCAGCCCCAGCAGCACGACCGCGACGATCCAATAGGCGACGACACTGAGGCCATCGGCCTCCAGCGCGGTCGCCGGGTCGCCGGGGTTGAACAGCACCCCGACCCCGGCGGCGGGGCCGGCCAGGGGTTGAGCGGTGCCGGTGAGGAACGCCGCGACCGACCCGGCACCGCGCAGCAGCAGCGTGAGCGCGAACACCCCGATCAGTCCGATCATGGCGGCGTTGGTCAGCTCGTCACCGAAGGAGCCGGTCTGCCTGCCCGGTGCCGGGGCACTCATGACAGGCTCCGCACGACGAACGTGCCCGAGACCCTGCCCACGAGCACAACCTCGTCGCCGGGGTCGACGTGGTCACAGGCCAGGTCGATGAGCGCGCGGGCGGTGCCAGTCGGGGCGGCGTCGGTGTGCCTGATGATGTGGCACACCGCAATGTCCTCACCGGGCACGAAACCATCCCCGGTCACTTCCAGCAGCCGGGGCGCATCCGCAGGTTCGGGTTCCGGCGGGGCCGGAGCGGGGGTGTTCTTGCGGGCGGTGGCGGTGATGATGTCGGTGAACGTCGAGCCATCGGCCTCGGTGACCTCGACTCGTGCCGGAATCATCCGCTCGGCGGTGACCTGATCGACAATCCGCGCGAACGAGCCGCGCCGCCATGCGCCCTCGGCGACCGGCGGGGCGAGGGGTTCCCCGTCGACGGTGGCGCTCATCGTGCCGTCGTCGTGCACGGCGAGGCGGATCAGCGGCATCGAGACCGGCGCGGGAGCAGCGGCATGGGCAAGTGGTTTTCTCATGCCGTCAGGTGCGCCTGACGCCTCCCGGCGAGCGGCTAGAGCCTCGGCGCGGGCGGTTCGTTCCTTCGGCGGTGACCGATGCCGAACTGTGCGGCCTGAGTGGTGCGGTTCTGTATGCGCCGCGCCCAGTTCTCGGCCTCGACGAGCACCTGCCAGAAGTCCTCCGCACGCGCTTCGCCGGTGCGCTCGACGCCCCACATGTGCGTGCCGTCCGAGTGGCGCACGCGACGTTCCGCTGTCCACGTCCACGACGTCGGCAGCCGCTCGTCGTCTGACCAGTCGGTGCCGGTGTACTGCTCTTCGATCGCAAACCGTGAGCGGGTGTCGTTCTCCGGGTAGAACACGAAGTGCCCGGCGCCGAACGTCTCGGGATCTTCGTAGAAGAACTGCACCGCGCCCTCGTGCTTCCGAGCGATCCGGTTCAGGCCGTCGTCGAGCGCCGTCATCGTCAGCGTGAGGCGCTCCCGATCAGGTTCGCTCTGGCTCATCGCACGCTCCCGCCCGGAGAGCGCCCCGATGCCCGGGCACTCGTGTCGAAGAGCGCGAGCTCAGCAGGGTGCAACTGCTGTTGGACGACGAAGCTGCGTTCTTTGATGCGCCACAGGCCCTGCCCGACGCCGAGTGAGGGCAGCAGCTTACGCTCGGTGGTCGTCAGGCCGAGGGCCTTGGCGGTGACGCCCAGCTGGTCGGATTCCTGCCGGTAGATCACCCGCGTCTCGGCGTTCGCCAGCAGGCTGTTGGCGAGCGAACGCATGGCGCTGCCGGAGTCACCGACGTTCTCCAGATCGGTCAGCTTGTGGAAGATCAAGGCATTGGCGATGCCGTAGTGCCGGGCGAGCCGCCAGTGCGCGTCCATCCGTCTCAGCAACGACGGCTGAGACATCAGCCGCCACGCCTCGTCATAGATCACCCACCGTTGCCCGCCTGCCGGGTCGAGCAGCGCCGACTCCATCCACGCCGAACAGCACGTCATTAGCGCGCTGATGAGCGTGCTGTTCTCCGTCACCCGCGACAGGTCGAGGCTCATCATCGGCAGCGTCGGGTCGAACTGCACCGTCGAGGGGCCGTCGAACAATCCCGCCAAGTCGCCTGCGACCAAACGCCGCAAGGCGTGGCCGACGATGCGGCCGTCCTCGGTCAGTCGCCCGTCGGCGTCGTCGGACGGGGCGAGGATACGGTCTACGACCATCGGCAGAATCGGCACGGTGTTCTCTCGCACGGTCGCGATCAGCGCCGTGTCGATTGCGGTGTGCTCCAGCGGCGTGAGGCCTCGGTTGAGGACGACCTCGGCCAGCGCGCCGATGAGGTCGCGGCGGCGCGCTGCCACGGTGCTCTCCCACTCCGCATCGGTGAAGTGGGAGGGCCGATACCCCTCGTCCAGAGGGTTGAGCCTGTTGGCCATGCCGTGGCCGAGCGCGATCGCCCTGCCGCCGACCGCTTCAGCGATGACGGTATGTTCCCCTTTCGGGTCACCCGGCACGTACACGCGCCGCCCGAACGGCAGGCTGCGCGTGTAGAGCGACTTGGCCAGTGAGGACTTGCCGGACCCGACGATTCCGGCCAGCACGACGTTCGGCGCGGTGATGACGCCGTTGGCGTACAGCACCCACGGGTCGTAGACGAAGCTCCCGCCCGAGTACAAGTCTTGACCGACGAAGACACCGGACGAGCCGAGGCCGCCCTCGGCGACGAACGGGTACGCGCCGGAGAGGGTGGCGGAGGTGTCTTGATGTCGGGGCAACTGGAAGCGGCCCGGTGTACGCAGCATCGAGGGTCCGGGTTCCCCGGCGGCGGGCAGATACTGGCGTGCGGCGCGCTCGGCCTTGTCCGCTTCGGCGCGGGCCTTGGCCTCGTCTATCCGCTGCTGGCGCTGCTCGCGGTGCAGCTGGTCCGCGGCTTGGCGCCGCTGCTTGCGGTAGCGGCGCCGCTCTTTCGCGGGGGCGACCAGCACCGAGGCGTGCAGCTTCTCCTCGTCGCTGTGGCTCATCGTTCCAGCCCCCGGTCGCGCTTGATGTCCGCGATGCGGTCGGGGGTGAACCAGGACCCATCGCCACGCACGCGGTCGCGGCGCTCATCGAGCGCGCGGCGCGCGGCCTCGACGTTCGCCGCATCCTGTGCGGGCTCCACCCGCTGTGAACCGTCGGCGTTTGCTGTGGCGTTGGCTGGCGGGTTGTAGTCACGGTAGAGGGCGACGTTGCCGAGCGTCCGGTTGTAGGTGAGGGAGTAGCCGGCGGTCTTGGCGTATTTGTCGGTTGTGCTGTCGGGCAGCTCGTCGTAGACGTGCCCGTTTGCCAGCGCGGCATTGTTGGTCTCGTCGCCGTAGTCCAAGCCTCGCAGATACTCGATTGCCGCGTCGGTGCCGTCGCGGTCGATGAAGTCAAGCACCCGGTCGGCTTCCTCGCCCTGCAAGAACACCACGGTCACCCACTGGCGCTCGGACGGCTGCCAGGCGATGCGCCCCAGGTGCCCGGACGCCTGATCCAGGCAGCTCTCGGCGGCGCTGACATGCTGCGCGGCCTGGCGCAGCGCATCGGCAGCGGCCCAGACATCCGCGGCACCGAGGTCGCGGTCACCGTCGTCATGAGCGGCCCGGCCTTGGTAGGTGATACCTGCTCCGGCGAGCTGGATGAACGACTGTTCCAGCAAGCGGGTCGCGGCCAGTAGTTCCCCGACGATGCCGTGGAGCTTGTCGGGGTTGTCGATGCGTCGGCTGGCGTGCGCGAGGCCTCGCAACGCCGCGTTTGCTTCCGCAGCGTCAGCGGTCGGGTCGTTGAACGTGGGCATGTCGGACCTCCAGATGAACAGGTGCAGGTGGCTTCGAGGTGCGCCCGACGGCTCAGACCTTGCGGCACAGCGGCAGCGCGGCGGCGGTGAACGCTTGGGCCTGCTGGCCGACCAGCACGCGGGCCTCACACGAGGCTTGGATGGCGGCCTGCTCGATCGCAGCGACTGCCGCTTCCAGTTCCTCGAGCGAGTCGGCAGACACCGAGATCAGACCCGTGTAGCGGAGCACTCCGTGCCCGGCGGTGAGGTCTGCCTCCTGCTGGAGCACGTCGTGGTATTCAGCGGTTTGCGAAGCGTCTTCGATCTGCCCGATGCGGGCGCGCTGGGCCGCGTCGCTGATGTACTCGGTCTTCTTGCGGCGAATGTCGCGCGCGGCCTGATCGGTGCGCAGCGGGGTACAGATCAGCGAGAACGCACGGTGGATACCACTGGACAGCAACACGGGTGAGAGGAACCCCGGATGCACCATCGAGCGCGGCCACTCCGAAATCCAGACGACGGTGTGATAGGCCGAGTCGCTGCGCAGATGCCCCCACGACTCGGTGACCGCGACTGGCCCGGCGGTGGCGAGGTCGTGTCCGAGGTCGCCGTGGCGTTCCAGCGTCGCGGCGATAGCCGGGTCATACGCCGAGCGCAGGATGACCGCGATCTGCCCGGTGCTGAGCCAGCCCTTGCTCGTCAGGTCTGCCGAGCGCAGCGCTGCCGACAGGGTGCCCATCTCCTGCCGCAGTACGTTCGCCGCGCCCTTGATGCCGCCGCCAGCGGTGCGAATCTGGCGGGCGGCGGCGCGCATGTCCAGGCTCAGGCTGAGCGTGGTCGCGTGACGTTCCCCGGCAGGTCCGGCCCGGTCGATCAGCTCCTGATAGGTCGTCGCCGCCCACGAGCCGTCGGCGGTGCCGTGCGCGGCCCACCACTCGGCCAAGCCCTGCCCGGAGTCCGGCAGGGTGCGTTCCAGCACTTGCAGGGTGGCGATGCGCCCGGAGCGGCACACGGTCGCCAGCACCCGGCCCCACGCGGTCACGCGGCGTTCCTGCTCGCCGGGGTCGAGCAGCACGAACGCGGGATGGGTGATCACGGTGACGACGGTGAGGGTTCCGGCGGTCGGGTCGTGCACCATCCCGGCCCCGGTCTCGGGGTCGGTGTACTCGCGCAGCCGGGCCATGTCGCCGGGCAGCGCGAGCGTTCCCGCAGGGCGCGGGGTGACGATTCTGCGCCGGTAGGCCAGTTGCCCGCCGGTCTTGCGCCACAGCCACCAGCAGGCCACCGGCAGCCACTCGACGAGCGGGCGGCCCGCCACGGGAATCCAGGTGATCGCGGCAGCAAGTACCCAGATCGGGGCGGTGATGAGGAACAGGAGGCCGCCGCCGCCGTAGAACGCGGCCACGAGGCTCGCCCCACCGACGCCGAGGGTAATCAGCTGGCTCAGCGACAGGCCGAGCAGGATGCCGCGTCTGGTGAGGCGTGAGAACTTCACGGGCACCAGTTCGCCGCCACCTGGCTCGTGGGGCGTCTCCGGGCTGGGCATGGCGTGTCACTCCTTCGTCGGCTTGGGCTTCGGCGGCGGCGCGGAACTGGTCGGGGTTTTCGGCAGCGGTTGCGAGGGCGGCGGCGCGTGCGGGGTGACCGGAGCCGACCCCGCTTGCTCGGCACCGCTGGCCGCTTGATCGGCTTGACCGGCCAGCGCCTGGCCCGCTTTCGGCCCGGCGGTGGCGGCGGCTTTGACCACGGCGGCACCCGCCACGACTCCGGCGGCGACCGGCCCTGCCGCCGCCGCGCCTCCACCGGCACCGGCACCTGCGGCTCCGGCGGAGCCGCCTGCACCAGCTGCACCACCACTGCTCGCACCGGCTCCTCCGCCGCCTGCCGAGGACGGGGCAGGCGTGGGGTTGGCTTTGGGGCCTCCACCGGCCCCGCCGCCCCCGTTGCTACCTGCGCTGCTGGACTTGTCGCCGCCTCCCTTGCTGCCCTCGTCGAGCACCTTCTTCGGCTCGCCCCCTTGTGGCTTGCCCGGCGTCGGAATGGGCCGGTTGAGCGCGCTCTTGGCTTCCTGCTCGGTGCCCATCGAGTTGTAGAGGTCGAACCCGATGAACGACAGGAAGCGGTATGTCATGTACGGCGCGAACCCGGCCAGCGCCATCAGCACGACCCCGGCGAGGGGGTCGGCGATACTCGACAAATCGCCGTCGATCGGGGCCGACACCTGGGTCACTGCGACCAGCAGAATCACGACGAGTACGAGCTTGGAGAGGATGAGCGCGACGACGAACATCGCCCACTTGGAGATCCAGCCGCGCGTGGCATCCCAGGAGGCGCCGGAGAACGCGAACGGGGCCAAGACCACCGCGACCAGTAGGAGCGCCTTGCGGACTAGCAGGCTCAGCCAGACGATCGCAGCGGCTGCGATGGCCAAGGCCGCGAGGAAGATGGTCAAGATCGCACCGACACCGGGTGCCCCCACGTTCAGCGCGGTCAATCCGGCGACGAGGATCGCGATCTTGTCGCCCATCGTGGCTGTGGTTTCGCCAGCGGCTTGGATGATGCCGACCGAGAGTTGGTCAACAATCTCTAGCAGTAGGGCCGTGAGGGTGATCACCACGAAGGAGCCGAGGACGCTCTTGGCCAGCCCGAGGGCCGCTCGGGAGAGGGCGGCGGGTTCTCGGCGAATCATGCCCGTGATGAGCTGTAGACAGAAGAACAGCAGCATGACGAACACGGCGATTCCGAAGATCAGGTTGTAGACGCCTAAGTACTCGCCGCTGGTGACGTCGACCATCGTGGTCGTGTCGAAGACCGTCCAGACAGCCTCAAACATCCAGGCGGCTGCCGCGCCCATCGCACTGGCGAGCCAGTCGAATGGTGCCGAGATCAGCGTCGCTGCGGCTTCACCGGCGACGTCGCAGACGGTGGAGATGACGGGGATATCGCACACGCCCATCACGAGCCTCCTAGTGGTTCGGAGTAGATGGGCGGGTCAGACGGCTTGGCCGACGCCCCAGAAGAAGTTGATGAGCGTGACCGACGCGCCACAGACGACGGCGGCACCGCACGAGATCAAGACGCCGATCTTGCCGCGACCGGCCAGATGCGGGTTGGAAGAGTTGGACCCGTAGGCCCAGATGATCGCCGAGACAATCAACGCCAGGACCGACAGGATCAAGCCCACGGTCATGACTGCGCCGACGATGATGCGCAGCTGGTCGATACCCGGCAAGCCACTGGAGTTGGGGTCGATGTCGATCACGGCAGTTCTCCTTTGTGAGAGGACGGATGGTTCTGCCGTCAGGTGCTCTCCGCTGCCACGCACACGAAAGCGCCCGCCCCAGAGAGGGGCGGGCGCTCAGAAGAAGCCGGAGTCGTCAGAGTTGCTGGCCGATGCCAATCAGCCAGTTCATCCACGCGACACCGGCACCGGCAAGGACTGCGCCTCCGAGGGAGACCAGCACTCCGACGCGGCCCTTGGCGGCGGCGGCATAGTTGCCGGTGCTCGATGAGACCGCCCAGATGATCGCCGAGACGATCAGCATCAGCACCGCGATCACGAGCGCGAACATCAGCAGCGCCCCGACGACCTCCCGTAGATCGTCGATACCGGCCAGTCCATCGAAGTCGGGAAATACATCCATGACGCACCCCCGCTACTTCACCGTGACGTGCAGGTGGTCGTAGTGCCCACCCGTCACGTTGTCGGGGTCGTGCATCCCGCCGCCGTTGTAGGAACGCCAGCCCTCGGAGTCGCGCGAGAGCGACCAGATCTTGCCCTGCCAGATCAGGTACTCGACACCGAGAGCTTCGGCGTGGGTCTGCATCCACTCGGTGACCTGCCAGCCGTAGTCGAGTTGCTCGCTGGCCGGATACTGGCCGATCGCGTTGCCGAACGTCAGATCACACGCCCTGCCCAGGGGATGCTCTGACTGCGTGCCGGGCCGGGGCGAGTAGCAGCCCCAGCCCGTGTCGGGGAACTGGGCGAGAGTCTGCTCATACAGGTGCAGCATCCGGGCAGTGATCTGCCCGGTCGACGTCGGGTCATCGACCATCCGGCTCGGGTCGTCGCCGTCGAATGGAGCCGGGTCACCGGCGATACCGTTGGTGCCCGCGCAACCGTGGGGAGGCCCGACTGAGGCTTCGGGGAGGTCGGCGGCGTTGTGCTGGTTCAGCCATGCTGCCGGGTCGATCTGTTCGCCGTTGGTGCCGCCGGGTCGAACCTCGAAGTGCAGATGTGCTCCGGTGCTACGTCCACTCGACCCGACATCGCCGATGTGCTGGCCCGCGCGCACGTGATCTCCGACCGAGACGTGGATGCCGTGCTGCCACATATGCGCGTAGGCGGTGGCGACGGTCTGCCCGCTGATGGTGTGCTCGATGATGATGAGACCGCCGTAACCGCCTGAGAACTCAGCCACAGTCACTGTGCCGTCAGCGGCGGCCAGGATGGGGGTGCCGTCAGCTGCGCCGAGGTCGAGACCGGAGTGATAGGAGGTCTCGCCGGTGAATGGGTCGCTGCGATACCCGAACTCGCTGGTGACGACCCAGGTGCCCTCGGGCAGCGGGAACACCACGCGCGAAGACTCCGTGACTTGTCTAGTCGTCACCAGGTAGGGGCCAGTCGCGGTGGTCGGGCCGCCGGAGCCGGTGAGGGCACTGAGGATGGTGGCCGCGACCGGCTCGTAGTTGTTGTACCTGTCCGGGTGGGCTGAGACCTCGACAGCCTGTGCCGCCTCGCCCTTGCCCATCTGCTGCCAGCCAGGAATGTCGAGCAGGCCACGCGGACTCGGGTAGTTGGGGCCGTCCGGCCCGCCGTAGAACGCCCGCGCTTGATACGTGGAGTCCATGAGGTCGGCGACCGTTCCCCACCCCGACTGCGGGCGCATCTGGAACAGGCCGAGTGAGTCGTGGTCTGAGCCATTGCCATCGTTCGGGTAGTCGGCGCTCTCGGGGTAGGCGGAGGTGTTCGACAGCATCCGCAGGCTGGATTCGGTCAGTGCGGCCATGAGCGCGATCTGGATGCCGTCGCGCCCCACCCCGTCGATGCCGGAACCGATCTCGATGATGGTGGCCGCGTGCGTGAGTTGCTGCCGGTTGAGCGTGATGGTCTCGCCGTTCGCGGTGGTCGCGGTCAACGAGTCGGGGATGTTCCCTACGGTGATGCCGGAGCCGTCGATGGTGCACTCGGCGTTCGCGGAGGGGTTCATCAGCACGCCGATACCCAGCAGGCCCATGAATGGGCCGAGCAGGAGCAGAAGGGCGAGGGCGATGACTGCTTTCTTCATCGTCATGGCCTCCGTCTCAGCGCAGTGGCTGGTCGAGAATCGACAGGCGCAGCAGGTAGCAGGACGGCACGACACCCGCATCGGGCGTGCTGGTCTCGCTTTGGCTGCCGGTCGGCGGGTCGTCGGGCGGGCAGGCGAGGAAGATCGTGAACGCCACCGAGTGCTCGGAGGTCACGGGTTCGTCGTTCCAGATGCCCTCGCGGTGCCGGGTGCCCTCGATCGTGATGGCGGTCGCCCCGACCGGGAGTTGTCCGGGCCGGGCTTGTTCGACCGCTTGTGCCCACTGCTCGGGCACGTAGGCTTCGGTGATGGTCAGGTGCTGGCTCGTGCTGTACTGGCGCAGATCGACCCAGGCGTCACGCGACGGCAGGTAGGAGGCGATGTCAGAGGCCAGGCCCGCCTGCTCGTTCCCGGTCGGGTCGCCCACGTCCAGCAGCACGGCGGTGTAATCCAGCGGCAGGAACCCGCTGGTGGTATCCCAGGTGAACAGCACGTGCGCGGCCTCGCGCGCGAACTCGTCGGGGTCGGTCGACGGGGCGATGTAGGGCAGGCGCGGAGTCGGCCGGGTCGGGTCGGTGGGCGCAGGCGCTGCCGGTGCTTCGGGTCGGGTGCCGTCGTCGTTCGGGCCGGTCACCAGCCCGTAGACGCCGATCGCAGCCAGGACGAGGAACGCGACGCCGGCGCAGACAAAGGAGATCAGTCGGCGGCGGGTGCGGGCGGGATCATCGGGAGTCGTCTTCATGACCCCCAGGTGCGCCGTCCGCGCACCCGACGAGGGTCAGAGCGCCCGGAGGTGCCTGCGCGGATTGCTCAACGCCTGCCGCGCCGTGCGCAGGTCGTCGGCGAACGTGCTGGTGCCGTCAGCGGTCGCCAGGAACGAGGCGATCTGCTCATCGCTGAGTTCGTTCGCCAGCACCTCGGCGTCGTAGTGCGTCCACCAGTCGGCAAGCTCGCTCCAGGTGGCGACGAACGCGCGCACCGGCCACCGTGCAGGCTCGGCCGCGCCCGCGAAGGTGACCGGCGCAGGCTTGGTCTGTGCCGCCTGCGCGCGGGCGACGGCCTCTCGTGCGAGTGCCTCCAGGTCGGTGGTCTCGCTTGCGGTCTCGGTGACGGCGGCGCGGATGCGCTCGAAGCCGGGATGCACCGGGGCACCGGCGTCGATGCGTTCGAGTTCGGCAGCGGCGTCGCCGCGCACCGTGGCGGGCAGGTCGGGGTCGTCGGTGACTTGCCGCAGGTAGTCGATCTTGTCGAGCGTCTTGTACGACGCGCCGCCGGGAATCATCGCGGCGGCTTGCTCGCTGGCACGGCCCACAGGTTCGGACGGTGCGGGAAACTTTCCCGCACCGTCCTTTCCGGGCTGGTTCTCCGCGCTGAACCGTGTCGCGGCCTGCCTGCGCGCGGCATCCTCGGCCATGAGGGTCTTCAGCTCGCGGTAGAGCGCAGCCGCCTCGACCGGGGTGAGGTCTTTGTGGAGCATGTTGTCGTCTTGCTCGGCCAGCAGGTGACCGAGCCTGCCCGAGATGCCCGAGCGCACCCACACGCTCACCGTGCGCCAGCCGAGCATCTTGATTGCGGCCAGCCGCCTCGCACCGCACACCAGCACCCCGTCGATGGTGACCGTCAGCGGTTGCAGGAGGCCGTCGCGGGCGATGGACTCGGCCAACGCGGTCAGGTCACCCAAGTCAGTGCGGTGACGGTTGCCGACGACGATGGACTCGACGGTGCGGTTGAGTTCGATGTGCCCGGTATGCCTGCTCATGACCGGCCCCCACGTTTTGGGGCCGCGAGCGAGATCATCAGCACGAGATCGTCGTCGCGCAGCAGCGCGCGCAGGCTCTCGCCGATCAGCAGCCTGAGCAAGATGCCGCGCCCGGCAGCGGTCGCGGCGTAGGCCGGGCTGGGGTGCCCGAGCAGTGCCTTCAGCAGCGCTGTCCACGCGGTGCTGTTCACGTCGAGCAGGGCGCGGGCGTGCTTGTCGCGGCGCAGCGCTTCATAGGCGCTCTGGCGGCTGCCCGCCCGGGCAAGCGCCTGGCAGATGTGCTCGACCCCGGCGCGGGCGACATGCGGGGGCCAGCCCAGCAGCGTGAACAGTGCGATGGCGTCTTCGACCGCCGAGTCTGTCGAGCAGCACGCCGTCGTGCTTGCCGGTTCGTCCGTGCCAGTCGGGTCTGGGTCGGTAACGTGGAACGCCGTGTGGTAGTCCGTGAGCGGGTTCTCTCGATCTGACAGCCGCTCGGCGTCGTGGAACGCGGAGATGTGCGGACGCCGGGCTTGATGCACCGAACAGAGCAGGCCCTGCCCGCGTTCCTCGGCGATGCAGGTGATGCGAACCGCGTGGGTCACCACGCCCCACGGATCGTTCGCGGTGCGGGCGGCCTTGGTGCGCATCACATCGAACGCGGCACTGGCTGCCTCCCACGGGTCGAGGCCGTGCTTGCGGGCCAGCGCCCCGTACTTGTCGGCGGCGTAGGCCATCAGGTCGGCGGCCACCGGATCGCACTGCCAAGCGCCAGGGCCGCCCTCGTGCAGTCGGTTCAGCAGGGCACGCAAGCCCTCGCTGCGAGTGAAATCCTCCGGTACGTGCTCGGTTGTGCGAGTTGTCATGGTAGGCACCTCCTGCCAGCCAGGTGCGCTCCCATGCCCAACAGGTCGGGGGCGGTCGGGCGTTCGCTGTCGAATCATCGCTACTCACCACTTCACGACTTCCCGACCGCGGCCCTCGTCGGCGCGTGGTGCCGGGCACCGTGCCCGAACGCCGTCAGCGGCGACAGCCGCCTGGCCCGGTCGCTGAGGTTCCGCAGCCCGGCCACGAGTGGTTCGCGGGCCTTGCGTGACATCTCGACTTCCATGTCGATGCCCCGCCCGGCCAGCGACGCCGTGTTACGGGCGATGAGATCGGTGGGCCGCACCCACTCGATACCGCGCGCCCGGTGTTCCTCGAGTTTCTGCTCGACCTCTGCCGCCTCAGCTGCACCGGTCATCTCGTCAGTCGCGGGGGTCTCGACCGTGGTGTCCTTGCGCTTGGTCACGTCGGCAGCGGCGACCGCCTCGGGCACCTGCCGAACCTCGCTGCGGTCTTCCGGCATCTCCGGTTCAGGCACATCCTCGACGTGCCAGTCGTCGTAGGCATGCGCCTGCTCGCGCGGGTCGATGTTCATGGTGTTGTCTCCATCTCTGTTGTGGTTTCCGGCTCCTTGACCGGCGGGGTAAACCAGCGGCCCACCGTCGAGGCATGGACGCCGAGCTCGTCGGCGATGGCCTTGTTCGACCAGCCGGCCTCCCGCAGCCGAGTGGCACGCTCACGCCGCCCCAGCACCAGCTCGGCCTCCGGGTCTGCTTCGGACTCGATCGCGGCCATGGGTTCGGTCGCGGCGGATAGCTCGGGCGGTGCCTGCGCCGTGCTCGGTGGCGCGGTGGTCGAGCGTGTGAGGACGACGGTGAGGTGCGTGCTGGCGAGCAGTACCAGCGGCGGCACGGCCGCGACCGTTGCGGCGAGCATGGCGGGCACGCTGGCGTCGGCGGCGACGATCGCGTGCAGCGCGTTTGCAGCAACCGACACGAGTGCTCCGCAGATCAGCAACGCCCACGGATACCAGGCACCCCGGCGACCATCGAGTGCGACAACCGCGATGGTGGAGACTACGATCAGGCCGTCCACGAGCAAGGGCCAGATCCACGCCTGCCCCGGCGCGATACCCGACCGGGCCGCGAGATCGGCCAGCGCCATGAACGAGAGCCAGAACGCGCCGATACCGATCAGCACGGTGCCGGTCGCGGCGGTCACCACCGCCCAACCCCATGCCGGTTGCCGCACGCTCATCACAGCCTCCGACCACTCACCGAGACAGGCGGCTCGGTGTGGGCGAACCCGGAACCCGTCTGACGTACCGGGGCGCGACGGCGCGGCCCGTAGGTGCTGACGTGGCGATACGCCGAGCCGACTGTCCGGGTGATCTCGTGCTCTCCCAGCCCGGACTGGCCCGCTGCTGGGCCGAGCGCGTTGAGCGCGTCGCGGGGTGAGTGTCCGTGCTCAGCCATGCGGCACGCGGCCTTGAACAACCCGAGGTTGCGTTCGCCCTCGGGTTTGCGAGCTACCTGCGAGGCGAGCCGGGCAACGTCCAGCGGCCAGCCGCCCGGCGGTTCCGGCGCGGGCGCGTATTTCGGGCGCGGGTCGAGGAAGTCACGCAACTGCTGCGCGTCTAGTAGCGCGACAGGGCGCGTCGCCATGCTCTCGACCCGATACGGCACCCGGCGACCGTCGATGGGGCGCTGTGAGGGCGGCACGATGATGTAGCCGCCGTCGCCCCGAAAGTCGATACCCGCCCGGCCCGCCTGCCACGATCGCTGCTCACGTTCGGCGTCCGTTGGGTAGTACAGATGCCTGCCGCCGGTCGGCGTGGTAACGACCGCCAACGGCTCCGGCAGCAGCCCGGCGCGTGTAGCGCGTCTGAATGCGGGATACCCGTTGACCTTGTGTACATCGACGTCGACGACGACGACACCCGAGGCTGCGCCAGTCGGGATGGCGAGATTCGCATGAGGCCGATGCCGCCACCACGCCTCCACCTGTCTCACATCGTTGGTTGCCTCGTGGAAACCTCGATCGGGAATCGGGCGCTTCCCGCCGGGCGCGCACGGGAACACCGGCACGCCGTGTCGGGCTAGCTCGTGCGCGACCAGCGGTAGCGGCACGTCCCCGCCGAGCCGGGAGAAGACCGCAGCGACCGATGAGGCCCGCCGCTCGATCAGATCGTGCGCCCCGCGAGCGTCGCCTACCTTCACCATCGCCAGACCTCCCTCCCATCCGGAGACCACCCCTCGCTGGGTGGCCCTACGACCGTGAGGTGCGTCGGGAGGATCAGGAAGACGAGACGGACAAGGAATCGAGACTGTGACCGTCAGGCATCTTGAAGAACCCGACGTGTCTATTCCGGACTACCTACGTCGAGGCAGACTGTCCAGCAGTTGTCACGACTGCGGTACACATCGCGCATGACGGGGCACGAATGACGCATCACGCCACGCTGCGCGGAGGTGCGTCGGCTGGAGCTGCCCGCAGGACGTCCCTAGGTCGCGGCCGGGTGAGGTGTCTCCCGAAACTCGGATGGGGATACGCCGAATCGACGTCGGAATCGAGCGGAGGCGATGCGAGAATCCACCCACCCCACTTGCCGGGCGGCCGCGCTTATAGGCACATCTGTTTCTTCGATTAAGCGTGTGAACTCCGTTAATCGAATCTCAGCAAGAAACCGCATCGGAGGCGCGCCGGCGTGTGCCGTAAAGAGACGCGTGAGATGGGTGCGCGACACAGCGACCTCGTTTGCCAGAGAGTTCACAGTCCAAGGTTCCGCCAGTCGAGCGCGCAGAAGGTCAATCGCTTTGGTGACATGGCCAGCTGAGGGTGGCCGGGTCAGCCGTCCAGCGATCGGCCGCCACAACGGGCGAATGGGTTGCGGTGACATGCTAGCGTCCAGGAAGACAGGAAGAACACCGGAAACCCAGCGAGCGAACAGCTCAATGGTGTGGATCGCAGCTACTTCTGGCGCATGGGTACCATCATTCAGGATGCTCATCTGACGCCACAGCGGCTCGACCTTGCGTAGGGCGGCAGTCCCCGGAGTCAACACTATTGCCGTACCATCCCATTCGCAGGGGTGCAGCCCACTGTGAACACGTTCGCGATGAGGAAGAAACCAAGACATCTGCATGCGAAGAAACTGCTCATCTGCATAGATCGACCAGATGCGCACCCGGCCTTGTGGCTTGATCCGGCACCATCTGTCTGCCCCTAGGGCGATCGACATCCCGGCCCTCAGCATATAGTCGCCGTTGGCAGTCTCGATCCGAGTACTGCCTTCCATCACATTCATGATCTGCGCATGGCGAAAGAGCGCTCGACTCGACGCGAGCGTCCGGACAAGTTCGAGAGCCGTCATCCCTCCGGGAACATCTCGGTTCTCTGCTAGCGAGTGCGACCAATCCGCGCCGTTGTCGAGTTCGAGATGGAGTCTCCTCACAGCCTCGCGCGCGCCTATGGCTTACCTCCACGATCAGGAGCAACACGCGAATCGGCGTGAGGTCCGCGTGCACCACTTCCGAAGCGTGCGACGTGACGAGAACTCAGCTCCGAGAGTCTGAGTTCTCGAAAGGAACTGTCAGTCGTCTGAGCCCGCAGTCTCATGTGAGTGGCTCAGAAGAGGTCAGTGGCGTATCGCCCGGTCTGGCTGAGTTCGGTGAGCCAGTTGGGTCCGTGGACGTCCTGGCCGATCCGGGTCAGGGTCTCCTCGACCGCTGGCCCCATGCCGGTGACGTCACCGCACACATACACGTGCGCGCCCTGCTCGATGAGGTCGAGGATGCTGTCTCGTTCGGCCCAGAGCCGGTGCTGGACGTAGCGGACCTCGCCGTCGGGCTTGCGTGAGTATGCCCGGTGCACGCGCAGCGTCCCGGCAGCCTCGTAGGTGGCGAACTCTTCGGCGTAGAGGTCGTCCCAGTCGGGGTGCTGGCAGCCGAAGAACAGCACCGTCTCACCCGCCGGTTCGCCGCCGGTGGCGCGAGCATGACGAGCGTTGATGAAGCCGCGGAACGGGGCGATGCCGGAGCCAGCGGCGATCATGATCGCCGGGATCGAGTTCTGGGCTGGGGGCCGGAAGTGCTCGGTCGGCGAAGCGAGGGTGACGGTGAGCCGGTCGCCGGGCTGGACGCGCTGAAGGTAGCTGGAGGCCGCGCCTCGGTAGGTGCCCGTCCCCGAGAGTGCGGGGCCCTCGATGACTGAGACGGTCAGTGCTACTTCGGTCTGGGTTTCGGCGGCGGAGCTGATCGAGTACTGCCGTGCCCTGGGGGCGGGGAGTCGTTCGATCACCCAGGCCAGGTCGACCTCGCAGGAGGCGAACATCTCCAGCAGGTCCAGCAGTGAGAACCGGCGCTGCCTGATGGTGTCCGCCTGTTCAGGGGAGGCCAGCTTTTCGAGTTCTGCGCGCTCGGGAGGGCAGCGTGTCGTCTCGGCGAGCGAGGCGAGTACCCCCTGCGTGGCTGGGGCGGTCAGGTCGACGTGGCGGGTCAGCAGGTCATCGACCCGCACCGGCACTCCGACGGGGATGCGTCCGCTGGGGGCGTCGGAGTCGATGGTCACCAACTCGTCGCCTGGCAGTGCCAGGCGGGTGAGCATGCGGGTGACGAGTTCGGGGTGGTTCTGCGGCAGCACCGAGAGGTAGTCGCCGGTGCGATACGTCATGCCCTCGGGCAGGCGGAGTTCGAGGTGCCGCTTGGAGCGGGGCGAGTCGCCGCGGACTAGCTCGCGGTTCTCCAGCACGATCGCGGTGGCCTCCTCACGATGGGCGGCGGGCTGGCTGGTGGAGGCGATCCGGTAGCGGGGGCCTGTCGGGGCGGTGTCCTCGATCTGGTAGTGCTCGGACAGTTCGGGCCACAACGGCTGGTACCAGCGTTCCCAGTCGCCGAAGAAGTCGGTGCGGGCATCGGTGGCACCGCGTTCACGAATCCTCGTGGCCCCGGCAGCAGTCATGGCGTCGTCGATGAGGGTGGGGACGCGCTGGTAGGTGGCGGCCCAGTCCAGGCTCCCGCAGCCCAGCACCAGGTATTCAACACCGCTCAGGTCCGGGCCGGTGGTGGTGAGCCAGTCGACGAAGCGCTTCGCATTGTCGGGTGGGGTGCCGTTGTAGGAGGAGGTCACGATGACGACCGGCCCGGCCGTGGGCAGGTCCGCGGTGGCCTCATCGAGGGAGGCCACTCGGGTGTGCCAGCCACGGGCGGCCCCATCGCCGGCGATGGTGCGGGCCAAGCCCTCACTGCTGCCCCCGTTGGAGCCGTAAAGCACCAGCATCGGCGTGCCGTGCGCATCCGCCGGTGGTGTCGCGGCGGCGGACGCCTTCCGAGCAGGAGCAGGAGCAGGGGCGGACGCGGGTGCTGTGGCGTCGGTGCGGAGCTGGGTGTGGCTGAGGCGGTTGGCGGCGTGGATGGTGAGGTTCTTGGGCTTGATCGTCAGCGACTCGGCGATCTTCAGCTCATACCCGGGGTCGGTCAGGGCGATGTCGAAGCGCTGGAGCATCATCGCCAGCACCAAGGTGGCCTCCTGCAACGCGAAGGGACGACCGATGCAGGCCCGTGCGCCGTGGCCGAACGGCATCCACGCATACTCGGGGATCTCATCCATCCGTTCCGGGGAGAACCGGTCCGGGTCGAACCGCGTCGGCTCGGGCCACACGGCCGGATCGGTGTGCAGGGTCGGGAGCATCACCATCACGCTCTCTCCGGCGGCGATGTCGTATCCGCCCAGCGTGGTGTCCTCACTCGGGGACAGCGCGAACGCCGGAGCGGTGGGATGCAGCCGCAGGGTCTCACGCAGAACCTGCCCGATGTAGCCCAACTTGGCCAGGTCAGCGAACTCCGGGGTCCGATCACCCAAGACCTCATCAACCACCTCGCGGGCCTTCGCGAGCACATCGGGGTGGGTCAGCAGCTTGTGGGTCGCGAAGGACAACAGCCCGGAGGTGGTCTCATGCCCGGCGATGAGGAAGGTCGCGAGCTGATACTGGACGTTCTCCTCCGACAGCTTCTCCCCGGTGAGCGGGTCCGCAGCCGACAGCATCCGCTCCAGCAGGTCATCAGGCCGCTGATCGACAGGCCTACCGGCGCGGGCCGTGACGATGTCCTGGGTGATCTGCCGCATGGTGGCGATGTCCTCGCGGTAGCGGCGGTTGGTGCCGACCATGAACGGCTGCACCCCCGGTAGGCGCTCGCTGCGCAGCCCCGCCTCGGTCAGCGCGCCCACCATCGCACCGACGAAAGGGTGATGGTTCTCGGAGTAGAACGAGTTGAACCGCACATCGAACGCACACAGCGCGATCGTGTCCAGCGTCAGCCGGGTCATGTCCTCGGCGACGTCGATCTCCACGTCTGGCCCGAAGCGCTCCCAGCGGACCATCATCTGCTCGGCGATGTCGAGCATCTGGCCAAAGTAGTCCTTCATCGCCATCGTCCCGAACGCCGGCATCAACAACCGGTGCGCCTTCCCCCAGTTCGGCTCCTCGTTGTACGCGGTGAACAGCCCGTCACCACCGAAGTCGCGCACCTGATCGATCGCGTCATGGACCTTCTTCGACCACAACGGACTGGAGCACATCTCCGCCACCAGCGCGTGTTCCGAGGCGAAGATCTGCCGCGTGCCCAGCACATCAAGGGCGAACATGCCGCCGTACTTGGCGTGATAGTCCTCAGCGAACTCGATTGAGGTCTCCTGCGAAGCGCCCAGCACCTCGAACAGGTTCCCCACCACCGGCAGGGCGGCAGGGCCGGGGATACGAGGGGTGCCGGTGGCGTTGGGAGGAGTCATCGAAAGGGCCTTCCTGTTCACGATCTATCGGGTCGAACCGTCCATCGCCCCTGGTGGCTGGCTGTGAGCGGGCGCACCCGGTCAGAGGTCGGAGTGCGGCCTGAAGCCCGGCCATGAGTTCGGGCACCGCGTGACGTCTCCCAACACACTAACTTGGCCACTCGCCTAGGTCAACTGGCCACGTCGTGTGCCCAAGGCGTATGATGGGGCTATGGACGATCGAGGAGAGGCGCGTACGCCGCGCAAACAGATCAGCGCTGGCGAGCGTCGAGAGCAGTTGGTGGCCGCCGCGCTGCGGGTGATGAGGCGCGACGGGATCGCTGCGGCGAGCACCCGTGCGATCTGCGCTGAGGCGGGGATGCCGCACGGGGCGTTTCACTACTGCTTCCACTCCAAGAAGGAGCTGTACGCAGCCCTGCTGGCCAGTGACATCGAGATCGACCTGGGGGCCGCCTGGCCGCATATTTCACCCGATGCAAGCCCGTTTGAGAACATCCGCACCTTGCTGCTGGCGTTCTGGTCACAGATCGAGACCGACCCCGACGCGCAGTTGGTCCTGTTCGACCTGGGCAGCTTCGCGCTGCGCGACCCCGAACTCCAGGAGCTGCCACAGCACGAGCACGCCGCCTCCCTGGAGAAAGCCACCGGCTACATCACCCGCCTGGCGGACGAGGCGCGTCTGGACTTCGCCCAGGACGAGCGAGTGCTCGCCGAACTCGTCCTCGACACACTTAACGGAGTCGCCTGGTCCTGGCTGGCCCACCGAGACAACGACCTCGCCCGCCAGAGCCTGGAACGGTTCGCGAGCCTGGCGGCATCGTTCGCACGCACCAGCAGCGAACACACCAGCTAGCGCCACGCGGCACCTCGCCGCACATCACACCAGCAGTCCTGTACGGGCTGCGCACTACCACCAGAACTGTACCGGCACGACGGTTTAGTTTGAGGAAGATACTGAGGAGACTGAACATGAATGAACTGATGACGCCAGCCAGGCGATGGGCCTCGCTGGCTGTGCTGGTGGGAGCGGTGCTGCTGCTGGCCATTGACGCCACGGTGCTGTATCTGGCGGTGCCGTCGCTGACCGCCGACCTGTCCCCGACGGCCTCGCAGGTGCTGTGGATCGGGGACATCTACTCCCTGGCCCTGGCGGGGCTGCTGGTCACGATGGGGAACCTGGCCGACCGGATTGGGCGCAAGAAGCTGCTGCTGATCGGAGCCGCAGCGTTCGGACTCGCCTCCATCCTGGCCGCCTTCGCGCCGACCGCGGAAGTCCTCATCGCCGCACGCCTGCTGCTGGGTGTGGCCGGAGCGACGATCATGCCCTCGACGCTGTCGCTGATCCGCAACATCTTCACCGATCCGATTGAGCGCACCCGTGCGATCGCGATCTGGTCGGCAGCGGCCGCCAGCGGCATCGCACTTGGCCCTCTGGTAGGCGGGGCACTGCTGGAGAACTTCTGGTGGGGCTCGGTGTTCCTGATCAACCTGCCCGTCATGGCACTGGTCATCGGCCTGGGCGCGTGGTTGCTGCCGGAGTCCCGCAACCCCAACCCCGGCCGGTTCGACCTGATCTCCAGCGGCCTGTCGATGCTGGCGATCATCCCGTTCGTGTACACGATCAAGCAGGTCACCGGCGGCAAGTTCGACCTCCTCACCGCAGCGGCGATCATCGCGAGCGTGGTCGGCGGCATCCTGTTCGTGCGCCGTCAGCGCAAGACCGCCTCTCCGATGATCGACGTGGACCTGTTCCGCGTGCCTGCCTTCAGCGGCGCGGTGCTGGTCAACTTCATCTCGGTGTTCGCCCTCAGCGGTGTGCTGTTCTTCTTCTCCCAGTACCTCCAGCTCGCCCGCGGCCTCAGCCCGCTCCAGGCCGGACTCGCGCAGCTACCCGCCGCCCTCTCGGCGATGGCCGCTGTGGCAGTGGTCGGGTTCCTCCTCACCCGTCTCGGTCGCGGCCGGGCGATCGGGGTGGCTCTGATCACCGGCGCGGTCGGGCTTGGGCTGCTGGCCGCATTGGAGAGCAGCGAGCAGTTGGCCTGGGTGCTGCTGGCCGTGGTCCCACTCGGGCTGGGCATCGGTGTCGCCGAGACCCTGTCGGTGGATGCGGTGGTCTCCGCCGTCAAGCCAGCCAAGGCCGGAGCCGCGGCCTCGGTCGCCGAGACCGCCTACGAGCTCGGCGTGGCCCTGGGCATCGCGATCCTCGGCTCGCTGATGAGCGTGTTCTACCGCGGAGGCCTCGACCTGCCGACAGGTGTTCCCGGCGAGGTAGCGGCCCGGGTCGAGGACTCACTCGCCTCGGCGACCGCGGTCCTCGAGCCCGGAAGCCCGGTCCTGGAAGCCGCGCAGCACGCGTTCGTCTCGGCAATGCAGTCCACCACCCTGATCGCCGGGGGAGTGATGGTCCTCGCCGCGATCGTGGCCTTCACCCTCATCCCGAACAACAAGGACGCCGTCACCGCCGACCACTGAAAACCTGACCACAACTGAAATCCTTGAACCGAACCCACGAGAAAGGAGACGCATCATGGCACGGACCGCCGGACGCAGCGCAGACGAGACCAGACAACTCATCCTGACCTCGGCCGCACGCCTGATCGGCCGGCACGGCACCACGGTGCCCGTGACCGACATCGCCGAGGCCGCCGGGGTCTCCAAAGGCGGCCTGCTCTACCACTTCCCGAACAAGGAAACACTGCTGAACGGGGTGGCCACCAACCTGATGACCCAGTTCCGCAGCCACGTCGAGCAGGCCGCGACCGCCGAGCCCGAAGGGGTCCCGGGCAGACTCACCCGCGCCTACATCCGCGTCAGCTTCGCTCACGCCGGGGACCCCAGCGGGCTACGCGACTACATCGCCCTAGCCGCTCACCTGATGTTCGAGCCCGCCCTAGAAGAACTCGCCCAAGCAGACGCCGCGCAGTGGCGCAGCGCGCTCTTCGAAGACGGCCTCGACCCCGCGATCGCTCGCATGGTCATCGCCGCCACCGACGGGTCCAACAGCGCCCCGCTGTGGGGAGCCGTCCTGACCGAGCCCGACCGCACCGCCCTCGAAGCCGACCTGATCGCCCTCACGCAACGTGACGACTCATCCGGCTGACCCACACCATTCACGGAAAGGAAAACCACGCCATGACCAACATCGTCTACCGCCCCTACCAGCCGCAAGACGCCGAGGACATCAAGAAGATCATCAACGAAGCCTTCTACATCCACCGCTACGTCACCGGCCGCCTGGTCCTTGACAGTGCGCTGGAGATCTACCTGCGCGAGCGCCTCCTGGCCAGCACCTGGACCCGCGTCGCGGTCCAGGACGAACGTGTCGTCGGCATCATCATGGGCCAAGTCGACGGGCAGCCACGCCTCGGCGGCCGATTCACCAACCGACTCCTGACCCTGGCGCACACGCTCCGCGCCGGCATCCTCGGCCTGCCCCAGTGGAAGTCGATGCGCCAATACTTCGCCTTCGACCGCGTATACGGTGAGCTGCGCAAGAAAACCCCGAGCCCGCTGACCGACGAACTGACGCTCTTCGCCGTGGACTCCAGCACCCGCGGACTCGGCATCGGCAAGACCCTCTACCGCGACTACCTCGACCACCTCCGCAGCCTCGGACGCAGCGACTTCTACCTCTACACCGACTCCCTGTGCACCTTCCAGTTCTACGAGAAGCAGGGCATGACCCGCACCGCCTCCGAAGACATGAACCTCGTCCTCGACGGCAAACCTGAAGCCCTAGGCGTCTACCTGTACTCGGGCACCGCCACCTAAGACCACGACACGAGCACCGGGCTCCAGGACTTCAAGCCCGGAACCCTCGATGGGACAATGGGTCGCATCGGCCCGTTCCCGCCTACGGCACGCGATCGTCGCCGAACACCGGCAGACCGACCACGCCACCCGACACGAAAGCAGGAGCCGATGGCACGTACACGTTCCCGCGGAGGGTTCTGGGTCGGCGCGGTCGCAGAAATCTGCATCATCGTCGCCAGCCTCGTTTACGTGGTCTCCAGCGAACTCTGGGCGCTGATCGCTTGGGAAGCACTCGCGACCGGTTACCTCGCTATCGGGTTCACCCTCGCCTGGAGCGGCAAACGCCCCTCCCGAGTCTCCCGCGGCGACGTCCGCGCCGTCGCACGATGGTCGTGGGTTCTTCCCCTCATCTCCAGTTTCGCCGGCGTCAACTCCGCCGTGCTCGCCCTGATCGCCCGCGGCGACGGCATCCACAACGACGCCCTGCTCGGCGTCGCCGCATCCATCGGTGTCGTCCTGTCCTGGACACTCCTGCACACCGGCTTCGCGCAGATGTATGAAGCCACCGACATCGCCTCAGACCAAGACGCCATCACCTTCCCCGGCAACGACCGCCCCGTCTTCCTCAACTACCTCTACTTCTCCTTCACCATCGGAACATCCTTCGCCACCTCAGACGCCACACTCAAAACCCTCCCCGCTCGACGACTCGTCCTCATCCACGGCGTGGTCTCCTTCTTCTACAACGCCCTTGTCGTCGCCGTCGCATTCCAAGTCCTCCAACACGCCGTGGCTTCCTAACACCTAACGTGGCAATGCTTCGTGGCGCTCTCCTGTCGCTGTCATATGCTGCTCGTTCGCTGGGAGCGCGTCAACGGCCTCGGGATGGTTGTCGAGCGTGATGCCGGAGAAGCTCATCGGGAGGCCCTGTGCGGTCCAAAGTGAGGCGCGGTCCATGAGTTGCGCATGCACATGCGGCTCGCTGGTGTTGCCAGAGTTCCCGCAGCCTCCGATGACCGTGCCAGCAGTCACCCGGTCACCGACCTTCACGGTCAGCGATCCCTGCTGCAGATGTGCGACAGTCGCGTATGCGCCATCGCCACTGCGGATGGTGACGTGATTTCCGATGACGAACCCTGGCCCGCCGATTTCGCGGATCATGCCCTCGATCATCATGTAGACGATGCCCCAACCGTTGGAGCGGGCCCGGTGATCCCTGCGCCATCCTGAAGCGCGTACGACCTCCCCGTCGACCATCGCGAATACGGGCTCACCGAACGCAGGATACGCACTCGGTAGCCGCATCATCGCGCCACCGAACTCCGGGCGCGGTTCAGCCACCGGGTCGGCGACAATATCGATGGCATAAGCCTGCCCATAGGCCCTCACACCGTGGCTAGGAACCTTCGAGGCTGGACTATTCATCCCCAACCACCGGCCTCGCACTGGTGGCTCGACCACCCGGACCGGAGAGTCCGGGAGTAGTCGCGGTGCCAGGAACACCAGCATCAGACAGAGACCGGCAAGTGCGAGAGCGGCGAACACAGCAGCGAGCCACACCTCACGAACACCTCCGGCACTCATGAAGCGCCCCAAGACTGCGTTGCCGATGAGGACCACTGCCGCGAGGTAGTAGAGCGGGATTCGCACGCGGTACAGCGCCAGCACTGCTCGTTTCATCGCCCCGCCCCCACCAGGCAGGCCAGCAGCGGCACGATCCGCGCCGCGGGCACCTCGTAATTCCCGCGACCGCTCTGCTTGACCCAGCCCGCTGCGACAAGCTGCCGGAGATGGTGGTGCAGCTGTCCGGTCGTGCCGAGAGACGCAACCTCGGCAAGATCAGCCGTCGCGTGCGTGCCCGAGAGGATATGGCGCAGCAGTTCCAGTCGCACAGGATGCCCGAGCGCAGAGAATGCCGCGGCTTGATCGGACCACTCCGTCTCCCAAATACCCGCGGTGCCCGCGGCCTGCTGCCACGCTACCGGCGTACCATCCGGCAGTTTGAGCGAACCCACCAGCATGACCGCCCCCTCGACTGTCGAGGGGTGATCGTTCAGCTGGGACTGTAAGCCCGTCAAAGCCCAGAACTGCTCCTCATCCAGGATTGGTGAAGAATCACGCGCCCGATCGGGGCTTTCGGCCATCGCTTCCAACCGTGCCATGCGCTCGGACAGCGCCTCCAGCTCCGCTCTCAAATCCTCACCAGGCTTGATCATAAGCACGATAGTACGCTATATCGTTCTTCCGTACTAACTCTGGAACTCCTCTCTCACTTGCCGCATCCCTTCGACGAAGCGAGTCAGTGCCACCGCTCGCCGTCGTTGTCGTCACGCGGCTCAGGCACTCAGAGGGCGAGAGCGGAACGTATCCGGTCAGCCCAGCCCCGGCTACGACTCCCAGCGCTAGGGCCTCCGCGCTCCCGCTCCCTTGACCGCCCCTCAGATTCCCCCACACGTCTGGCACTAAGAGTGCGAGCCGCGCGCTGCGCGCGCACCTAACCCCCGAGATCGCCCCTGATGTGACGGTCTCGGGGAGGGGCCGTCGTGGTGATGACCATCCGTGTCATGTCGTCCGGCAAGGGCTACGAGTACCTGCTGAAATCGGTCGTCGTCGGCGACGGCGACCGGGAGATGAGCAGCCCGCTGACCCGGTACTACACCGAGTCCGGCTGCCCGCCCGGAACCTGGGTCGGCACCGGCCTGATGAGCCTCGACGACGGGCGCACCCCGGCGCTGGCCGAGGGCGACACGGTGACTGAGGAACACCTGGCCCGACTGCTCGGTGACGGCATCCATCCGGTCACTGGCGGTAAGCTCGGCAAGAGGTTCCCCTCGTTGCAACCCCCACGCGAGCGGATTGCGGCGCGCGTTGCACGCCTCGACCCCGGCTTGCGTGGCGCGGCGCGGGCCGAGGCTGTGGAGCGCATCCGTGAGGGAGAGGTTGCGAAGAAGCCTCGCACCGCCGTTGCAGGGTTCGACTTGACGTTCTCCCCACCGAAGTCGGTCAGCGCGATCTGGGGCGTGGCCGACGCGGGCACGCAAGCCCTGATTGCGCAGGCGCATCACGCCGCGATGCGCGACACGATCGCGTTGCTGGAACAGCGGGTCGCTGCAACCCGCGTCGGTGCGGGCGGTATCGCGCAGATGCCGATCGTGGGCGTGATCGCCACCGCGTTCGACCACTACGACTCCCGAGCCGCCGACCCGCAACTACACACGCACGTCGTGGTGTCAAACAAGGTGCAGGGCGTAGATGGGCGCTGGCGCACCCTCGACTCCCGCCGACTGCACAAGGCCGCTGTCGCTCTCTCGGAGTCGTACAACGCCTTCCTCACCGATCACACCGCGCGGCTGCTCGGCGTGACGTGGGTGCCCGTCGACCGGGGCAAAGACCGCAACACCGGATGGGAGATCGAAGGCGTACCGGCGGCGCTGATCGCGGAGTTCTCCCGACGCACCACCGGCGGCAGCGACGGCGGGGCGGGCATCGAGCAGGTCAAGAACCGGCTGATCGAGCAGTACGTCGCCGAGCACGGCAGGCAACCCTCAGCGGCGACGATTGCGAAGCTCCGGCAACAGGCGACCTTGGAGACGCGACCAGAGAAAGAACTGCACTCGCTGGCCGACCTCACCACCGACTGGCGGGCGCGTGCCGAGGTCGTGCTCGGCGAGGACGCACCCACCTGGGCGCAGCACCTGCTCGACCGGGGTGCGACCGAAGCCCGGCTGCGCGCGGACGATCTCGGGCTGGAGCAGATCGAGGATCTCGCCTCGGTGGTGCTGATGAGCGTGGCGAACCGGCGCGCAACCTGGGGGCGCTTCAACCTGCACGCCGAGACCATGCGGCAGATCATGGGCGTCCGGTTCGCAACCACCGACGACCGTCTCCAGGTGCTCGACCAGATCGTCGCGCACGCCGAAGCCGAATCGCTGCGGCTCACCCCCGACTACCACCGCGCCCTACCCGCCCACTACGTCGAGAGCGAGGGCAACAGGTTCCAGCCGGTCGATCAGATCGCGTACTCCAGCCAAGACATCCTCGACGCCGAGCAGCGCCTACTCGCACACAGCCAGCGCACCGGCGGGCCAGCATTGACGGCGCGGCTCGTCGCGCGGCATACCTCTCGCAAGATCAGGGGCGTTCGGCTCGACCCCGACCAGGCCGTCGCTATCACCCGCATCGCCCGTTCCGGGCTGAGCCTCGATCTGCTGGTCGGCCCCGCTGGTTCCGGCAAGACCACCGCGCTACGCGCTCTGCACCGGGCATGGACAGCCGCGTACGGACGCGACTCGGTGATCGGCCTCGCGCCGTCGGCAGCTGCCGCCGAAGTGCTCGGCGACTCCCTCGGCGTGCGAGCAGAGAACACCGCGAAGTTCCTCTACGAACACCATCACGGACGCTGGAACCTCGAAGCCGGGCAGCTCGTGCTTGTGGACGAGTCCTCGCTTGCCGGAACCCTCGCGCTCGATCGCATCGCCGAGCACGCCACCGAAGTCGGAGCCAAGGTCGTCCTCATCGGCGATTGGGCGCAACTGAGCGCGGTCGAGACAGGCGGGGCGTTCGGGATGCTCGTGCGACACCGTCAGAGCGTTCCCGAACTCACCGATGTGCGCCGCTTCGCCAACGATTGGGAGAAGAGCGCCAGCCTCGGCCTGCGACACGGACGCACCGATGCGCTCGACGAGTACCAGGAGCGCGGCAGGCTGGCGGACGGTGACGCCGAGGCCATGCTCAATGCGATCTACGAAGCATGGCGCAGCGACCGCGACGCGGGCCTGCGCACGCTGATGATTGCGGGCACCGGCGAGATGGTCGCCCAACTCAACGAGCGCGCCCGCGCCGACCTCATCGAGACCGGGCAGGTTGAGGCCGACGGTCTGCGTCTGCACGACGGCACCACCGCAGGCGTCGGCGATCTCGTCGTCACCCGGCTCAACGACCGCCGCCTGTCCACCGGCAGGGCATGGGTCAAGAACGGTGATCGCTGGCAAGTCACGCACCGCTACGACGACGGCTCGCTCGCTGTGCGGCGGCTGGGGCGCGGCGACAAGCCCCACGGCAAGGCGCTCGTGTTGCCTGCGAAGTACGTGCGCGAGGAACTCGAACTCGGCTACGCCTCCACCGTCCACCGTGCCCAGGGAGCCAGCGTGGATACCGCGCACGCGCTCGTTGACCCCGAAGTCTCGTCGCGGGAGTTGTTCTACGTGGCGATGACGCGCGGTAAGCACCGCAACCACGCCTACGTGATCGTGCCTGACCCGCACGAGGTCGAGCCGCATCTCGACCAGCCGAAGCCGCTGACCCTGATCGACCGGCTTGCCAAGGTGCTTGCGCGCAGCGACGCCGACCTCTCCGCGACCGAGACGCTGACGCTCGAGGTAGACCGTCACGCCTCGCTGTCCACGCTGCTCGCCGAGTACGACGTGCTCGCCCGCGAAGCGCAGATCGACCGCTGGGCCGCGCTGCTCGACATCGCGCCGTTCCCCGAGAACGTGGCCGACGACGTGTTCACCAGCCCCTACTACGAGCGCTTGGAGAGCGCACTCGCACGTCACGAGGCAGCCGGCCACCTTGCAGCCGTCGCGCTCACCGCGCTCGCACCGAGACTCACGCCCGGCGAAGACCAGGCCGACCCCGCCGCGCAGCTGGCCGACATGCTCGACCAAGCCACTCAGAAGCTCCGGCCCGGCAAACGAACCACAGTACGAGTTGCCGGACTCATCTCCACGCCTGCCGAGCCGATCGCAGACGACATGCAGACCGCGCTCACCGAGCGGCAGGCGCTGATCGAGGCTGCCGCGCGCGGACTCCTGCACGACGCCCAAGAAGCGGGAGCCGAATGGGTGGCGCGGCTCGGCCAGCCGAGTTCACGACCCGAAGCGCGAGAGCGGTGGGAAGCACACGCCGCCACGGTCGCGCTGTACCGCTACCAATACGACGTCAGCGGCCCGGCACCGCTGGGCGACCCGAACATCGTGCGTGGCCCTGACCAAGCGGCCGAGTACCGAGCCGGTCAGCATGCGTTGCGGCACATCAAGGCGAGTGCTCAACACGATGATCACAGAGGACCTCAGTCGACCGTCGGCAACACACCACGACGTGGACTCTGACCCGCGACCTCATCAGGCGCGCGACGACACGCCACGCGGAGAACCACTCGGTGACGACGTTGTGGCGGGTGGAAAACTGCTCCGCCGGGCGTGTCACCACGGAACCGACTACGCGGGAGGACGCCGGAAGATACCCTATGTAGCATGGGTACCGCGTACGACTTCCTCAGCTCTCATCTGAAGACGATGGCTGCGCCGTACCTGTTTATCGGCTCGGGGATTTCAAGACGGTATGCTGATCTGCCCGATTGGGAAGGTCTCCTCAGACACTTTGCTGCATTTACTAGCCACCCGTATGAGTACTACCGTGGCCTCGCTTCAGGCGATCTTCCTAAGACTGCCTCACTGCTGGCCAATGAGTTTTACTCGGTGTGGTGGTCCGATAAGCGATTCTCAGATTCGAGAGACAGGTATGGTCCTGAGGTTACTGATCCCTCATCAGCGCTAAAGATCGAAGTGGCAAGGTATTTCGAAGAAGCGATTGAAGGATTCGAGCCGACGGCCGAGCACGCTTCCGAGTTCTCGCTCCTGCAGAGCGCAAACGTCGAAGGAGTGATAACGACCAACTTCGACAGGCTGATGTCCGTTGTTTACCCTGACTACACCGTCTTTACTGGCCAAGATGAGTTGCTGTTTGCCGATCCACAAGGTATCGCGGAAATCTACATGATTCACGGGTCCTCGCAGCAGCCGCGTTCACTCGTTCTGACGGGGGAGGACTACGAGGACTTTCAAGAGCGAGATGCGTACCTTGCCGCCAAGCTGATGACCTTCTTCGTCGAGCACCCGATCGTTTTCCTTGGCTACAGCCTGAGTGACAACAACGTACTTGAGATACTTCGTTCGCTGGTGAAGGCGATGCGTGGCACCAACGCGAGCAAGCTTAAGGAGCGCCTACTTTTCGTCAACTGGGACTCGGAAGCTTCCCCAGAGATTCGCTCTCGAACTGTGCAGATCGAAGGTGGTCAAATCGAGGCATTTGAGATTGTTGTCCCCGACTTCATCGACGTCTTTCGAGCGCTAGGAATCAAGGAGAGGGCGCTTCCGGCTCGTGTTCTACGTCAGCTCAAGAATCAGATTTACGAACTGGTGAAGAGCAACGATCCTGACGGTCGACTCGTGCAGGTTTCCGACATTGAGTCAGCTTCGGATCAACTCGACGTGGTGTTCGGTGTTGGTGCCAAGATGACTGTTAAAGGGATCATTGGCCTATCTCGCTGGGACCTCGTTGATGATGTGCTTGGTTCGCCAGACCGTGGGCTTCCCAGTGACCAGGTGATATCGGAGGCGTTCGGGAGTTCCTTCGCTAGCAACTGGTATGTGCCCTACTGGAAGCATCTCCGGCAAGGTGGATTCCTTGACGAGGCGGGGAGCTTGCTGCCGCAGCTTGAGGTCCCATCCAAGATTCATTCCTATATATCCCGAGAAACCAAGAACCTGGGAAAACGCTCTCTCCCGGATGGTGTGACCTTTCAAGACGTGCTCGATCGCGAAGGAGAGGACTGGATTCTTGGCCACCCTTGGTCGTTGCTCGACGAGACCCGCGACGGTGAGGGCTTGCGAGAGTACCTGAACAACAACCGAAGCTATCGTCAGCAGTCCTACTACCTCACGCAGTACGCCAAGTTGGCCGTGACTCTCGACTGGCTGATGTACGGACCCCCGAACGAGGCCAAATCATGAGCGTTGTAGAGAGCCAGGCGGCAGCGGCTTCGGCATTGCTTTCGGCTCCCGTTCTCCGCTCAGCGATGCGAGACGGCCCGGCATCGAAGTTGGCGAATCGCACCATTTCAAGTCTTGTTGAGAGTGGTCTAGCCATTGGCGCATCCACCGTTCGAACACTGATCTGGCGTTGCGACCGATGGCTTTCGCGCCACTACCGTAACGATCTCGTCTACCGTAGAGCCGTTCTCGGTCAGATGATCCCGTGGAGCGACGGCATCCTTCTGCCGGAGTTCAGGGTCGGCCGCTCCATCGTCGACTTCTTGGCCGTGACAGACTCGTTGCACGCCGTCGAGATCAAGAGCGACCTCGACAACACTTCCCGACTCGATAGCCAACTACACGATTACCGGAAAATTGCACCCTTGGTGTCTGTTATGGCATCAAAGCGCGTAGTGGAACGACTGCTCGCTGCCCGGGAGTTCGAGACTGTTGGTCTTCACTGGCTTAATGTGAACGGTCGCGTGGAGACTGTCCGCAACGCGGAGTTTAGCCGTGAATACCTTGACTCAGAGGTCTTAATGCGGTCACTTCGTCGCGCAGAGTATCTCAGAGTCCTGTCTGCTCTTGGCTCTACTGTTCCCGATCTCCCGAACACGCGGGTGTTCTCATACGCACTAGCAGCTTCCCGAGATCTGGACCCGCTGATTTTCCACAACGCGGTAGCCGATCAGCTGAGAGCGCGGAAGCCGCGGGCTGGCCGTACATTGATCGCTAAATTGCCCGAACCGGTGCGGCCCGCCGTTTTAAAGCTTGATCCGACGAGACAGCAGATATCCAGTCTTCAAGATTGGATGAACCAGGAGGTGGCAAATGTATATGCCTAGGCTGAGGGCACGACAGCATGAGGTCTTCGCCGTGCGTAACTGCGCCTCAAGTTTTGCTGCATCTTCGCGTGTCGTACCGGTTCTCGAGCCGGTGGCCGCGCCAAACGACCTCTTCACGCGGAGGTTGGGAGCGATAGCCGACGAGGGAGGCAGTTGTGACCTCGTCCTTAACCCCTCGGTTGGTGACCTACGTTCGAAGGGTAGTTGGAGAGGGCTTGGCGACTACTACCTTGAGAATGATCTTCTCAAGCACCACGGACTTGCGGTCCTCTCCAATGCTGACGCTGATCACGCGGCGATGTCACGTTGGATCAGTGAGGCCAGGGGTGCTGGACACGAGTTCACACTCGACATCGTTCATGAACTGGATCTCTCCGTGACCCTACAAGGTGCGACGTATCACGGAGTTCGACGGAACATTGCCGAAGATCGGACGGTCCCGGCGTCATATGGTCTTCCCCTCGGAGGCCTTCCGGTGGTTTGGGCGAATGACCCGTTTCCTGCTTTGCCGCGCAATCGAGAGTACGTCGGCCGTGAAGAGGGGATCTTCAGCACTCGCGTTGCCGGCTACAAGAGCGCAGGCTACCTCGGCGTCAGCGATTTCCTCACGCTTGGAAGGGGATTTCAATCCGGCGGCGGGCCTGCCTATGCGGTGGTTATCCACTTCACATATGAATCCGGTGATGTTGTCCGCCTGAAGCACTTCTGCTCTGACAGCAACGAGACTCAGGATGACCCGGCTGGGAAGTTCTTCGAGGCCCTTGAGAAGCTCATCGACTTCGTTGACGAAAGGTCGCTCCCAACAAACCTAGGAATCGACGGGTTCCGCGATCTGTATCAGCGTCAGCACTTTCCCGGGCTTGGCAAGGTCAAGGAGTTGTCGATCATGAATCACATGTTGGTCATGCAGGACGCAATTATCTAGATTTCGTGTCGGTATGACTCCAGTCGGAGAGGGCACGGAGATACGAGCGGACGACTTTGCACGAGGATCCCAGCCTTCCTAACTAGAAGTGAGACATCACTTCAGTCATCAGACTGTGATTCGTCGGCTCGCTTGACGACGCCCTTGGCGACCGGCTTTAGAGGTCTCCAGTCGATGCCGCTGCCTCGCCAGTAGCGGTCGCATTCCGCCTCGATCTCAGACTTCAGTTCGTCCAGTTGCGCGTAGTTCGCTTGCTCAGACTTGGACAGACCTGGACCCTTCATCTGTTCTCTGTACGCATCGAGCTTCTCTTGAATTCGGCGCAAGGCTATACCAGCAGCGCTAGTAAAACCCCTTATGTGGCCGTCATCACGATGATCGCTTAATACCTGTCGAGCAGACTCCTGCGCAGTATCTCGCAGGAACTCACCTGCCTTTTGAAAGTGACTATTCATCGCACTCCTTCCTCGATTCTGCTAGCCGGGCGAGGCTGGCAGCGTACGTCAACTTGCCTTCGTCGCACCGATGCCGCTGGCGAACGCCGTCGCGGTTCAAAACGGAGTCTCGGCGTTCGTGGACCACGGACTGGTTGGCGTTGGCGGCAACGCACCTTCTGGGAGCGGTAGGTTTGCGACGACGTAGAGGTTCAAGATGTCGTCGCGATCCATGAACATGATCTGGCTGCGCTTGTGGGCGTCGAGTGCGTTGCCGAGCCAGTTGCGCGCCGCCTTGGTGATCTCGCCGCCCGCCACGATGAAGGCATGATCGACCAGGACGCGACGATTGGTCTCGGGGTCAAAGATCTCGTGCGCCAGCATCATGAGCGCCTGGTTGTGGATCTCAGCCATGTTGGCGTTACCCGTCTTGGTTGCCCCCGAAGCGTCGAGCTTGCCCTTCTTCGCCTGGATTCCGAAGTAGAGAATGTGCTGCGTCGGCAAGGTGTATCGCATCCAAATGTCCTTGCCGTACTCCAGAGCCTTATCCTTGTGCCCGGCAGCCGTGATGCGGTGGTAGCCAAGCTGTCTGAACATCGGGAGTAGCACCTCCTCGATGAGGTCATCCTCGCTGCACTCGTTGAGGTACGCCGTCAGGAGTTGCCGCCGTTCCAGCTCAGCCTTGCTGAAGGGTCGGTGGGGGTTGGTGGCAAGGATGGTCACGGTCTGGGTGCCGACATGACGCAGATAGCAGTGGTTGTCTTCGCCATAGAATGCCTCGAAACCTTCGCGGCCAAGGACCTCGTTGAGTTGCGCGAGCGCCCGAGGACGGTCTGACCCTTCGTTGAGACGATCGGCCGGGCTCATCAGCTGATCGATGAGGCGACAGAAGATCTCTGGCGGGCGGTTGGGTCCGTCGTGCGGTTCGGCCAGCATCTGTTCCAGCACATCTGCCACCCAGCGGTGGCGAGTGGAACCGTCATGCTGGTACTCAGTCTCCAGCTCTTGGAAGAACGAGGTGATGTACATGCTGGACCGGTAGGGGAAGTACTTGGCTTGGGCCTTGACCCTCGATCGTGGACACGGTGTCGGTTCGGTTATGCCGCTTCCGCGAGGGTAGCGGACGCGGTCGCCGCGTAGGCGGCTTCGTAGGTGTTCGGGGTGATGTTGCCGATCGCGGAGTGGCGCCTGCGGGTGTT
>QFCS01000503.1_pt1 | contig 77985 bp, 73 predicted proteins | sample 3576561 | NCBI WGS metagenome assembly QFCS01 | reverse complement strand
CCACAGAAACGCCGCGCTCGCTGACCAGCTTGACCGACTCGAGCTTGAACTCGCGGCTGAATGTCCGTCTTCTCTCCATAAACCACCTCCGGTTTCATCTTCCACCTTAACAAGGTGTCTTTGAAACCGGCAGCAGCCCATGGGTCGGTTGCAAACGCATGCACTGAGGTCAGTACGCCCGAGCGTACGAGGAAAGCACCCAACAGCGAAAGCGAAAACGTGCATATTGCGAGCAAGGCCGTCCAGTTCTTGAAAGCGCCCCGCTTTTCAGTGACCGCGAGCGAATGAATCAGCGCCGTCCCGACGAGCCATGGGATGAAGGAAGAGTTTTCGACCGGGTCCCAGAACCACCATCCGCCCCAGCCAAGTTCGTAATACGCCCACCAACTACCCAAGGCAATTCCGAGCGTGAGAAAGACCCAGGCAGCCGTTCCCCAGGGCCGAGACCACCTAGCCCAAGCAGCATCCAGCCTTCCGGCTAGCAGCGCGGCGATAGCAAACGCGAATACCACCGAGAAGCCGACATATCCCATGTACAGCAACGGCGGATGGAAGATCAGTCCAGGGTCCTGCAGCAAAGGATTTAAATCTCGGCCTTCCAGAGCGGCTGCCCTGCGCCGATTCCACGGCATGGATGATGCGCGCGAGCGTTGAGTCGTTGGCGCCCGCGGTCACCTGGTACTCGAAGGAGCCGGTCTCGTTGATGGTGCCCGCGAACACCTGGTCACCTTCGGCCTTCTCGACGGGGAGGCTTTCGCCGGTGATGGGCGCCTGATTGATGGCCGAACGGCCCGCAATGATCAAGCCGTCCAGCGCAATGCGCTCTCCAGGTCGCACCCGGACCACCGCGCCCTTGAACGCTTCCTTGGCTGGGACTTCCCTCCATGAGCCGTCGGCTTGCTGAACAGTCGCGGTCTCCGGCGCCAGGTCCATCAGGCCGCGAATGGCGTTGCGTGCCCGGTCGAGTGACTTGGCCTCGATTACCTCGGCCAGCGCAAAAAGGAACATGACCATGGCCGCTTCGGGCCAATGGCCGATCGCCATTCCGCCCGTGACCGCAATGGACATCAAGGCATTCATGTTCAGATTGAGGTTCTTCAGCGCAATCCAGCCCTTCTTGTAGGTGCTGAGGCCGCCAGTGACGATGGACACCAGGGCCAGGACAACCACGGCCCAGTGATTGCCGTCGTTGACCCAGTACACGCCCTCGGCGAGCAAGGCCGCGATGCCGGAGACAGCCATCGGCAACCAATTGGTCCTCTGCGCGGGTGCGTGGGGGTCGTGCAGCTCGTCGTTCTTCTGTACCTCGGCTTCCATGCCCAGCGACTCGATCGCTTCGACCACGGGCTTGATTGCGTCAGGCGCATGGCGGACGGTAAGCGTGCGCTGCACCAGATTGAAGTCTAGGCCCTGTACGCCCGGCATGCCTTGTAACTTGCCGCGGATCAGGCCCTCTTCGGTAGGGCAGTCCATCTTGGCGATGCGCAGGACCGTGGAGACCTCCTGGTGGTCTTGCCGCTCGACCCTCATCCCGATGGAAGCGAGCGCCTTCTCGATGGGCTCCGTGGAAGGCAGGGTGTGCTGGACGCCCAGCACCCGCTGCATCAGGTTGAAGTCGAGCGCGGTAACGCCCGGCTCCTTGCCGAGGCGGTTGCGGATCAGCGCTTCTTCCGTCGGGCAATCCATGTTGTCGATTCGGTAGGTCACGCGCTCGCCGGCTGACGTGATGGGAGCCGGTACGGGCGCCTGTGGCTGTGTGGTCGGGGGTGCGATGGCAGCCAAAGCTGCCGCCGGCCCGGGGCCACTGGCCGTCAGCACTGCGGCAGCGCGGGCAGCCTGTGCCTTCATGCCGACCGAGCTCAGCGCCTGCTCCAAGGCATCGGGCGAAACCCTGTTGTGCGTAACGGTCAGCTTGCGCTGCGCAAGGTCAAACTCCAGCCGCTCGACGCCGGGCATGCCCTCCAGCGTGCGCCGCACCAGCGCCTCCTCGTTGCGGCAATCCATGTTGCTCACATGGAAGACGGTGGTTTCGTCGCTTGGCTTGTCCTTGGCGCAGCTCGTCTGTTGGCCATTGCTGGCGGAGCAGCCGCAGGAATTGGAAAGGTCGTTGTTCATAGGCATGGTTCAACTTTGGCAGGGTTTTCCCCGCATGCACATAATTTGACAACCTCTAGCTGGTATAGAGTCAAGGCTTTTACGGAGATCGACCATGATGCAAATCGGTGAACTCGCTAAAAGGGCGGCCTGCCTGGTGCAGACAGTGCGCTTCTACGAGACAGAGGGTTTGCTTCCCGAACCCGCGCGAAGCGAGGGCAACTTCAGGCTGTATGACGACGTGCACTTACAGCGTCTGATCTTCATCCGCCGCTGCCGCGCCAAGGACATGGCGCTGGATGAGATCCGCCAGTTGTTGAGTTTTCGCGACCGGCCGGCGCTGGACTGCGGCGACGTCAACGCCTTGGTGGATTCCCATATCGCCCAGGTGCGGGCCAAGATCAAAGACCTGCGTGAGCTGGAGCGCGAGCTGATAGACCTGCGCCGCTCGTGCGACAGCGCCCGCACCGCGCGCGAATGCGGGATTCTCAACCGCTTGGCCGAGCCCGCCTGAGGCCCAAACGGCGCGCTACGGGAAGGGAACGGCCGGCTGGGCCCGCTTGTGGGCCGTGCGGTGGAACGCCTGCAGGATGACTTTTGCTGCGGCTGGGTCGACATCCTTTCCCTCGAGAAAATCGTCAATGGCGTCGTAGCTGACGCCGAGCGCCGCCTCGTCGGGCCTTAACGGCTGCATGGATTCGAGGTCTGCGGTGGCGACCTTGTGCGCCAAACGCTCGTCACCCCCGAGAGCCAGTGCCAAGGCCCGGACACGCCGCTTGGTGAGGCCGCCCAGCGGACTCAGGTCGAATCCGCCGTCGCCGAACTTGGTGAAAAAGCCCATGACCGCCTCCGCAGCGTGGTCGGTACCGACCACCAGGCCGCCCGTGGCGCCTGCCACGGCGTACTGGGCGATCATGCGCTGGCGCGCCTTGATGTTGCCGAGCACGAAGTCTTCCTGCCAATGGTCATTGAACCTGAGCCCGCCGGCTACGAGCTGGTGCAGCACGGCGTCGGCCGCCGGCTTGATGTCCATGGCAAGCGTCTCGTCCGCATCGATGAATTCGACGGCTCGCTGCGCCTCGGCCTGATCCGCCTGCACGCCATAAGGCAGGCGCATCGCGATGAACCGGATCGGCAGTCCCGCCGAGCGCAGCTGTTGCGCCGCCAGTTGGCAGAGGCGCCCGGCCACAGTGGAGTCCACGCCGCCGCTGATCCCGAGTACCAGAGACGTCGCGGCTGCCGCGCGTGCGTATTCGACCAGGAACTGAATGCGCCTGTTGATCTCCGCCGATGCATCGAACTGCCGGGTTACGCCGAGCTCGGCGGCAATGCGGCTCTGTTCTTCCATCATGAAGCTGATGTTATCGGCGCTGGAAAGTTATGGGGTCCAGCTCCGACGGCCATGTGCCGTGTTCCAGTACGCCAAAGCGGCCAGTCCCGACGTTTTGTGGCGGAGTGCGGCCGAGGGCATGGCCGATAGGCACCAACGCGAGCCGTACCGCTTGGGCCAGGACTTCCGAGGTATTGCGGGTCCTCCAGGCCAAACCCAGCATGGCCGCGTGGCTGCGCAGGTGCAGGCTGAGATAGGGCTGCGCCACGATATGGCCGAGTTCATGGGCGCGCCACGCGCTGCTCAGGTCGCCGGCGGCCTCGCAAGAAGCTGCCGCCCTGGTTTCACGCAGGAAAGCCGCGCGGGCCAGCGCGTAGGCACCGGAGGCGGCATTTGCTGCCGGCGCCAGCGCCCGAAATGGGTACGCCAGCTGCGCGCCGTACTCCATCGGAAAGTCCACCTCTTTGAGTCCCACTTCGTTGGCGCCCAGCTTGTGCCTGGGCAACCGGAAGGTGCCGAACAGGTGATCCCACACCATCCAGAACTCGCCGAAGTTGACCTGGGCATCTTCGTACTCGCGCTTGTGGTGCCAGCGGTGGACCTCAGCCGCACCGATCAAAAAGCGGAGCGGTCCGATCCGGTAGTCCAGGTTGCAGTGCTGGAACGCCAGGTGCACGGCGAGCAGCCCGAGCCATGCTCCGACGGCCAGGGCCGGTGCGCCCATCAGCACCACGGCAATCAAGCCGGGCGCGGCCATCATCCCGGCATGCAGGGGATGCCGGCGCTCACCGTTGAGCCAATAGAGGCGTTCGGAGCTGTGGTGGATCGCGTGGAATCGCCAAAGCCACGCCACACGGTGACTCAACCAATGGACGCTGTAGAGGCTGAGATCGAGCACCATGCCGACGGCAAGGGCCTGCGCCCAAAGCGGCCACTGATCGGGCCACCAGATCCCGGCGGACCACACGGGTGCCAGGGCTGCGACCACGCCGTGGACGGCAAGCAGCACCATCAGGTTCACGACAGCGTGGATCGCATCGCACACGCTGTCCCGATGGTCATGGCGCCAGGCTGCGTGGAATGGCAGCCTTCGCTCCAGCAGCGCGATCACCGCGAGCGCCGCGGCTACGGTGAGTGGCACCGTCGGGAAATACGGCCAGCCGCCAGCCAGACCCCCGAAAAGTACCAGGGCCGTGGCGCCTACAACCAGAGGGTAGCTGCCGTACCGGATGACGGCATCAAAAAACGGAGTTTCTTTCGTTTTCATTTTCAGTCCTAAAAAGGGTCCGGCAGAAATTGGAAACCCTCTAGTCGCGGTAGAGTCAACTGGACCTGCGTAGAGACCCCGGGTCAGCCCGGGCTGCTGGCAGTCCGCGCGTGGAATGCACCTATAGTCCGCCCCGACGGTGCGCATCCCGCCACCGCAATGCTGCACCTGTTCCATGTTCACGCGCCTTGCATCTCACGCTGCCAACTTCCTCACGTTGCTGATCCTGCTCGCAGGCGGGGCAGCATCGGCCCAGTCCAGCGGCAAGAGCGTGGTGGTAACTGAACGCACCCGCGCCGAACTGCTGGCCCACGCGCCAGAGGGCATCGAACCGGGCAAGACCGTCTGGGTTGGCCTGCAGCTTGCGCACCAGCCCGAGTGGCATTCCTATTGGAAGAACTCTGGCGATTCCGGGCTTCCCACCAGGCTGGAATGGAAGCTGCCCTCCGGTGTCATGGCGGGCGAAATCGCATGGCCTGCGCCCCGAAAGTTTCTGCTCGGCACGCTCGTCAACTATGGCTACGAGCACACGGTGCTGCTGCCGGTTCCACTGACCATCACGCCAGAATTCAATCCGTCGCTGCTGGCCGACGCCCTGGACATCAAGCTCAAGGCGAGCTGGCTGGTTTGCCGCGAATTGTGCATTCCTGAGGAGGGTGAGTTCTCTCTTTCGATTTCCGCCAAGAGCACGACGGCCTCGCACGGTCCCGCGTTCGAGGCAAGCTTTGCGGCGCAGCCTAAACCGCTGGCGGGCCAAGCAAGCGCTACGATCGAAGGCGCTGCGTTGCGCTTGCGGGTCAGCGGATTGCCGGCGGACCTCAAGGGCAAACCACTGGAGTTCTTTCCCGAGACTGCCGAGGTGATCGAGACTTCGGCCAAATGGAGCCAGGCATGGGATGGGGGAACTTGGACGGCGCAGGTGCCGCTTTCGCCACACCGCAGCCAGAGTCCGCAGGTCATGCCTATAGTGCTGACACAGGAGAACGACCGCTGGAGCATCGACGCGCGAGTGCAAGGCACATGGCCTGCCGTGGCGGCACCGGCAACGCTATCGCCGGCCTTGCAGGAAGCCCTGCGCAACAACGCGGCCGCGGCTGCGGCGAAGTCGGGCGCAGGGTTGACGTTGGCGGCCGCTTTGCTGGGCGCGCTGCTGGGCGGATTGATCCTGAACCTGATGCCCTGTGTCTTCCCGGTGCTGGCGATCAAGGTGGTCGGCTTTGCCCAGCATGCTGGCGATCAGAGGGCCCGACGCATCGATGGCGCCGCGTACTCCGCCGGGGTCATTGCTTCGTTTGCGGCGCTGGGCTTGCTGGTCGTCGCGCTGCGCAGTGCCGGGCAGCAGCTCGGGTGGGGGTTCCAGTTGCAGATTCCCGGAGTGGTCGCCTCACTGGCCGTGTTGTTCACCTTGATCGGTCTGAATCTGGCAGGCGTGTTCGAGTTTCGCCAGTTCGTTCCCTCCCGCGTGGCATCGCTGCAAAGCAACCATCCCGTCCTGAACTCCTTTCTGTCCGGCGTGCTGGCCGTTGTGGTGGCGTCGCCCTGCACAGCTCCGTTTATGGGCGCGGCGTTGGGATTCGCGATCGGGCTGCCAGCAACGCAGGCCCTGCTGATCTTTGCGACGCTTGGACTCGGCATGGCCTTGCCGTATTTCGTCGCCAGTTGGATCCCGGCCGTTGCGCGCGTGCTACCGAAGTCTGGCGAGTGGATGGTGACTTTTCGGAAGCTGATGGCGTACCCGATGTTTGCGGCGGTGGCGTGGCTTCTGTGGGTGTTGGGGCAGCAAAGCGGGATCGATGCGGTGAGCGCGCTGCTGGTGCTTCTCGTCGCCATCAGCATGCTGGCGTGGGGTCTCGGCTTGTCGGGGCGTGCACGATTGATCGTCGGCATGATCGCGGTTGCCTGGACGGCGGGGTTCGCCTGGCTGCTGGCCGCGCAGATCGGCACCGGGCGGCCCGAGCGCGTTGTTGCGGCAAAGGAAGACATCTGGCAAGCGTGGGAGCCGGGCCGCGTGGAGCAACTGCTGGCCGGCGGGCGACCGGTGTTTGTCGATTTCACAGCCGCATGGTGCGTCACGTGCCAGTACAACAAGAAGACGGTGCTGCAGGATACGCAGGTGCTGGCCGACTTCGCCGCCAGGGATGTCGCCCTGCTGCGCGCCGATTGGACCCTCCGCGACCCGGCAATCACTGCTGCTTTGGCGGCGCTCGGCCGCAACGGCGTACCGCTGTATGTGCTCTACACCCGCAACGCTGCTCCGCGCGTGCTTTCGGAAATCCTGAGCCCGACGGAACTGCGGGCAGCACTTTCAACGGTGCCTGCGGCGGCTTCCGCAATTGACCGGGCGCCGCTGAGGCGTCCTGCGGTTGCGCCGTAGCATTTTCGCTACATCACACATTGACCCTTCAGTCGCTTCGGGCCCGATGATCTTAGAAATTTGAAAGAGCAACTCATGGCTGAAACTGACGATGACGACGAGTTCGGGCTGGATGCGAGCAACGCGGCAGACCGCAAGATCCTGCGAACAGTGCTGCTCATCAACCTGGGACAGGCCGCCGCCAGCATCGGCCTTGGCGTGTGGGCTGCCTCTACTGCGCTGATGGGCGCCGGTTTGGACAACCTCGCCGACGCGTCGGTCTATGCGGTCAGCATGTACGCCGTGGGTCGGGCGGCGCTGGTCAAGGTCCGCGCGGCGCGCTTGTCGGGGTTCTTGCTCATTGGGCTTGCCGTGCTACTGCTTGTGGAAGTCCTGCGCCGCTTTGCTGGCGGCGAGGAGCCAGTGGGCCCAGCGATGATGGCCGTGGCCGCGGCGAACGCAGCTTTGAACCTTGTGTGCCTAAGGTTGCTGCGACGGCATCGTGGGGAAGACGTGAACTTCAAGGCATCCGCGATCTTCACGAGCAACGACTCCATCGTCAATGGAGCCATCGTGCTTTCAGGGGCGTTGGTCATGTGGCTGGGATCAAACATCCCAGACCTCATCCTGGGGGTCGTGGTGGCGGGGATCGCGGCGAATGGCGGTAAGGAGATCTTGGAAGAAGCGTCCAAGACAACACGAGTTGAGGCCACCCAGGACACCCGATGAGAGGGTCTTGCAGGTGCAACAAGGAGTACGCAAATGAATGGGCACAATGAATGCACGATCGAGGAAGGCGGCACGAATGTCTATGCAGACCTGGGTTACACCAACGCTGCAGAAATGCAGCGTAAATCCCAGCTCGCGGGCGAGATCGCCCGTGCGATCAAGGCACGTCGTCTGACACAAGAAGGTGCTGCAACGCTGTTGGGCATCGATCAATCCAAGGTCTCGCGCATCACGCGCGGCCAGTTCCGCGGTGACAGCGAAGCCAAGCTGCTGGAGCTGGTGGCCAAGCTGGGACACGACGTGAAGATCGTGGTCGGCCCGGTGCGGCGGCGCGCCGGCAAGATCGAGCTGCAATTTGCCTGAGTTCGCCCTGCGGCGAGAGGAGCGTTCCAAAGTCCGAGGCGATGGTTGCGGCAAAAATACATCGGCTGGCGACATTCCTCCTGAGTGAGTAACGGCCCTGACGACCGCGATATGACCCGTCTTGCTCAATACATCGAGGCAGCCGAGAGCGACAACACGCGCCGGAGCTACGCTTCGGCCATCCGCCATTTTGAGATTGAGTGGAAAGGTTTGCTGCCTTCCACGGCGGACGCGATTGCCCGCTACCTGGCCGACCACGCGGCTACCCTGGCCATCAACACCCTACGCCAGCGGCTGGCGGCGCTGTCTCGCTGGCACACCGACCAAGGCTTCCCCGATCCCACCAAATCGGCCTTGGTGCGCCAGGTCCTCAAGGGCATTCGCTCCGTTCACACGGTGCCAGAAAAGCGCGCCCGCCCACTCGAACTGGCCGTGCTTCAGCAAGTCGATCAATGGCTCGATAGCGCCATCAGCCATGCGCAGCGGTCCGGCGACCAGCAAGCCTTGTTGCGCCACACGCGCGACCGCAGCCTGATGCTGCTGGGATTTTGGCGCGGCTTTCGCTCCGACGAACTGGTCAACCTGCGCGTTGAGAACACCGAGGTCACACCGGGCCAGGGCATGGCCTGCTACCTGGGCCGCAGCAAAGGCGACAGGCAACTGCAGGGCCGTTTTTTCAAATGCCCGGCCCTGTCCCGCTTATGCCCCGTGACGGCCTTCAATGCCTGGGCCAGCCTCGCTGGATTGACCGAGGGCCCAGTGTTCCGCAAGATTGATCGCTGGGGCCATGTTGCCGAGGAGAGTCTGCACGCCAACAGCCTGATCCCCTTGCTGCGCAGCCTGTTCGCCCAAGCTGGCGTTGAGTCGCCCGAGGAATACAGCAGCCACTCCATGCGCCGCGGCTTTGCCGGCTGGGCTCGCGCCAGCGGCTGGGACATCAAGGAGCTGATGGAATACGTCGGCTGGAAGGATGTCAAATCGGCCATGCGCTACCTGGATACGTCGGATTCCAGCCTGCAAGCCCGGTTCGAGCAGGGCCTGCCTGCGTTGGCACCGGCCGTTCAGCAGCCACCGCCTGCGTTGCTTTTGCGGACAGAGCCGGCGGGCGTTCCCCGTCCGCCGGCCGAAGGAACAACGCCCGTGGCGGTCCTGCGCGTCACGATGGTGCTGGCCCGCTTTAGCAAGCAGTCGCGCGGCCTGGCCCGCGGCCACCGGCTGATCGAGCAGACCTGTTTTGAGCGTTTTTCCATGCAACGCCTGAATGCCGAGGGCACACTCTACGAGTTGAGCATTCCTTACCTGTCCCGCGACTCGCTGGACGAGGTGATCGCCACGCTGCTCGATGACATGTACCGCGTCGCCGAGGACAACCAGTGCCTGCTGGAAACCTCGTTTCACGAACCCGCCACCGATTCACACTGGGATTGAGGCGATGGGTAGACAGGCAACCAAGCGGGGTCGTCGCCGCAAATGACCACGCTCCATGAGACGGCCTATCCCAGCCTGAAGCCCGATCCGACACCCCGTGAGTTGGCGGAGCTTTACACGCCGACCGAAGATGAACAACGCCTGGCTGCCGGCATCGGCAAGCGCGCCCTGCCGCGCATGGCGGCGCTGATCCACCTGAAGGTCTTCCAGCGTCTGGGTTATTTCATCCCCTTGGCCGAGGTGCCCCCGGCGATCCGAGAGCACATTGCGCAGCAGGTGGGTGCGGCTCGGCCGCCCCTGGCAGCGGACCTCAAGCGCTTCGAGGCCTCGGGCTCGCGCATGGCGCTTTTCGCGGCTTTGCGCCGGCACTTGAATGTCAAACCCTTGAACTCGGCGGGCCACGCCTGGCTGGAGGTCGTGGCCAACACGGCGGCCGAGACCAAACACGCGGTGGCCGACATCATCAACGTGATGCTGGAGGAGTTGGTCCACCATCGCTACGAGTTGCCGGCCTTCTCGACGCTGGACCGGATGGCGTTTCGTGCCCGGGAAAAGAGCAACAGCCGGTACTTCTCCGCGATCACCCGTCAGTTGACGGCTCATACCAAGGCCCTGATCGACGGCTTGCTTAAAACCGCCACGGGTGAGTCGGCTTCGCCCTGGCAAATGCTCAAGCGCGAACCCAAGCGGCCGACCAACAAGGAAACGCGCACCTACATTCAGCACATCCGGCGCCTGCAATACCTGGTGGAGCAGCTTCCCAAGCCCGACGTGCCGGTGCCCAAGCTCAAGCAGTTCCGGCACCTGGCGCGCGCCCTCGATGCGGCAGAGATGGCCCAACTCAAGCCGCAAAAGCGCTACGCCCTGGCGGTGATCTTCATCCGGGCGCAGCATGCTCAGTCTCTGGACGATGCCGCGGACCTGTTCATTCGCCTCATGCAGAACCTGGAAAACAATGCCAGGCAGAAGTTGCTCTCCTTCCAGCAGGAGCGGGTCCAGAAAACCGACATGCTGGTCGGTCAGCTCAAAGACATCCTGGGCGCCTACCAATTGGAGGGGACGGATAGCCAGCGCGTTGAAGCCATCAGCACCACCCTCGTGGCCGAGGTGGACGAACTGCTGAACGAATGCGAGCAGCACCTGGCCTACGCCGGCCGCAACCACCTGCCTTTCCTGCTGCAGCCCTACAAGATGGTCCGGGCCCAGTTGCTCAACTGCATTGGCATCGCCTCGCCCAAAGCCAGCAGCGAGGACCACGTGGTGGAGCGGCTGATTGAGGCCCTTTACAAGCTGCGTGACAACCGCGCGGACATCGTATTGCTGGACATGCTGGGCCTGAGTGAAGACAAGGACCTTCGATGGATGTCCGCCCAGTGGAAGAGGCTGGTGCTGGTCCGGCCATCAGGCAAGGGCCGGGCAGAGGCTGTTCATCGCCGATATTTTGAGCTGGCGGTCATGCATGCGGTCAAGGACGACCTGAAGTCGGGCGATCTCTTCATCAAGTACGGCGAGCGCTATGACGACTACCGCGAGCAGCTGGTCGATGACGAAACCTTTGAAAAGGAGGTCGGCGACTATGGCCAGGTCACCGGCATCGAGACAGATCCCGGCACCTTTGTGACGATGCTCAAATCCGCCATGGCTCAGCGGGCTCGGGACATCGACGCCGCTTTCCCGGAAAACGCCCATGCCGAGATCGTCGATGGCCGCCTGATTCTGCGCAAACCGCCGCGCTCCGAAATCGTCGAGGCCGCCGCGCGGATCGACGCCATGATCACCGAACGGATGCAAGCGGCCAGCATCGTGGATGTCATGATCGATACCGAACGCTGGCTCGACCTGCACAAGCTGTTCCGGCCATTGGCCGGGACGGACAGCCGCCTTGCGGACCTGCGCATGCGCGTCATCACGACGCTGTTTTGCTACGGCTGCAACCTGGGGCCGGTGCAGACCGCCAAATCCATCAAAGGGCTGAGCCGCCGGCAGATTTCCTGGCTGAACCTGAAATACGTCAGCGAGGACCTGCTGGACAAGGCCATTGTCAAGGTGATCAATGCGTACAACAAGTTTGAACTGCCAGGCTACTGGGGCACCGGCAAGCACGCGTCGGCGGACGGTACGAAGTGGAATCTTTACGAGCAGAACTTGCTGTCCGAGCACCATATCCGCTATGGCGGGTACGGTGGCATCGGCTACTACCATGTGTCCGACAAGTTCATCGCGCTGTTCAGCCATTTCATTTCCTGCGGCACCTATGAGGGCATCCACATCCTGGATGGGCTGATGAGCAACGAATCGGACATCCGGCCGGACACGATTCACGGGGACACGCAGGCGCAGAGTTACCCAGTCTTCGCGCTGGCGCACCTCCTGGGCATCCAGCTCATGCCGCGCATCCGGGGTATCCAGGACCTCAAATTCCATCGCCCGGAGTCGGGCAATGCTTACCGGAACATCAATGCGCTGTTCAGCGATGTGATCGACTGGCGGCTGATTGAACTGCATTTGCCGGCGATGCTTCGGGTGGCGGTTTCCATCAAGACCGGCAAGATCACGCCGTCGGCGATCCTGCGCCGGCTCGGCACCTACAGCCGCAAGAACAAACTGTATTTCGCGTTTGTGGAACTCGGCAAGGTCATCCGGACCATGTTCCTGCTGAGCTACATCGGCGATGTCGGGCTGCGCAAGGTGATCCATGCCGAAACCAACAAGAGCGAGCAATTCAACGGCTTTGCCGGCTGGTCCTTCTTCGGGGGAGAGGGGATCATTGCCGAGAACATCCGGCACGAGCAGCGCAAGGTGATCAAGTACAACCACCTGGTGGCCAACATCATCATTCTGCACAACGTGGTGGGCATGACGCGGGTTCTGCAGGAGCTTCGAGATGAGGGCTCCGAGATCACGCTGGAGATCCTGGGGGGCCTGGCGCCGTTTCGCACGGCGCACATCAATCGGTTTGGGGACTACACGCTGGACTTCAAAAGGAAGATAGGCCCTTTGAATTTCGATGCCACCATAATTCCAATGGAATCATAGGGTTAAGGTCGTTTCTGCGGTTTTTTACATGAATCCCTGCCGACCCTCGTGTAGATCAGCGGTGCCGCCGCGTCGGCCCGCATGTCGCCCTTGAAGTCGCGCAGCGCGCTCAGCGCTGCCGCGGCCAGGGGGTGGTCGGACGAGGCTTTCTGCAGGAACGGCAGCAGGCGCATCGTGGCCGCCGCGTATTGATCTGCGTGGATCTCACGGAATGACTCCAGCGTGTGTTTCGGGGTCTTCTCCAGCAAGGCTTCGATGCGCTCCTGACGGTACGGCGCGGCCCAGTCCTGGGTGAGAAAGTGCGGGTAGTCCGGCGCATGGATGCGCTGGTTGGCCGTCGCGATCCATCCGCGCGCGCCATCGTCCTGCGGGGTTTCCTCGTACGGCAGCCAGCCCGCCCAGTCGTAGCGCGGGTCCCAACCTGGCGAGGGAGCAACACCGCGGATGTCGTTGTCGGGCGCACGCACGGGCACGCGGCCAGCCGCCTTGTAGGCGATGCGGCCGGTGCGATCGGCCATGACGACGCTCTGCATCGGTGCGTGGAAATCGCGCAGGGCACGCAAGAGGTCGTCCACCGACTGTGCGCGGTTGGATTCGAGTGAGGCCACCACGTTGCGGCTGTCGGCGTCGAGTGCGGTCCAGCGCAGCGACAGCACGAAACGGCGTGTGTCGATCACATCGCCGTGGCGCGCCTGAGCGTCGCTGAGCACGGGACCATGCCGGGTGCTGCGCACCATGTGGCTCACGTCAGGCTGACCCTTGACGCGGATGGTTTCCATGCGCAAGCCGAAGTTGGCCCAGGCCGGCTCTTCGCCCGTGGACGGCACGCGGTACTGCGCAGGGTTGGCCGGGTTGATCTGCTCCAGGTAGAGGTCCTGCACGTCGGGGCCGGTATTGGTGAATCCCCAGGCCACCTGCTGTGTGCGGCCGAGCACCACGAAAGGCGTGCCCGGCAGCGTGGCACCGATCACGTCCATGCCTTTGATGCCACCGACATCGGGGGCCTGCAGGCGAGCGAAGTACCAGATCGCCGGCGCGCTCAGGCCCAGGTGCGGATCGTTCGCCAGCAAAGGCATGCCCGAAGCACTGCGTGCCCCGTTCACCACCCAGTTGTTCGAGCCTTTGCCCTCGATGTTGCCCAGCTCGTCTGCCCAGCGCTGCAGGTCCTGCCCGATCTGCTCGCGCACCGAGGCGAGCACCCCCGCCGCTTCCGGCGCCCGCGACGTCGCGGCCGGCCGCGCACGGTAGATACCCAGTTCGCGGTAGAGCCTGGCCAGATCGGCTGTGGCCGCCGGCTGCTCACCCGGATACGGCGGAAACAGTTCCCACAGGGCCTTTGTGTCGATGGCTTCCAGCGCCGTGAGCCGTGCGAACTCGTTGCCCCAGTTGCCACCGAGGTCGAGCGCCATCATCAGCGACCAGGCCACGCTGTCCGCTGGATCCCAGTAGCGCCCGGCGGCGGCTTCGTCACGCGGGTTGATACCCAGCAGCAGGAACTCGGGTGTCAGCAACTGCTCGGTGTGGGCGAAGAACGCATTCACGCCATCGCTGTAGGCCTGCAGCGATTCGCGAGCCTCGGCCGGAAGGTTCTCGAGTTGCCGCAGTGCCGCATGGCGCAGGCCCAGCGTGCGCATGAGCTTGTCGGTCTCCAGTGTGGAAGGTCCCAGCACTTCGGACAGTGTGCCGCGCATGATGCGGCGGTTGAATTCGAGTTGCCAGCCACGCTCCTGCGCGTGCACATAGCCCATGGCCATCCAGGCGTCGCGCGGCGTGCTGGCCAGGATGTGGGTGACATCGCTGGCATCGCGGTGCACCTTCACCGGTGCGGACAGGCCGCCGACGTTGAGGCTGCCTTCGGTCCTGGGCAAGCTGCGCCAGGCGTAGAAAGCCGCGAGTGCGGCGGCGAGCGCCAGCAGCAACGTCAGAAGGCCGAAGAGTCGTTTGATCCAGCGCACGATGTGGTCCCCAAGATGTCTTGTTGCGAAGCGCGGTGGTCTTGCCCGCCACCCTGGCGCCCTCCCCCTCGGCGGCTACTTCTCGATGCCGCCGGGCGCGATTGAAAGGTGTCCCTCGACCAGCCTGAAACGCACCGTGGGCGCGCTGAAATCGCTGAAGGGGGCGCCCATCGCGATCTCGCCATCGCTGTGCAGCAGGCATTCCTGGCGGCGCAGCGCAATCACGTTGTCACCCGCGCCGAAGCGCACCCAGGTGCCATAGCTGCTGATGTCTTCCAGCACGTAGTTGCCAGAGCGGATGTCGATGTTGGCGTGCATGCGCGAAACCCTGGGATCGCTCACCACGAAGTCGGCCTCGGGCACCCGGCCGATCTTCAAGGGCAGATCGGTCAGGTTGAAGGCGTGCGTGGAGTCCAGCCAGGACAGTTCAAAACCACCGAAGACAGACTCCTTCATCGGGCTGAGCGCGTGCAGGTCGGCCGGCAGCGTGAGGAATTCGGACAGCATCTCGGGTTGCCACTCGACGCGAAACACCTCGCAAGGCTCCACGCGCCCCTTGATGCGCATGGGGCCCAGGCTGCGACTGCGCACCCCGTGGCGGGGGCCGAGTTTGCGAATCACCGTGTCGGTGGCCATGATCTGTTCCGGGCCTGCAAGATCGCTCAGGCGCGAGGCCACGTTGACGGCGTCCCCAAAGCAGTCACCGTCGACCACGACCACCTGACCGCGCGCCATGCCGATCTGCATCATGAGCTTGAGGCGGTCGGGCCATTGCATGACCCGTTTGGCGTGCTCCTGCTGGATCTGCACCATTGCATCAACCGCGTTGCGGTTGTTGGAGAACGACATGAGCACGCCGTCCCCCAGCATCTTGACGACCGTTCCCCCGTTTTCCACCCCCATGGAGCCGATCCATTGGGTCAATTTGGTGACGGCTTTGGTGGCACGGTCGTTACCCAGTGTTTCAAACACGGACACGCTACCCGTCAAATCCACGAAAGCAATAGTCAGTTCGGCCATAGGTGAAGCAAATATCCGCTGGATTACAACACACCACCGGGGGTATTCCTTGTCCCCCCGAAACCATGGTTTTTCACCCTGTGGCGGATGCCAAAGTGGGCTCGAGCACGCCGCCTGAAATCACACTTGTTGATACCGCTATGGCTGTCGTCACAAAACCGACCTCAGCATGGCCTGGCACGCAAAAAGCGTAAAAAGGTATTAACAACATGAGAAACACATTCAAAAGTCTTCAGTAAATACATGATTTATTTGTTGTTTTTTGCGTGTTGTCAAACATTCCCGATTGCAAACACTCGGACGCGGGACGTATCCTGCGACCAATTAGTACAAAGTCGTTGAGGCCACTTCCATGCGCTGGTTCAAACCCGGTATCCGCAACAGCATTTCAGCCCTTCTAAGCCCTGAGGCGCGCAAGGACTCACCCGAGTCGCTAGAACCCGTGCGCGAAGCCATGCTGGCGGCCCTGGGCGAAGACGGCGCCAGGGTCAATCCACAGCTCACCCGCAAGCTGAAGTACCTGCACGATGCCCACGCCCTGTGGTTCGCGCGCGCCGAAATGGTGGCCGTGTTGAGCCAGCTGCATGGGGAAGCACTTGCGGTGCACCGAGTGAAGAGTCTCTCCCCGGTGTTCCAGGGCCTGGTGCCCAAGAGCCTCATGGACGCCTGCCGCATCCGCAGCAGGTAAACGCCTCTCCCTGCGAAGCCCCCTTCGTGCTTCAGCCCCAATAGATCAGGGCGTCGCGCCCTTCCACCATCAGATCCACCTTGCGTCCGACGGGCAGCAGCACCTTGGTCGGCACGTGCCCGAAAGGCAGCCCGGTGAACACCGGCGTTCTGGTCTGCGTGCGCAGCCAGTCAAAAACCGTCTGCAACTTGAAGCCCCGGTCGTAGCCGGGGACGAGCTTGAACCGGTTGAAGGAACCCATCAGCACCGCCTTCTGCTTGCCGATGATCCCGGCGTTGAGCAGCTGTGTCAGCTGGCGTTCGATGCGGTACGGATGCTCGTTCGCATCTTCCAGGAACAGGATGCCGCCTTCGATCGCCGGCAGGTAGGGCGTGCCCACCAGCGCACAGATCACGTTGAGGTTGCCGCCCCACAGCGTTCCGCCGCGCACCTTGAACAGTGGCGGCTGCTCGGCGTTCTTGCCCTTGCTCTGAAGGGTCTTCGCATCCGACGCCGGCAAGCGCCAGCCCGCGCCTTCGCCGTGCCCGACCAAGAGGTCGTCGAAACAGGCCTCCATGATGTCGTCGGGCGCTTCGGCGCCGAAGTCCTCCCCCAGCGCCGGACCGGCCCAGGTGGTTGCGCCGGTCCTGGCCAGCACCGCCATCTGCAGCGCCGTGAAGTCGCTAAGACCCACGAACTGCGTACCGCGTTCGATGGCCTTGGCAATCTTCCTGAAGGGCAGCTGGCCGACGATGCGGGTGAGCCCGTAGCCACCGCGCGAGATCAGCGCCACATCCGCACCGCTCGCCGCCGCGCGGCCAATGGCGGCGATGCGGGTTTCGTCATCGCCTGCGAAGCGCATGTGGCTCGACAGTGCCGCCTCATCGATTTCCACCTCATGACCCAGCGCCTTGAGCCTCGCCACGCCACGGCGGAACGCGGCCCTGTCGCGCACGGCACTGGAGGGCGAGTAGATGTAGATGTGCCGAGGGCCGTGACGGTGTTCGTGGTTGCAGGCGGGGCCGCAATGGTGATCGTGTTGATCGTGGCTCATGGAAGTCGACGGCAAAAGGGCTTGATTATCGGGGTGCGACGGGGCCGAAGTGGCGCACCGCAGCGTGGGCGATGGCTTCGCCATGCTCCTGCACAAAGTGCCCGGCCTGCGGCAACCGCAGCGGTTCCGGGCAACCGCGGATCAGGGCGTGCAGGGACTGCATCACGGGTTCGCCGAGCACAGGGTCCTGCTGGCCGATGGCCATCAGGCTGCGACCCTGCCATTGGCGGGACCAGAACTCGCGAGCCTCTCGGCTGATGGCCGCGCCATCGTCGTCATGGTGCTCGGGCACACGCGCGGGAAAGGCGCGCAAGGCGGCACGGTGGCCACGGTCGGGGAACGGCGCGTTGTAGGCGGCGCACTCCTCTGCCGTCATCTGCGGGTTGCCGCGCGCGAACAGGCGCGCCACGTCGAATTCGGGGTTCTGTGCGCACATCTTCCGCCAGGCCAGAAAACCGGGCGACAGCGGCGTCTCGCCCGTCGCCAGGATGGTGTTCATCACCAGCAGGCCCTGGTAGCGATGCGGCGCGGCCATGGGCAGGGTCAGGCCGAGCAGGCCGCCCCAGTCCTGCACCACCAGCACGACATTGCGCAGGTCGAGGCGTTCCACGAATTCGAGCAGCACCTGCCGATGCCAGCCGAAGGTGTGGGCGCTTTCCTTCTTGGGCTTGTCGCTGCGGCCAAAGCCGATGAGATCGGGGGCCACCACCCGGCCTCCGCTCGCCTCGAACACCGGGATCATCTTGCGGTACAGGTAGCTCCACGCCGGGTTGCCGTGCAGGCAGAGCCAGGTGACGGGCGCCTCGGCCGGACCTTCATCCAGGTGGTGCATGCGCAGGCCGTCCAGCGCGGGCAGATCATTCAGGTAGCGCGGTCGCCAGGGGTAACCTGGCAGATTCTGGAAACGGTCATCCGGGGTGCGCACGGCGTCGTCGCGCACCGGTTGCGGGTTGATGCGGCGCTCCTTGAAGAAGCCGCGCAGCAGCTGCGCGCCCTCCTCCGCCAGCACGCCGCCCTGCACCTGCGTCTGGTGGTTGAGTTGTGCATGTTCGAACAGGTCCAGCACGGAACCCGCCGCGCCGGTCTTCGGGTCTGCGGCACCGAACACCACACGGGCCAGCCTCGCGTGCAGCATGGCGCCGCTGCACATGGCGCAGGGTTCCAGCGTCACGTAAAGCGAACATCCGTCGAGCCGGTAGTTGCCCATTGTCTGTGCCGCCGCACGCAGGGCGACGATTTCGGCATGGGCGGTGGGGTCGTGCTGGTCGATGGGGGCATTGCGGCCCGTGGCGATCACCTGCCCGTCCTTCACCACCACGGCGCCCACCGGCACTTCACCAGTGGCGCCCGCCTGGCGGGCTTCGGCCAGCGCCAAGCGCATGAAGTGCGCGTCGTCGGGGGCGGGCGTGTCGGGCATCCGGGGAGTGTAGGCGAGCGCGCATACCCCATCGGGTAAAATGCACGCCGGGTGTTCGCGCTGCATGCCGCAGCGAAACAGGTTCATGCGCTGGTCGGGCCGCCACGCGGAATTGTCACGACCATGAACCGACCCTCCTCCCGGCAGGACCTGCCGCGCGCCCAGTTGCTCACGCTGCGCGCCTTTGCCACCCTCCAACGTTTTCTGCACATCGAGGCCGTCAGTGGCGTCGTCCTGCTGATCGCTGCGGCTGTCGCCCTCATCTGGGCCAACTCCCCCGCCGCCGCCATCTATCAGGCGGTGTGGCACGCCCCACTGACGTTCGGCCTGGGCGAATGGATGGTCTCGCAGTCCTTGCACTTCTGGATCAACGACGCCTTGATGGCGGTGTTCTTTCTTGTGGTCGGCATGGAGATCCGCCGTGAGATTCACGAAGGTGCACTCGCCAGCCTGAAGCTTGCCGCCTTGCCCATGGCAGCGGCTTTCGGCGGCGTTCTCGTGCCCGCCCTGATCTACGTTGCCCTGAACACCGAGCCGACGCAACTGCAGGGATGGGCCGTGCCCACCGCGACCGACATCGCATTCGCTGTCGGCGTGCTGGCCCTGCTGGGCCGCTCGATTCCCGGCAACGTGCGCGTGCTGCTGCTGGCGTTGGCCATCATCGACGACATCGTCGCGGTGCTGATCATCGCGCTCTTCTACTCGGGCGGGCTGGACTACAGCGGCCTGCTGGTGGCCGGTCTCGGCATTGCCATGGTGCTCGGCATGCAGCACATCGGTATCGGATCCGCCTGGGCCTACGTGTTGCCGGGAGCCGTGTTGTGGCTGGGCTTGCTTCAGACGGGTGCCCACCCGACGCTGGCAGGTGTGGTGCTCGGCCTGATGACGCCCGTGCTGCCTACCCGCACGCGGGAGCGCCCCGTGGACATGGCCACCCGCGCGGTGGACGCATTGCGGACCGGGAATGACCGCACGGCCCACGAGCTCGTGGAGCCATTGAAGGCCTTGCGCCTGGCCCAGCGCGAAGCCCTGCCGCCCGTCACCCGCGTGCAGATGGCGCTGCACCCCTGGGTGGCCTTCGGCGTGATGCCGCTGTTCGCCCTGGCCAACGCGGGGGTGACGCTGGAAGGCGTGGACCTGGATCTGGGTGGCGCAAGCACGGTGACGCTGGGGGTGGTTCTGGCCCTGGTGCTTGGAAAGCCGCTGGGCGTGATGCTGGCCAGCTGGCTTGCCGTGCGCATGGGCTGGTGCCAGTTGCCGGTGGGCGTCAACTGGTCCGGTGTCATGCTGGTGGGCCTCCTGGCAGGCATCGGTTTCACCATGTCCATCTTCATAGGCACCCTGGCATTTGCGGATGACAACCTGCTCAATGCCGCCAAGCTGGGGGTCCTGCTCGCTTCGCTGCTGGCCGCCGTGCTGGGTCTTGGCTGGGGTGCCATGCAGGCCCGCCGTGCCCGCCGGCTGGTCTCCTCTGGCATGATCGCGGGTTCTTCTGGTTAACCCTGATGCCACACGCCCCGCAACGCCGCTGGGAGCTCGACGCCCTGCGGGGCCTGATGCTCGTCCTCATGACGCTGACCCACATGCCAACGATGTACTCGTTGCCATCGGGTCAGCCGTTCGGCTTTGTCTCGGCGGCGGAGGGGTTCGTGTTTCTCTCTGCCTTCATGGCCGGACGCGTCTACGGTCGCCGGGCGCGACGCGACGGTTTGCCAGCCATGCAGACCGCCTTCCATGAGCGCGCGCTCAAGCTCTACCTGTGCCAGCTCGGCCTGTTGCTGCTGGCGTTCACGCTGATCGCCTGGCTGGGCGTGCACAACCGGCAAGGCGGTGTCACCGGACTGCTGGAATTCTTCTTCATGGACCCTCAGGCCGCGGTGGTGGGCGCCGCCCTGCTGCAGTACAACCCGCCGCTGCTCGACATCCTGCCGCTGTACATCCTGATGATGCTGGTCAGTCCCTGGCTGTTGCGCCGTGGCTTCCAGCAGGGCTGGCGGGGCCTGCTGGCCGTCAGCGGACTGCTCTGGCTGGGTGAGCAATGGGGCCTCGGCCACGTCGTGCACCAGACCATCGAAGCGCTGACCGGCCTGCCGATCCCGTACCGGTACACCGGTGCCTTCCACTGGCTCGCCTGGCAGGCCCTGTGGGTGGTCGGTCTGTGTCTGGGGGCCCGCGAACAGCCTTTGCCGCGCGTGCCGCGCTGGATGCTGGCGCCAGCGGCCCTCTATGCCCTGGGCATGTTCGTGTGGCGGCACGTGGCAGGGCAGGATCCGCTGCCCTGGTTACCCGCGGTCGGCGTGCTCCTCGACAAATGGTCGCTCGGGCCGATGCGGGTGCTGAATTTCGCCAGCGTGTTCCTGCTGCTGGTGACCATCTGTCCCTGGCTGACGCGGATGCTGCCCCGCCTGGAACCACTGGAGCTGCTGGGGCGCCACTCGCTGGTGGTGTTCTGCACCCACATCGTGATCGCGTTGTTCACCCTCGCCTTCTTCGGCTCCACACAGGTCATCCGCCCCTGGACCACCGACGTCACGCTGCTGCTGGCCGCCTTCGCTGGCCTGTTCGCCGTGGCCATGCTGGCGCAGCGGCACGAGCGTCATGGCTTGCGACCCTGGCTGTTCTGGCGCCCCCGCCCCCAGGTCCACTGACGCCCCCACGTTGCGAGGGGAACTTTTGCCCTGTCGCACGGCCCCGAGCAGGGATCGGTTAACTTGGTGTATTCCCGCCAACCTGCCAGGAATCAGACATGAGCCAGGACGACCGCCAGTGGGAACTGGACGCCATGCGCGGCTTGATGCTCGTGCTGATGACCCTGACCCACCTCCCTACCCGGCTTGCGGACCCGCTGGGCCAGCCATTCGGCTACGTGTCGGCTGCCGAGGGTTTCGTGCTGCTGTCGGCCTACATGGCCGGCCGCGTGTATTCCGCGAAAGCCGACAGGCAAGGCGCCGAAGCCATGAAGACGGCCTTTTTCAACCGCGCCGTCAAGCTCTACGCCTGCCAGCTGGCCCTTGTGGTGTTTGCGTTCACGGCTGTCGCCGGCCTGGGCCTGGCCTTGCGCGAAGGCGCTGTGACCGACATGCTGGCCTTTTTCCTCGAGCGACCGGTGGTCGCCACGCTCAGCGCGGGCCTGCTGCTCTACAGCCCTGCGCTGCTCGACATCCTGCCGATCTACATCGTGTTCATGCTCCTGAGTCCACTGGTGTTGTTGCACGGCATGCGCCACGGTTGGGGTGCTGTGATGGCGGTGAGCCTGGCGCTCTGGTTCGGCGCGCAGTTCGGGCTCGGACCAGCGCTCTACCAGATGGCCACCGGCTGGTTCGACATGCCGCTGCGCTACCGCGACATGGGGGCATTCGAGATCTTCGCCTGGCAGTTGCTCTGGGTCATCGGCCTCTGGCTCGGCACCGAGCACAGCGAGCCCGGTCACCAGCCCACCCGGTTTCCGCGCTGGATGGTACTGATCGCGATCTCGCTGGCACTTTTTGCCTTTGTCTGGCGCCATGCTGTCGGGCAGATACCGATGCCGGGCCAGTCGCCGGTGAACCTGATGTTCGACAAATGGCACCTGGCACCGCTGCGCCTGCTCAACCTGCTGGCCCTGGTGGTGCTCGCCATGTACTACGCGCCCTGGCTCAAGCAGCATCTGCCGCGCTGGCGACCGCTGGAGGTGCTCGGCAAGGCCGCGCTGCCGGTGTTCTGCGCCCACTTGGTGGTGGCGCTGCTGGCCCTGGCCGCGTTCGGCCCCGCCAACCCCGCCAGGCCTGTCTCGGTGGATCTGCTGATCCTCTTCATGGGGTTCTACACCCTGTGGCTCGTGGCCCGCGTGACACTGGCGCGAGACCGCAGGGTCGCACAGCGAAAGGCCCGCAAGGGGCCGGTGCGGCTCAGCCCTTCAGGTGCAGCGCGATGATCTGCCGCCACAGGGCATAGCCCTCGGCATTCATGTGCAGGCGGTCGGCCTGGAAGAGTTCGGGGCGCGGTTGCCCATTGGCATCGAGCATGGCCGAGTGCACGTCGATGAAGTCCAGCTGCGGTTCCGTGGTGCTGTAGGCCTTGATCAGCTCGTTGGTTTCGCGCACCGCCGGCATCATGCCGGCACGCAGCGGGCTGGGCTTGATGGAGACGAAGGCGATCCGGCTTTCTGGCAGCTCGGCCTTGACCGCACGCACGAAGGCGGTGAATCGGTCGAGCACGTCGCGCGGGGTGGCGCCCTCGGACAGGTCGTTCTCACCCGCGTAGACCACCACCATGCGGGGCTTGTAGGGCAGCACGAGCCGGTTCACCAGCTTCACACAATCCAGCAGTTGCGAACCACCAAAGCCCCGTTTGATGACCACGCGCTGGTCGGAAAAACTCGTCTCCAGATCGTTCCAGAGCCGGATCGACGAGCTGCCCACGAACACCACGCCACCCGGCTGCGGTGCCTGTTTCAGATCGGCGGCGGCAAAGGCCTCGAAACTGGCGCTCCAGCGGGGGTCGATCGCTGCGAGCTGCGTGGCCGCCGGTGGTGCCGCCACCGGCGCACTCGCGGGCACGGCCACCGCCAACTGGGTGACGGCGGGTGCCTGGGAGGCCACGGGGGTCTCGGCCTGCGCAAGGGCCGAAGAACCGATGCTCAGCAAAGCGGCCAGGGCCAGCTCCAGGGGCAACGGTGAACGCAAGGAACGGTGGGTCACGTGGTGCAAGGCGTCAGGGAGAGATGAAGGCGCTGAATGGACAGCCCCATCTCCGGAAAGTTCAGACCCCGCCAGTGTAAAGATCGGTATCCGGTGGGTCCACCTGGTGCCGGGAAAGTGTTGTCCTGAAGCCCCACGGGGCCCCGTTCGTCGGAACCGCTGGACTCAGGTGGCCTCTGGTGGCACGACCAGCACGTCGTTTTCCGCGATTTCCAGCACCCGCTGCGCCACGCTGCCCAGCAGCAGCCCGAGCACGCCACGGCGCTGCTGCGTGCCGAGCACCACCAGGTCGGACGGATGGGCCTGGCCGTGGGCGTGCAGCAGCAGCGCCGTGTCGCCATGCTCCAGCCAGGTGCGCAGGCGCCGCCCCGCCTCGGCGGGGAGATCGCAGGACTGGATGAACGCGTCCGCCGCCCGTTCCGCCTGCGCCAGGCCATCGGCGCGGACCTTGGTCATGTCCACACCGCCAATGGCCGGATAGGGGTTGTCGAACGCGTGGAAGAGCGTGAGCGTGGCCTCGGGAAACAGCGCGGCAGCGGTGCGCAGCGTGTGGCGCGAGGCCTGCGAGAAGTCGGTGGCGACGATGACCTGGCTGTAGGGCGCGCGTGGCCGGCTGCGCACCACCAGCAGCGGCACAGGCGACCGGCGCGCCAGCGCTTCGACGGAGGACCCCAGCACCACACGGCTCAGTGCCTCGTTGCGCGCCACGCCGGTCACGATCAACTGGCTGCCCTCGGCGCCCGCCACTGTCAGCACGGTATCGGTCACAGCGCCCTGCTCGACCCGGGGCACCAGGGGCAGGTCACCTTCGCCGGCGATATCGGCCCGAAGGCGCCGCTCGGCCAGCACACGGCGCGCCGTGCCGCCGGCCAGTCCGCTCGCGCGCGCGAGCACCGAGGTGGGTGCCTCCGCGGGTTCGGGCTCGACGACGGTGAGAGCCACCAGGCGGGCATCCCAGTCGCGCGCGAGTTGCACGGCCCGGTCCAGGGCGCGGTCGCTGCGGCTGCTGAGGTCGGTGGCCAGCAGGAGGTGACGCGGGGTGGTGGATGTGCTCACTGGGCAGTTCCTTTCAGGGTGGTCGGGCCGGTGTCACGGGCCGTCGGATTCAGTTCCGGAAAGACCTGCCAGCGCCGCAGCAGGGCCTTTTCCACTTCCAGCACGACCATGGAGAGCACGCCGATGGCCAGGATCACCAGCCCGTCGAGCAAGGGCACCGCCCGGGTGTCGAACACCGCCTGCATCCATGGCGTGTACGTGAAGGCCATCTGCGCCAGCACCACGCCCACCACCGCCCACAGCACCGCAGGGGTTCCGCGCGCGCCGCGCCAGGTGAACGAGCGCATGTGCAGGTAGCGCACGTTGAAGAGGTAGAAGATCTCCATCACGCACAGGGTGTTGACCACCATCGTGCGGGCCAGTTCCACACCGAAGCCGCGCACCGTCGCCCAGCCGAAGATGCCAAATGCCCCGGCCGTGAACAGCAGGGACACCAGTACCACGCGCCAGACCATGAACGGCGAGAGCAGCGCCGCGTCGGGCGAGCGCGGGCGGCGCTGCATCACACCCGGTTCGGCGGGTTCGAAGGCCAGCACCAGCCCGAGCGTGATGGTCAGGATCATGTTGATCCACAGAATCTGCGTGGGCGTCATCGGCAGCGTGAGGCCGAAGGCCAGCGCCGCGATGATGGCCAGCACCTCGCCACCATTGGTCGGCAGCGTCCAGGCGATCACCTTGCGGATGTTGTCGTACACCGTGCGCCCCTCGCTCACCGCGGCCACGATGGAGGCGAAGTTGTCGTCGGCCAGCACGATCTGCGCGGCCTCCCTGGCCGCATCCGTGCCCTTGTGGCCCATGGCGATGCCCACATTCGCCTGCTTGAGCGAGGGTGCGTCATTGACACCATCGCCGGTCATCGCCACCACATGGCCCTCGCTTTGCAGGGCCCGCACGACGCGAAGCTTGTGTTCCGGGTTGGTGCGTGCGAAGACGTGGGCGTTCAGCGCCAGGGTACGCAGGTCGCTGGCAGACGCGGCATCGAGCTCCTGCCCCGTCACCACCACCGGCTGCACCGCCAGATCCAGCTGGCGTGCGATGGCCGCCGCCGTGGCAGCGTGGTCGCCCGTGATCATTTTTACCGCGATGCCGGCGCTGCGGCAATCGGCCACCGCCGCCATGGCTTCGGTGCGCGGCGGGTCGATGAAGCCCACCACCCCCAGGAAGACGAGTTCATCCGCGTCGGAGAACGCCAGGCGCGCCGGGACCGGGTTCAGGCGCCGGCGGGCGAAGCCCAGCACGCGCTCGCCAGCGGCGGCGGCCTCGGCGATCGCCTGTTGCCAGTGCGCCTCGTCCAGCGCTTGTTCCGTGCCCTGCGCGTCGAGTTGCGCGCGGCTCATCGCCAGCAAGCGCTCGGGCGCTCCTTTCACCAGCAGGTCGGCACCGCCTTCGGCGCGGTCGTGCAGCGTGGCCATGAAGCGGTGCTGGGCATCGAATGGAATCTCGTCGGCGCGCGGGTGCACCGCGCGCTGCGTGGCAGGCTGCAGTCCCGCCTTCATGGCCAGGGCCACCAGCGCGCCTTCCATGGGATCGCCATCGACCCGCCATCCACCTTCCGGCGCCTGCAGCAGGTGCGCGTCGTTGCAGAGCAGCGCGGTCTCGATGAGGCTGCGTGCATTCAACGGCAGCGTGGCACAGCCTTCGGGCAGGTCCAGCGTGCCCACGGGTTCGTAGCCCGCGCCGTTCACCATCACGCAAGCGGTATCGGTCACCACGCGGCGCGCGGTCATCTCGTTGCGCGTGAGCGTGCCGGTCTTGTCGGAACAGATGACCGTGGTCGCCCCCAGCGTTTCCACGGCCGGCAGGCGGCGCACGATGGCCTGACGCCCCGCCATGCGTTGCACACCGATGGCCAGCGTGATCGTGATCACCGCCGGCAGGCCTTCTGGCACGATGCTCACGGCGATGGCCACCACCACCATCAGCGCGTCCACCCAGTGGTGATCGCGCACGAACACGACGAACAGGAACAGCAGCGCGGCCAGCACCGCCGAGAACAGGGTGAACCAGCGGCCGAAGCCGTTGATCTGCCGCAGCAACGGTGTGGCGAGTGAACGCACCTCGCCCAGCAGGCGGCTGATGTGGCCGATTTCGGTGTGGCGACCGGTGGCCACCACCACCGCGCTGCCCTGCCCCGCCGCGACCAGCGTGCCCGAATAGGCCATGGAAGACCGGTCCCCCAGCGCGGCACTGGTGGCCACGGCATCCTCCTGCTTCGAGCTCGTCACCGACTCGCCGGTGAGGATCGCCTCGTCCACCAGCAGGCCGCGCGCGCGCAGCAGCCGAAGGTCCGCTGGCACGCGGTCGCCGGCTTCGAGCAGCACCACGTCGCCGGGCACCAGGTCGGCCACCGGCACCGTCTCGCGGCGCCCGTCACGCAGAACACGCGCGTTGGGCGCCAGCATGCCGCGCAGGGCATCGAGCGCCTGTTCGGCGCGCCCCTCCTGCACGAAGCCGACGATGGCGTTGACCAGCACCACGCCGACGATCACCGCCGCGTCGATCCAGTGGTCCAGCAACGCGGCCATGGCGGCCGCGGCCAGCAGAAAAAGGATCAGCGCGTTGTTGAACTGGTCCAGCAGGCGCAGCATGGGGTGCACACGGGGTGGTGCGGGCAGTTCATTGGGGCCGGCCTCCGTCAGGCGGCGGGCCGCTTCGGCGGGCGCCAGTCCTTCGCGACGGCTCCGGAGCGTTTCGAGTACCGTGTCGGGCGCCCATGCATGCCAGTCCTGCGAGGATGCGTTGGCGGCCTCCGACGCGCCGCTGGCGTGGGTCGTGGCGTGATTCATGCCCGGAATAGAACACGTCGAGGGGAACGGGTTCAACCCGCCGGGGCACTCATCGCCCAGCGGTTGACATGGATCAAATCCGCCCGTTCCGGCAGTAACGCAAACGTGACACAAACCCGGGTGGACGGAACAATGGCCACGCAAAGCGCTTCACACTCGACACCATGACCCTTCCAGCCTCACGTCCCCTGCTGCCCGCCGGGGTGCAGCTCACCCCCGAGGGCCTGCCCCGCCTGCTCGCCCACGCCCGCGCGCTCGGCGCCATCCGCATCGCCGTGGTGCACCCTTGCGACGAACTCAGCCTGCGGGGCGCGCTCGACGCGCGCGAGGCAGGCCTGATCGATCCCGTGCTCGTCGCGCCGCGCACGCGGCTGCTCGCACTGGCCGCGCAGCTGTCGGTGGACCTCACGGGCCTGCCCATCGAGGATGTGCCGCACAGCCATGCGGCCGCCGCCCACGCCGCCGGCCTGGCCTCGAGCGGCGCGGTGGAGGCGATCATGAAGGGCAGCCTGCACACCGACGAACTGCTGGGCGCAGTGCTGCCTGCGCACGCCGGGCTGCGCACCAAACGCCGGCTGAGCCATTGCTTCCTGATGCAGACACCGGCCTACCCCAGGCCTTTCGTCATCACCGACGCGGCCATCAACATCGCGCCCACGCTGGAGGAAAAGGCCGACATCGTGCGCAACGCGATCGAGCTCGCTCACACGATCGGCGTGGCCGTGCCGCGCGTGGCGATCCTGGCTGCGGTGGAGACCGTGAACCCGCGCATGCCCGCCACACTGGACGCCGCGGCCCTCTGCAAGATGGCCGACCGCCGGCAGATCACCGGTGGCCTGCTCGACGGGCCGCTGGCGTTCGACAACGCCATCTCGCCTGAGGCGGCGCGTGTCAAGGGGATCGAATCGCCCGTGGCGGGCCGGGCGGATGTGCTGGTCGTGCCCGATCTGGAAAGCGGCAACATGCTGGCCAAGCAGCTGGAGTACATGGGCCAGGCGGCCAGCGCAGGCATTGCGATCGGCGCACGAGTGCCCATCGTCCTCACCAGCCGTGCCGACTCCCGTGCCACGCGCCTGGCGTCGTGCGCGATCGCGGTGCTGCTCGCCCATCGCTACCGGGCCAGCCCGCCATGAGCACGGAAGGCGGCATGGTGCTGGTTCTCAACGCGGGCTCGTCCAGCATCAAATTCGCCCTGTTTGAGGCCGGCCCCAACCCGCCGCGCGAGCCCGCCTGGAAGGGCCAGGTGCGCGGCATCGGTGGACCGCAGCCCACCTGTGCCGACAGCAACACCCCCGAAGCGCCGCTGGCACTTGGCACCTCGCAGCCCTACCACGACGCACTTCGCCAGATCCTGGAGCGGGTGCGCGCCAGGCTCGCCACGCGCCGGCTGCACGCGGTGGCGCACCGGGTGGTGCATGGCGGCAGCCAGTATTTCGACCCGGTGCGCGTGAATGCGGCCGTGCTGACCGATCTGCAGCGTCTCATCCCGCTCGCGCCACTGCACCAGCCCTTTGCGCTCGACGCCATCCAGGTGCTGCTGGAGAGCGACCCGCAGCTGCCGCAGGTGGCCTGCTTCGACACGGCCTTCCACCACACCCTGCCCCAGGTGGAACAGATGCTGCCGTTGCCACACGCGGCGTGGGAACGCGGCCTGCGCCGCTACGGCTTCCACGGCCTGTCGTACGAATACCTGTCTGTCGCGCTCCCCGAGCGCCACGGCGCGCTGGCCCAGGGTCGTGTGATCGCTGCGCACCTGGGCAGCGGCGCGAGCCTATGCGCCCTGCAAGGTTCGAAAAGCGTGGCCACCACGATGGGCTTCTCGGCGCTGGACGGGCTGATGATGGGCACCCGCACCGGCTCGCTCGACCCCGGCGCGGTGATCTACCTGATGGAGATCGAGAAGCTGAGCCTGGAAGAAGTGGCCCGCGTCCTGTACCACGAGTCGGGCCTGCTGGGTGTGTCGGGAGTGTCGTCGGAACCGCGCCGTCTGTTTGCCGAAGAAGGCCGCACCGACGCCACCGGCGAGCGCGTGCGTGCCGCGCTGGCGCTGTATGTGCGGCGCATCGTGCGCGAGATCGGTGCGCTGGTCGCCGTGCTCGGGGGGCTCGATCTGCTGGTGTTCACCGCCGGCGTGGGCGAGCACAGCGCCGAGATGCGCCAGCGCATCTGCCGCGAGCTGGGCTTTCTGGGTGTGGTGCTCGACGACGACGCCAACCTGGGCCACGCCCCGCGCATCTCCGCGCCCACCAGCCCGGTGGTGGTGGCCATCGAACCGACCAATGAGGAGTGGATTGCGGCTCGGCATGCCGCCGCGCTGGTGCTGCGCGGTTGAGTGTCCCTAGGCGCGCGGCGGGTTGGGCCGGCCCAGCTCGACGATGGGGCCCGTGGACGCGTACTGGTTGCCGCCCAGGCGCGTGAGCGGCTGCGTGCGAACGACGTCGAAACGGCCATTGGGCTCGACGAAGCGGTCGTCCAGGTGCAGGGCCACGACGACACCGAACACCACGTTGCTGAACGTGTCACCGGGCCCGATGGGCTCGATGTCCATGATCTTCAGCAGCTTGCACTCCATGCTGGCCGGCGAGGCCGCCACGCGCGGCGGGCGCACTTTGTTGCTAGGCGCCTTGGCCAGCCCGGCGAGTTCGAATTCGTCGGTGCCATAGGGCGCGTTGAACGAGGAGTTGTTCATCTGTTCGCGCAGGTCCCAGGTCACGAGGTTGGTGACGAATTCGCCAGTGGCGCGCACGTTGGTGATGGTGTCCTTCTCGTGGCGGTCGTCCGGCGCGTTGCACGAGAACATGACCACGGGCGGTGCCGTGGAGACCAGGTTGAAATGCGAGAACGGCGCGAGGTTGACGCGGCCATCCGCGGCCATGGTGCTGATCCAGCCGATCGGCCGGGGGGCGACGATGGCATTGAAGATGGAGCGCTTGTAGTCCGTCGCGGTGTCGAGGTCGATGTACATGGGTCGGTTCAGAAGGTTATTCAGGGCGCGGCGCGTTGACGATGGAAGCGCCTGGCTCGCCGCGCACCACCCTGGCGAGGTTCTCGGCCGCCTGCTGGCGGCGGCCGAAGAAGCCCTCCCAGGTCCAGGAGGCCACGTGCGGCGTGCTCAGCACGCGCGGGTGCGCCAGCAAAGGATCATCGCGCGCCGGAGGCTCGGGGTCGAACACGTCGAAAGCGGCGCCCGCCAGCGTGCCGGCGTCCAGCGCTGCGATGAGCGCGGCGGCGTCGACCAGGGTGGCCCGCGCGGTGTTGATCAGCACGGCCCCCTTCTTCATGCGGGCCAGTGCCGCCGTGTCGAGCAGCGGGCGGTCACCCGGTAGCGCTGGGCAGTGCAGCGATACCGCGTCGCTCTGCGCGAGCAGTTCGTCCATGTCGACGGCCTGCACGCCGGGCGGCAGATCACGCGCCAGCGGATCGTGCACGAGCACGCGCACGTTCCAGCCCGCCACACGCTGCGCCAATGCACGGCCAATGCGGCCGAAACCCGCAATGCCGAGCGTGCTGCCATCGAGCCCGCCCGAGAAGACCTGCGGGTTGCGCCAGCCTCCCGATTGCAGGTACTCGCGCGTCCACACATGCAGCTGCTTGCGCAAGGCCAGCAGCAGGGCCAGCGCATGCTCGGCGACGGCCACGGAATCGTTGCCACCGGGCGTGTTGCACACGGCAATGCCGCGGGCGGTGGCGGCGGCCACATCCACGGTGTCCACGCCGATGCCGATCTTGCTGATGACCTTCAGGCCCGGCAGTGCGTCCATCACCCCCGGTGTGATCCGGATGCCACCGGAGATCAGCACGCCCTCGCAGCCGCTGGCGTCGGCGATGAAGTCGGCTTCCAGGTGGCGGCGGTACGCAGGGTCGTGGTTGGGCTTGCCCAGGCGCACATCGAAACCCTGCTCGCGCAGCCAGGGAATGCTGGGGTCATCGGGCATGACGCGTTCCCAGATCAGGACGGGTTCGTTTCGTTTGGAGCTCATCGGTCGGTGTTTCTCGGAGGGATGGGGGTGTCGGCGAAGCCGAACACGCGCGCGGGGTTGTGCACCAGGATCTGCTCTCTGAGCGAGGCGTCGGGCACGGCGCGGGCGAACAGCTCCACCAGGTCGGCGTCGTTGGGCATGGTGGTCGAGGCCACGTCGTACAGCGGATGCGGCCAGTCGGTGGCCCAGAGCATGCGCCAGGGATTGAGCGAGACCACCCGGCGGATCAGCTCCACCGCGTCGTGGTAAGGCGGCGAGAAGCGATGGTCCACGCGCGAAACCTTCACCCACCAGTTGCCACGCGTGATGGCCTCGCGAAGGAAGCGGAATCCCTCGCCATCGAGTTCATCACCATTCAGGTAAGCGAGGTGATCGACGACCACCTCGGTGCGGATTTCAAGCAGCAGGCGCGCCTGCGCCGCCAGTTCGGCGGCGGTGGCGTGCAACGAGATGCTCCAGCCCAGCGCCTCGGCACGGCGCACCTGGCGCCGGAAAGCCAGGCCATCAAAAGCTGCGCCGAAGCGCGAGAGGATGTTGAAGCGCGCACTGCGCACCCCGGCGGCATGCAGTGCTTCAGAGGCCGCGTCCGACACGCTGTCGTCCAGCAGCGCCACGCCCCGGTAACGGTGGGGGTCCGAGCGCAAGGCCGTGAGCAGCACCGTGTGGTCGCTGCCGTAGACCGAGGGTTGCACCAGCACGGCACGATCCACGCCGAGCCGCTGGTGCAGCGTGCGCAGTTCACCGAGCCAGGCCACCGGTGGTTCGTAGCGCCGGCCGGGCAGCAGCAGATCTGCGCGGGTCGGATCGAACACGTGAATGGCGCAATCGCAGGTCCCCGGCGGCAGCGCCACCGAGGGCTGGCGCGTGTCGCGCCGCCAGTCGTGGTACAGGGTCACGGCTGCGGCGCTCGGATGGCGTAGTCGCCGGCGTTGTGCACCCAGCCCTTGGCGATGAAGTCCTCGCGCGGTGGGCTGAACACGTCGAGCAGCAGGTGATGGCCTTCGCCCACGCCTTCGGTCGTGTGCACCAGGTCCACCGGCACCACGACGAGCGAGGGCGACGCAGCGGCCAGGTGCTCGTCGTCGCGCCAGAGGTTGGCGTCGCGGCCCCAGTTCACGCGCAGGTGGTGGATGAAGTTGCCTGCGAGCGCGAGCGAACCCTGTTCGAGATCGCTGTGGCTGTGCGGGCTCAGGGCCTTGCGGTCACGCACGCCCTGGTACTCCACCCAGTTGATGCTCAGCGTGTCGGTCTGCAGCATCTTCAGGCGCGGGTTGTCTGCGGGCGCGGTCACCTGCGCCATGTCGAACACCGTCACAAGCGGTGCGCCGGGCTGGCGCTGGAACGGTCGGCCGGTGGGCTTGATGCGCGCGTCCGGCTGAGCGTAGGCACTGTCGTTGATCACCGAGGCGGGGTCGACGTCGGGACGGCTGGATGCGATCACCGTGCAGGTGCCCGGGGCAACCAGCTGCACGCGGCAGCGGCCGGCGGCCACCACGCAGGCGCTGCCCTTGTTCGGCACCGCCACGGGCTCGCCCTGTGGCGCCAGTGGGGTCACGGTGGCGCCCACGTCCGGAAAGATCAGCAACATCTCGGCCGGGCTTTCCACTTCGAATGCGTTGCCCCCCGATTCCACCCACTCCACCACGAAGTTCTGCGCGCGCATGCGCCGGTGGCGGTTGCCCGCGATGGCAGGTCCCTCGTGCTCGGGAAAGACGGCGAAGCTGCGGTGGCGGACACCTTGGGAAGGGGCAACGGGTTTGGAAGACATGAAAAGAATGAGAAACGAAAGGGACAGCGAAGCAGGCCGGAGTGGCCTGGAATGCGACGATCATCCCCTCCACCGCGATGTGGAGGCAATCCGAACGCGGCCATTTTCTGCCTGCCGGAAAGCGGGCCGAGTTTCGTTGACACCCGTCGAGCCGCTCGGGAATCATCGGTTCACATTCCTTTCTTCCATCGAGCCCCGGAGACATCCATGAAAGCACTTCAACGCACCCTGCTCGGCGCACTCGCCGGTGCCGCATTCGCGCTGGGCGCAACAGCCGTCCACGCACAGGCGGACGACTTCCCCAACAAACCCGTGCGGCTGGTGGTGCCCTTCGCCGCTGGCGGCACGATGGACCTGTTCGGCCGCCTCGTGGGCGGTGAAATGGCCAAGGCCCTGGGCCAGACCGTGGTGGTGGAAAACATGCCCGGCGCGGGCGGCTCCATCGCCACCGGCAACGTGGCCCGCTCGGCGGCCGACGGCTATTCCATCTGCTTCTGCGCCACCGGCAGCACCGTGATCCTGCCGCTGATGGATCCGAAGCTGCCCTACAAGGTCGCCACCGACCTGCCGCCGGTGGGCCATGTGCTGCGCATCGAGCAGACCATCCTCGTCAATGCCGAGAAGGGCGCGCCCAACCTCGCGGCACTCATCGCCAAGGCCAAGGGCAAGCCGGGCGGCATGTTCTACGGCACGCCGGGCAACGGCACCTCCAACCACCTGGCGGGCGAACTGTTCAAGATCGCGGCGGGCATCGACGTCGGTACCGTGCACTACAAGGGCGAGTCGGCCGCGGTGCTGGACTTGCTGACCGGCCAGATCGACTTCATGGTGGCGTCGGTGTCCTTCGCTGACCCGCAGGTGAAGTCCGGCAAACTGCGCATCCTCGCGCTCACCGGCCCCAAGCGCGTTCCCACGTACCCGGACGTGCCCACCATCGCCGAGTCCGGCTACCCCGGCTACGAGGCCACCACGCAGGTCGGCCTGCACGTGGCCAAGGGCACGCCGCAGGCGCGCATCGACAAGCTCAACGCGGCCATGAACACCGCACTCAAGAGCAAGGAATTGCTGGACCGCATGGCCGCCAGCGGTGTGTCTCCCGTGGGAGGAACGCCAGCCGCCTACGCCACGTTCCTGCGCCAGGAAGAGGACAAGTGGGGCAAGGTGATCAAGCAGGCCGGCATCAAGCTCGAGTAAGTTCGCGGTTTTCTTTCTTCTGCCCGAGACCACCTGCCTGTCATGTCCGTCACCCTGTTGATGCTGCCGCCGCAGATTCCCGCCACCCGTGACTGGGCTGGCCGGTTGCGCGCCGCCCTGCCCGAACTGAATGTCATCGTTGCCGAGACCGACGATGAAGCCCTGGCCGCCATCGGCGGTGCCGATGCCGCCGTGGGCACGCTCACGCCAGCGCTGCTGGCGGCAGCGCCCCGCCTGCGCTGGTTGCACTCACCGCTGGCGGCGCCACCCTCGGGGTACTTCTTTCCAGAGCTGGTCGACCACAGTGTGACGGTGACCAACGTGCGCGGCATCTTCAACGATCACATCGGCGCGCACATCCTGTCCTTCGTGCTTGCCTTCTCGCGCGCGCTGCATCGCTTCATCCCGCAGCAGCAGCGCAGCGAATGGCGGCAGCCGCCGCGCTACGAAGGCACGGTGTACCTGCCCGAGGCCACGGCGCTCATCGTCGGCGTGGGCGGCATTGGCGCAGAAACCGCGCGCCTGCTCAAGGCCTTCGGCGTGCACGTGATCGGTACCGACGCACAGCGCACGGCATTGCCCGAGGGCATGGACGAACTGCACAAGCCCGAGGCACTGGACAGCCTGCTGCCGCGCGCGGACTTCGTCATTGCCACCGTGCCGCACACCCCCGAGACCGAGGGCATGTTCCACCGCGAGCGCTTCCAGCGCATGAAGCGAGGCGCCTTCTTCATCAACATCGGGCGCGGCATGACCACCCGGCTCGACGACCTGCTGGCCGCACTACAGGCCGGTGAAGTGGGGGGCGCAGGGCTGGACGTGTTCGAGCAGGAGCCCCTGCCCGCGACGCACCCGCTCTGGACGCAGCCCGGTGTGTTCATCACGCCGCACGTGGCCATGTGGGGCCCGTATTACAACGAGCGCCGCTACGCCATCCTGGAAGACAACTGCCGCCGCTTCATAGCGGGGCTGCCGCTGGCCAACCGCGTCGACAAGGCCCTCTGGTACTGACATGCACGCCACGGGTATGATCCGCTCCCCCTCCCGTCCCTGCGGGAACGAGCCCATCCTGCCCATGGCCGACGCCTCCGACGACAACTCCAACGGATCGATCCGGGCCATTTCGCGCGCGTTGCAGATTCTGCGGATCATGAACACGCAGCCGACGTGGAGCCTGCACAGCCTGCACCTGCAGACCGCGCTGCCCAAGTCCACCATCTTCCGCATCCTGCACACACTGCAGCTCGAGGGCTATGTGCGGCTGGAAGGTGTGGCGGGCGTCTATCGTCTCACCGAGAAGATCCTGGAGATGAGCGGCGGTTTCACGGAAAAGTCGCTGCTGGTGGAGGTGGGCTCGCCGCTGGCACTGCGGCTGACCAAGCAGATCAAGTGGCCGGTGGCGCTCGGTGTGCTCGATGGCGACGCGATCGTGGTGCGCTACAGCGGCATGCCCTACAGCCCGATTGCCGCGCACTCCACCACCATCGGCCGCCGTCTGGGCCTGGCCGACACTGCCATGGGCAAGGCCTACCTGGCCTTCTGTCCCGAGGTGGAGCGCGAGATCCTGTTCGACATGCTGCGCGCCGCGCCCGGTGGCAGCCAGCTCGGGCACGAGGAACTGCTGATGCAGGAGCTCGACACCATCCGCCAGCAGGGCTATGCCGTGCGCCAGCCCAACCCGCAGCGGCGCACCGCCACGCTGGCCACGCCGGTGATGCACCTCACCGAGGTGGTGGGGCTCATGGGCATGACCACCTTTGGCAACCTCATGACCCCGGCCACCGTGGCCCAGTACGCGCCACAGCTGCAGCAGGCCGCTGCCGCCGTGAGCCAGGCCTACCGCACCCGCCTGCCCGCCGCGCCGGACACCGGCGCTTTCTGACCAGCGGAAAGCCGCGCCACGGCGCTTGCCGCGCTGCCCGCTGCTGGCGACCATGGCAACGCGCGGCGCATCCGCCGCGAGCCGCCAACAGGAACCCCTTTCGATGAAGCCACGGGCCAACATCCGCCAGCGCCAGCTCTCGCTCGGCATCTTCGTGAAAACAGACTCGCCCCAGATCACCGAGGTGCTGGGCACGACCGACCTCGACTTCGTCGTCGTCGATGCCGAACACGCCCCCTTCGACCGCCTCACGCTCGACCGCCACATGATGGCCGGGCGCGCCACCGGCATTCCCGTGATCGTGCGCATTCCGGACACCTCGGCCGCCACCATCCAGTCCGTGCTCGACCTCGGTGCGGCGGGCGTGCTGGTGCCCCATGTGGACAACGCGGAGCAGGCGCGGGAGGTCGTTGCACGCGCGCGCTACCGCAACGGCAACCGGGGCTTCTCCATCTCGCCGCGCAGCTCGGGCTACGGCGCCCAGCGCATGGCCGACGCCATCGAGGCCGGTGATCAGACCCTGGTCATCTGCCAGATCGAGAGCGCCGATGGTGTGACCGAAGCCCTCGACATCGCCAGCACGCCCGGCGTGGACGGCCTGTTCATCGGCCGTGCGGACCTTGCGTTGTCCATGGGTCTGGACGACATCCGCGCACCCGCCGTGTCCGAGGCCTGCAGTCGCATCATCGAAGCGGCGAAGACCGCCGGTGTGAGCGCGGCCATGTTCGTGCCCAACGAAGCCGAAGCCCTGGCGTTCCGCAAGATCGGCATCGACTGCTTCGTGGTCTCCTCAGACCAGTCCCTGCTGCGCCAGGCGACCCAGCAGTTCGCGGCGGCCAGCACCGCGCTGCGCAAGACCGCGTAAGGCGAACTCAGGCGCCCATGCCCAGGCGGCGCATCCAGCCTGCGAGCGCCTGCTCGTCCGGGTTGCCGGCGGCGTAGGCAGCCAGCATGGCGGCGTGCGATTCGGGCCGGTGCTGGTTCAGCTTCACCTTGCACTGCAGGCTGGTCACGCGCAGTTCGAACGCCGAGATGCCCTGCATCAGCTTGCGCTGGAACTCTTCGTCCAGCCCGCGCCACTGGTCCGCATAGGCAGGGTCGTGGTCGTGGATCAGGTGCTTGAGCAAGCGGTCCTTGTCATCGAAGCCGTCCAGCAGCCGGGCCTGCACTGTGGCGTGCACAGCGAGGTAGTTCCAGGTGGGCACCCGAGCCAGATCCGGGTACACGCGTGGCGTCATGTAGGCGTGCGGCCCGAGAAAGGTCACCACCGCCTGCGGGCGCGCCTGCAGGTAGCGGCCGTGCGCGTTGGGTCTGGCGCAATGCCCCAGCAGCGTGAGGCCGCCCTCTTCCTCCAGCACATGCAGCGGCAGGTGCGTCACGAAAGGCAGGCCTTCGTCGTCGGTGGAGATCAGGCTGGCGAACGGGTGCGCACGCATCAGCTCGACAGCGATGGCAGCGTCCTTGGCGGCGAATTGGGGCGGCAGGTACATGGCGACCGATGAGGGTTTTCGTGGGGGTTCGTGGCACTGTAACGGTTCGCGTCGGGCGGATGTGGCGCCTATCATGGACCCATGCCCGCCTCGGACATCCTGAACCACCCTGCGTTCCAGAGCGTCGTGTTGCCCTTGCTGCTGTGCTCCGCCTGCGCTGCGGCACTGAGCCGCACCGCGGGGCCTCGCTGGGCCGCGGCCGGCGTGTTGCTGGGCCTGCTGCTGGCGTTGGCCTGGTTTCCGGGTTTTGACTGGCCCGCGAGCACACGCGCGCAAAAGCTGCCGTGGATCGTCCTCGCGGGCGCGGCCGTGAGCCTGCTGGTGCCCGCTTTGCGGCGCGGAGCATCCGGCGTGGCATTGCCTGCCGGCCTGACCCTCATCGCCCTGGCGCTGGCCGCCTGGGCCGGCACCAGCGGTTCGCTGCTGCTCGCGCAACTGGCTCTGGTGCTCGCCGTGGCCGGCGCTGTCGCCACCTTCCTGGCCTGGCGCCACCCATCGCCACCGGGTGGTGGATGGCTCGTGTTCCTGCTGCCCGCCGCCCTGGCCTGCCTCACCATCGCCTGGGCGATGACCGGTGCCGCCGGCTCCGCACACACCACCGACGACCCCTACTACGCCCCGCAATGGAAATGACCACACCGCCGGCCAAATCCGTGCCCGGCCCACCCACCGCCACCGATGTTCCCGCCGACTGGCATGCGCTCTGGCTGCAGATGCTGCAGGTGCGCACTTCCGTCGGCCCCGTGCCACCCGCCCTCGTGCGCCAGGCCGGTAGCGGATGGCGGCTCGCCGCGCCCTTCAGCCGGAGCAGTACGGAACTCTTCAGTCTCTACAAGCCGTTGCTCGACGCGGCCGATACCGCCAGCGACACCCCCTGGACGGTGGCCCAGCTCGGCCAGAGCCTGGACGGCTTCGTGGCCACCGCGACCGGCGACTCCTACTACGTGAACGGTGCGCACTGCCTGCTGCACCTGCATCGTCTGCGCGCCCTGTGCGACGCCGTGCTCGTCGGCGCCGGCACCGTCGCCATCGACAACCCGCAGCTCACGACCCGCCGCGTGCCCGGCCCGCAACCCGTGCGCGTGGTGGTGGACCCTGCCGTCAGGCTCGACGGCCATTCCCGCGTGTTCCGCGACGGCCAGGCGCCCACCCTCTGGGTGTGCGACACCCTGCACGTCGCGCGCGCCCGCCAGCAGCTGGGCACCGGCGGTGAAGGGCCGCACCCCGCTGAAGTGCTCGCTGTGGACGATCTGCTGATCGAAGGCGACGTCTGCCACGGCTACCGGCCAGAACGCGTGACCAGTGCACTCGCCCAGCGCGGCCTGCACCTGCTGTTCGTCGAAGGCGGTGGCATGACGGTCTCGCGCTTTTTCACCGCCGGCGTGCTCAACCGCCTGCACCTCGTGCTCGCGCCCGTGCTCATCGGCCAGGGCCGACGCGGCCTGCGCGTGCCCGCGCACGACGTCATGGCCGACTGCCCTCGCCCACCCGCGCGCACGCTGGCGCTGGGTGATGACATGTTGTGGGATCTGGATCTCAACCCATCAGGATGCGCCTGACCGGCCCACCGTTCCGATGCATTCCTGCGGCCGATCGCCGCGGTCTGTCTGTTCGGTAGTGCACGAAGCGTCCCACGCATAATCTCCGTCGGCCCAGGGAGCCTCTCGTCTCGCACACCTCCATCGTGACCCCCACTCTCAAGCAATTCTTCTATCACAGCCGTCTCGCCCCCGGGCAGCGACATTCCGCGGTCAGCGACATCATCTCCACGGCGCGCCGCTTCAACGCCGGGCATGGGATCACCGGCCTGCTGGTCTTCGATGGGGAGCGGTTCTGCCAGTTCATCGAAGGTCCGCCCACGGAAATGGATGCCTTGGTCGAACGCCTGAAGACCGATCCCCGGCATGTGGACTTCACGGTGCTGATCAGCGACGCCTGGGCCCATGAGCGGCTGCACCCGTACTGGAGCATGGCCTACGCCGCGCTGGAAGGGCCGGCCTACCTGACCGATCTGCTGAGCCGCCCGGGCGAGGAGGCACTGCGCCAGTTGCAAGCCAGCATCGACCGGCTGGACGTGAACTGATCGTTGGTCATGACCTTCGGTGCCCGGCTGAAAGCGTGGGCGAAGCGGACCCGGCGGGATGGTGTCACGCTCTGGTTCGCGGGCAAGCACCGCCGAACGCCCTGGTACGCCAAGGCGTTGGGCCTCTTCGTGGTGGCCTGCGCGCTCAGCCCCATTGACCTGATTCCCGACTTCATTCCCGTGCTCGGCTATGTCGACGATGTGCTGTTGTTGCCCGGGCTGATCTGGCTGGCGATCCGGCTGGTGCCGCCGGATGTCCTGGAAGAATGCCGTCGTGAAGCCGACGGCTGGCTGGAGACCCATGGCGCCAGACCCCGAAGCCGACTGGGAGTGGTGCTGGTGGTCAGCGCATGGGTCGCGTTGGCGGCTGCCGCGCTGTTCTGGCTTTCGTGATGACCCTGTCCCTTCCATGACCGTCCCTGCTTCCGTCTTCATTCGTCCAGCCACCATCGCGGACTTGAGCGCGATGTTCCGCATCCGGACCTCGGTGCGCGAAAACACCCTGACCGTCGAAGAGCTCGCCCAGTTGGGTGTCACGCCCGAGTCCCTGGCGCAAGCCGTGTCGGGCGCAGTCTGTGCGTGGGTGGCGGAGGTGGCGGGCGAGCCGGTTGGCTTCTCGATGGTGGACCTGGCCACCGCGTGCCTGTTCGCCGCGTTCGTGCAGCCCGCGCACGAGGGTCGTGGCATCGGCAAGCGCCTGATCCGGGTCAGCGAGGAGGCCTTGTTTCAACGGCACGCGGTCGCATGGCTGGAAACGGCACGCAACAGCCGCGCCGCCGGGGTCTACCGGCACCTGGGCTGGGGGAACGAGCGCGACGTGGGCGACGGCGATGTGCGCATGGAGAAGCAACGGGCATGATGCCCGCCCTGTCCTGGTCCATCGCGACTGGCATCGCCGCCTGGGCACCACCGGGTATCGAGCTGCACAACCACAGGCGCCGAGCTGTTTTGCGGCGGTGGTGTCGGCGGCGCTCGTGGCGCTCGGGGTGCCCGGCGCCATCCCCGTGCTGCCCGCGGTGATCGTCGAGCCGGCCCTGGTGCGCTGCTGGGCGAACCCGTCTGCGTGCGCTGGATCGCGAGGTGGGCGACTAGTTCGTGTTGGTCGCCGGCATGCCCGGGATGGGCGTGGCATTGGGCGACACCGGTGCGGGCGTCGGCGGTTCCGCCGGGTCGAACAGATGCCGCGGCGGGTTGCGCTTCATTTCGCCGGCCAGGGTGAGCTGCTCGGGGCTCATGCACTCGTCGGCCAGCCGCTTGCCCAGTTGCTGGCTCATGAGCATCGACTTGTTGCCCAGCTGCAGCCACATGGCGCCGCGTTTGGGGTCTTCAAGGCGGATGGCACCGGTGCGGCTTTCCACCGGGTGCATGTAGTAGCGCGCGTTGCGCATGTTCTTCACCTGGACGATGAAGAAGCCCTGCCGCTTGGCGGGGGTGATCTCCACCGAGGCGCCCAGTTCGCAGGGAATGCTGCCCAGGTACACCCGTTGCGCCACGGCGAGGTCGGCTTCGTTCAAGGTCACGTTGGTGTCTTCTTCGATCGGGGTCACCTCTTCCACGGCCTTGGCAGCGGAGCGGGCCAGCGGAGCGCGCTTGGTAACGGGTTTCGTGGCGGATGCCGGGGGTGTCGCAGCAGGCTTCGCGGCAGGTGTGGCCGTTTGCGCCAGGGCAGCGAAGGGACCGAACGCGACGGCGCTCATGGAAAGGACGAGAGGGAGCAGTTTCATAAGGTCGGCCGGGTGTGTGCGGGGCACGGTGGGTGAAAAACAGCGCGTAGTCTGCGCGCTCATGCACCGGAATGGTGTTTGAAGATGTTTCGGTATCCCCGCAGTTCAACGAACCGTTTCACGCACCAGCCGGATGCCCACCAGCGTATAGCGCGTCTGCGCGGTGTTCCAGTTGCGGAAGGCGCAGCGCGCATACAGCGGCCAGGTGTGCCAGGAACCCCCTCGCCTCACCTTCACCGCGCCTTCGGCCGGGCCGCTGGGGTCGACCTCCGGCGATTGGGCGTAGTAGTCGTCGCCATGCCAGTCGGACACCCACTCCCACACATTGCCATGCATGTCGTGCAGGCCGAAGGCATTGGGTGCATAGGAGCCGACGGGTGCGGTGAAGGCATGGCCATCGTTGCCGGCCGTGGCACGGTCGCGCCAGGCGGGCCAGTGGGCGGCGGCTTCCGCATCGAAGGTGTTGCCCACGCGCGGCAGACCGGCGGGGTCGTCGCCATGCTGGTAACGGCCCTTGCCACCCGCGCGGCAGGCGTATTCCCATTCGGCTTCTGTGGGCAGCCGGTAGATGCGACCTTCCCATGCAGACAGCCACCGCGCCAGTGCGACGGCATCGTTCCAGGTAACGTTCACCACCGGGTGGTCGTCACCCTGCGCGAAGCCTGGGTTCTGCCAGGAATAGCGGGGCAGGCGGCCCTCGAAGGCGTCGCCACGGGGGGTGGTGGCGGGGTTGTAGCCCGGGTTGTAACCGTAGCCGCCGGTACCGTCGGCAATGGATTCAGGCACATGGCCTGAACGCTCGAGAAAGGCCCGGAACTGGCCGACGGTGATCTCGTGCTGGCTCATCTCGAAGGGTTTCGTGATGCGGACACGGTGCATGGGCGCCTCGTCCGACAGGCCTTCGAAACGGGAACGCTCCATGGCTGGGTAGGCTGTGGCCAGCACGTCGGGCGTTTCGTCGCTGCCCATCCAGAACTCACCCGCCGGCACCGGCACGAACGCAATGCCGAGGGTGTCAAGCGCCGGGGTGGCCGTTGTGCACCCGGCAAGGAGCGTGATGAAAGCCAGCGCAGAAACGCGTCCGGCGCGGCACTCAGGAATGGGCATGGTGTCTCCGCCTGGGGCACCCATCGACCGGATCCAGGTTGATCGACGGGCTTTGCGACGCATTCTAGGCAGACGGAATTTTTTCCTGCGGCCCCCCCACGGCTGCATGGACCTCTCGACAGAACCGCCCAGTACGGCGCTCGCTTGTGTCAGCTGCCCTTTCCCGAGGCGCGACCTCATCCTGCTGCCGGGCGACCTGATCTGCCCCGGTCGCATCGACGATGCAGAGCCCGTGCGAGCCGATTTGTCGAAGAATTTACGCGCGGGCGCCTGCGTGGAATGGCTTCTTTACGCGGCCTGGAAGAACACTCGTGATCGGCGTTGTCGCCTGTCACGAGTCCTTCCAACATGTTCGAAACCTTTCTGCTCCTGGTGCCGCTGCTGGCCCTGGGCTGGCCCCTGGGGCGCTATCTGGCTGCGGTCATGCGCGGCGACCCGATGGGCGGCGATGCCCTCTTCGACCGGGTCGAGCGTCCGCTCTACCGCCTGCTCGGCACCCGGCCCGACCACGGCATGGGCTGGCGCCGGTACGTCCAGGCCTTCCTGCTGAGCAACCTTCTGCTGGCGGTGGTGGTCTGGGTGATCTTCATGACCCAGGCCTGGCTGCCTCTCAACCCCGATGGCGTGCCCAACATGTCCTGGGATCTGGCGCTGCACACCACGGTATCGTTCCTCACGAACACCAACCAGCAGCACTACTCGGGTCAGGCACAGCTGTCTTACCTCGCACAGATGACGGGCATCGTCGGCCTGCAGATGGTCACGCCGGTGATGGGCCTGGCCCTGGCCGTGGCCACGCTGCGCGGCCTTTCCGGCGGCCGCCAGGGCGACGTTGACGGCCCCGACATCCCGGGATCACGCGCCGAGGTGGTGGATGTGGGCAACTACTGGGCCGACGTGATCCGGGGCGCGGTGCGGTTCATGCTGCCGCTGTCGCTTGTGCTGTCGGCGCTGCTGGCCTGGCAGGGTGTTCCCGCCACGCTCGCGTCCGGTCCCACCGTGGCGCCGGTCGACGTCAGCGCAGCATTGAAGGAACAGAAGATCCCCCTGGGTCCAGTGGCCCCGATGGTGGCGATCAAGCAGCTGGGCAGCAACGGCGGCGGATGGTATGGCCCGAACAGCGCGGTGCCGCTGGAGAACCCCACGCCGTTGTCCAACTTCCTGCAGACCCTCGCCATCTGTCTCGTGCCGGTGAGCATCGTGTTCATGATCGGTCCGTTCACCCGCCGCCCGCGTTTCGGCGCCATGGTCTTCGGCTCCATGCTCGCGCTCTCGGTGTTGTCCACCGGCCTGTCGCTCTGGTCTGAAAGCCACTCCAGCACCGCCACGGACGTGGCTCTGATGGAAGGCAAGGAGGTTCGCGTCGGCGCCGAGGCCTCGGCGTTGTGGGCTTCCGTCACCACGCAGGTCAACAACGGCTCGGTCAACACCATGCTCGATTCCACCGCGCCACTGACCGGCATGGTGTCCATGGTCAACATGCTGATCAACGCCATCTGGGGCGGTGTGGGCTGCGGCTTGCAGCAATTCATCGCCTACCTGCTGCTGGGCGTGTTCCTGGCCGGGCTGATGACGGGCCGCACGCCGGAGCTCTTCGGTCGCAAGATCGAAGGACCCGAGGTGCGGCTGCTCGCCATCCTGGTGCTGCTGCAACCCCTGGTGATTCTGGGCTTCACCGCCGTCGCGCTGGCCGTGCCCGGCCTGGCAGGCAATTCCAGCCCGGGCTTCCACGGCATCAGCCAGGTGTTCTACGAATACGTCTCGGCCTTCGCCAACAACGGCTCGGGCTTCGAAGGACTCGCGGACGCGACGGTCTGGTGGAACGTCAGCACCACCATCGTGCTCGCTGCCGGCCGCTACCCCGCGCTCATCATCCCGCTGGCCATTGCCGCCATGCTGGCCGCGAAGCGGCGCGCACCCGAAGGGGCCGGTACGCTTCAGATCGAGACGCCGACCTTCGCACTCACGCTCATCGGCATCGTCCTCATCCTCACGCTGCTGCAGTTCATGCCGGTGCTGGTGCTGGGCCCGGTGGCCGACCACCTCTCGCTCATGCCCTTGCTGGCGCGCTGAAAGGACGTCCGACATGAACACCTCCAACCCGCTTTCATCCGCGTGGGCCGACGCCTTCGCGAAACTCTCGCCCCGCCATGCGTTCCAGAACCCCGTCATGGCGGTGGTCTGGCTCGGCACACTGCTGACCGCCGTGGCCACCCTGGCCGGCCGGGCCTCTGCCGGCTTCGGCTGGGCCGTGACCGGTGTGCTCTTCCTGACCGTGCTGTTCGCCAACTTCGCCGAAGCCATCGCGGAGGCGCACGGTCGCGGGCAGGCCGCTTCGCTGCGGCGCGCTCGCAAAGACCTGGTGGCCCGGCGGCTCGATGCATCGGGCCAGGACAGCAGCGTGCCCGCGACCGAGCTGCGCCCGGGAGACCGTGTCGTGGTGGAGGAAGGCCAGCTGGTGCCTGCGGACGGCGAGATCGTCGAAGGCATGGCCACCATCAACGAGGCCGCGGTGACGGGGGAATCGGCCCCGGTGCTGCGCGAGGCCGGCACCGATCGATCCGGCGTCATCGGCGGCACGAAGGTGCTGTCGGACCGCATCGTGGTGCGCGTCACCGCCGAGCCTGGCCACAGCTTCCTCGACCGCATGATCGCGCTGGTCGAGGGTTCCAACCGGCAGAAGACCCCGAACGAGATCGCGCTGGGCATCCTGCTCGGGGTGATGACGCTGACCTTCCTGATCGTGGTGGTCACCCTGCCCTTCATCGCTGACTTCGTCGGCGTGCAGGTCAACGTCGTGCTGCTGGTCGCCCTGCTGGTGTGCCTCATTCCCACCACCATCGGTGGCCTGCTGCCGGCGATCGGCATCGCGGGCATGAACCGCGCGCTCAAGGCCAACGTGCTGGCCAAATCCGGCAAAGCCGTGGAGGTCGCCGGCGACGTGGACGTGCTGCTGCTCGACAAGACCGGCACCATCACCCACGGCGACCGCCAGGCCACGGCCTTTCACGCCATGGCGGGCGTCGACCCTGCGCAACTGCGTCAGGCGGCGCTGCTGGCCTCGCTGGCCGACCCGACGCCCGAGGGCAAATCCATCGTCAGGCTGGCGCGCGAGAAAGGCGAAGCACTGACCGACCCCGCACGGGCGCATTTCGTGGCCTTCACCGCGCAGACGCGCATGTCGGGCGTGGACCTTCCCGACGATCGGATCATTCGCAAAGGCGCACTCGACGCCATCGCGGCCCATGTGAAATCGCTGGACGGCCGCGTGCCGGCGGAACTGGAGGCCCGCGTCATCGACGTGGCGCGCAAGGGCGCCACGCCCCTGGTGGTCAGCGACGGTCGCCACGTGCTGGGCGTGATCGAGCTCTCCGATGTGGTCAAGCGCGGCATCAGGGAACGCTTCGCCCGCCTGCGCGAGATGGGTGTGAAGACGGTGATGATCACAGGCGACAACAAGTTCACCGCCGCGCACATCGCGGCCGATGCCGGGGTCGACGACTACATCGCCGAGGCGAAGCCCGAAGACAAGCTCGCGCGCATCCGCGCCGAGCAGGCCCAGGGCCGGCTGGTCGCCATGGTCGGTGATGGCACCAACGACGCACCCGCGCTGGCACAGGCCGATGTGGGTCTGGCCATGAACTCGGGCACCCAGGCCGCCAAGGAGGCCGGCAACATGGTCGACCTCGACTCCGACCCCGCCAAGCTGCTGGCCGTGGTGGAGATCGGCAAGCAGCAGCTCATCACGCGCGGGGCGCTGACGACCTTCTCGCTGGCCAACGACGTGTCCAAGTACTTCGCCATCCTGCCCGCGCTGTTCGCGGCAGCCATTCCCTCCATGGCGGTGCTCAACGTGATGAACCTGTCGAGCCCGTCGAGCGCGGTGCTCTCGGCGCTCATCTTCAACGCGCTGGTCATTCCGGCCCTGGTGCCGCTGGCCTTGCGCGGCGTGCGGTTCAAACCCGCCAGCGCCACCGAGCTGCTGCGCAGCAACATGCTGATCTACGGCCTGGGCGGTGTGCTGCTGCCTTTCGTGGGTATCAAGCTGATCGACCTTGTGTTGTCCGCGCTTTTCTCCATGTGAACCATCGAGACCTCCATGACCATTGCCTCCTCCTCTCGTCCTCGCCCCATCACCCGTGCATCTGACGATGGCGGCCTGTGGCGAAGTGCCCTGGGCCTGACCACTGTGACACTCGCAGGATTCGGTTTTCTGTACGCTGCGGCCGGTGTCGGCGTCGGGCAACTGTTGTTTCCCGATCAGGCCAATGGCAGCCTGGTTTTCCAGGGCGATCGCAAGGTGGGCTCCGCGCTGGTGGCCCAGCCCTTCACCGGTGCGGGCTACTTCCAGCCCCGACCTTCCGCCGCCGCCTACAACCCGCTGGCACTGGCCGCCAGCAACCAGGCCCGCACCAACCCAGACATGCGAGCGCGCATCGAGGAGACCCGCGCGGCCGTTGCACGGCGTGATGGCATCGCCCCCTCGGCCGCCCCCGGTGACCTGGTCACGCAGTCTGGCAGCGGCATCGATCCGCACATCAGTGTCGAAGGGGCCGCGGTGCAGGTCGACCGCGTGGCACGTGAACGCGGACTGGACCGCAAGGCGGTCGAGCGCCTGGTCACGGAGCACACCGAAGGCCCCCAGCTCGGTGCGCTCGGCCAGACGCGGGTGAACGTGCTGTTGCTCAACCTGGGGCTCGATGCATTGGGGGCATCGGCCCCCGTCGCACCCCGCAAGACGGCATCATGAACCGGGCGCGCCACGACAGCGGCTATGCTGTCTTCAACCGGTCGTACCACCCATGGGATCTGAGAACGCAGAACGGGCCGATGCCTTGATGGAGGGCTTGCGCCGCCAGGCGGCAGGCCGCCTCACGCTGTTCCTCGGTGCCGCCCCGGGCGTCGGCAAGACCTGCGCCATGCTGACGCGTGCGCGCGAGTTGCGCCGCCAGGGCCTGGACGTCGTCATCGGCTTCATCGAGACGCATGGGCGCAGCGAGACGCAGGCCCTGGTCGAAGGACTGCCTCAAGTGCCGCGCCGCCTGACGCAGTACCAGGGCAAGGCGCTGGAAGAGATGGATCTCGACAGCCTGCTGGCGCGGAGGCCCGCCGTGGCCCTGGTGGACGAGCTGGCGCACCGCAATGTGCCCGGCAGCCGCCACGAACGCCGCTGGCAGGACGTGGAGGAACTTCTGGACGCGGGCATCGACGTCTACACCACCCTCAACATCCAGCACCTGGAGAGCCTCAACGACGTGGTGCACCAGATCACTGGCATCCGGGTCAGCGAGACCGTGCCGGATGCGGTGCTCGAGCGTTTGCGCGACATCCGCCTGGTGGATCTGCCAGCCCGCGAGCTGATCGAGCGGCTGAACCAGGGCAAGGTCTACCTTCCTGAACAGGCCTCACAGGCGCTTCAGGCTTTCTTCTCCCCGTCGAATCTCACGGCGTTGCGTGAACTGGCGATGCAGACCGTGGCGGCGCACGTGGACGCAGACCTCCGCGAAACGCGCACCGCAAGCGGCCTGGGGGGGATCGCGATTCAGCGCCATGTGCTCATCGCCATCGATGGCCAGGGGCAGTCCGAGTACCTGGTGCGCGCGGGCGCACGTCTGGCCGAAAGGCGCGGCGCCCCCTGGTCGGTGATCACCGTCGACACCGGGCATTCTGCGGACGGCGTGCCGCAGGGCGACGATCTGCGCCGCGCGGCACCTGCCCGCCGCCCCATTGCGCGCGCGGAACAGCAACGCCAGATGGAGCTCGACAAGGCCTTTGCCCTGGCCCGCAACCTCGGGGGTGACACCGAAGTGCTTCACAACACCGATGTCGTGCAGGCGCTGCTGGATGCGGCGGCGGCGCGCGGTGCACGCTCCATCGTGATCGGTCGAACGCGCGAACGCCCCATCGCGCGCGTCTTCAACCGCACGCTGACGCAACAGCTTTTGCAGCGGGGCGCGCGTTACGAACTGACCATCGTGAGCACACCGCAGTTGCGGCAGCGCTCGCATCGCCTGCAAGACCTCGCGGGTGAACGGCTCGCGCGCGGCGAACCCACGCTCATTGCCGTGGCCACACTGGGCGCGGTGGCCACGGCGGCGGCGGCGGAAAAGCTGCTTGGCCTGCAGGACCTGACGCCGGTCTTTCTGGTGGCCGTGCTGCTGGTGGCATCGCGCACGCGCATGCTGGCGGCCGTCATCACCGCCGTCCTGTGTTTTCTGGCGTACGACTTCCTGTTCATCGAACCGCGCTTCACCCTGCTCATCAGCGCCCCACGCGGCGTGGCGACGGTGTTGCTGTTCCTGGCTGCGGCCCTCATCGCGGGCCGGCTGGCCTCGCGCCTGCGAATGCAGGTGATAGCGCTGCGCGCCGCGAACGCGCACGCCATTGCGATGCAGAACCTTGCCAGGCGGCTGGCCAGGGCGGCCGACCTGGGCGGTGTGGTTGCGGCCAGCTCCGCCGTGCTGCAGTCCGCGCTGAACGCGCAGGCCTGGGTGCGGCTCCGGGGCGAGTCGGGCCCGCCGGCGGCCGATCACCTCCTCGATGAAAAGGACCGCAGCGCCGCCGACTGGAGCGAGCAGAATGCCCAGCCCAGTGGCCGCTTTACCGACACGCTGGGCCAGTCGGCCTGGTGGTTCCTGCCGATCCACAGTGGGGAAGAGTCCCTGGGTGTCGTGGGCCTGCGCTTTCCCGACGGCATGGGACGGCTGTCCTTCGAGCAGCGGCGGCTGGCTGAAAGCATGACGGAGGACATCGGGCAGGCTGCCCTGCGCGCGCGGCTGGTGTCCGAGCTGGAAACCGCCCGGGTCAGCGAGGAAACCGAGCGGCTGCGCTCGGCGTTGCTGTCCTCGGTGTCGCACGACCTGCGATCGCCCCTCTCTTCCATGATCGGCGCGGCCGATAGCCTCCAGCGTTACGGTCAGGACATGAACGAGCAGGACCGTGGCAGCCTGCTGGACACCATCCGTGTGGAGGGCGAGCGTCTGGATCGCTACATCCAGAACCTGCTGGACATGACCCGCCTGGGCCAGCACGGTCTCACGCTGGCACGCGACTGGATCGGTGTCGACGAACTGGTCGGCTCCGCCTCGCGCAGGCTGCAACGCTACGTCCCGGATGCGAGGCTGGAAACCCGCATCGCGTCCGGCATGGGCCTCATCCACGTGCACCCGGCACTGGTCGAACAGGCCTTGTTCAACGTGATGGAAAATGCCGCGAAGTTCTCGCCGCCGGGCGAGACCATCCGGGCGGAGGTGCGCCCTGGCGAAGGCAACAAGGTGCTCATCGACGTCACCGACCAGGGCCCCGGCATTCCCGAAAACGAACGGCGCAGGATTTTCGACATGTTCTACAGCGTGGAGCGCGGTGACCGAGGTCAGCACGGCACCGGGCTAGGCCTGACCATCGTGCAGGGCATCGTGGGCGCGCACATGGGCCAGGTGGAGGCGTTGCCCGGACCTGATGGACGTGGCACCACCATCCGCATCAGCCTGCCCATGGGTGAACAGCCCATTCCCGGGGGGTGACGCCATGCCCGCAAAGGCCACCACGCCCCAGGCCCGCGTGCTCGTCGTCGACGACGAACCGCAGATTCGCAAGTTCATTGACATCAGCCTGCGCTCGCAGGGTTACACCACCCTTCTGGCGGAAACCGGTCAGCAGGGCTTGAGCCTGCTGGCGAGCCAGGGAGCCGACATCGTGGTGCTGGATCTGGGTTTGCCCGATCGCGATGGCCAGTCGGTCCTGCAGGAGCTGCGCCAATGGTCCGGTGTGCCGGTGATCGTGCTGACGGTGCGGTCGTCCGAAGAGCACAAGGTCGCGCTGCTCGATGCGGGGGCCAACGACTATGTCACCAAGCCCTTCAGCATCGGGGAGTTGATGGCACGCATACGCGCCTTCCTGCGCAGCACTCCGATGAGCACCGACGTCGCGCCGATCTATGACGACGGACACCTCAGGGTCGACATCGCCCGTCGGGAGGTGTCGCTCGGCGGCGAGCCCGTGGCTCTGGCGCGAAAGGAATTCGCCCTGTTGGCCCGGCTGATCCGGGAACCGGGCCGCCTGGTGACCCAGACCCAGCTGCTGCGCGACATGTGGGGCCCCACGCACGACGCCGACACGCACTACCTGCGTGTGCTGGTCGGCAAGCTGCGCCACAAGCTGGGTGACGACGCGGCCGCGCCACGCTACATCGCCACCGAACCGGGGGTGGGCCTGCGTTTCATCGGCGAGCGCCCGCCACCCTGATCGGCGGGCATTCCCGCGCCCGCCCCGACAACTTTGCGACAATACGATACATATATACTTCGTATATGTTTTGCATAAAGGGGCCTTCATGGGCATTGTCAAGATTTCCGACCAGATGCACGAGAACCTGCGGGTGGCCGGCAACGCGCTCAGCCGTTCCATCAATGCGCAGGCCGAGCACTGGATGCGCGTCGGCATGCTGACCGAGATGTATCCGGAGCTCAACCACCGCGAGATCAGCCAGATGCTGGTGCGGGCCGAACTGGCGGGTGGACTGGACCTGGTGGAGGCTGTCTCGGTTCAGCCGGGCAAGGCGCGCGCGACCACGGCCGGAAAACACTAGTGGCGCGCGGCATCACCATCAAGTCCGCCGCCGACATCGCGATGGCGCGGCGGGCGGGCCAGCTGGCCGCCGACGTGCTCGAGATGATCGGGCCGCATGTGGTGCCGGGCGTGAGCACGGAAGCACTGGACCGCCTCTGCCACGATCACATCGTGAACGTGCAAGGTGCCATTCCAGCCAATGTGGGGTACCAGGGCTACCCCAAGACCATCCTCACCTCCGTCAACCAGGTGGTGTGCCATGGCATTCCCTCGGCAGACAAGGTGCTGAAAAAAGGCGACATCGTCAACATCGATGTGGCGGTCATCAAGGACGGCTGGTTCGGCGACACCAGCCGCATGTTCTTTGTCGGCGAGCCGGGCACCCTCGCCCGCCGCCTCGTGGAGACGACCTACGAGGCCATGCTGGAGGGCATCCGCGAGGTGCGGCCCGGCGCCACGCTGGGCGACGTGGGTCACGCGATCCAGTCGGTGGCGCAGCGCGAGCATTTCAGCGTGGTGCGCGAGTACTGCGGTCATGGCATCGGGCAGACGTACCACGAGAAGCCGGACGTGCTGCACTTCGGGCGGCGCGGCGAAGGCACGGTGCTGGAGCCCGGCATGGTGTTCACCATCGAGCCGATGCTGAATGCGGGCAAACGCGACACCCGGCTGATGCCCGACGGCTGGACGGTGGTCACCAAGGACCGGTCTCTCTCCGCCCAGTGGGAGCATATGGTGGCCGTCACGCCCGATGGTCATGACGTGCTCACGCGCTGGCCTGGTGGCACGGGCCGCTACGCGCCGGTCTGACCCGGCCCCTTGCTCAAGGCAGCGCCAGCAGGTCCGTGTGCCCCACGCGCAGCTGGCCCGTCGCCGCCAGCGCATGCCGCCGCTGGCGCCAGGCCTCCACCGCAGCCGTGGACGGCGGATCCTGCTCGCTGGCGGCGATGGCGATGCCGTCCACCAGCGCACGCTGCAGCGCACCAGCCTGCGGACCGTGCTGGCTGTCGATCCACCAGTCGCTCGAGGCGCTGAACACCCGGTAGCCGCTGCCCAGCAAGGCGCGCTGCAGCGTGACCACAGCGCGCGCGCCCAGTGCGGGGCCGAACCCCTTGTCGCGTCGCTGGTGTTCGGCAAACAGGCGTCCCACGGTGGTGTCCATCGGGTCCGGCGGGGTCCATTCGTGGCGACCGTCCACGTTGAGCGTGAACAGCAAGGCCGCCCGCGCGGTCACGGCGAGCCGCACCATGCGCTGCAGCCAGCCCCCGCTCACCAGATCGAGCAGCGCCGAGGCCGTGACCAGATGAGCAGCATGCCATGGCAGCATCTCCAGATCGAGGGCCAGGTCGGCCTGCTGTCGGACGATGGTGGCCTCGAAGCCAGGGCCACCCAAGGTGGATGGCCATTCACGCAGCAGTGCGGCATCGTGATCCACCACCAGCCATTCCTGCGCACCGCCCAGCCGGGGCGCGAGCCAGCGCAGGTTGGCGCCGGTGCCGCAACCCAGGTCGATGACGCGCCATGGCGTACCCGCCGGTGGCGCCATCGCGTGCAGACGCGCGGCCAGATGCAGGTGTTTCGCGGCTTCGTCGCGCGCGGCGGTGTCGAAAGGCTCGCGCTGCTGCAGCCATGCGGCGGTGAAATGGCGATCGCTCATGCCACGCTGCCCAGCGTCGCGGCAAAGCGCGCCGCCTGCTGCGGCCAGGTCGGCAGCAAAGCCGCTGCCTCGCGCGCGCCGGTGGCCAGGCGTTCGTGCAGAGCGGGGTCGGTGAGCACCCGGCCCAGCGCGGCCTGGAGCTTGAGCACATCGCCGGCGGGCACCTTGAGGCCGGCGCGCGGCGGCAAAGTGCGGGCCAGCGCGCCGCCATCGGTGGTGACGACCGGCAGGCCGTGGGCCACCGCCTCGGCAACCACCATGCCATAGCCCTCGTACAGCGACGGCAGCACGAACACGTCTGCCGCCAGGTAGTGGGCCTGCAGCGCCTCGGGCGGGAGCTCGCCATGCCAGACCACGCGCTCCTTCAGGGGTTCTGCCATGGCCTGCAGGCTGGCGGTGAAGCCGGGGTCGCGCTCGGTGTTGCCCACCAGGTGCAATTCCCAGGGCAGGTGCTGCAGGCCTGTGAGCGCTTCGAGCAGCACCGCGTGACCCTTGCGCGGGATGAGCGAGGCCACGCAGAGCAGCCTGACCACCCCGTTTCGCCGGGGTGTTTCGGAACGGGATGGCACGGGATCGGTGCCCGGCTCCACCACGGTGATGCGGGACGACGGCACCCCCAGGGCGGTCACGTCGGCCACGGTGCTGCGGCTGGTCACTACCACGCGCCGTGCACATTGCAGCGCCCTGGCCTCGCTCTCCCGCAGCCGGGCACTGTCTTCGGAGCGCCAGCCGGTTTCCAGGTGCAGGGGGTGGTGCACCAGGGCCACCCAGCGCAGGCGCCTCGCGTGGCGCAGCGCCACGTCGGGCATGCAGCCGAAGGCCAGGCCATCGGCGACCACCAGGGCGTTGTCGGGCAAGGCCTGAACGAGCGCCTCCGCCGTGATGAGGTCGAACTGATCCGGGCACGGCCACGCGCCGTCCAGCACCAGGGGCATCACGCTCCAGTCGACCTCGCGCAGGGCGGCCGCCAGCCGGCGGTCGTAGGCGTACCCGCCGGTGGGGGTGTTCCAGTCGCCCGGCAACAGGAAGTGGCAGGTCTTCAGGGACGACATGGCTCAGGCGGGCAGATCACCCTCGTACGAAGCCCAGGCAACATGCGATTCGTGCAGCGTCACACGCATCTGGCGCAGGCCGCTCGCATTCGCGCCAAGCTCACCTGTGGCGATGCACGCGGCCACGCGGTCGAAGATCGCCCGGGCCATGAACTCGGTGGTGGTGTTGTGCCCCTTGAACTCGGGCATTTCGTCCAGGTTCTGGAAATTGAAAGCGGCCAGGGTCTGCCGCAGCACCTGCGTGGCCAGGCCAATGTCGACCACGACACCGTCGGCATCGAGCGCGTCGCGGCGCAGCTCCAGGTCCACCACGTAGGTGGCGCCGTGCATGCGCTGGGCAGGCCCGAAGACGGCGCCCTGGAAGCTGTGGGCGATCATGAAGTGGTCTCTGACGTTGACGGCATACATGGCGTTGATGGCTTCCGGGACAGGGTTCAGGAATAGTCGATGCGGTGGCACAGCGTACCCGGTGCACCGTCGCCGGCCAGCCGCGCGAGCACCTGGGGCAATTCCGCGAACGGCGCGGTGTCGGTGACCAGCGCATCCAGCGCGGGCTCGGTGAGCAGCGAGAGCGCCAGTTCCAGCCGCTGGCGGTGGCTCCAGCGCTCGCGTTGCCGTGGTGCCACGTGGCCGACCTGTGAGCTCTTGAGTGTGAGCCGCTGCGAGTGGAAGGCTTCGCCCAGCGGCACGTTCACGGCGCGATTGCCGTACCAGCTGAGTTCCAGCACGGTGGCTTCGAAGGCGGCAAGCCGCAACGCAGTGGCCAGCCCGGCGGAACTGGCGCTGGTGTGGATCACGAGGTGCGCCCCGCCCTGTGCGTCCTGCGGCAAGGCAAAACCCGCACCGAGTGCGGCTGCGATGTCCGCCCGGGCGGGGTTGGTGTCCACCACCTGCACGCTCCCTTCGGGCAACCGTGCGGCCAGCCAGGCCACCAGCAGGCCGAGCGTGCCACCGCCGACAACGGCGATGGGGTCGCCCGGGCGCGGTGCGGCGTCCCACAGGGCGTTGATGGCCGTTTCCAGGTTGGCGGCCAGCACGGCGCGCGCGGCGGGCACGCCCGGCGGCAGCGGCACCACCGCCGTCGCGGGCACCTGAAAAACCGTCTGGTGCGGGTGCAGGCAGAACACTTCGCGGCCCACCAGTTCGGCAGGCCCGGCCTCGACCACGCCGACGTTCACGTAGCCGTACTTCACCGGGCCGGAAAACTCGCCCACCTGGAACGGCGCGCGCATGCGCTGTGCTTCGCTGGCGGGCACTTCACCGCGGAACACCAGGCCTTCCGTGCCCCGGCTCACCGCGGTGTGCAGGGTGCGCACCCGCACGCTGCCCTCAGGCAGCGCGGGCAGGGTTTCCTCACGGATCTCGGCGCGGCCGGGCGCCACCACCCAGCAGGCCTGGGCAGACACAGCTGCTGACGAATCGGAAGCGTTGGGCATGAACGAATCGGGGAATGCGGTGTCGGAGGGTGGAGCGTGCCATGATCGCCGGAAACGGGCCCGTGAATGTTCACGTGTCCCATCCGCAGGCGCCCATCTTGCCATCCATGAAGACCGCCGAAAACGCCATCGCTTCATCCACGGGTACCGTGCACACCGGGTTGCGGCACGACGCTGCGCGCGATCTCGCCGCTGTGGCGGTGCTGGTGCTGGTGCTTTCGGTGGCGCTGGGCATGGCCGCGGGCCTTGGCGCTGATTACAGCGCCAAGGCCCTGCTGGTGTACGCGGTGGGCGTCTGGCTCGTGTGGCGCGCGTTGGGCGCGCACCCGCACCCGCGCTTCGGCCCCGCCAACCGGGTGACCCTGGCGCGGCTGGGTTCGATGGCGCTGCTCGCCGCCCTGGTGGGCGAAGACCTGCCCCGCCCACCCCTGGCCGACATGCCCACGGCGGCATGGTGGCTGGTCGGGGTGGCCACCGTCACGGCGGTGGCCGACGCGGCGGACGGCGCACTGGCGCGGCGCAGCGGCCTGGCCAGCGCCTTCGGTGCGCGCTTCGACATGGAAACCGACGCCGCCTTCACCCTGGTGCTCTGCGCGCTGGTGCTGCAGGCCGGCCAGGCCGGTGCGTGGGTGCTGGCCGCGGGACTGATGCGCTACGCCTTCGTGGCCGCCGCGCGCCCCTGGCCCTGGCTCGCCGGCGCGCTTCCACCGAGCCGGCGGCGCCAGACCGTGTGCGTGGTGCAGATCACGACGCTGATCGTCTGCCTCGGGCCGATCGTGTCACCCGGCCTCGCGGTCTGGCTGGCGGCGCTCAGCCTGGTTTTGCTCACCCTTTCGTTCGCCATCGACGTGCGGACCCTGGCGCGGCAGCGCCCCACCCCACAGGAGACCTGAGCCATGCGCACTTCCGCCCTGCTTCTTCCGCTGGTGCTCTGCGCCCATCTGCTGGCCGCCATGCCCGCGCAGGCCCAGGCCGCGCGCTACGAGCTCGACCCCGACCACACCACCGTCGCCTTCCTGGTCGACCACATCGGCTATGCCAAGGTGCTCGGCATGTTCCGGTCCGCGCGCGGGAGCTACCGCTTCGACGAGGCCACCGCCACCCTGTCGGACGTGCGCATCGAGGTGGAAACAGCGAGCGTGTTCAGCAACCAGCGCAAGCGCGACGACCACCTCAAGGGGCCGGACTTCCTCAACAGCGGCGAATTCCCGCGCATGGTGTTCACCGCCGCCAGCGCGAAACGCACCGGCGAGCGCACCTTCGAGGTGGCGGGCCAGCTGGAACTGCTGGGCAAGTCCCAGCCGCTCACGCTGCAGGCGACCTGGAACAAGAGCGCCGAGTCGCCCTTGGGCGGGCCATTGCGCAAGCCGTACGTCATGGGTGTGTCCGCGCGCGGCAGCTTCAAGCGCAGCGCCTATGGCATGAACTACGCCGTGGCCAACGGCTGGGTGGGCGACGAGGTGCCGCTGATCGTCGAGTTCGAGGCGGTGCGCCAGTGAGGGTGGCGCCCCCGGCGGCCATCCCCTGGCTGCTGCGCTTCTGCCTGGCCTTTGCGCTGCTGAACACGCTGCTGACGTTCGAGAACCGCTGGCCGGGTTTTGGCGTGCGCTACATGCCGCGCCTGTCGTACGAACTGTGCCTGGCCCTGGTGGCACTGATGGCCTGGGTCGCCTGGAGGGGCCGTCTTTCCACCCGTGCCGCGTCCGCCATGGCAGCGGGCTTTCTGGCGCTGGTGTTGGCGCGCTACGCCGACGTGACGGCGCCTGCCGTGCTGGGCCGGCCGGTGAACGTGTACTGGGACGGTCGCCACGCCAGCGAGCTCGTCCAGCTGGCGGTGCAGACCCTGCCAGCGTGGCAGGTGGCAGCGGCGGGTGCCACCCTGATTCTGGGCTCGGTGCTGCTCTTCCTGCTGGTGCGCGCCGCCATCGCGGTGCTGGCCGGCTGCCTGGCCTGGCGCGGTCCGCGCCCGTGGGTGCTGGCTGCCACGGCGGTGCTCACGCTGAGCTTCATGGCCTACGTGCCGGGCCAGCGCGACACGCGCTGGTTCTTCTCGCTGCCGCTGACGCCCACATTGCTGCACCAGGGCGAGTTGCTGGCGCGTGTGTGGTGGCCGGCGGCGGGGGAGTCGGTGCTGGACGCCGCTCCCGCGTTCGACGGCGACCTCTCCGGTCTGGTGGGCCCGGCCGGGCCGGCCGATGTGCTGCTGGTGTTCGCCGAGTCTTACGGCAGCGGCAGCTTCGACCAACCCGCCATGGCCTCGGCGCTCGCGTCTTCGCGCACGGCGCTGGACGATGCCATCCGCGCCGGTGGGCGCCACGTCGTCAGCGCTCGGGTGACCGCGCCCACGTTCGGTGGCGCCTCCTGGCTGTCGCACGCCGGTTTGCTGGCGGGGGTGGATACCCGCGACCCCGCCGATCACGACCTGCTGCTGGCCAGCCAGCGGCCCACGCTGGTGCGCCATTTCGCGCGCCACGGCTACCGCACGGTGGGCTGGATGCCAGGCCTCAAGCGCCCCTGGCCCGAAGGCGCTTTCTACGGCTTTGACCGGCTGTCCGGCGACGCGGGCATCGGCTACAGCGGGCCAGACTTCGGCTACTGGCGCATCCCCGATCAGGCTGCGCTGGCGCTGCTGCACGTGCAGGAACTGGAGCGGAAAGGACACGAGGCTGCCCGCGTGCCGCGCTTTGTCGTCTTCCCCACCACCAGCACCCACGCGCCGTTCCACCCCCTGGCGCCCTTCGTGCCGGATTGGCCACGCCTTGCCGGCCCGCAGGCCTACACGGCAGCCGAGGCCCGGGCGGCGCAGGCCGCGCCAGTGGCCGTGCGGGAACCGCTGCGGCCCTACGTCGACAGCCTGCGCTACCAGTACGCCTGGATGGCCGACTACCTTCGGCACCACGCGCCCCACCCCCTGGTGATGGTGATCGTCGGCGACCACCAGCCGCCTGCGCTGGTCAGCGGTCCCGGCGCCTCATGGGATGTGCCCGTTCACGTGATCAGCGACGACCCCGCGCTGCTGCAGCGCCTGCTGGTCAGTGGTTTCGTGCCCGGCCTCGCCCTGCCCGAACAGCCGCAGGGCCCCATGCACCAGCTCACACGGGTGCTGCTGGGGGTGTTCAACGCCCCGGGGGCGCACGAGTTGCAAGGCTTCGAGCATGTGGGCGCGCCAGTGCCAGCGCCACACACCGGATCCTGATCGGGATACGCCATTCAGCCCGCCAGCCAGGCGTGCACGTCGCCGGAGGACGCGTCCACAGGCAAGGCGCGCAACCAGTCGCGCATCGACGCCGCCAGCTCGCCTTCAGGCTTCAACAGGCGTTGCCGTTCGCCGAGCGAGACAGCGTAGCGGTAGCGCCCGGGGCCGGCCAGTGCCTCCAGCCGGTCGATGCAACCCAGCGCGACGCCACGCACCGCCGGCACGAACTCGAACGACAGGGCCGGTAGCGCCTGGCTCAGGCCCAGCAGCACCTCCTCTTCAAAACCCTCCACATCGATCTTCACGAAGTCGGGCACACCATGCGTGGCGATCAGTGCGTCCAGCGTGGTCACGGTCACCAGGGGGCCTTCTTCCCACCGAACGCCACGGAAGGATGACGCGGCCGTCGCTTCCCGCACGAAGCGGGTGGACAGCGTGGAGACGGTGGGCGTGAGCTCGCTGACGTGCAGGCGCATCTCGCCCGGCGAGCGGCCCAGGGCCTGCGGCAACAGCGTCACACCCGTGTCGCGCCCGAAGCGGCGCCGCAGCAGCCAGACGAAATCGGCCTGCGGCTCCAGCGCCACCACGCGCGCGCCCAGCTGCCGGAACGCGGCCACGCGGTTGCCCGCGTGGGCGCCGACATCGAACGCGAGCCCGCCTGCCGGCACGAAGCGCCGGTAGAAACGCCGGAGCTGCACGCCCCGCCAGGGAATGGCGCGGTAGATCACCCAGGAGCGCAGCAGGCCGACGGCCCGGGCAGGCAGGCTCATGGCTGCCCGCGAAGAATGCGCGGCGAAGCCGCAGTCGGGCCGGACAGGAAGAATGGCTTGTGCATCGGCCCCACTGTAGTCGCCACGCGCGCGCCGTGGTCGCGGTCTGATAATGGCCCACGCCCCTCCCCACCCCTCACCCTGTCAGGACGACGATGGCCGACGACGCACCCAGCGAGCTCCTGTCTCGCCGCCACCAGATGTTCCCCGTGCTCACCGACGCCGAGATGGCGCGGATGCAGCGGTTCGGCAAGCGGCAGACTCACCCCGGCGGCACGCACCTGCTGCGGGCGGGCGAACCGGGTGCCGGCCTGTTCGTGGTGATGGACGGCGTGGTGGCGGTGAGCGAGCGCGACGGCCTCGGACACATCACGCCGATCGTGAAGCACAGCCGGGGGCACTTCATGGGCGAGGTCGGCTCGCTGTCGGGCAAACCGTCGCTGGTGGACGGCATCGCGGAGGACACCGTCGACACCCTGATGCTCACGCCCGGCCAGTTGCGCGCGCTCATCATCGCGGAGGCCGATCTGGGCGAGCGCCTGGTGCGCGCACTGATCCTGCGCCGCGTGGCCCTGATCGCGTCCGGAGCCAGCGGCCCGGTGCTGATCGGCCAGCCTGCCTCGGCCGAACTGATGCGCCTGCAAAACTTCCTGCGCCGCAACGGGGAGCCGTACCACGTGGTCGATGCCGCATCGGACGCCGGTGCCACAGCGCTGATGGAGCAGTCCGGCGCGGCCGATGGCGAGCCGCTGGTGGTGTGCCCCGATGGCGAGGTGCTGGTCAACCCGGACGACCAGACGCTGGCCCGCCGCCTGGGCATGGTGGATACGGCGGTGCACGACGAGCTTTTCGACGTGGCCGTGGTCGGCGCCGGGCCGGCCGGCCTGTCCACCGCGGTCTATGCGGCATCGGAAGGGCTGCGCGTGGTCGTGCTGGATTGCCGCTCGTATGGCGGGCAGGCCGGGGCGAGCGCGCGCATCGAGAACTACCTGGGTTTTCCCACCGGCATCTCCGGCCAGGCGCTGGCGGGCCGCGCCTACGTCCAGGCGCAGAAGTTCGGCGCCGAAATGCTCATCCCCTCCGAGGTTGCCCGGCTCGACTGCACGCGGGACGGCCCGGACCGTGAGCTGGCCGTGCACCTCACCGATGGCCGGCGGCTGCGGGCACGAACGGTGGTGATCGCCAGCGGCGCACGGTACCGGCGGCCCGATGTGCCCGGACTGAGGGATTTCGAGGGACGCGGCGTCTGGTACTGGGCATCGGCACTGGAAGCCACGTTGTGCGCACGTGCCGACGTGGCACTGGTGGGTGGTGGCAATTCGGCGGGCCAGGCGGCGGTGTTCCTGTCCCAGCACGCGGCGCGCGTGACCATGCTGGTGCGCGGCCCGGGGCTGGCGGCGAGCATGTCCCGCTACCTGATCGACCGCATCGAGGCCATACCCAACATCGAGCTGCGGCCGCACACCGCCCTCACGCGCCTGCATGGCAGTGCCGAGAACGGGTTGTCCGCCGTGTCCTGGCACGACCGCCGCGCGGGCCTGCAGGAAGAAAAGCCGCTGCGCAACCTGTTCCTCTTCGTGGGGGCAGACCCGGAAACGGGCTGGATGGCGGGTTGCGAGGCCGCCGTGGATGCCCATGGATTCGTGTTGACGGGCGATGCCACGGGCGCTCGGCCGGATGGACGGCCCGCCCGTTCACTGGAAACCAGCATCCCTGGCGTGTTCGCGGTGGGGGATGTGCGGTCGGGTTCCGTCAAGCGCGTGGGCAGCGCGATTGGCGAGGGAGCGGCGGCGGTGGCGCAGATCCACGCGCATCTCGCCGCAGGTCATTGATTCATTGAAAATCAATGAGATTTCACGATATTCTCATGTTTTACATGAGAATGAGCTCAAACCACCCCGCTGACAAGCCATTGATAATTTTCGTTTTAAATCAAATACTTGCCATTGATTTGAAATGTACTGGATGAAATATGAAAAACGGGTGGGCATTCGTGTGAACGCCCACCCGCCTGGTGTCATCCGCTTCAGCCGCCGAGGTAGGCGTCCTGTACCTTGGGGTCGCGCAGCAGTTCCTGGCCGCTGCCTTCCAGCACGATGCGACCGGTCTCGATCACATAGGCGCGGTCCGCGATTTTCAGCGCCTGGCGCACGTTCTGCTCCACGAGGAAGATGGTCAGGCCGCCCTTGTTGATCTCGCGCAGCGTGCGGAAGATGTCCTGCACGATGATGGGTGCCAGGCCCATCGAAGGCTCGTCCAGCAGCAGCACGCGGGGCTTGGCCATCAGGGCCCGGCCAATCGCAAGCATCTGCTGCTCACCGCCCGACAGGTTGCCGGCGAGGCCGTCCGCCCGCTCCTTGAGCCGCGGGAACAGCGCATAGATGCGTTCGAGGTCGTCCATGCGCTGGGCGCGCCCGTCGCGGCGCGTGTAGGCACCGAGCTCGAGGTTCTCGCGCACCGTGAGCGTGGTCAGCGTCGCACGGCCTTCGGCCACCTGCACCATGCCGGCGGACACGATCTTGTGCGGCGGCAGCGCGCTCAGGTCCTGCCCCTGCAGCGTGACGCGCCCGGCGGCTTTCTTCACCAGGCCCGACAGAGCCAGCAAGGTGGTGGACTTGCCCGCGCCGTTGGCCCCCACGAGCGTGGTGATCTGGCCTTCGTGCAGCTGGAGGTCGATGCCTTTGACGGCCTCGATGTGGCCGTAGGAGACCTTCAGCCCCTCGACCTGGAGGAATGCGGCGCTCATCGTGCACTCCCTTCCACCGTGGCGGCATCGCCGCCGGCCTCGTCTTCTTCCCGGCCCAGGTAGGCCTCGATGACCTCGGGGTCGTTGCGGATCTGGTCCGGGTCGCCGCGCGCGATGATGCGGCCGAAGTTCAGCACGGCGATGTGCTCGCACAGTCCCATCACGAAACGCATGTCGTGCTCGATCATGAAAACGGTGTAGCCGCGCGCGCTGATGTTGCGGATCTCGGCCATCAGGTCGGTCTTTTCGGCGCTGTTCATGCCCGCGACGGGTTCGTCGAGCAACAGCAGCCTGGGTTCGGTGGCCAGCGCGCGCGCCAGCTCCAGCTTGCGCTGCTCGCCGTAGGACAGGTTGTCGGCGATGTCGCTGGCCTTGTGGTCCAGCTTCACCCACGACAGCAGCTCGCGAGCGCGGTCGCGCGCACGGCGCTCCTCGCTGCGGAACAGGCCGGTGGACGCCAGCAGGCCGAACGCGCCGTAGCGCAGGTGCGAATGCATGCCCACCATCACGTTCTCCAGCAAGGACATTTCCTTGAACACACGGATGTTCTGAAAGGTCCGTGCGATGCCGGTGCGCGTGATCTGGTGCGGCTTGAGACCCGCCAGGTCGCGGCCTTCGTAGCGGATGGTGCCGCCCGAGACGGCCAGCAGGCCGGTCGTGAGGTTGAACACCGTCGTCTTGCCGGCCCCGTTCGGCCCGATCAGACCGAAGATGCCCCCCTGGGGCACCGCCAGGTGAACGTCCTGCAGCACCTTGAGCCCGCCGAAATGGCGCGAAACGCCGTCGAATGTCAGCAAGGGGACATTGCTCATTGCGCGCCTCCCTTGCGTCCGAACCACTGGCGCATGCGCGCCGGATCCCAGATACCCTTGGGCAGGAACAGCACGATCAGCACCAGGATGATGCCGTTGATGACCATGCGGAAGTCACCGAAGGCGCGCAGCGTTTCGGGCAGCATGGTCAGGATCACGGCGCCCAGCACCGGGCCGAACAGGCTGTTGATACCACCCAGCACGGCCATGGTCAGGATGTCCACGCCCCGGTCGAAACCGAACTCGTTGGGGCCGATGAAGAACGTGAGGTGCGCATTCAAGGCGCCGGCCAGACCGGCAATCGCGGCCCCGAGCACGAAGGCCAGCATCTTGTTGCTCCCGACGTCGATGCCCATCAGGCCGGCGGCGGTCTCGTCTTCCTTGATCGACTCGAACGCACGGCCCACTTTCGAGCGGCGCAGGCGCCAGAGCCCGAACAGCACCGCCACCAGCGCCAGCAGCACATGCCACCACTGCGTCAGCGGCGGGATGCCGTTGAGCCCCAGGGCACCACCGGTGATGTCTTCGGTGTTGAGGATGGCAATGCGCACGACCTCGCCGAAAGCGAGCGTGGCCATGGCCAGGTAGACACCCGACAGGCGCAGCGTGGGCTTGCCGATGACGAAGGCCATCAGCGCCGGTGCGGCAATGCCGCCGGCCAGCGCAACCGGGAACGGCACGCCAAAAGTCATTGTGAGAATGGCCGAGGTGTAGGCGCCGATGCCCATGAAAGCGGCATTGGCCATGGCGAGCATGCCGCAGGCCAGCGTGAGCCAGATCGACAGCGCGAGCAGGGAGTTGGTGCCGAGCGACAGCACCACGTTGCTGTAGACAGCCCAGAAGTTGGAGAGCGCTTCCATCATCAGACCTTGCGCTCCTGCAAGGTACCGAACAGCCCCTTGGGTCGCAGCAGCAGCACCAGGAACAGCAGGCCGAAGCCGACCGCGTCGCGCATGGTCGAGCCGATGTAGGCCACCGACAGCACTTCTGCGAAACCGAGGAACAGGCCACCGAGCAGTGCGCCGCGGATGTCGCCCATGCCGCCCAGGATGATGACCGCGATGCCCTTGTGCAGGATGGGCTGACCCATCAGCGGGAACACGGCGTTCGAGTACAGGCCGATCAGCACGCCGGCCAGGCCGCCCAGCGCAGCGGCGGCGAAGGACGTCATGTAGAACAGGCCTTCGACGTTGATGCCCAGCAGGTGCGCCGCCTTGGGCGACTCGGAAATGGCGCGCAACGCACGGCCCAGCTGGGTGCGCTTAAGCACCAGCAGCAGCACGGCCATCAGCGCGAACGAGAGCAGGATGATGCCGAGCTCCAGCGCGGTCAGGTGCAGGCTGCCCAGGTTGATGGACTCTTCGGAGACCACACCGGCCGGAAAACGGATGTTCTGCGCGCCGAAGATGCCCTGGATGCCATTGTTCAGGATGATGGCCACGCCAATGGTCGCGATCATCGGGATCAGGTGTGGCGCATTGCGTGCGCGCAGCGGCCGCAGCACCAGAAAGTCGATCAGCAAACCGAGCATTCCACAGAAGAGGAACGCAAACAGCAGCCCGGCCCACAGGGGAAGGCCCAGCACGGCCATGGCTTCGACGGCCGCGTAGGCGCCGACCATGAACACCGCACCGTGCGACAGGTTGATGACGCGGAGGACGCCGAAGATGAGTGTGAAACCCAGTGCGAAGAGCGCATACACGCATCCGAGCGACAGGGCATTGACGAGTTGCTGTTCTAGCAAGGCGGTGCTCCGGGCCTCACGGCAGGCATGAAGCCGAATTCAGGGGAAAAAAATCAACCTCTGCCGGCGGCACCGGGTGTCCGCCATCGCAGAGGCTGCTGGTCTGCCAGCGCCGCCCTCACCTCACGGGACAGCGGCGTCACTGGCGGCGTCTTACTTCGTGATGACGAACTCGGCACCCTTGGTCACGCTGACGATGGGCGCTTGCTGCGCGTCATAGCCGGCAGGCTTGCCGGCCTTGTCGTTGGCACGACGGAACTGGAACGGGCCGGTGGCGCCGGTCCACTTCACGGCGGGCAGCGCATCGCGCAAGGCGGTGCGGTCGGCGGCCAGGTTGCCCGAGAGCTTCACCGTCTTGAGGGCCTGCGTGGCGATGTACAGCGCGTCGTAGGCCTGAGCGGCGAACTGGTCCGGCGCCATCTTGTACTTCTCGGTGTAGGCCTTGATGAACTTGCTGTTCTCGGGCGTGGTGTTGCTGGCCGACCAGGGGCTGCCCACGTAGAGGTTGTCGGACTGGCCCTTGGCCAGGTCGAACACCTTGGTCGAGTTCATGCCGTTGCCGCCGATGAAGGGCACGTTCAGGCCGAGCTGGCGGGCCTGCACCATGATGGGAGCGCCTTCGGCCAGCAGGGCCGACAGGACGATGGCGTCAGCGCCGCTGGCCTTGATCTTGGTCAGCTGGGCCTTGAAGTCCACGTCACCCTTGGCGAAGGTCTCGGTCGTGGTGACGGGAATCTTCAGGTCGTCGAGCGCCTTCTTGAAGTTGTCGTAACCGCTCTTGGTGAACACGTCGTCGTTGCCGTACAGCACGGCGACCTTCTTGATGCCGGCGTTCTTCACGGCGACCTTGATGGTCTCGGGCAGCACGTCGGCTTCGGTCACGGAGTTGCGGAAAACGTAGTCGCCAATGGCGGTGATGCCGTCCGCGGTGGTCGAGGTACCGAAGGCCACGGTCTTGCCGGCCTGGGCGATCGGATGGCCGGCCTGGGCCGAGTTCGACAGTGTCGGGCCGAAGACCATCAACACCTTGTCCTGGAACACCAGCTTCTTGAAGACGTTGATCGCTTCTTCCTTCTTGCCTTGCTCATCGGCCACGACCAGCACGATCTGGTTGCCGTTGACACCGCCTGCGGCGTTGATCTCGGCCGCAGCCAGTTCGAAACCGTTGCGGATGGCTGCGCCGTACTGGGCAGCGCCACCCGACAACGCTTCGGCCACACCGATCTTGATGTCTGCAGCGCTGGCGGCAAAGCCCAGCGCGGCCAGCGAAAGGATGGCGGTCTTCTTGAAACTCACGGAAATACCTCTTTGGATGGTTGACGGACTGGGGTCGCCTGCCAGCGGTCTGGCATGTCGCCAGCACCGTCCACGCCTGTCAGGTTCGCCCGATTCTGTGACTGCGCAGCAGCGGCGGCAGCCGGGGTTTTTACGGGGAAACTATAGCAAATCGAGAAGTTTCCATCTCAAAAATGCATGGATGAGCCCTCTCGAATGAAGGTTTGGCATGGCTCGGCGCCGCCATTCCAGGGCCTTGCGGCGCCTTGCTCCTGCCTCAGTGCATGGGGCTTTCCAGGCTCAGGCAATGGGCTCCAGGCCACCGGTTCTTCTCACACATCTCCCGCGCCGTGTGCCGGATCATGTCGCAGATCGCCTGGCGCGCCTTGGACTCGCTGAAGTTCAGGGGCTCGCAGATGCTCAGCCTGCGGCGCATCCGGCCTCCGTCGATACGGTGTGCGATCAGCCGCCCATCGTTCACCTCGCGCTCGGCGAGCGCCAGCGGCATGACCGAGAAGCCCAGCCCGGCTTCGACCGCGCTCTTGATCAGGTGGATCGAGTTCATCTCCGCGACCACGTTCAGCGAAGGCAGTCCTGCGGCCTGCAGCGCCGCCTCGATCACCCAGCGCGTGGTGTGGCCGTTTTCGGTGCTCGGCATGATCATCGGCCGCGAGCAGGCGGCCACCAGCGACACATCGTCGGTGGACGGGGCATCCGTGGCGTGCGGCGCCCGAAGCAGCACGAACTCTTCGTCCACCAGGGGCGTGAAACGCAGGTTCTGCTCCGTCCCGCTGTCGCACAGAATCGTCAGATCGATCAGGCCGCGGTGCATCTGGTCCATCACGTTGCCGGACAACTCCTCATTGAGGCGAAACGCGATACCGGGGAAGGTGGCGGCCGCCGCCCGCATCAATGGCAGGGCCAGCACGGTGGTGATGGTCTGCGGAAGCGCGAGCACGATGGCGCCGGTCACCACATCACTGGAACTGCGCACGGCGGCGCGCAGGTTGGCCACCTGCTTGGTGATGCCCAGTGCATAGTCATAGAGCACCTCGCCTTCCGGCGTGAGTGACACGCCGCTGCGGCCTCGCACCATCAACCGGGCCTCGAGGTCGGCCTCCAGTTCCATGATCTGCCGGCTGAGCGCCGACTGGGCGATGTGCAGTTTCTCCGAGGCCCGCGACAGGCTGCCGCTGTCGGCAATGCACAGAAAGTACTTGAGTTGGCGCAATTCCATTGACGACCTCGACTCCCCGTAGCGGGACGGCAGGAGGATAGTCGCAAACAGGAGGGGCAACCGATGAACGCCCAGCGGTCTGACTCAGGGTTGACCCGGACGAAAGCCGGCAGCCAGGGCGGTCACGTCATGGGCTGGAAGGCCCGGGATATCACTCCCACTCGATCGTCGCTGGCGGCTTGGAGCTCACGTCGTAGGTCACCCGGTTGATGCCCCGCACCTCGTTGATGATGCGGCCGGACACCTTCTTGAGCAGGCTGTACGGCAGCTCTGCCCAGTCGGCGGTCATGAAATCGCTGGTCTGCACCGCGCGCAGCGCGACCACGTAGTCGTAGGTGCGGCCGTCGCCCATCACGCCCACGCTCTTGACCGGCAAGAACACGGTGAACGCCTGGCTGGTGAGTTCGTACCAGGTCTTGCCGCTGTGCGGGTCGACCGTGGAGCGCAGCTCCTCGATGAAGATGGCATCGGCACGGCGCAGCAGGTCGGCGTACGCCTTCTTCACTTCACCCAGGATCCGCACACCCAGGCCCGGGCCGGGGAAGGGGTGGCGATAGACCATGTCGTGCGGCAAGCCAAGCGCCACACCCAGTTCGCGCACCTCGTCCTTGAACAGATCGCGCAGGGGCTCGAGCAGCTTCAAGCCCAGTTGCTCGGGGAGACCTCCCACATTGTGGTGGCTCTTGATCGTCACCGCTTTCTTGCTCTTGGCACCACCGGACTCGATCACGTCGGGGTAGATCGTGCCTTGTGCCAACCACTTGGCGCCTTTGGTTGATGCCCCACTTGCGGTCAGTTTGGCCGCTTCGGCCTTGAAGACCTCGACGAACTCGCGGCCGATGATCTTGCGTTTGGCTTCCGGATCGCTCACGCCGGCGAGGTGGCCGAGGAACTGGTCTGACGCGTCCACGCGGATCACCTTGGCGTGCAGCTTGCCGACGAACATGTCCATCACCATGTCGCCCTCGTTCAGGCGCAGCAGGCCATGGTCGACAAAGACACAGGTGAGCTGGTCGCCGATCGCACGGTGGATCAGCGCGGCCGCCACGGACGAGTCAACGCCGCCCGACAGGCCAAGGATCACCTCTTCATCGCCCACCTGCTCACGAATCTTCTCCACCGCTTCCGCGATGTGGTCGCGCATCACCCAGTCGGGCGTGGTGCCGCAGATCTCGAGCACAAAACGCTCCAGCAGCGCGCGGCCTTGCACGGTGTGCGTGACCTCGGGGTGGAACTGCACGGCGTAGAAGCGGCGGCTCTCGTCGGCCATGCCGGCGATGGGGCAGGAATCGGTGCTGGCCATGAGCTTGAAGCCCGGAGGCAGCTCGGTCACCTTGTCACCGTGGCTCATCCACACCTTGAGCATGCCGTGGCCTTCCGGGGTGGTGAAGTCGGCAATGTTCTTGAGCAGCGCAGTGTGGCCACGCGCACGCACCTCGGCGTAGCCGAACTCGCGCGTGTGGGAACCCTCCACCTTGCCGCCCAGTTGCTGCGCCATGGTCTGCATGCCGTAGCAGATACCCAGCACGGGAATGCCCAGCTCGTACACCGCGTCGGGGGCCTTGTCGTCCACTTCATACACGCTGGCGTGGCTGCCCGAAAGAATCACACCCTTGAGCTGGCCGTCGGCGGCAAACTCGCGCACCCATTCGTCGCTCACGTCACAGGGGTGCACTTCGCAGTACACGTGGGCTTCGCGCACACGGCGTGCAATGAGCTGAGTAACCTGGGAGCCGAAATCGAGGATGAGGATCTTCTGGTGCTGCATGGTGGTTTTCCGGGGTTTTCAAAAGGGCTCGGTGGCGATGCCGCAGGCCTTGGCGGCTTGCAGCAGATCGGCTTGGCGCGAGACCAGCGTGCCGTTGAAGCGCACGACGAGCTCCAGGTAAGTGGCGTCGAAATAGCTGATGTGGTGGGACTCGGCCAGCCGCAGCACCTGGCTGCGACGGTGCAGGCTCAAAGGGGGGTCGATGTCGACCTGCGCCTGCGCCACCAGCTCCAGACCGCGCTCGTAGTGGGCGCGGGGCAGGCGGCCGCCGCGGCAGGCCAGCAGCAGGGCTTCGCCCAGTTGCCAGTGCCACAGGCTGGGCGCGTGGTAGATGCCGGCACGGCTGCGCGCCTGGCTGTAGTGGTAGTCGGTGCGCTCGCTATGCTGCTCGGGGATCAGCCAGGCCAGGGCCACCGAAGCGTCGATCACCCAAGGCCTCATCGGGGCTCCTCGGTCGACCAGGCGGCGCGAAACGCGCGCAGTTCGGTGAGCGCCTGGGCGGCCACGCGTTCGCGTTCGGCTTGATCCACGTGGGCCACCTCGGCCGCCAGCCGCACCACCGGCTTGCCGTGCCGCGTGAGCACGACCTGCTCACCCTGCTCGGCCGCGCGAATTAGCTCGGACAGCTGGCCTTTGGCCTGGTGGATGGGGACAGACAGCATGGACAATGGGTGGCGCCGGAAAACCAGGGATTGTGCCAGATTCCGCCATTTTGGGTCCCAATACTTTGGGTCCAGATTTTGTAACACCCGCCATCCCAGCCCACCATGCTCCACCCGCCCCGCGCCTACATCTACCTCGACGCCGTGGCCCGCGCTGGCTCCATCCGCAAGGCGGCGGAGAAACTGCACGTGGCGTCCACCGCGCTCAACCGCATGATCCTGGAGCTCGAAGAACAGGCCGGCACGCCCCTGTTTGAGCGCCTGCCGCGCGGCGTGCGCCTGACGGCGGCGGGCGAGGTGTTGGTGCACACGGTGCGCCGCTCGCTCTCCGATCTGCGGTCGGCGCAGTCGCAGATCGAGCAGTTGCGCGGCCTGGTGCGTGGCACCGTGCGCCTGGGCTGCGCCGAATCGGTGGCCACCGACCTGATCCCCAGCGCCGTGGCGCAACACCAGGCGCAGCACCCGGGTGTGCAGTTTCAGGTCGTCTCTGGTGTGACGCACCACCTGGTGCAGCTGCTCGGCCAGGATGAAGTGGAGCTGGTGCTGGTGCACGACCCCGCCCCGAGCGATGACCTGCAGGTCATCAGCCGCCTGCACCAGCCGCTGTGCGCGATGGTGCGCCCAGACCACCCCCTGGCCGGGCGCACCAGCCTGCGCCTGGCCGAATGCCAGCCCTACGCCGTGGCCCTGGGCGATCATTCGTTTGGCAGCCGCCGCCTGCTCGACGCGGTCATGGCGCGCTCGCGCATCGCCATGCGCCCCATGATCGAAGCCAGCACGGTGCAGTTGCTCAAGGAATTCACGCGGCAGACGGGGGCGATCAGTTTCCAGTTCGAGATCGGCACGCTGCAGGAAAAGCGCCGCGGCGAGCTGGTGTCGATCCCGCTGGTGGATGCCGCGCTCGGCCGCAGCGAGCTGGTGCTGGCGGTGCGCGAGGGCCGCCGCCTGCCCAGCGCCACGCTGTCTTTCGTGGAATTGCTGGTGGGGCGCCTGGCCGAAATCACGCCCTGAGGCCGTTGGCTGCGGCCCAACCGCACACATTTCTCGCTCGCCCTGAGTGAAACATTGAGCTTCCGCGCAGCACTGGTGTTCCAGATACTGCGCTGCATGCACCGCTCGACACCCCTTCGCCAGCTCCAGGTCTTCCGCCTGCCGATGTCCCACCCCGGCGACTTGTCGGCCCTGGCCGCCTTGCTGGATACGGGGCGTGTGCGGGCCGACGAGGTGGTGGCGGTCATCGGCAAGACCGAGGGCAACGGTGGTGTAAACGACTTCACCCGGGGCTACTTCACCCAGAGCCTCATGCACCTGCTCGGCGCGCGCATGGGCCGCGATCCGGCCGATCTGCTGCTCGAACTGCCCTGCGTGCTCTCGGGCGGCACCGAAGGCGTGCTCTCGCCCCACTACAGCGTATTCGTGCGAAGCGCCGCCAGCGCGGATGCGCCTGCTTGCCCGGCGCTGGCCATGGGCCGCGCCTTCAGCCCGCCCACGCCGGCGGCCGACATCGGGCGCTGGGCGCAGGTGCACGCGGTGGCCGACGCCGTGCGCAGCGCCATGGCCGACGCCGGCATCGACAACCCGGCCGATGTGTGCTTCGTGCAGGTTAAAGGCCCCTGCGTGACCGCCGCTCGGGCGGCCGCCGCACGGGCCGCCGGCCAGCAAGTGGTCAGCGACGACCCGAACCGCTCCATGGCCCTGTCTCGCGCGGCGGGCGCCTTCGGGGTGGCACTGGCGCTGGGCGAAATGGCCGACGACCCGGCGCTGGAAGCCGGGCTGCTCACGCGCTTTGATCTCTGGTGCGCACGCGCCGGCGTGTCCACCGGGGTGGAAGTGCAGGCCAATGAAATCGTGCTGCTGGGCCACAGCGCGCACTGGCGCGGCCCGCTGCGCATGGCTTGCGAGCCCATGGCCGACGCGCTGGACTTGCCGGCCGTCACCCGCGTGCTCGCCCGGCTGGGCCTGCGCGCCGACCCCCAGCTGGACAATGCAGATCGCCACCGCGTGGCCGCCGCGCTGGTGAAGTGCGAGCCCGACCGCCGGGGCCAAGTGCGCGGCACGCGCGTGACCATGCTGGACGACACCGACATCAACGCCCAGCGCCACATCCGCGCGGCTGTGGGCGGTCTGGTGGCGGGTGTGCTGGGCGATGGCCGCATTTTTGTGTCGGGTGGTGCCGAGCACCAGGGGCCTGAGGGTGGCGGCCTGGTGGCCGTGATCGCGGAGGCGGCATGAGCACCGACACGCGCGCACCGTTGTGGCAGCTCGATGCCTGCGCGCTGGGCGCGGCGTACCGCACTGGTGCACTTACACCGCTGGCTGTGCTCGATGCCCACCTGGAGCGCCTCAACATGGTGCAACCACTCATCAACGCCATGGCGTGCGTCGATGCCGACGGCGCACGCCACGCGGCCACCGCCAGCACCGAACGCTGGCGCCAGAGCCGCCCGCTGTCGGCGCTGGACGGCGTGCCCATGACCGTGAAAGACAACATCCAGCTGGCTGGCCTGCCTTGCCGCTGGGGCAGCCGGCTCTGGCAAGACCACCGGACCGCCGTGGACGAATCGCCCGTGGCACGGCTGCGCGCGGCGGGCGCGGTGTTTCTGGGCAAGACAGCGGTGCCCGAATTCACCTTGCAGGGCTACACCGACAGCCCGCTCACCGGCGTGACGCGCAACCCCTGGGACGCCGCACTCACACCCGGCGGCTCCAGCGGTGGCGCCGTGGCCGCGCTGGCGGCGGGCGTGGGCGTGCTGGCGCTGGGCACCGACGGTGGCGGCTCGATCCGCCGCCCGGCTGGTCACACCGGCCTGTATGGCTTCAAACCCGGCTGGAACGTGGTGCCCCGCGAGCAAGGCCTGCCCGAGGTGCTGCCCGGCCTGGAAGTCATTGGCCCCATGGCCCGCCATGCGCGCGATCTGCCGCTGGCCATGGCCGTGATCGGCGGCACCGTGCCCGGCGCATGGCGCGCAGCCGAGGCCGCGTCCCAGCCCTTGCGCATTGCCTACTGGCGCCACATCGCCGGCTCGCCGGTGGACGCCGACGTGCTGGCGCGCTGCGACGCCGCCGCGCAACAGCTGTGCGAACTCGGTCACACGGTGGAAGTGACCGAGGCGCCGGCCGACATCCAGGCCTTCAACCAGCAGGCCTGGCCCGTCATCAGCACCACGGGCCTGGCCCACGTGCTGCGCGACGCGCCGCGCGCGGCCGACGAACTCTCCCCCGCGCTGGCCGCCATGTGGGCCTGCGGCGAGGCCTGGCGCGCCACCGATCTGTTTGAAGCCCAGGCCGTGGTGCGCCGCCTCGAACGGGCACTGGAGAAGGTCTTCAGCGCGCACGACCTCGTGCTCACACCCTGCTCGGCTGCTCTGCCTTGGCCCGCCGACGAGAGCCACCCGCCCGTGATCGACGCCCAGCCGGTGGACGGGCGCGGCCACGCCGTGTTCACCGCCTTCGTCAATGCCACTGGCCTGCCCGCAATGGCCCTACCCGCCGGGCGCGCCGGGCACCTGCCGGTTGGCGTGCAGCTGGTGGCCCCGGCCGGCGGCGACGCGCTGCTGCTCGCCCTGGGCCTGCAGTGGGAGCAAAGCGGCGGCTCCGCCAACGAATGGCCGCTGTGGCCCTGATTCTGCTTATCTGGAGAAAAGCCTGACCATGTCCCCCCTGAAAAAAATCGTCATCGTCGGCGCCGGCGTGGCCGGTTCCATCCTCGTCCGGCGCCTGGCGGCGCTGCCCGGCGTGGCGGTCACTTGCCTGGAGCGCGTGGCGCCCGACGACCACAGCGAAGCCGGCACCGGCCTGAACGTCGGCCCCAACGCCATCAAGGCCCTGCGTGCCTGCGACCCGACGCTGGCCGACGAAGTCATCCGCCAGAGCCTGCCCTGGACGCAATGGCGCACCTCGCTGGCCGATGGCACCGTGCTCTTTGACCTGCCGCTGGCGCGCGTGGCCGACAACGCGGGCATCCGCATTCGCTGGTCCGAGCTCTACCGCATCCTGCGCAGCGGCGCGAGCCCGGCCATCCGCTACGGCTGCGAGGTCACGTCCATTGGCGCCTCCCCGACCGACCCCCACCGCACCCGCGTGGCCTGGACCGAAAACGGCCAAGCCCACACCATCGACGGCATCGACCTGCTGATCGGCACCGACGGCCGCTACTCGGCCACCCGCGCGGCCTTCTCCGGCCTGCCCGAGGCGCGGCATGTGGGCGTGGCCATCTTGCGCGTGCTGGTGCAGGACCGCAGCCAAGGCCTGGTGGACGACTACGAGCAGTGGTTCAACCGCCACCACCGCCTGCTCGCGTTTCGCGTGCCGCCCGACCACATCTACATCGCCGGAACCTACCCGATTGAACCCGGCGCGGCCATCCCAGACGACTGGAAGACACCCGAGGGCATGCGCCGCGCCTTCCTGCCCGAAGGCCGCGAGGCCTCGCCTGCGGTGCGCTGGCTGGTGAACGCCATGTGCGAGCAGACCGAGCACGCGCACTGGGCACGCATGCAGGAGTCCGACGTCCGCTTTGTCGAACCCGTGCGCCAGGTGCTCTACCTGGGTGACAGCGCCCACGGCATGGCACCCACGCTGGGCCAGGGCGCCACGCAGGCAATGGAAGACGCGAGCTGCGCCGCGCTCCTCATCGAGGCCGCCATGCGTGCGGGCCGGCACGGCGTGCGCGACTGGCTGGACGCGATTGACCTGGCTCGCCGCGAACGCATCCGCTTCGCCATGGAACTCTCGGTGCGCGCCACCGACACCATGCTGCAAGGCGCCGACCCAGTGGCCGGCGCGCGCTGGAAAACCGAAGACCCTTTCATCGACGACCTTACGCGGCTGTTCCGCGACGTCGCACTCGGCGAGAAGACATGAGCCCCCACACGCCACCCGGCACCAGCGACGGCGCCTTCACGCTGGGCCTGTTCCATTTGGCCATCAAGACCAGCGACCTCGCCCTCACGCGCGCCTTCTGGTGTGGCGTGATCGGGCTGCGCGAGGTGGCGCGGCCCGACTTCGGCTACCCCGGCGCCTGGCTGGCCTGCCCGCAGCCCGGAGGCCAGGCCATCGTGCACGTGTATGCCGGAGGCCCGGCGCTGGCCGGGCTGGACCACGTACCCAGCGGCAGCGCCGCGATCGACCACCTCTCGCTCGCCTGCGTGGGCTACCACGCCTACCGCGCGCGGTTTGCTGCGGCCGGCCTGGCGTGGCGCGAGTTTCTGGTGCCCGGCACCACGCTGTGGCAGCTGTTCGTTTACGACCCCAGCGGCGTGCAGCTCGAGCTCACCTTCGAGGGGGCGGCCGAAGCCGGGGCGCCTCCCGACATGTCCGAGGGCCGCATCTACCGCGCCGGCCACCCGTTCTTTCAACCGCCGCTCTACCCCCGGCAGACCCTTTTGTCACTTCACGGAGAAACCCGCCATGCAACGCGCTGACTTCCTTTCCCTCGCCGCCAAAGCCCTGGCCACCCTGACCCTGTGCGCCGCGCTGCTGCCGCACGCCCAGGCCGCCGACCGCGTGCGCGTGGGCGTGTTCCCGTCCAGCGCGGCGCTGCCGTTCTACATTGCGCAGAACCGTGGCTTCTTCAAGGCCGCCGGGCTTGAAGTGGAAGAGGTGCCCATGACCAGCCACCCGCTCACGGTGCAGGCCATCGTGGCCGGCAACATCGATGGTGCGGTCAACCTCGTGACGCTAGAAGGCGCCAACATGGAGTCGCGCCGCGCCAAGACGCTCAAGTACCTCTCGCTCAACGGCCAGAACAGCGCTCACGTGATCGAGCAGTTCGTCGTCAAGGCCAATCTCCCGGCCAAGTCGCTCAAGGATTTCAAGGGCGGTATCAAGCTGTTCTCGGCCCCGGGGCCGGCCAACATCGGCGCAGCGCGCGCCGTGCTCAAGAAGCTTGGGCTGGTCGAGGGCACCGACTTCACCATCCAGGAGCAGCCCATCAACATGCATGCCAGCGTGCTGCAGGCCGGTACGTTTGACGGTGGCTACACGCTGGAGCCGGCTGCCACGATCATGGTCGCCCAGAAGGTGGGCAAGCGGGTGGAAACGGGCGTGATCGCCACCCACCTGCTGGGCAACAAAAATGCCAGCGCCTTTGCCGCCGGTGCCGTGCTGGCCGACAAATTTGTGAGCGAGCGGCCCGATGTGGCCAAGCGCTTTGCCGACGCCTGGGCGCGCGGCGTGAAGGAAGCGCAGTCCGACAGCAGCACGCGCGGTTACCTGATCGCCGGCATGAAGGTGCCGCCCGAACTGGCCGCCACCGTGCCGCTGCCGCGCATCGTCATGGCCGCTGACCTCTCCCCCGCCGATGTAGCCGACTTCCAGAAATTCCTGGACCTCGGCGTCGAGTTCGGTGTGATCAAGGACAAGGTCGACGCCAAGGCGCTGCTCAAGGCCTTCTGATCACCTGAAGCGGACACCCCATCCCATGCGAGTCATGCCCTCGAACGACGCCTTCCCCCCACCCCCGGCCACCCCCATGGCCGGGGCGCACAACGACACCTCGCACCGTTGGTACCCGGTCGGTACGCACATCACCGTGCGCGGCCTCACCAAGCGCTTCGACGGGGTGACGGTCTACGACCAGTTCGACCTGGACATTCCCAAGGGCAAGATCACCTCGGTGTTCGGCCCCAACGGATGCGGCAAGAGCACGCTGATCAACATGATCTCGGGCATCCTGCCGTACGACAACGGACAGATCCTGTTCGAAGGCAAAGAGGCACAGGAAACGCGCATCGGCTACGTGTTCCAGAACTACCGCGAGGCCGTGTTTCCCTGGATGCGCGCCATCGACAACATCCGCTACCCGCTGCAGTTTCTCGACCTCACCAGAACCGAGCGGCAGGCCCTGCTCGACCAGGTGGTGGAGAGCTTTGACGTGTCATTCGACCTCAACCGTTACCCTTACCAGATGTCGGGCGGCCAGCAGCAGCTGGTCTCCATCATGCGGGCGCTGGTGGTTGAACCCGAGGTGCTGTTTCTGGACGAGCCCTTCTCGGCGCTGGACTACGAGATGGTCATGTTCCTGCGCGGCACGCTGCAGAAGGTGCTCAAGGAACGCTCGGTGACCACACTGCTGGTCTCGCACGATCTGGACGAGGCCGTGCTGCTGGCCGACGAAGTGCTGCTGCTCACCAAACGTCCCACACGCGTGGCCGAACGGCTGGTGTTTGACGCGCCTCGCCCGCGCAGCGCCGACACCACCGTCACCCCCGCATTTGTGCAGACCAAGACCCGGGCACTCGAAGTCTTCCAGCGTGAGGTGCGCGCATGAAACTCCCCGTCTGGCTCTACCGCCTGCGCCCGCTGCTGGGCGCGGTCATCCTCATTGCAGGCTGGGCGCTCATCCACGCCGCCGGCGCGGTTGACCCTGTGCTGTTGCCCTCGCCCGCGGAGGCCGCCGGAGCGTTCTGGAACGGCATGACGCAGGGCACGCTGGGTGCCGACTTTGGCAAGACCATCGTGCGCACGCTCAGCTCGTTTGCCATTGCGCTGGTGGTGGCGGTGCCGCTGGGCATCGTGCTTGGCGCCTCGCAGCGCCTGTACGAATCCATCGAGTTCGCCATCGACTTCTTCCGCTCCACGCCCGCCTCCGCCATGTTCCCGCTGTTCCTGGTCATCTTCGGTGCCGGTGAACAGACCAAGATCGCCGTGGCCGCCTTTGGCGCCGCCCTCGTGATCCTGTTCAATGTGGCCTACGGCGTGATGGGCGCGCGCAAGCAACGCCAGCTCGCCGCCCGCGTGATGCGCGCACCGCGCTGGCGTGTGCTGACCGACGTCACTCTGCTGGAATCGATGCCGCAGGTCTTCGTCGGCATGCGCTCGGGGGTGTCGCTGGCGCTGGTGATCGTCATCGTGGCCGAAATGTTCATCGGCTCCACCGATGGCCTGGGGCAGCGCGTGATGAACGCCCAGATGGTGTTCGACATGCCCGAGATGTACGCCGCCATTTTTGCTGCCGGTGCCCTGGGCTACGCCATGAACCTGATTTTCCTGATCGCAGAACGCCGCTTCGTCCACTGGGGCGGCAAGTGACACCACCCTTCGAAAGCCTTATGTCTTCTCCCACCGATATCAACCGCCCCGATGTGCTCGCCGAAGTCAACGCCGTGTTTGACGCCTACGAACAGGCGCTGGTCACCAACGATGTGGTGGTGCTCGACGAACTGTTCTGGCGGTCGCCGCTGACGCTGCGCTACGGGGCTGGCGAAAACCTCTACGGCTTTGACGCCATCCAGGCCTTCCGCCAGGGCCGGCCAGCCGCGAACCTCATGCGCACGGTCACGGCGCGGCAGGTCACCACCTTCGGGAGCGACATGGCAGTGGCCAACATCGAGTTCCGTCGCGAAGGCAGCGAACGCATTGGCCGCCAGAGCCAGACCTGGGTGCGCATGCCCGAGGGCTGGCGCGTGGTATCGGCCCATGTGAGCCTCATGCTCTGACCATGAAAAACGCCCCTCGGGAGCTAGCCGTTCCGGCTAGCTGTTGATAAGACCGGGCTTAAGGCCCACAATTCAGCCCCAGTCAACGACTGGGGCTTTTCTTTGTCTGAAGAAACTTCTTCTGCGGCCTCTACGGGGCCTCGACCGCGCTTTCCGCCCACT
>QFCS01000414.1_pt1 | contig 78087 bp, 69 predicted proteins | sample 3576561 | NCBI WGS metagenome assembly QFCS01 | reverse complement strand
TGGTCATCTTGGGATCGCCGAACACGGTCGGCCATTCGCCGAAGGCGAGGTTCGTGGTGATGATGACGCTGGTCCGCTCATAAAGCTTGCTGATGAGGTGGAACAGCAACTGCCCTCCCGAGCGGGCGAACGGCAGATAACCGAGCTCGTCGAGCACGATCAGGTCGAGCCGCGACAGCTGCGCCGCCAGGGTCCCGCCTTTGCCGATCCGGGTCTCCTCTTCGAGGCGTGTCACCAGCGATGCCCGTAACGCTGGCCCTTGATAGTGCAAAATCCCTGACGTTCGAAGGCTCGCCGCTTCGGCGCCTGGCCCGGGGCCGCTTTGGATCGCCCGGCAGCGAGATTGAATTCGAGGCTGGCGATCATGCCTTTACCCGGACTACGCATGAAGGCGCGGTGGAGCGCTATGTTCGCGTCCAGCCCGCAGCGCCGGCCGCCGAGCAGCTTGCTGACCTCACGGGGCGCTATTTCAGTCCGGAAGTGAACGTAGCCTATGACGTGGAGCGTTCCGGCGACGGCCTGAGGCTGCGCCAGACCGACATGCCCTTCCTCCAGTTCGATATACGCCCCGTCTACGAGGGCGTTTGGCTGTACGATAACCGATTCGGGAAAGGTGCCGGGGTCATTCGGTTCGAAAAGGGAGCGGCCGGATCCGCGCCGTCGTTCACGAACGGGTGGAAGCCTGGCGCGCAGCCGGTCCAATTCACGAGAACGAAGACCCCGTAAGAAGACCCCGTAAGGGGCGGATCGAAAGCGACATGGCGCCGATCGAAATGACGGCTTTCGAATGGCATGTCCTAAAAGTTGGGACCTCCAGCCCGGTGCCGGGACCGGCCTGCCGACAGCGCATGGGTCCATGCCAGCGCAAGGTCGCGGCCGGGGGCCTCGCCGGGCCTCGACAATCAGCGGCAGAGGCCCGGCGATGGCGGCGGGGCGCTATTTCGCCCCCGCGCCGTTCCCCAGCACCATCATCGCCGACAACGCCAGCGTCTGCGCGCCGCGCTTGATCGTCGGTTCGGGAACCGGCGCGAAATAGGGTGAGTGATTGACCGGCAGCGGCTTTCCCTCGGCCTTGTAGCGCGCGATCGTCGCCGGGTCGTAGCCGCCGATCGCGAAGAAGACCGACGGCACGCCTTCGTCGATGAAGACCGAATAATCCTCGCTCGCGGTGCCGCCCGACTCGCTGGCGGGGACGAATTGCACATCCTTGCCGAAAACCGTCTTCAGCATCGCCGCCGACCGTGCCGACAGCGCGGCGTCGTTGTGGACCGCGTTGGTGCCCGTCGGCTGGGTGATCGTCGGCTCGGGCGCGTGCGCCATCGCCGCGACCGCGCGCGCGGTGCGCTCGACGCCCTCGACCAGCAGCTTGCGCGTCGCATCGTCGTGCGAGCGCAGCGTCAGCTTGAGATCGGCATGATCGGGAATGATGTTGTTGACCGTGCCCGCGGTGAAGGCGCCGACGGTCACGACGCCGAACGCCTTGGGGTCCTTTTCGCGGCTGATGATCGACTGGACGTCGGTGACGAAGCGGCTGCCCATCATCACCGGATCGATGCTCATATTCGGCATCGACCCGTGCGCGCCGACGCCGTTGAAGGTGATGTCGATCGCGTCCGACGCCGAACTGACGACGCCGTCCTTCACCATCACCGTGCCGATCGGCAGCGGCGCGACATGCGCGGCAAAGCCGAAATCGGGCTTGGGCCAGCGCGTGAACAGCCCGTCGGCGATCATCGCCTTCGCGCCGCTGACATTCTCCTCGGACGGCTGGCCGATGAACATCAGCGTGCCGTGCCACTGGTCCTTCATCGCCGCGAGCGCCGCGGCGGCGCCGACCCACCACGCCATGTGGCTGTCGTGGCCGCAGCTATGGTCGACGAAGCTCAGCTTGCCGTCGACGGTCTGCTGCGCACGGCTGGCATAGGGGAGGCCGGTCTTTTCCTCCATCGGCAGCGCGTCCATCTCGGCGCGGACGAGCAGGACCGGACCCTCGCCGTTCTTGAGGATCGCGACGATGCCGGTCTTGCCGACCTTTTCGGTGACGGTGAAGCCGAGCTTGCGCATCTCGGCCGCGAGGATCGCGGCGGTGCGCACCTCCTGAAAGCCGACTTCTGGATGCGTGTGGAGATCCTTGTAGAGCGCGTCGAGGTGCGGATATTGCTTGTCGATCGTCGCGTCGATCCGCGCCAGCGCGGCGGCGGTGTCGAAGCCGGGCGCAGCGGGCGCGGTCTGGGCATGGACGGGAAGCGCGGCGAGGCCGGCGGTCAGGGTCAGCAATATCTTGCGCATCGGGCAGTCTCCACGGTTGAACGAAAAGGAAGAGGCCGGGTCAGCGCAGGAGCGCGGCGACCAGGCGGTGCAGGAAATCGTCGGCGACCGGACGGCGGGCAAGATAGCCCTGGTCGATCGCGGCGGTGATGGCGAAGAGGATTTCGAAGGGCGACAGGATGGGGGCGATGCCCTGTTCGCCGAGCGCGCGGGCCAGCGTCGCGACATTGGCTTTGCGCCGCCGGCGCTGCGCGTCGATGATCGGCGCGATCAGCTCGGGCGCCGCGCGCCGCGCCTCATAGATGGCGGGCAGGCAAGTGCCCACGACCGGGTCGTCGTAGCGGTTGCGGACGGCGATCGCGAAGGCGATCAGGTCGGCGGTGACGTCGCCGTCGTCGACGAGCAGCGCGTCGTCGAAGCGATCGTTGAAGGCGTCGACCAGCGCCGCGATCGCCGATGGCCAGCGGCGATAGAAGGTCGGACGGGGAATGCCGGCGTGCTGGCAGATGCGGTTGATCGACAGGCCGGCGAAGCCGTGGGCGCCCAATATGGCGACTGCGCTCTGCTTGATCCGGTCGTCGAGTTCGGCCTGCCGCGGCCGCCCCGCCGTCGTGTCCCTGTCGCCCACTGCCGTGACTTCCATCTGTCCCGCACCCGCAATGCCCGATCGCGCCGCCCCGCGCGAATGAATAATATCGATACATGATTGTATCGATATTTAGTGCAGGGTCAAGGGCTTCGCTTCGTTTGCGCCGCCGCTTCCTGCGTTTCCGGCCTTGTCCGGGGATTGACAGGCGTATCGATTTTGCGCCAAAGCTCGATTTCGATGCATATTTGTATCGTAATAGTTCGCGGTAGCGACAGGTAATGACGAAGGGGCGATCAAGCCCTCGCATCGCCGCGGCAGGCAGACAGGGAAGGGCTCTCGATATGTTGGATAATCGCAAATTGTTGCTCGTGATTTCGGCGTCGGCTTTCGCGCTCGCCGGCACTCCCGCCTTCGCGCAGGACGAGCCTGCCGCCGCCGAAACGGCGGCCGATGCGGGCGCGAACGAGATCGTCGTCACCGGCTCGCGCATCGCGCGCCGCGATTTCGAGGCCGCGAGCCCGATCGTCACGCTGGGCGCCGACGCCGTCGCGGCGACGGGGCAGGCGACGCTCGAGGGCGCGCTCAACCAGCTTCCGCAATTCTCGGCGGGTTCGACCGCCTTTTCGAACGACCTCAACGCGACCGGACAGGCGACGCTCAACCTGCGCGGCCTCGGCCCGCAGCGCAACCTCGTGCTGCTCGACGGCCGCCGCCTGCAGCCGTCGAACAGCAGCCAGGTCATCGACATCAACACCATCCCCTCGATCCTCGTCGGCGGGACCGAGATCATCAGCGGCGGCGCCTCCGCGGTCTATGGCTCCGACGCCATTTCCGGCGTCGTCAACTTCAAGGTGCGCGACCTCGACGGCATCGAGATTTCGGGCCAGAACACGCTGACCGAGCGCGGCGACGGCGGCATTCGCGAGATTTCGATCGGCGCGGGCACGCGCTTCGCCGACGGCCGTGGCCGCATCATCGTCGGTGCGGCCTATACCGACCGCGATGCGGTGGGCATCAACAGCCGCGCCTTTTTCCGCCAGAATCGGGGCGTGTCGGGAACGATTCCGTTCGGCATCTTCACGCCGGGCGCGAACCCCGCCAGCCAGCAGGCGCTCGACGACGCCTTCGCGGCTTATGGCGTCGCGCCGGGATCGGTGATCCCCTCATCGGGGATCGGGGTCAATGCGGACGGCACGCTCTTCTCCAACGGGCGCGGTGTATACAATTATCGCGACAATGAGCCCTATCTCTACAACAATGGGCAGGCGCTGCTGCAGGTGCCGTCGACCACCTATACGCAGATTCCGCTCGAGCGCATTTCGACCTTCGGCCGCGCGACCTTCGAGGCGAGCGACAATATCAAGCTGTTCGTCCAGGGGCTTTACACCGACTATACCTCGACGACGATCCAGGACCCCGCCCCGAACGCCGGGCTGTGGACGATCCGCGTGCCGGTCACCAATCCCTTCGTCCCCGCCGCGCTCCAGCCGATCCTCGCATCGCGCGCCAATCCGACCGCGCCGGTCGTCGTGACCAAGCGCTATAGCGAGGCCGGGCCGCGCAGCGTCGATCACAAGGCGACGACGTGGCAGGTCCTCGGCGGCGCATCGGGCCGGTTCGGCGCCAGCGGCATCACCTGGGAGCTTTATGGCTCGACCGGCAAGAGCATCGTCGACGACATCTCCTACGGCTCGGTCTTCACCAGCAAGGTGCAGCAGCTCGCGTCGGCCGCCGACGGCGGCGCGTCGATCTGTTCGGGCGGCTATAATCCCTTTGCGGTCACCAACTCGCCCGAATGCGCCGCCTTCATCAGCGGCGTGACGCGCAACCGCACCGAGACGAAGCAGGACGTCGTCGAGCTGAACCTGCAGGGCGGCATCGCTCAGCTTCCCGCGGGCGAACTGCGGTTCGCGGCGGGCGTCGGCTATCGCCGCAACACCTTCGCCTTCACCCCCGATCCCGAGCAGGTCACCGGCAATATCGTCGCGATCGCGCGCACCTCGCCGACCGCGGGTTCGACGAGCGCGAAGGAAGCCTATGCCGAGCTGCTGATCCCGCTGCTCCACGACATTCCGCTGATTCAGGACCTGACGATCGACGCCGCCTATCGCTATTCGGATTACAAGCAGAGCGGCGGGGTTTCGACCTACAAGGTCGACGTCGACTGGACCGTGGTGAACGGCGTGCGGCTGCGCGGCGGCTATCAGCGCGCGATCCGCGCGCCGAACGTCGGCGAGCTTTATACGGCAACCACCGGCCTCTTCCCGACCATCGGTTCGGTCGCCAACGGCGCCGGCGATCCGTGCGACATCCGCAGCGCATTCCGCAACGGCGCCAACGCGGCGCAGGTGCGCGCGATCTGCGTCGCGCAGGGGATGCCCGATGTGCTCGCCGACTCCTATGTCAACAACGTCACGCAGGTCGCGGCCTTCCTGTCGGGCAACGCCAATCTGAAGCCCGAAAAGGCTGATACCTGGACGGTCGGCGCGGTGCTGTCGCCGCGCGCGGCCTCGCCGTGGCTGTCGAACCTGCGCGCGTCGGTCGATTATTATAATATCGCGATCGACGACGCGATCGCGACGATCCCGGTGTCGGTGTCGCTCAACAAATGCTTCAACGCCGACGGCAGCAACCCGAGCTACGATGCGAATAATTTCTTCTGCGCGCTGATCGGCCGCGACGCCAATTCGGGCGGCATCACCAACGCGCTGCAACCCTATCTGAACCTCGGCGGCTACAAGACCGCGGGGGTCGACGTGCAGCTCGACTGGTCGGTGCGCCTGGCCGATGTCGGGCTCGGCGACGGGTCGGGGCGCTTCGGCATTTCGTCGGTGATCAACTATCTCGACAAGTTCGAGATCCAGAACCTCCCCGGCGGGCCGTTCCAGGATTTCGGCCGCACGATCGGATCGGGAACCACGCTGCCGCGCTGGCGCTCGACGACCTCCTTCACCTTTGGCACCGACAATATGAGCGCGCTGCTGCGCTGGCGGCACATCGGCGCGATGATGGACGCGTCGAAGGTCACGAACGACGCGAGCACGACGCCGGGGGTCAAGGCCTACGACTATTTCGACCTCTCGCTGCGCGTCGACCCGGCCGAGCGCTTCAGCCTGCGCTTCGGGGTGAACAATCTGTTCGACAAGACGCCGCCGGTGGTCAGCGGCGTCCTCGGCCAGACCGACGCGGGCACCTATGACGTGCTTGGCCGCACCTATTATCTCGCCGCCACGGCGCGCTTCTAACGGTCAGGAAAGGGAGAAGAGCTATGCCCAAATGGATGCGATCGGCGGCGGTCCTCGCCGCCTTCGGCCTCGCGGCGGGAGCCCCGGCGCTGGCGGCAGAGGCACCCGCCGCGCAGGCCGCGCCCGCTCCGGCAGCGGGGACGCTGATCGAAAGCGCACCGCTCGCGCCCGAGTTCGGTCTCGACGGCGCGGCGCGGGCCTTTGCGATCCGTTACGGCTCGACCGACGGCGTCACCGGCAGCGGCGCGGTGCCGGTGACCGGCGCGCTGTTCATCCCCAAGGGCACGCCGCCGGCGGGGGGCTGGCCGCTGATCGCCTGGGCGCACGGCACCGTCGGCATCGGCGACGATTGCGCGCCATCGCGCAACGCGCGTTCGGCGCGCGATCGCACTTACCTCGATCATTGGCTGGGTGAGGGCTATGCCGTCGTCGCGACCGATTATCAGGGGTTGGGCGGACCCGGACCGCACGCCTATCTCAACACCCGCGTCGAGGCTTATTCGGTGCTCGATTCGGTGCGCGCCGTGCTCGGCGGCGATTTCGGCCTCGCGAACAAGGTGCTGCTCGTCGGCCAGTCGCAGGGCGCCGGCGCGGCCTTCGCCACCGCGGGCTATGCGGCGGACTATGCGCCCGACGTCAATCTGCGCGGGACGATCGCCACCGGCCTGCCCAACCTCGCCGTGGCGGGGGAAACGAGCCGCAGCGACGGCGACAAGCCCGACCGGCTGATCGCCTATCTGCTCTACATCGCCTCGGCGGCGCAGCAGATCGATCCCGGATATGACCCCGCGGCGGTGCTGACCGAGCGCGCGATGCCGCTTTACCAGCGTGCCGCCGACACCTGCGTCGTCGATATGTTCAATGCGGTGGTCGAGGCGGGGCTGACCCGCGCCAACAGCTTCAAGACCGACTTCTGGCACCATTATGCGCCGATGCTGACCTATGCCGGCTATCCGACGCTCCATATCGCCACGCCGGTGTTCATCGGCACCGGCGCCGAGGATGTCGACACGCCCGCGGCGATGCAGAAAACGGTCGTCGATGGCGCCTGCGCCGCGGGTTCGACGATCGAATGGCACGTTTATCCGGGGCTCGACCATTCGGGGACGGTCAACCGCTCCTTCACCGATTCGCGCCTGTTCGCGCAACAGGTGATGGCGGGCAAACCCGTCGCTGGAACCTGTTCGTCCAAGGCTAGCTGACGGGCTCGCTCGATGCGAATCGAGCGAGCGGAGCGACGCAAGGATGGCGTCGCTCCGCTCGCGATGATGAGGGGGCCTGAAATCAGCGGTCGCGGGTGTTACCGCGTTCGGCGCGATGGCTCCCCTGCGATGCCGGCTGGCTCGCTTGCGGCGCGGGCTGGCTCGCCTGTGATGCGGGCTGGCTCGCGGTCTGTTCCTGCTGCTCGGCGGTGTCCTTGAGCTGGCCCTTGGTCATGCCGGTGACGAGCACGTCGCCCGACCCCGCGAAGCTGGCAGCGGGAAGCGTCGCGACGCGGTTGCCGACCTCGACAGTGACCGCCTCGACCACCCCGCGCCCGGTCTGGCGCAGGTCCTGCACATAGCCGATCACCTTGCCGCGCGCATCGGTCACCGCCATGCCGGGCTCGACCGCGAACATGCCGCTGCCGCTGGCCGCGCCGCTGCCCGCGGCGGCGAGCTGACCCAGCGCGCCCTGGAAGCTGCCCGCGGCCGAACCGGCGGCGCTGGTGCTGCCCGAGACGTTCGACAGCGTGCCGCCTGCGCGGTCGCGGACAGTCCCGACCGCACCGCGGGTCGTGCCGGTGACGGTCGATGTGGTGCTCTGGGCCGTGTTCCGAAGCGTGCCGGCGGCGCCCTGCGCGGTCTGGCCGACGAAATCGGTGCCGACCGCCTGCGCGTCGAGGCCGCCGCTGCCCGAGGCGCCGCCCGAGCCGTTGGCGCTTCCGCCGACGGCATGGCCGAGCAGATCGCCGTTGCCGCTCGCCGAGCCCTTGCCGTTCGCATCGGCGCTGCCCTTGCCATGCACGCGGCCCGAGCGGCGATCGACATTCGCTTCGCCGCGGCCCGAGCCGGCCAGTTCGCCGGCGCTGCCGAGCGTGCCGCCAATCGGGCCGGTCGGATTGCCGAGCGTCCCGCCCAGCGTGCCGCCGAGGCCGCCGGTGAGGCCGCCGCCGCCGAGCAACTGCGCCGCGGCCGGCGCCGAGAAGGCCATGGCCGACGCGGCGAGCGCGAGGGCCGGAATGAAAATGCGATGGGTCATTGTCCTGCTCCTGAATCTGCGGCCCGGAGGGGTGGGCCTGTGGAGAGAACGATGCCCGGGTCGATTTTCTTCCGAATGTTTTCGGCAGCGGGTCAGCGGCCGCCGCAGGTGCCGCAGATCAGGCCGTGACCGTAGATTTTGTCGCGGCCCCTTTTGCCGAGATCGCGCGCCTCCATCACGAGGGCGGCGATGGCCGGGCCGATGGCATCGATCGACGGCGCGGGATAGCGGAGCGCGAGTCGGCCCGCGACGAGCGGCGCCGCGAAGGAGGTGCCGCGCAGCCGGTCGGTGCTCTGCGCGCCTGTCGCCGCCAGCACCGCATCGCCGGGCGCCGCGAAATCGACGTGCAGCGCGCGCCCTGCCTCGGGAAGCGCGCGGTCTTTCGCATCGACCCCCGTCACCGCGAAGACGACGGGATAGGATGCCGGATAGGCGGGCGGCGCGGCGGGCCCGTCGTTGCCGACCGCCGCGACGATCAGCATCCCGCGCTGCCGCGCGCGGAGGACTGCCGCCGACAGCAGCTTGTTGTCGGGTCCGACGAGGCTGATCGTCGTCACCGCGACGCCCCTTTCGACCAGCCAGCCCAGCGCGCGGGCGATCGCGCTCGCATTGCCGCCTGCGGGGTCGGTGCCATAGACATCGGCCGCGAGCAGCCGCCGCCCCGGCGCGGCCCCCCGCACCGGCCCGGTCCCGACGAGCAGCGAGGCGACCGCGGTCCCGTGGCGGCTCGCCGACGGCGCGCCCTTCGCGAAACCGCGCTGTTCGACGCGTCCCGCGATCGATGGATGCGCGGCGACGCCGCCGTCGATCAGGCCGAGCGCCGCCGGTCCCGCGCCCGCCGCCGCCGCGAGCGTTGCGTGCGGCAACGCGCCGCCCGGCCCGCTGGCGAAATAGAGGTTGTCGACATCGATCTCGGCCGCGGGGAGCAGCTTTGCCAATTGCTTGCGCGCGCGTGCGAGGCTGCGTCCTTCCGGCACGCGAAAGCGCGCGATGTCGAGGTCGAGTCCCGCGATATGGTCGCGATCGAGCAGCGCGAAGCCGTGCTGGCCCGCGAGCGCGATCATCGCCGCGTCGATCCCGCTCGCGACGAGGACGCCGCGCACGGCGGGTTCGCCGCGGTCGTCGAGTTCGATGCTTTCGCGATGGCGGCGGAGCAGCGCGGTGATCCGGTCGAGCCGGAGCCCGGTCAGCCTGTCGGGCGCCGAGAGCAACGGTTCGGCGTTCAATTCGGGCAAGGGCGGCAGCGTGCGCGCCGGGTCAGGAATCTGGACCTGCGGCAGGGCAAGCTGCGCGTCCGCGCGCGGTCCGATCGCGGCGACCAGCAGGCAAAGCATCATCGGCAGGGCGGCCCCGAGTTTCATTTCACCTCTCGCAAAAATCGTCCCCGGACGAAATGGGGAGCGCTTTCCCGGAAAAATTTAGCATGTCGCGGAAGAAACGATAGAAGGCTGTCGTTTCTTCCTCGGACAATCGAAAAGGCGATCATGCGCTTTGAAGAGGAACTGGTCGAGCTGCTGCCCCGTCTGCGCCGTTTCGCGCGCGGATTGGCGCAGAGCGCTAGCGACGCTGACGACCTGTGCCAGGCGGCGATCGAGCGCGCGCTGAAATCGCGCGAACAGTGGCAGGATGGAACGAGACTGGACAGCTGGATGTACCGCATCACCCGCAATCTCTGGATCGACGAGCGCCGCGCGGCGGGCCGGCGCGGCGTCCACAGCCCCATCGACGAAGCCGCGACGCAGGTCGCGGGCGACGGTGCCGCCGAGGTCGAGGCCGGCGCGCTGCGCGGCGATGTCGACGGCGCGATGGCGCGGCTTCCTAACGAGCAGCGCGAGGTGGTGATGCTCGTCCTCGTCGAAGGCTATGCCTATCGCGAGGCGGCCGAGATATTGGAAGTGCCGATCGGCACCGTCACCTCGCGCCTCGCGCGCGGGCGCGAGACATTGATGCATTTGCTGGGAGAGGCGGCATGAGCTTCGACCCCGCCACCGTCGCCGCCTTCGTCGATGGCGAACTCGACGACCTTACGGCACGCCGCATTGCGCGCGAGGCCGAGAGCGATCCCGCGCTGGCGGCCGAGATCGCGCGCCACCGCGCGCTGAAGGCCCGGCTGACGGCGCATTTCGCGCCGGTCGCCGAAGAGGCGGTGCCCGAACGGCTCCGCGCGCTACTGGTGGACGCCAGGGTCGACACCAGCCTTGCCGACCGCCGCGAAGCGAAGCGCGCGCGTTTCGCGCCGGTCCATTGGGGGGCGATCGCGGCGTCGCTGGTGCTGGGGCTGACGATCGGCCTGAAGCCTTGGCTGCCCGCGCCCGACGTGAGCAGCGCGAACGGCACGCTGGTCGCCGCGGGACCGCTGGCGCGGGCGCTCGACACGCAGCTCGCCTCGAACCAGCCCGCCGATGCCGCCGTGCGGATCGGCCTCAGCTTCCGCGACAAACAGGGCCGCCTATGCCGGAGCTTCGAGGGGGCGGCGCTTTCGGGTATCGGATGCCGCGAGGACGGGCGCTGGGCGCTCGAGCGCGCGCTGCGCGGGGAAGGCAGGCGAGACTATCGTCAGGCCTCCTCGGGCGCGCTGGCGGCCGATGTGGCGGCGATGCTGGCGGGCGATCCCTTCGACGCCGCCGCCGAACGCGCCGCGCGCGACCGCGGCTGGTCCGATTGAGCATCGCCCTCTAGAGGGTCGCCGGTCGCGGCCTTGGGGTGGCCGTCATGGCGCGGGCATAGCCGCCGGGCGCGAGGCGGGCGATCAGCATGGCGGCGATCGCGATGCAGCCGAGGTGGAGCAGCCAGCCGGCGACGAAGCCGCCGGTGCGGTCGTGCAGCGCGGCGACGATCCACGGCGGCAGCGCGGCGAGCAGGAAGCCGCCGCCCTGCATCAGCGCCGACAGCGCACCGGCTTCGGCCGCGTCCGCCAGATGGTCGAGCGCGACGATCATCATCAGCGCGAAGCACCCGCCGAGCCCGGCGCCGAGCAGGATCGCAATGACGAGCGGCGCGGCCTGCGGCGCGAAGGCCAGCCCGGCGAAACCCGCGGCCTGCATTGCGAGCGTCAGCGCCAGCCAGCCGCGCCGGTCGGTCCGCCCGCGCGCCGCGATCGGCAACAGCAGCGCCGCGGCGGCCTGAGCGACCGCCAGCACCGCGAGCAGAGTGCCGCTGGCGGCGATGCCGCGCCCCTGATCCTGATAATAGGGGGCGAGCCAGGCGACCGACGAGGCATAGCCGCCGTTGATCAGCCCGAAGCAGGCCATCAGCAGCCAGGTGCGCGGGCGACGGAGCAGCACGCCCATGCTCGCGCGCGCCGCTGGCAGCGCTTCGTCGCGCGGCAGGCGCGCCGCCAGCGCGAGCGCGGCCATCGCCGGTGCGGCGAACAGGGCAAGGCCGGCGCGCCAGCTTCCGGTCGCCTCTGCAAGGAGCGGGGCCGCCTGCGCGCCGAGCGCGCCGCCGCCCATCAGCATCGCCGAATAGAGGCCCATGACGATCGCCACGCGCTGCGGAAAATCGCGCTTGATGATGCCCGGCAGCACCGCCTGAACGACCGCGACGCCGAGCCCGCAGAGGATCGCGGTGCCGAGCAGCAGCGTGCCGCTCGCGGCGAACAGGCGGAGGAAGGAGCCGAGCGCGAGCAGCGCCAGCGCCAGCACGACCAGCCGTCGCGGCGCGATCCTGCGCTGGAGCAGCGGTCCGGCGAAGGCGCCGATTCCCATCAACAGCATCGGCAGCAGGGTCAGCAGCGCCATATCCTGCAACCCCAGCCCCGTCGCCGCGCCGATTGCCCCCGCGAGCGGCCCGATCCCGGTCAGGAACGGCCGCAGGTTGAGGCCGATCAGCGCGATCGCCGCGAGCGGGAGCAGGCGGGCGGTTTTTATCCCGCCTTCGCCTGCTGTTTTCGCGCCCAGTCGGCGTAGACGTCCGGTTTGCCCTGCGGGACGTGACGGATCGTCATCGCCTGTTCGGCGAAGGGCTTGGCGAGGTCCGCATAAATTGCGGCGGTCGACAGGCCGTAGGGGGCGCCGTCCTCGTTCGAATAGGCATAGGTGACCGCGCCGATGCCCGACAGGCGCATCGCCGCCAGGCACATCGGGCAGGGATGGCCGCTCGCGAAGACCGCGCAGCCGCCAAGGTCGGGCGAGCCGAGCGCGCGGCTCGCGGCGCGGAGCGCGCCGAGTTCGGCGTGTGCGGTCGGATCGCCGGTCGCGAGGATCTCGTTCACCCCGGTGGCGATCACCGCGCCGTCCCTGACGACGACGGCGCCGAAGGGGCGGCCGCCACGGTCGGCGTTGGCGCGTGCGAGGGCGATCGCTTCGGCGAGGAAGCGTTCGGTATCGTCCATCATCGGGCCTTTCTGCCTATTTTGCCGCCGCGGCGTTCCACGCCGCGACCTTGGCGCGCGTGTCGGCGAGCATCTTGTCGAGCGCCGCGCGGTCGTAGGCGGCGCCGCGCAGCACCACGGCGCGGATCGCGCGCGTCGCGGCGATGTCCTGAAGCGGATTGCGGTCGAGCAGCACGAGGTCGGCGGCCTTGCCCGCCTCGACCGCGCCATAATGGTCGAGCTTGCCGAACCAGGCGGGGCCGGCGCGCGTCGCGGAGGCGAGTGCCTGTGCCGGGGTCAGCCCCTTGTCGACGAAGATGCCGAGTTCCTGATGCAGCGCGATGCCGGGATAGTTGAACGAATTGAGGAAACCCGCGTCGGTTCCCGCCATGATCGTTACCCCCGCCTTTTGCAGCATCGGCAGCACCGATGCCTCATGCTCATATTCGGCGTGGCGCGCGGCGATGGCGGCGGCGTCGGCCTTGGCGGCGCGATCGATGCGCCACTGATAGGTTGCGCGCAGGCCGGGGCCGATCAGGCCGAGATAATCGTCGCTCTTGTGATCGTCCCGGTCGAGATAGGCGATGACGCGGCTGCCGTTCAGCGTCGGAGTGACGAACACGCCCTTCGCGGCGAGTTTGCGATAGGCGGCCATTGCGGTTTCGGGGTCGAAGCCTGCGTCGATGCGGCGATAGGCCTCGGCCCGGTCGATGCGTCCGGCGGCGAAATCGGCGGCGATCGCCGCTTCGTCCTTCACCCCGGCCTTATAGGCATAGCCGATATGCTCGATCGAACTGATCCCGGCGTCGACCGCCTGGTCGACGGTGAGCGCGAGCGGGATATGGCCCGAGACGCGCAGCCCCGCCGCGCGCACCTTGCGGATCGCGTAGAGGAAAAGGTCGGGCTTCATCGTGCTGTCGGTGATCTTGACGAAATCGACGCCGAGGCCGGTGAGCCTGGTGACCGCCGCATCGACGTCGGCCTCCGACCCCGTTTCGATCGTGCCCTTCCAGATCGGCTTGATGCCCTCGATCTTGGGGCCCGAACTCAGCAGGGTCGGGCCGAACAGCTTGCCGCTCGCGATCTCGCCGCGCCACGCCAGCACGTCGTCCGGCAGGTCGCCCGAGGCGTCGCGCACCGTCGTGATGCCGTGCGCGACATAGAGCGGCAGCAGCGCCTTATTCTCCTCGACCAGCGCCGGGCCGCCGCCGAAATGAACGTGCATGTCCCACAGGCCGGGGATCAGGAAGCGCTGGCTGCCGTCGATGATGCGTCCGGCGGACCATGCCTTTGCGACTTCCGCGTCGCCGCCGACCGCGACGATCACGTCGCCCTTGGTCGCGACCGCCTGGTCGGCGATCAGCCGCGCGCCGGCGACGTCGACGATCGTTGCGTGGCGGATCAGCAGGTCGGCCTGCTCCTTCGCGGCGGCGGCGGTGGCCGCAGTTGACAGCGGCAGCAGGGCGAGCCCCGCGAGAAGGACGGATACCAGCTTCTTCATGGCGTCGATTCCCGGTTGTTGAATGATCGGTCGCAGATAGGGCTTTGACGCATCATTCTCCAATGAGATGTTTGAATGCCTATCATTCAGCTTTAGGATGATGTCATGTTCGATCCGCGCCTCCTCCGCGCTTTCGTCGCCATCGCCGACACAGGCAGCTTCACGCAGGCGGCCGAGCGGCTGCACAGCACCCAGTCGACGATCAGCCAGCAACTCGCGCGGCTCGAGCAGGCGGTCGGGCAGGGGCTGATCGACCGCGCGGCGCGGCCGGTTCGCGTCACCGCGCCGGGTGAGCGGCTGCTCGGCTATGCGCGCCGCATCCTCGCGCTGCAGCAGGAGGCGGAGACATTGCTTGCCGACCGCGCCGGCACCGCGGCGATCCGCATCGGGGTTCCCGAGGATATCGTGACGTTGCCGATGAGTGAAATCTTCGCGCGCTTCGCCGAGCGGCATCGCGAAGTGCGCCTCGACGTCACCACCGGGCTCAGCCGCGACCTCGACCGGCGTTTTCGCGCCGGCGAGTTCGACATCGTCGTCGTCAAGGAAGCCGCCGCGAGCCCCGACCATCGCGCGAGTTTTCCCGAGGCAATGGCCTGGTTCGAGAGCGCGGAGCGCGCGCGGCCGTGGGCCGATCCCGTCCCGCTCGTGACCTTTCCGCCGGGCGGCCTTTATCGCGAGGCGATGTTCGAGCGTGTCGAGCGCGCGCGCCGCCACTGGTATGTCGCCTTCACCGCGACCAGCCTTGCCAGCGTCCGCACCGCGGTCGCGGCCGGGCTCGGCCTGTCGCTTCTGCCCCGCGCCGCGGCCGAAGGGTGCGGGATACGCCCCTATGCCGGATTCGGGGAGGCGGCGGCGATGGCGGTCTCGGTCTATTCGTGGGAGGATGCGGGCGAGATCGGCCTGCTGCTCGGGCATATCAAGGCGGTGCTGCAGGGCCGTTACGAAGCCTATCGCGCGCCGTTCGGGATTTGAGCGACCGCGCTGGATTCAAGCCGAAACGCACCGCCCGAAAGAATTTCTTCGCTTGACGATTCCTAAATCAATCTTTTAAGTTGAATTTGTCGTTCGGATCTGGTCGAGACGGGCGACGGGCTCTCCCGCCTCTTCTCTTCGACCCGCGGCTTTTGACCGGGAAGCAGCTTGCTCCGCGTTACCAACGGCTAAAGCGCGTGATGCTCGGGCGACGGCGCCAGGCATTGCGTTCCCCCAGCAAGGGGTATTGCGATGCGCATGTGTAGCAGCAGGTTTTGACCGATGCCGACCGGGTCCGGCGTTTCCGCCGGCCCGTCTTTCTTCATGTCGCACCTCGCCTGGCCGGGGCTGCGCTTTGGCCGGGCGCCCCAAGCAAATGCGCGCCGGTGACAGGTGAACCCATGCCTTTGCTGACTCCATCCGACCTGTCGGATCTGGCCCGCTATCCCGCCTCGCTGCGCAGCGCCGCCCGCGCTCTGTGGGGAAGCGGACTGGTGCCCGCGCGCTCCGGCCCGGTGCCGCGCGCACCCGAAAATCCGCGATTTCGTGGAAAATGAAAGAATTTTTTCCGTTTCAATAAGAAATCTTCTTCGCACAGCGCGGCGAGGCTCTGTTACAGAGGAAACGAAGCGCTTTGCGTGTGCCCCGGCCCCTCGGGGTAATCATAATAGCAAGACCAGGAGGACTGACATGATCCCTTTTCGCAACCTAGCCACCAGCGCCATCGCCCTCGCGGCGATCGCCGCCTTTCCCGCGCAGGCGCAGGACGCCCCTGACACGGCCGATACGGTGAGCAATGGCGACGAGATCATCGTCACGGGCACGCGCGCGGCCGGGCGGTCGCGGCTCGACTCGCCGGCGCCGGTCGACGTGCTGAGCGGCGAGACGCTGCGCCGTCAGGGGTCGACCGAAGTCGGGCAGGCGCTGGCGACCGTCGCGCCGTCGATCGACTTCAAGCGCTCTTCGGCGGTCGACGGCACCGACGCGATCCGCCCCGCGACGCTGCGCGGCCTGTCGCCCGACCAGACGCTGGTGCTGATCAACGGCACCCGCGCCCACACCTCGGCGCTGCTCAACGTCAACGGCAGCGTCGGGCGCGGCTCGGCGGCGGTCGACCTCAACACCATCCCCACCGTGGCGCTCGACCGCATCGAGGTGCTGCGCGACGGCGCGTCGGCGCAATATGGTTCGGACGCGATCGCCGGCGTCATCAACCTGCGGCTACGCGAAGCGCGCGAAGGCGGCGGCGTGTCGGCGACCTATGGCATCTATGCCACCGACATCGACACCGCGCGCGGCCATCGCAGCGTGACCGGCGAGCCCGTCCTCACCGTATCGGGCTGGCAGGGCATCGGCTTCGGCAACGACGGCTACCTCACCATTTCGGGCGAATATGTCGATCGCAAGCCGACGAGCCGCGGCGATTTCGACGCGCGCGTGACGCCCAGCCGCGTCACCAGCCGCTTCGGCGATCCCGAGGTCGAGCAGGCGACGGTCTTCGCCAACGCCGGGGTCAATGTGACCGAGGCTTTGCAGCTTTACGGCTGGGTCGGCTATCAGGACCGCGACAGCAAGAGCGCGGCTTTTCCGCGCCTCGCCACCACGGCTGCGGCGAACGGCGTCGGCAGCATCTGGCCCGACGGCTTCCTGCCGCTGATCAACACCAAGTCGCGCAACCTGACGAGCGCGCTCGGCCTGCGCGGCGACGTCGGCGAATGGAATATCGACCTCAACCTCAGCTATGGCCGCAACCGCATCGCCTTCCGCACGCTCGATTCGGCGAACTACAGCCTCGGCGCCGCCTCGCCGACCGAATTTTATGACGGCGCGGTGACCTATGACCAGTGGATCGGCGGCCTCGACGTGTCGCGCAAGTTCGACATCTTCCACTCGCTGAACCTCGCCTTTGGCGCCGAGTGGCGGCGCGAGGGCTACAAGATCGCGGCGGGCGAGCCCGCTTCCTATACCGGCAGCGGCGCGCAGGGCTTCCCGGGCTTTGATCCGCGCAACGTGGTCGATGCGCACCGCCGCAACATCAGCGGCTATATCGACATCGAGGCCGAACTGACCTCGCGCTTCCTCGTCGCGGTCGCGGGCCGGGTCGAGGATTATTCGGACTTCGGCTCGACCGCCAACGGCAAGGTGTCGGCGCGTTTCGACGCGACCGACTGGTTCGCGCTGCGCGGCACCGCCTCGACCGGCTTTCGCGCGCCATCGCTCCAGCAGCAATATTATACCTCGATCACGTCGGTGGTGGTCGGCGGTGACGTGCTGCTGACCGGCCATTATCCGCCGACGAACATCGTCGCCGAAAGACTGGGCGGGCTGCCGCTCGAACCTGAGAAATCGACCAACTTCTCGTTCGGCGGGGTCGTCCACAGCGGGGCGTTCAGCCTGACCGTCGACGCCTATCAGATCAAGCTTCGCAACCAGATCGCGCTGTCGGAGAATATCCGCGGCACTGGCGCGCCAGGCGATCCGATCAACGCGATCCTCGATCCGCTCGAAGTCCAGGCGGCGCGCTTCTTCATTAACGGGGTGCGTTCGACGACCAAAGGCGTTGATGTCGTCGCCAATTACAAGGCGCGGAGCGAGAATCTTGGCACCTTCAACTTCACGCTGGCCGCGAATTTCAACGACATCGACGTGACGCGGGTGCCGACTTCGACCTCGACACTGAACCCGGCGCCGACCCTGTTCGGGCGCAGCCGCATCCTGACGCTGGAGGAAGGGACGCCGCGCACGAAGATCACGGGCGCGATCGAATGGTCGGGCGACCTGCTCGGCGCGACGCTGCGCACGACCTATTATGGCGGGGTCAACCAGCCGGGCACCCCCGCCGATGGATCGGGCGACATATTGACCGGCAAGCATGTCATCACCGACCTCGAACTGCGTTACCAGCCCGTCAAGGGCGCGCAGATCGCATTGGGGGCGAACAATCTGTTCGACGTCTATCCCGACGCGACGCCGGCCGCGCTCAACTCGACCGGGGTCGTCGGCTACCCCTTTTATTCGCCCTTCGGCTTCAACGGCCGCTATCTCTACGCGCGGGTCGGCCTGACCTGGTAAGCGCGACCGCGAACCGCGGGTCCGGGCCTATTCGGGGGCCGGACCCGCATCGCTGCGTTCGGCCAGCATGTCATAGTGGCGGCCGATCCCGAAGCGGGTGAGGCGATCGAAGCCGGCGGCGCCGAGGCGGCGCGCGATCGCGGTGCCGTCGGTCCAGCGTTCGTCGACCTCATAGAAGATCGCGGCGATGCGGCCGCAATGCGCCGACGCCATCAGCGCCTCGATCACCGTTTCCTCATGCCCCTCGACGTCGATCTTGACGATCAGCGGCTCTTTCCCGTCGATCAGCGTATCGACCCCCGCGATGCCGAGGATGCGAATCTCCTCGCCCTCCGCTCCGCCCGTGTCGCGCAGGCTGGCGGTTCCGCTGTGCGCGCGGTCGGTGGCGATGCGCGCGATGCCCGACTGGAGCGAAACCGCGGCATGGACCGGCTTGACCGCCGCACCCAGGCCGTTGAGCGCGATATTGTCGCGCAGTAGGGCAAAGGTCGCGGCGACGGGCTCGAAGGCGACCGCCGCCTTGCAATGCGGGTTCTGCGCGGCGAGTAGGCTGTAGAGACCCTGATTGGCGCCGATATCGACGAAGACGAAAGCGCGGTCCTGCGCGGCAAGATAGTCCGACAGCGCGCGGCCATAGGTCGCATAGTGGCAATAGCGGAAGGTGCGATCCTCCCAATTGGCGCGCATCCGCACGCCGTAGCGCGAGGTCACGACCCCGCTCTCGCGGCGGAGCGGCAGCCGGGCGAGCAGGTTCACCCAGAGCTTCGCCAGCGTCTTTGCGACGCCGTAATCGAGGAAGGCGGCGAGGCGCGAAGGAGCGGCGGCGGTCATGCGCGCGCCATGAAATCGAGGATCGCCTCGGCCGCCCGCTCGGACGAGGGGCGGTCCTGAAGGTCGAAGCTGTAGCGGAAGATATCCTCCTGCCGTGCGCGCATCGCCGGGGTCAGCAACGGCGTTTCGGCAAGCGCCGCATCGAGTTCGTCGACGCTGGTGAGCACGGTGCCGGCGCGCCAGTGCGCGAAGTCGGGATCGCCCTGCCACGCGAGCCCGCGCGGGTTGAGGAAGAAACAGGGGCGCGGACGGCGGATGAACTCATAGACCTGGCTGCTCGCGTCGCCGAGATAGATGTCGGCGGCGTCGGTATAGGTCATGTCGAGGCTGGCGGCGCTGCCGGTGTCGATCAGCATATGGTCATGGCTATAATGGTCGGCGCGCGGGCCGAGGTTCCAGCCGAGCGCGAAGGGAGAGAGCGAGGCGGTGACGCGCTTCCTGAACAGCATCACATGCGGCGCGAAGATGAGGTTGTAGCGGTCGCTCCTTGCGAACCAGTCGAGGATCGCCGGCCCCATGCGATACCAGGACGACAGCGCGGGCGACGGGTGCGGATTGTAGAGCACCGTCGGCCGGTCCTTGGGGAAGAGGCGCGGGTGGCTGGGTGGCGCGAGGTCGAATTTGGGATAGCCGACGATCGCATGGCCGTTCTCTTTGAGCAGGTCGGCCTCGGCCAGCCGTTCGCGGATCTTTTTGCCCGACAGCAGGACGAGGTCGAATTTCCCGCTCGCCTTGTCGAAGCCGATCGCGCGGTCGCCCGCGCCGTGGCGCGTGTGGACGAGCTTCAGCGATTTGAGGCCGAACAGCGACTTCAGGAGCAGCGAGGTCTTTTCGGGGACGACGAGCGCGTCGAGGGTGCGGAAGCGGTCGAGATTGCGGCGGAGGGTCGAGACGATGTCGGTGGGCAGCGCGCGGCCGCTGGCGCGATGGGCGGCGCGGGCGAGCGCCGACGGCGGCCGCAGCCGGACGATCTCGGGCGCGGCGCCCGGCACGGCGGCCGCGAGCCGGCGGACCTCGCCCTCGCAGCCTTCGGAGACGAGGATGCTGACGCGCGCGTTGGTGCCGCGGCCCAGCAGCGCCAGCGCCACCGGCAGCGCGTGCGCGACCTGATGCGCGCCGTGATGGTTGAAGAGGAAGCCGATGTGCATCGCGTCACCGCCGCCAGTCGAGGACCGGCCAGCCGCGCGCTTCGGCGAGGCGGCGCAGCTTCGCGGACGGATTGACCGCGACCGCTTCGTCGGCGAAGCCGAACATCGGCAGGTCCGAAATATGGTCCGAATAGAAGCGGATATGCGCGCGGTCGCGAGCGATACCGGCGCGGTCCAGAAAGGCCGCGACCCGGTGGCGCTTGTCGCCGCCATAGCAGTTCGCCGACCCGATCGCGGGGGTGAGACAGCCGTCCCGCCACGTCGAAGTGGTCGCGATCACGTCGGCGATCCCCAGCCTGCGGGCGAGCGCGGCGGTATAGAAATGCGGCGCGGCGGTCGCGATGACGACGCGGCGGCCCGCCGCGCGCTCGGCCTCGATCAGCGCGAGGCCCTCCGCGTAGAGACCGCGGGCGACAAGGCGTCGCGCGAAGCGGTCGGCCAGCCGCGCGGCGTCGCGCTCGGCCAGCCGCGGCCCCAGCGCGACGCGGTGCATCGCCTGTTTCATCGTGCGGCGCGGGACGAGCTTCAGCGCATAGAGAATCGCGACGGGCAGCAGCAGCGGGAGCAGCAGGATGCGCCACGGCGCGCGGGTGCGGATCGCGAAGAGCAGGAAGGGGGTGTAGGTGGGCAGAATGGTCAGCGTGCGGTCGAGGTCGAAGACCGACAGCATCGCCTTTGCCGACAGCGGGGATGCCGCCTCCTGCTCGATCCGGCGCTTTGCTTCTGCCATCGTCCGCTCCTTCTCCGAACGGAATGGCAGCGGTGCCTGACGCCCGGATGGCGCGAAGATTTGATTTTCGACATGTTCGGTGACCGGGTGGCGGCCCGGCCGTCGAGCCGGTATCGAGGAGGCCTATGCATATATTGGTGATCGAGGACGATGCCCGCGTCGCGGAGCATATCGGCAAGGGGCTGACCGCCGCCGGGCACCTCGTCGATGTCGAGGGCGATGGCCGGTCGGGTCTGCTCCGCGCGGCGTCCGAGAGCTATGACCTGATCATCGTCGATCGCATGTTGCCGCACGTCGACGGGCTGACGATCGTCCAGACGATCCGCGCCACCGGCGATACGACGCCGGTGCTGTTCCTGAGCGCGCTCGGCGAGGTCGACGAGCGTGTGGCGGGGCTGCGCGCGGGCGGCGACGATTATCTGACCAAGCCGTTCGCCATGTCCGAACTGCTCGCGCGCATCGACGTGCTGAGCCGCCGCGGCCCGGCGCTGTCGGCCGAAACGAAGCTTTGCGTCGGCGATCTCGATATCGATCTGCTCGGCCAGCAGGTGCGGCGGCAGGGGGCGGTGATCGACCTGACGGCGCGCGAATATCGCATCCTGACCTATCTCGCCCGCAACCAGGGTCGGGTCGTCACCCGGTCGATGCTGCTGGAGCATGTGTGGGACTATCATTTCGACCCGCAGACCAACATCATCGACCAGCATGTCAGCCGCCTGCGGCAAAAGGTCGACAAGGGGTTCGGCCGGACCCTGATCCACACGGTGCGCGGCACCGGCTATGTCATGCGGGCGGACGTATGAGGGGGCGCGGCGGCCTCCGCCACAGCCTGACGCTGCGGCTGGGGCTGATCTATGTCGCACTCTTCCTGACCTCGACCGTGGCGCTGTTCGGCGCCGCCTATTGGATCGGGGTCTATCAGCCGCTGCTCGAAGCCGCGGCAGGGGTGAGCGACGAAGCGGCCGAACTGGTGGCGATCGACCGCGGCGGCGGGCGCGATGCGCTGGTGCGCGCGCTGCTGGAGCGCGAGAAGACGGGCCCCAAGCGCCCCTTTCACGCGCTGATCGCACCGGACGGCAAGACGGTGACCGCCAATCTGCCGAGCTGGCCCGAAACGCCGGTCGGCGGCTGGACCACGCTGGAAGCCGATGTCTATCAGGCGGGGCAGGAACAGGATTATGAAGCGCTCGTCGTCGAACGGCGGCTGAGCGACGGCGCGCGGCTGATTGTCGGGCGCGATGTCGAGTCGATCGACGATCGCGACGAACTCTACACCATCGGATCGGTGTGGCTGATCCTCTTTGCGGCCTTGCTCGCCATCGGCGGCAGCGTCGCGATGAGCCGCGCGGTCGGCCGGCGGATCGATGCGGTGACGCGGACGGCGCGGCGCGTGATGGCGGGCAATCTGACCGAGCGTATCCCCTTGCGCGGCACCGGCGACGATTTCGACGAGCTTTCGGCGACGCTCAACCTGATGCTCGGGCGGATCGAGGAGGCCGTCGAATCGGTGCGCCGCGTATCGGACAATGTCGCGCACGAACTGCGCACCCCGCTGGCGCGGCTCCACGCCGATCTCGACGAACTGCGCGCGGCGGGAAGCGAGGATGAGCGCCAGCGGCTCGCCGAGCAGGCGGCGGCGGAAGCCGAGCGGCTGCAGGCGATCTTCGACGCGCTGCTCCGCATCGCGCGCATCGAAAGCGGGCGGCACCTGAGCGGAATGCGCCGCATCGACCTGACGACCTTGCTCGCCGATGCGGCCGAGCTCCACACCCCCGATGCCGAGGTGCATGGGCAGAGGATCGAAAGCCGCGTCGCGCCGGGGCTGGAGCTCGACGCCGATCCGAACCTGCTGTTCCAGGCGATCTCCAACCTGCTCGACAATGCGGTCAAATATGGCGGCCCGGGTGCGGTCATCGCGGTGACCGCGCGGCGGACCGAGCGCGGGATCGAAATCGCGATCAGCGACAGCGGCCCCGGCATCGCCGATGCCTGGCGCGACCGGGTGACCGAGCGTTTCTTTCGTGGCCCCGATACGGCAGGGCTGCCCGGAACCGGCCTGGGCCTGGCGCTGGTGTCGGCGATCGTCGGGCTGCACAAATGGCACCTCGATATCGAGGATGCCCGGCCCGGAACGCGGGTGCGAATCCGCTGCTGATCGGCTCTGCGCCATCCGCCGCGCGCCCGGGGCGATCCGTCGCATGTTAAATTATCAATTATTTTAGTTGAGTTATTGTCTCCGGCGTGGAAGCTGTTCCGAGTCGGCCGATCCGTCACGGATCGGCGGGAGGAGAATGCCGATGGCCAGCCTTGCCCGGATTGCGGTCCGTGACTGCTCGCCCGCCGGGCGCGGGATCGTCGCAGGCGATGCGGTGAGCCGGTGAACCTCGCCGTCGCCGGATTGCATTCGCCGCGCCCGCGCTTTCGCACCGCGACCCGTGTCGCGATCGTCGGCGCCGGCTTTTCAGGGACGATGCTGGCGCTCAACCTGCTCGAACAGGCCGATGTCGAGGTGCTGCTGATCGAGCGCGATCGCCACCGCATGGGGGCAGGGGTTGCCTATAGCAGCAGCGAAAGCGCGCATCTGCTCAACGTCCGCGCGGGCAATATGAGCGCCTTTTCCGATCGGCCCAGTCATTTCTGCGACTGGCTCGCTTCGCGCGGGCTGGGTTGCGACGCGGCGTTCGTGACGCGCGCGACCTATGGCCGCTATCTGCGCGAGACGCTTGCGGGGGCGATGGACATTTACGGCCGGCGGCTGAAGCTGATCGACGACGAAGTGCTCGATATCGAGGAACGCGGCGGGCAGGTGACGCTCGGCCTCGTCAACGGCGGGCTGATCGACGCCGACCGCGCGGTGCTCGCGATCGGCAATCTGCCGCCGCACGACCCGCCCGCGATCGCCGGCGCGCATCTGCCCGCGCACCGCTATATCGGCGATCCCTGGGCGAGCGCGTTCGAGGAGGGGCTGGACAAGCAGGCGGCGGTGCTCGTCATCGGTACCGGGCTGACCGCGGTCGACGTGATATTGCGGCTGGTGTCGCACGGCCATGAGGGGCCGATCACCGCGCTGTCGCGGCGCGGCCTGCGTCCGCACCGCCACGTCGATGGGCTGCGGCCCAAGCCGGTGCTCGCGAAGCCGGCGCCGGAATTGTCCGAGCTCGTGCGCTGGGCGCGGGGCGAAGCGGACCGCCGCGACTGGCGGCTCGTCGTCGATTCGATCCGCCCGATCACCCAGATGATGTGGGCATCGGCCGAGGCGGAGAAGCGGATGCGCTTCCTGCGCCACCTCCGCCCTTTCTGGGACGTCCACCGCCACCGGCTCGCGCCCGCGGTCGCCGACCGCATCGATGCGCTGGTCGCGTCGGGCCAGCTTTGCTTCCGCGCGGGCAAGATCGCCGGGGTGAGCGCCGGGCGCGATTCGCTCGCCATTTCCTGGCGGCCGCGCGGCGCGGCGGAGTCGGTCGTGACCCGCGCGGCGCGGATGATCAACTGCACCGGGCCGCAGGGCGACCTGCTGCGGTCGGCCGATCCGCTGGTGAAGCGGATGCTGGCAGCGAAGCGCATCCGGCCCGACGCGCTGCGCCTCGGGCTCGACATCGACCGCGACGGCCATGTCGTCGATGCACGCGGCCGCGCCTCCGACCATATTCTCGCGATCGGTCCGATGACGCGCGGCGATTTGTGGGAAGTCGTCGCGGTGCCCGATATCCGCGTCCAGGTGAGCGCGCTCGCGCGCCGCCTCGTCAACGCGCACTGGACGGGCGGCGAGGGGCTGTGACTTCGTTCAGGCCGCTCCCGGCAAATCCTCGCCCTCCAGCCCCTGATATTTGAGCTGGAGATAGCGTTCGCGCGTCGCGAGCTTGTCGAGTTCGCCCGCCGCGAGATTGCGCGCCGCCTCGCCGATTTCGCGCTCGAGCATGGTGAGCCCGCCGACGAGGGTTTCGTCGGGGGTGCGGCCCGCGTGCGCTTCCTTGCGCAGGCCCGCCGGGATGCGCTGATAGCCTGCGACGAGTTCGGGCAAATCCTCGCCGACTAGCTTGCGGATGTTCGCGGCGGCGGGGCTCGACGTATCGAGCGTCTGGAGCTGCGGCGCGAGCAGGTCGAGCTGGACGCCGATACCGTCGACCAGCTGGCGAGCGGGCGCGGGGAGCGCGGGGCGCTGCGCCTCCAGCCAGATTTCGGTGCGGCCTGCGAGCTGCTTCAGATCCGCCTTGGGCAGGTCGGCCTGGCGCGGCTCGGGGAAGGGCGGCCATTTGCCGAACAGAAAGGCGACCGCGACCAGCAGCAGCGTGACCGCCATCACCCCGGCAAAGCCGAGCGGCTGGATCACCATGCCGAAGATCGCCGCGGCGATCAGCACCGCGCCGCCGGCCAGAAAGATGCGGCCGATCTTGCGCGCGAGATGCTGGCGGCGCAGCGCCATGCTCTTGGTGCCGATCGGGCGCCGCCGCTCGCGCGAGCGTTCGATCGCCGACGCGGCGGAGAGGCGGACCTTGTCGACCTCGCTCATGCTCATGTCGCCTCAGCCTTCGAGCGCGGCGAGCGGGCTGCCCTCGCCGCCGACGCTCGCCTGCGCCTGGCTCGCGCCCTCGGCGCGCGCGATATAGCCTTTCGACTTGGCGACCTCGCTTTCGAGCGTGCCCACCGTCGTCTTCATCGTGTCGAGCGCCTTGAGCTTGAAAGTGTCGATCGCGTCCATCGTGTCGTAGATGTTCTGGAAGGCGCGCGAGAGCGTCTCCATCGGGATCGTGCTCGACGCCGCCTGCTCGTGGATGCGCGCCGTATTGTCCTTCAGCATCTTCGACGTGCCGTCGATGATGTTCGCGGTCGTCGTATTGAGCGCGGTGATCTGTTCGAGCACCAATTTCTGGTTGGTCATCGCCTGCGCGACGGTAATCGCGGTCTTGAGCGCGCCGACGGTGGTGGTGCTCGCGCGGTCGACGCCCTTCACCAGTTCGACATTATTCTTCTTGACCAGATCGAGCGCGAGATAGCCCTGCACCGTCACCGCCATCTGGGTGAGCAGGTCCTGCGTGCGCTGGCGCGCATAGAAAAGAGCGTTTTCGCGCAGGATCTTCGCCTTGGCGGGGTCGCTTCCGTCGAGGTCGGCGGCCTTCGCCTCCAGCCGCTCGTCGAGCGTTTTGGCGATGTGGATCATCTGTTCGAGCTTGCCCATCGATTCCCACATCTTGCGGCGCTCGACGTCGATGGCGGCATTGTCCATCAAGAGCTCGTCCTTGCCGTTGGAGAGCGCGGTCAGGATGCCGCCGATATGCGTCTGGGCGCTGCGGTATTGCGCGAAATAATTGTTGATCTTGCTGCCGAAAATCTTGTCGAGAAAGCCGCGCTTCGACAGCAATTTGCCGTTCGCCGACGGGTCGAGCCGCTCGACCGTGGTGCGCAGTTCGATGAGGCTCTGGCCGATGTCGGTGTCGCGGTCCATCGCGCGGATCGGGCGGTCGAGGAAGCGGTTGCTGTGGCTCGCCGCCTCCAGCATTTCCTTGCGGCCCATGTTGGTGATCTGGTCGACGCGCTTGCCGAATTCGGGGCTGTTCTCGTCCTGCGCGACGAGGTCGTCGATGAAGCCGTCGACGCGCTCCTCGAGCTTCGATTTCTGCTCGCCCGACAGCGGGACGAGACCGGCGGCCTTTTCGGGCGCGACGGCGGGGACGGGTTCGGGCGGCGTCAGCGTCAATGCCTCGGTTGCGGTCGCCGTCGCGGTGTCTTCGCTCATAACTATCCTTCCAGCTCCGTGCCCGCTTTCTATATGACATGCCGGTCTGTATTGTTCAAGTATCACACCTTGGACGAGAGGCGCGGGAGGCGATTTCGATCTCACGCAAAGGCGCGAAGGCGCAAAGCAAGGATATAGGGGCCGATAGGCCCCTCTTCATTCCTCGCACAGTCCGGGGATGAAGGCCGCTACGCGGCAAATCCTTTTCTTTGCGCCTTCGCGCCTTCGCGTGAAATCAGTCGGCCTCGCCGCGCCGCGCCAGTCCCGGCGCGATCCAGGCGGAGACGATGAGCTGCGCCATATGATAGATGAGGATCGGCACCAGCACCATGCCCGCGACCGCGGGCGGGAACAGCGTCGCGGCGAGCGGCGCGCCGACCGCGATGCTCTTTTGCGCGCCCGCGAAGAGCATGGTGATGCGGTCGGGCCGGGCGAGGCGCAGCAGGCCGCCGAGCAGCCAGGCGCCGGTGAAGGCCAGCGCCAGCATCGCGGCGACCGCGGCAAAGACGATGCCGATCTCGCGCATGTCGAGCTGCTGCCAGATGCCGCCGACGACGGCGGCGGAAAAGGCGACATAGACGGCGATGGCGATCGAGGTGCGGTCCATGAAGGTCGCGGCGCCGCGGTGCGCGAGCACCCACGGGCGCAGCCAGCGCTGCGCCGCCTGCCCGGCGATGAAGGGCAGCAGCAAGGTGGCGACGATGCGCAGCGCGGCGTCGCCGCTGATGTCGCCCGCGCTGCCCGCGATCGCGGCGAACAGCAGCGGCGAGACAATGACGCCCGACAGGTTGAGCAGCGCCGCCGCGACGACGCTGGCCGCGACATTGCCGCCCGCCATGCTGCTGGCCGCGGTCGCCGACATGACGGTCGACGGCAGGATGCCGAGGAAGAGAAAGCCGAGCGCCAGCGTGGGCACGGCGGGCAGCAGCGGCGCGGTCGCCGCCTGCGCCGCCAGCCCGATCAGCGCCATGGCTCCGAAGCTGTAGAGAAGATTGCCGCCCTGCAGTTTCCAGTTGCGGATGCCGTGCAGCACCTCGTCGCGCGGCAGGCGCACGCCGTTCAGGAAAAACAGCAGGACGATGGCGGCCGTCGAGATATTTTGCGCGATCGGAACGGCTTCGCCGCGCACCGGCAGCAGGCTGGCGAGCAGGATCGTCGCGAACAGGACGGGGACGAAGCGGTCGGGGAAGATACGGGACAGCATGGCGCGCTGCGATGGCCGCGCGCGCGGCGCTTGGCAAGTCCAAGGATCGGCGGCCGATATTCCCAAATCCTATTGCCGCGCGGGTGGGGGCGATGGGAGCAGCCCGCGCGAAATCCTAAACACCCGCATCCCCGAGCGAAGCCGAGGGGCCCGTTCGAGCGCAGCGAGAATCAGCGCCGCCGGTGCCTCGACTTCGCTCGGCAGAGCCCCTCGGCTTCGCTCGGGGATGCGGTTTCTATTCATGGCGCGATACTCTAAGGCGCGCGCCATGGCCCGCATTCTGATCCTCGCCGCGCTTCCCGAAGAGGCTGACGCGCTGTTTCCCGGCGAAGGGACCCGCGACGACGGCGCCTTCGCCGTCCGCCGGATCGCGGCGCACGGCCATGATCTTACCATCGTCACCACCGGCCTCGGCAAGGTCCATGCGGCGCTTGCCGCCGGGCTGTTCGGCGCCGACGCCGATCTGCTGCTGATGAGCGGCACCTGCGGCGCGCTCGATGCCGAGGCGGGCCGCGCCTATTGGCTCGCCGAAGCGGTGCAGCATGATTATGGCACGGTGCGCCCCGATCGCTTCGATCGCTATCGCGCCGGGGACTGGCCGGCGGGCGAGGCGGGAGAGGTGCATTTCGCCGCCATGCCCGACCCCGGCCTCGGCCTGCCGCAGGCGCGGATCGCGAGCGGCGACAGCTTCGTCGCCTGTCCAGACATCGGCGCCGGCATCGCGCGCGGCCTCGGCGCGGCGCTCGTCGACATGGAGGTCGGCGCGGTCGCGCAGGCTGCGGCGCGCCTCGGCAAGCCGTGGGCGGCGATCAAGGCGGTCACCGACACCGCCGACGAAGGCAGCAGCCGCGATTTCCACGCCAATCTGGTCCGCGCGGCGCGCAGCGCGGCCGCCGAAATCGAGCGACTTGTCGTGCGGATCGCGTTATAAGCGCCTCGGCAATTTTGTTGCGCTGCGGTAGGAAATTCGCTACGCGCGCGGCCAAATCGCGGCACGGCGCCGCGCTGCCCCCATAAGGTATTTTTGATGTCCCTGCGCAATATCGCCATCATCGCGCACGTCGATCATGGCAAGACCACTCTCGTCGACCAGCTTTTCCGCCAGTCGGGGACGTTCCGCGACAATCAGCGCGTCGAGGAACGCGCGATGGATTCGAACGACCTCGAAAAGGAACGCGGGATCACCATCCTCGCGAAATGCACCTCGGTCGAATGGGGTGAGGGAGAGAATGCGACGCGGATCAACATCGTCGATACCCCGGGCCACGCCGATTTCGGCGGCGAGGTCGAGCGCATCCTGTCGATGGTCGACGGCGTCATCCTGCTCGTCGACGCGGCCGAAGGCCCGATGCCGCAGACCAAGTTCGTGACCGGCAAGGCGCTCGCGCTCGGCCTGCGTCCGATCGTTGTCGTCAACAAGATCGACCGCAGCGACGCGCGCGCCGCCGAAGTGCTCGACGAGGTGTTCGAGCTGTTCCTGTCGCTCGATGCCAATGACGAACAGCTCGACTTCCCGATCCTTTACGCATCGGGCCGCGGCGGCTTCGCCTCGGACAGCCCCGACGCGCGCGAGGGCACGCTCGAGCCGCTGTTCCAGACGATCGTGTCGCACGTCCCGGCGCCGGGCCTCGACGAAAACGGCCCCTTCACCTTCCTCGCGACCTTGCTCGACCGCGACAATTTCATCGGCCGCATCCTGACCGGCCGCGTCCAGTCGGGCACGGTCAAGGTCAACCAGCCGATCCACGCGCTCGACGCCGAGGGCAAGGTGATCGAGACCGGCCGCGCGTCGAAGCTGCTCGCTTTCCGCGGGCTCGACCGCGTACCCGTCGAGGAAGCGCGCGCGGGCGACATCGTCGCGATCGCGGGGCTGACCAACGCCACCGTCGCCAACACCGTCGCCGACCCGAGCGTGAGCGAGCCGATCGCTGCGCAGCCGATCGACCCGCCGACGCTGTCGATGCGTTTCGCGGTCAATGATTCGCCGATGGCGGGCCGCGAGGGCAGCAAGGTGACGAGCCGCATGATCCGCGATCGCCTGCTGCGCGAGGCCGAGACCAATGTCGCGATCCGCATCACCGAAAGCGCCGACAAGGACAGCTTCGAGGTTGCGGGCCGCGGCGAGCTTCAGCTCGGCGTGCTGATCGAGACGATGCGCCGCGAAGGCTTCGAGCTCGGCATCAGCCGCCCGCGCGTCCTTTATGGCGAGGACGAGGCCGGCAAGCGCACCGAACCTTATGAAACCGTCGTCATCGACGTCGACGACGAGCATAGCGGCACGGTCGTCGAGAAGATGCAGATCCGCAAGGCCGACCTGACCGACATGCGTCCGTCGGGCGGCGGCAAGACCCGCATCACCTTCAGCGGTCCTTCGCGCGGCCTGATCGGCTATCACGGCGAATTCCTGTCCGACACGCGCGGCACCGGCATCATGAACCGGCTGTTCGAGAAATACGGCCCCTACAAGGGCGTGATCGAGGGCCGCAAGAACGGCGTCCTGATCTCGAACGGCGCGGGCGAGGCGGTCGCCTATGCGCTCGGCCCCTTGGAAGAGCGCGGCATCCTCTTCGTCTCGCCCGGCGAGGCGCTCTATGAAGGGATGATCATCGGCGAAAATGCCAAGCCCGACGACCTCGAGGTCAATCCGATGAAGTCGAAGCAGCTCACCAACTTCCGCTCGACGGGCAAGGACGACGCGATCCGCCTCACGCCGCCGCGCCGCATGACGCTGGAGCAGGCGATCGCCTATATCGACGACGACGAGATGGTCGAGGTGACCCCGAAGAACATCCGCATTAGGAAGGCGATCCTCGACCCGCACGAACGCAAGAAGGCGTCGCGCAAGAAGGAAGCGGCGTAAAACGCGCTGATGAAAAATGCCGTGTGTCCCCGCGAAGGCGGGGACCCATCTCCTGCGGGCGCCATTTTGAGCCGACGGATGATGGACCCCCGCCTTCGCGGGGGAGCGCGAATTTTTCTGTGGTTGGCGTGATTAAGGGAACCGCGCCGTGGCCCGCCTGATCCTGTTCAACAAACCCTATGGCGTCCTGTCGCAATTCACCGATCGCGGCACCGAAACCGCGCGCGCAACCTTGTCCGACTATATCGATGTCCCCGGCGTCTATCCGGCCGGGCGGCTCGACCGCGACAGCGAGGGCCTGCTGGTGCTAACCGACGACGGGGCGTTGCAGGCGCGCATCGCGTCGCCGCGGCACAAGATGCCGAAAACCTATCTGGTGCAGGTCGAGGGCGAACCCGATGCGGCGAGTCTCGACCGGCTGCGATCCGGCGTCGTGCTGAACGACGGTCCGACCCGGCCTGCCGCCGTCCGCCGCATCGATCCGCCGATGCTGTGGGACCGCGATCCGCCGGTGCGCTATCGCAAGAGTGTGCCCGACTGCTGGCTGGAACTGACGATCACCGAAGGCCGCAACCGCCAGGTTCGCCGGATGACCGCCGCTGTCGGCCATCCGACGCTGCGGCTCGTGCGCTGGCGGGTGGGGTCGTGGGAGCTGGGCGATCTGGCGCCGGGGACGTGGCGCCGAACCTAGCTTGCCGGGTCGTACAGGAACGCGCGAAGCTCCTGCGCGCACCGGCAGGCCGCGGCGATCTTGCGCGCCCACGCGACCGCGTCTTCACGGGTCGGCAGTTCCAGCACCGTGAAGCCGCCGTCCAGCCGGCTGCCCGGATAGATTTCGGGGGACACCGACCCATCGGCAAAGACCCGCACCGGCGCGATCTGCTCGTCGATGCCCCCGCCGAACACATAGACGCCGGCGGCCTTGGCTTCCTCGATCACCGCGTGCGCGGCGGCGGAAACGGCCGGAAGCTCCTCGTCCGTGAGGGCCATGGCTTTGCTCGGGAAGGAGATGAGATATTTGGTCATGCCCGTGATGATGCATCGCGGGCACGAAGGCGGCAAGGGTGCGTGCGGCCGCATCGCTTTTGCATGTGCCCCGACGGCGTGGTAATCGAGCGCGAACCGGACCGGATGCGCTGGCCCCGTTCGCGTTGGAGAACCGCCGATGACAATCCGAAAGAAGATCGCCCAGATTGCGATGGGAGCATCGCTCGGCCTTGGCCTCGCGCTGACGGTCCTCCCGGTGGAGGGCATCGCGGCGCTTCGGCAGGGCGCGAAGGCGCCCGACTTCACGCTGAACGCCGCGCAGGGCGGCAAGCCTTTCAGCCTGTCCCTGAAGCAGGCGCTGCGAAAGGGGCCGGTCGTGCTCTATTTCTTCCCTGCCGCCTTCACCCCCGGCTGCACGGTGGAAGCCCATCTCTTCGCCGAGGCGAGCGACGACTTCAACCGGCTCGGCGCGCGCGTCGTCGGCGTCACCGCCGGCAATATCGATCGCGTCGCGGAGTTTTCCCGGTCGGAATGCCGCGACAAATTCGCCGTCGCGGCCGATCCGGGCGCCAAGGTCGCGGCGAAATATGACACCGCCATGCCGGGGCCGGGCAAAACGATGATCTCCAACCGGACATCGTTCGTCATCGCGCCGAACGGCACCATCCTGCTCGCTTACACCGATCGCAATCCGCAGGCGCATATCGAAAAGACGATGGCGGCGGTCCGCGCGTGGAAGGCCCGCCACCACTGATCCGAAGCCGCCGGACGGCGTTTCCGGCGCGGATCATGCCCTTTCCAACCATCGCGTTTCCGCGCCCGGGCGGAGCATCGTTTCGCTGCGCTTGACAAAACAGGTCAACCCGTCTGTATTGCGGATGGAGGTGTGCGATGATCGGGAAATGGGCAGGCGCGATGGTGATGGCGGGGACGGTGATTGGGGCGATGACCGGCGCGGCGACCGGGATCGCGCGCGGGCAGACGGCCGACGCGGACGATGCCCAAATCGTCGAGCTTCGCCAATATAGGCTGGTCCCGGGCGTGCGCGATGATTTCGTGGCGCTGTTCGACAGGGCGTTCGTCGAGAGCCAGGAAGCGCTCGGGATGCGGATCGTCGGCCAGTATCGCGATCATGACGACGCGGCGCGCTTCACCTGGATTCGCGGTTTTCGGGACATGACGGCGCGCGAGCAGGGGCTGAAGGCCTTTTATTTCGGACCCGTGTGGCAGGCGCACCGCGCCGCCGCCAACCCGATGCTCGACGACAATGACAATGTGCTGCTGCTGAAACCCGCGGCGCCGGGACTGGGCTTCGCTCCGGCGCAAGCGCGCGCGTCCGAAGCGGGGGGCGATGCGGCGGGCGGGGCGGTGCAGGTGGTCATCGAATATCTTTGGAAGACTCCCGACGCGGGTTTCGCGACTTTCTTTGCAGCCGAGATGAAGCCGGCGCTCGAAGTGGCGGGGGTGGACGTCATCGCCGCCTATGTGCCGCTCGGCGAGCCCAATAATTTCCCGCAGCTTCCGGTTCGCGACGACCGCAAATTGCTCGCCTGGTTCGTGCGCGGCGACAGCCACGACGCGATCGCCGCGGCGCTGGCGCGGGCGCGGGGCAGCGACCGCTGGCAAAGCCGGGTCGCGGCCGTCCTGCACGATGCCGAGGAGCGCCCGCCGCAGATCCTGCGGCTCGACCCGACGCCGCGATCGGCGCTGCGCTGAGAAAGGAGAGGATGATGCACGACGGATGCCATGATTTCGCATTCCAGACCGGCGACTGGCGCGTGCGGCATCGCAAGCTCGGCGAGCGGCTGGCGGGTAGCGGCGACTGGTTCGAGTTCGACGGCACCTGCCGCGGCTGGGAGCTGATCGGCGGCGCGGGCAATGTCGACGATCATTGGCTGGACGACCCGCACGGTGCCTATGTCGCGGCGACGGTGCGGCGCACCGATCCCGCGACCGGCCTCTGGTCGATCTGGTGGCTCGATTCGCGCTTTCCGGGGCTTGCGCCGCCGCTTCAGGGCCGCTTCGAGGGCGGGGTCGGCACCTTCTTCGGCCGGGACGAACATGCGGGCAGGCCGATCGACATCCGCTTCATCTGGTCCGCGATCACCGATTCCGGGGCGCGCTGGGAACAGGCCTTTTCGGCCGACGGCGGCGCCACCTGGGAAGTCAATTGGGTGATGGAGTTCACCCGCATCTGAGTGCTCCCCTGGGGCGCTACTCAGGGCCGGGCCAGCAATAGCATCAGGATCGCGACCGCCGAATCGAGCGGGGCGGGCGATTGTTCGGCCTTTGCCATCGTCATCGCGCCCGAATAGGCGGCGACGATGAAGCCCGCGAGGTCGGCGGGGGGGACCCCGGCAAGCGCCGGCGGCGCGGGCTCGGCGGCGATGCGGGCGGCGATGCGGTCCTGCCAGTCGGCGAAGATATGTTGAAGCGCGGTGCGGAAATCCGAATCGGAAAAGGCAAGCTCGACCGCCAGATTGTTGACGGGGCAGCCGCGCACGAAAGCCTGCTCGCCGAGTTCGCGGCCGATCGTCCCCATCGCGGCGCGCACCCCCTCGGCCACGCTCGGCGCGGCGATCAGCGGATCGAGCCAGGCGGCGCGCAGCGCGTCCGCGACCCGTTCGCGCACGACGGCGAGGCCCAGCGCCTTCTTCGATTCGAAATGATGGTGAAAGGCGCCGCTCGACACCCCCGCGCTCCGCTTCACATCCTGCACCGACGTGTCGTGATAGCCGCGCGCCTGGAACAGGTCGGCGGCGGCATCGAGGATGCGCGCGCGCATCCCCTCGGGGTCGTTGGTCCGGATCCTGCCGCGGCGCTTCGTTTCCATCATGGGCCGGACTAGGCGAATTTCGCCGCGGTCGCCAGCCGCCTCGTCCCGGTCCGGTTCGTGGCAGCGCTTGATTTGGCGCCGCGTCTCGCCTAGCGGCGACGGCCAGAACCGGAGATAGAAGATGACCGACACGCCGCCCGACCATTTGTCGACCAACCCGCGCTCGCCCCATTTCGACATGGAGGTGCTGCAGCGCGGCATCGGCATCCGTTTCAAGGGCAAGGAACGCACTGACGTCGAGGAATATTCGATCTCGGAAGGCTGGATTCGCGTCGCCGCGGGCAAGTCGAAGGACCGCTTCGGCCAACCGATGACGATCAAGCTGTCGGGCGAGGTCGAGGCGTGGTTCGAGGATGCCGCCGAGGGTGGCGAGGCGTCGGAAGACTGACTTCAATCGTCATTGCGAGCCCTTCGACTGCCTTGCAGGCGCTCAGGATAAACTACGCGAAGCAATCTCCAGCTATCGGACTGGAGATTGCTTCGCTGCGCTCGCAATGACGAATATGAGGTAAGCCTGATTCAGCGCAGCGAAGCGACGACGAGGTCGAGGCCGTTGCCGGGCTTCCAGTCGTTCTGCGCCCACACCGGCTCGCCGCCGCTGAAGCGGTGATCGGGCTTGGCGTCGCTGTCGGCATAGATGAAGCCCTGCACGGGGTTGGCGCGCAGGCCGAGGTCGCCGATCGGCGCATACCAGACGCGGACCAGGCTCCAGTCGCCCTTCTCGCTGACGTCGAGGACGCGGACGTTGCGCTCGATCTGGCCGCGGCGGCCGTGGATCGGCGACCAGTTGGCGTGGTCGATCAGGATTTCGCGGTCGCTGATGATCTTCTTGACCACCGCGACATGGCCGAGCGGCATCCCGCGGGTGCCGGCGAAGGCCATGACGGCGCCCTTGCGGGGTTCCTGGCCGCGATCATATTCGCCCGCCGCCTGCGCCCACCAGGTCTTGGCGTTGCCGCGAATCTCGACGCCCGATTCGGCGCGAGCGAAGGGGACGCACTGGAGATAGTCGCGCGCGGTGGCCGGAACGCTGGCAAGCAGCGAGGCGCCCAGCGCGAAAGCACCCAGAAAGCGGCGGTTGAGCATGGAAGGCGACCCCTTTGGCTTGTCTTCAAGCGTTGCAGCGTCTTTGCCGCAGCCTTTCCGGGTCACCAACAATCAAGCGGTGAATTGCGCCCTCCATGCGATGAGCGGGGGAACCTTTTGTTAAGACGTTCCATTCGTCGCTCGGAAGGTTCGGGTCGTCGTTTGACGGATCGCCCTGCGTTGATTTCCCCCTGGAATCGTCATCCCGGCGAAGGCCGGGATCTCATCCTATCGGCAATGCTGCACCGGCGAGATCCCGGCCTTCGCCGGGATGACGGATCGAAGGCGAATCACGCCGCCGCCGTTGCCGTTTCGGGGCGGCGGAACAGCATCATGACATCGGCCGCGGGCATCGGGCGGCCGTAATAATAGCCCTGGATATTGCTGCAGCCGAGGGTGCGGATCGTATCGACCTCGATCTCGGTCTCCGCGCCTTCGGCCGTCGTCGACATGCCGAGGCTGTCGGCGAGCGCGACCACGGCGCGGATGATCGCGATCGATTCTATGCTGCCCTTTGCGGCGCCGACGACGAAGCTGCGGTCGACCTTGATCGTCGAGAACTGCGTCTTTCTGAGATAGCCGAGCGAGGAATAGCCGGTGCCGAAATCGTCGAGCGACAGGCGGATGCCGAGGCCGATGAGCTGATCGAGCAACTGCGCCGCGCCGCCGCCGTCGCGCAGGAACACGCTTTCGGTGACCTCGATCTCCAGCCGCTGCGGCGGCAGTCCGCTCTGCGCGAGCGCCGAGACGACGACCGAGGCGAAGGCGGGGTCGGTGAGCTGTTCGGCCGAGACGTTGATCGCGACCTTGAGGTTCGACGGCCATTTCATCGCCTCGTGGCACGCGGTGCGCAGCACCCATTCGCCGATCGGCGAGATCAGGCGGCTGTCCTCCGCCAGCGGGATGAAGCGGCCGGGCGAGACGTTGCCGAGCTTCTGGTTGTTCCAGCGGATCAGCGCCTCGAAGCCGTTGAGCGTGCCGTCGCCGGCGGTGACCACCGGCTGGTAGTAAAGCTCGAACTCGCCGCGATCGAGCGCGCCGCGAAGCTCCTGCTCCATCACGCGCCGTTCCTCGGCCTGCGCATGGAGCGAGGCGACATAGGCCGCAACGACGTTGCCGCCCTTGTCCTTCGACTTGTAGAGCGCAAGGTCGGCGTTGCGGGTCAGCGTCTCGACCGTCGAGCCGTCCTGCGGGCCGATCGCATAGCCGATGCTGGCGCCGACGAAGAGTTGATGATTGTCGACCACATAGGGGCGGCTGATCGCGGCGATAATGCGTTTCGCGAGATCCTCGGCGTCGTTCGCCGAGGGGACGTTGTGGAGGACGACCGCGAACTCGTCGCCGCCGAGGCGGCCGCAGGTCATGCCGCGCTCCATCAGCCCTTTCAGGCGCGCGGCGACCTGCGCGAGCAATTTGTCGCCGGTCGGATGGCCGAGCGTGTCATTGACCGCCTTGAAGCGGTCGAGGTCGATCATCAGCATCGCGCAGCGCGATTTCGCCTCCATCGCCTGGTTCAGCGCGCGCGCCAGATCCTCGTGCAGGCTGAGGCGGTTGGGGAGGCCGGTGAGATTGTCGAAGCGCGCCATCCGTGCGATCTGTTCGGCGGTCGCATGTTGTTCGGTGACGTCCGAGCCGACGCCGCGAAAACCAAGGAACTTGCCCGTTTCGTCGAGGCGCGGCGACGCCGACAATTCCCACCGGCGCGGCTTGCCGCCGATCGTTACCGGGACGATCAGGTTCGAAAAGCTCTCGCGCCGCTTCATCCGTTCGGCCATCAGGTGCAGGTTCTTGGGGAACTGGCCCGTCTCCCACGCGTCGCCCGACAAGGCCTGGAGCAGCGGCACGCCCTCGAGCGCCTCGGCGGTGCCGCCGAGCGCGAAAGCGAGACGCGGCGAGACATGGACCAGGCGGCGGGCATTGTCGGTCTGCCACAGCCAGTCGGCGGAGGTTTCCTCGAACTCGCGCAGCAGCAGGCTGACCGTCTCGGTCTTTTCGTGCAGCGTCTCCTCGGCGCGGCGAAAGCGGACGTGATTGCGCGCGAAGCGCACGCAGAAGGCGCTGAGCAGCAGTCCGGCAGCGATCGCCACCGCGGCGAGTTGCGGCGTGCCGGCCAGCGCGAGCGCAAGCGCCGCCGACAGGCTGACCGGCGCGATATAGAGGATACATACCGACGGCAGGCTGTGCGCGATCATCGCCAGCGTCAGCATCATCAACAGCGTGATCGCCCACATGGCGAGCGCGTGACCGGCGCCCGGCGCCGGTCCCTGCAGCCAGAAGGGCACGATCCAGAGCAGCGCGGCATAGAAGGCGTGGCGGTTGCACAACGCGAATTCGCCGGCGCTCGCCGCCGGCGCCTCACCGAGCGGGCGGGTGACGAAGACACGATAGGACCAGAGGCAGAAGATCAGCGCGCAGGTCAGCCAGCCCGCCGCGATCCCCCATCGGACCTGCGGCACCATGCTGAACGCGGCGAGCAGCACCATGGCGATCCCGACCCACAGGCGCATCTTGCCCTTGCCGAGCAGCGGCGCGAGTTGAAGCTGGCGGAGGTTCCCGATGTCCTGGCGCCGCGGCCCCAGCCCCAACAGGGTCCGCACGGATACATCGTCGGCATCGATATGATCGGTCAACAAGCTCTTCACGGAAGCCCGTTTAGCGCCCCCGGGTTACCCGAACGTAACTATCCGCCTGTTCGCGAGCGATAATATTGTGCCGCGGCGGGACAAGCTTGGCGCGGCTGGAATGACGGTTTCGGGGTGGGGAGCGGATATTCCCCTCCCTTGCAGGGAGGGGAGAAGATGGGGCCGCTCCCGCTCGTTAGCTGCCGCCCAGGCCTCACCGCTTTCCTATTTCCTGCGGCGCCTTATATCCTCACCCTATCCATGACCCGCGCCCGCGTCCTCCTTCTGACCGCCGCTCTCGGCCCGCTCGACTATCGCGTGCCTTACGGCACCGACGCGCCGATCGGCAGCGTCGTCGTCGCGCCGCTAGGGCCGCGGCGGATGGGCGGGGTGGTGTGGGAGGATGAAAGTTTCGGCGCGCCCGAAGCGGTCGGCGACAATCGCCTCCGCAACCTGTTCGAGGTCGTGCCGGTGCCCCCGGTTCCCGCCCCCTTGCGCCGCCTCGTCGAATGGACGAGCGACTATTATCTCGCCCCCCCCGGCGCGGTGCTGCGGATGGTGCTGCCCGGCGCCGCCTTTGCCGACGCGCGCCGCCCGATCGTCGAATATCGCGCCACCGGCGTAATTCCCAAGCGGATGACGCCCCAGCGAACGGTCGCGCTCGAAAAGATCGGCGACCGGCAAGGCATCGTCCGCGAACTCGCCGCCATGGCCGAGGTCAGCGAAGCGGTGATCCGCGGCCTCGTCCAGACCGGCGCGCTCGAAGCGGTGAGCGTCTCGGCCGACCAGCCCTATCCGCAGCCCGCCCCTGCCTTCGCGCCGCCCGACCTGTCCGCCGAACAGACCGCCGCCGCCGGCCAGCTCCGCGATGCGGTCGCCGCCGCGACGTTCGAGACGCTGCTACTCGACGGCGTCACCGGATCGGGCAAGACCGAAGTCTATATGGAGGCGATCGCCGCCGCGGTCGATGCGGGCAAGCAGGCGCTCGTCCTGCTCCCCGAGATCGCGCTGACCGAACCGATGCTGACGCGTTTCGCCGCGCGCTTCGGCTGCGAGCCCGTGGCGTGGCACAGCGGGCTGCGTTCGACCGAGCGCCGCCGCGCGTGGCACAGCATCGCGGCGGGCGAAGCGAAGATCGTCGTCGGCGCGCGCTCCGCCCTCTTCCTGCCGTACGGAAATCTCGGCGTCATCGTCGTCGATGAGGCGCATGAGACGAGCTTCAAGCAGGAGGACGGCGTCCATTATCACGCGCGCGACGTCGCGGTGATGCGGGGACATTTCGAGGGGCTGCCAGTGATCCTCGCGAGCGCCACCCCCGCGCTCGAAAGCCTCGCGCAAGTCGAGGCGGGGCGCTACCGCCACATCATCCTCCCCGCGCGCTACGGCGGCGCGACGCTGCCCGACCTCGCCGCGATCGACATGCGCAGCGACCCGCCCGACCGCGGCCGCTGGCTCGCGCCGCCGCTCGTCGACGCCCTCGCCGACCGGCTGCACAAGGGCGAGCAGAGCCTGCTCTTTCTGAACCGCCGCGGCTTCGCGCCGCTGACCCTCTGCCGCACCTGCGGCCACCGCATCCAGTGTCCGAACTGCACGGCGTGGATGGTCGAGCATCGGCTCGTCCACCGCCTCGCCTGCCACCATTGCGGCCATGTCATGCCGCCGCCGCGGCTCTGCCCCGAATGCGAGGACGAGGACAGCCTCGTCGCCTGCGGCCCCGGCGTCGAGCGCGTCGCCGACGAGGTCGCCTTGCGCTTCCCTGAGGCGCGCACCGCGATCGTCACCAGCGACACCCTCTGGTCGCCCGCCAAGGCCGCCGAGTTCGTCGAGGCGGTCGAAGGCGGCCTGGTCGACATCATCATCGGCACGCAGCTCGTCACCAAGGGCTATCATTTCCCCAACCTGACCCTCGTCGGCGTCGTCGACGCCGACCTTGGCCTCGACGGCGGCGACCTCCGCGCCTCCGAACGCACCTTCCAGCAGATCGCGCAGGTCGCGGGCCGCGCCGGGCGCGGGGTCAAGCCGGGCGAGGTGCTGATCCAGACGCGGGTGCCCGACGCCCCCGTCATGGCCGCGCTCGTCGCCAACGACCGCGAAGGCTTCTACGCCGCCGAAGCCGCGGCGCGGCGGCACGCAGGCGCGCCGCCCTATGGCCGTTTCGCCGCGCTCGTCATCTCGTCCGAGGATATCGAGGTTGCGCGCGGCGTCGCGCAGCGGCTGGGGCAGAAGGCGCCCGCCGCCGACGGCCTCGCCATCTATGGCCCCGCCCCCGCGCCGCTGGCGATGCTGCGCGGCCGCCACCGCTTCCGCCTGCTGCTCCACGCCCCGCGCAGCTTCGACCTGCAAGGCACGATCCGCGACTGGGTGAACCGCGTCGACTGGCCCGCGAAGGCGCGGCTGGCGATCGATGTCGATCCGTATAGTTTCGTTTAATAATCGGGTTCGGCGCCGCCCAGCACCTGCTCGGCCTGTCCGGTCAGCCACGCCATCGCCGCCGCCCAGGGCTGATGCCCGTGGCTGATCCGCGCGACGCCGAGCGCCGCGAGTTCCTTGTGCGTCGGTCCGGCCCTCGAACGCAGGATATTGACCGGCAGCGGCGAGGCTTCGCAGATCGCGCCGATGCAGCGCGCGTCGCCGAGGAAGGGCACGAACAGCGACCCCGCGCCCGCGTCGGCATAGGCCCGTGCGCGGTCGAGCGTCGCTGCGATCAGCGCGTCGCCGTCCTGCGCGGCATCCTGGCCGCGAAACACGTCGCAGCGCGCATTGACGAAAAGGCCGGTGTCGGCGGCGGCGCGGTAGCGCGCCTGTGCCTCGGCGATCACGAGCAGTTCGCCTCGGCCGGGCAGCCGGTCCTCCATGTTGATCCCCGCCGCGCCCGCCGCTTTCGCGCGGCCGACCGAAACGCCGACCGCGGCCGGATCGGCGCCATAGCCCGACTCCATGTCGATCGTCACCGGCAGGTCGGTGACCGACAATATGCGGGCCAGATTTTCGAACACATCCTCGATCGGGAAATCCTCGCCGTCGGCGCGGCCCTGCGCGCCCGCGACGCCGAAGCTGCCGGTCGCGATCGCCTTGGCGCCGGCGGCCGCGACCGCCTTCGCGCTCCCCGCGTCCCAGATGTTGACGAGGATCAGCGGGTCGCCGGGAATGTGGAGCGCACGGAAGGCTGCAATCTTGTCGGTCATGTCGGTCGTCCTTTCTTTGCCGGTCGGTTGATGCCAGCCGATGGGCTTGCTATAGCAAATCATCAAAATCCGGGGGGATTACAAAGTGATTGCACCAGTCAAAAAGTTCCTGCGCGCAGGAATTCTGCTCAGCCTTCTCGCCACCGCCAGCACCGTCCACGCCGAATGGTGGGAGGCTGAAACCAGCCATTTCATCATCGTTTCGGAAAGCCCGAAGGACGACACCGAGCGCTTCGCGACGCGGCTCGAACGCTTCGACAATGCGCTGCGCTACATGCAGGGCCTGCCCGTGCCCGGTCCCGAGATCGGCGAATCGAATAAGGTTCGCGTCTATCGCTTCGGCGACACCGACGACATCGGCCGTCTTGCCGACAGCGACGGCGTTGCCGGATTCTACATTCCGCGCGCCGGCAATGCCGTGGCTTTCGTGCCGGCAAAGGAGAATGACAGCGACCGCTTCAACCGCGACCTTTCCCGGCGCGCCGTTGAGGCCCGCACCGAAATGACATCCGAGGACATCCTGTTCCACGAATATGTCCATCATTTCATGCTGCAGAAGTTCAGCACCGCCTATCCACACTGGTATGTCGAGGGCTTCGCCGAACTCTATGGGACGCTTGAACTGTTCGACAACGGCAGCTTTCGCGTCGGCAATGTGCCGCAGCATCGCGGCGCGGCGCTGTTCAACCTGCCGGGGATCAGGCTGTCGCGATTGTTCGACCTCAACAAGAAGCTCGACGGGCTCGATTATTATCAATCCTATTCGTTCGGCTGGATGCTTGCCCACTATCTGAACTTCAATAAGGATCGGCAGGGGCAACTCGCCGAATATCTGAAGGCGCTCAATGCTGGCGAGGACAGCCTGACCGCGGCGACTCGTGTCTTCGGTGATCTCGACAAATTGCAGGCCGAGCTTCGCAAATACAAGAATGGCCCCTTCCCGACGCTCGACGTCAAGCCGGCCAATTATGTTGCACCAAAGGTCGATATGCGCAGCCTGACCGCAGGCGAAGCCGCCGTGATGAAAGCCTATATCCGCACCCAGCGCGGAGTCACGCAGCGGCAGGCGCGCGCCGTCGCCGACGAGGTCGCGGGCAAGGATCTCCAATATCCCGATGACTTGCCCGTGCAGTTGATGGTCGGCGCGGCCTATGTCGATGCGCATGATTTCGCCAAGGCCGAGACGGCGCTGAAACGCGCGCTCACGCTCTCCCCGAAATCGGAGGAAGCCCATGTACTGATGGGCGGGCTGTTTATGACCCGCGCCAAGGAGGAAAAGGACAAGGCGCTCTATGCCAAGGCGCGGCCCTGGTTCGCTGAGGCCTATCAACTCGACCCCAAGGATCCGCGCGCGGCCATCGGCTATTACATGACCTATTATGAGGCGAAGGAAGCCATTCCCGAGCCCGCGCTGATCGCGCTCGAAAGCGTTTTCGATTATTCCTCCTACGACAATGGCTATCGCCTGGTTCTGGCGCGCCAGTTGCTCGACGAAAGCAAGGGCAAGCTCGCCCGCTCGGTGCTCGCACCGCTGGCTTTCTCCGCCCACAAGCAGGACGAGGCGAACAAGGTGGCCGAAGTCGTTGACGAGATCGATGCGGGCCAGATCCAGGAGGCGCGCACCACGATGGCGACGATCTTCGCCGAACAGGACAAGGAAAACGGCAAATAAGGAGAAAGCCCGGACGTCGGCCGCGCTTTCGGGGCGCGGCCGACGGTTCGCCATCTCATTTCGCTTCGCGCTTCAGCAATTCTTCCTTGATCGGCAGGCCATAGGCATAGCCGCCTAGCGACCCGTCGCTGCGCACGACGCGGTGGCACGGGATGAGCACCGCGACATTGTTCGCGCCATTGGCGCTTCCCGCCGCGCGCACCGCCTTGGGCTTGCCGACCGCGGCGGCGATGTCGGCATAGCTGCGCGTCTCGCCCGCCGGAATCTTGCGCAGCTCGCGCCACACCGCTTCCTGAAAGACGGTGCCCTTCACGTCGAGCGGGATATGGTCGAAGCCGTTCACCGGCGCCTCGACCGCATCGACCACCTCTTTCAGCAGCGCCGCGAAATCCGCGCCGCCCTCGACCAGTTCGGCCGCCGGGAAACGCTCCTCGAGCGCCTCGCGCCCTTCGTCGAAGCTGAGGCGGCACACGCCTTTCGCGGTCGCCGCGACGAGCATGTCGCCAAGGCTGGTCGGCACCACCGCCCAATGGATCGTCGCGCCCTTGCCGCCGTTCACCCACGCCGAAGCCGTCATCCCCATACGTCCCTCCATATGCCCATAGAAACGCGACGGCCCCGAAAAGCCCGCGTCATAAATCGCGTCGGTCACCCGCGTGCCATCGCTCAGCGCCTGCCGTGCCCGCTCCTCGCGCAAGGCGCGCGCATAGGCGGCAGGCGACAGGCCGGTATGGCGGGTGAAGACGCGCTGGAAATGCGTCGGCGAATAGCCGGTGCGCGCGGCGAGATCGGCGAGCGCGAGCGGTTCCTCGCTCGCCTTGATCGCCGCGATCGCCGCGAGCACCGCGCCCTCGTCGCGCGCGACATCGTCGGGCAGGCAGCGCTTGCACGGGCGAAGCCCGGCTTCGCGCGCCGCCGCGCCGCCCTCGAAGAAGCGGACATTGCCGCGCGCCGGATGGCGCGCCGCGCAGCTCGGCCGGCAATAGATGCCGGTCGTCAGCACCCCGGTGACGAAGCGCCCGTCGAGCGCGCGATCGCGGCGCAGCACCGCAGCCCAGCGATCGTCGTCGGTCATTTCCGGAGTCATGGTTTCGGCCTTCATCGTCTTTCCTTTCCTAAGGAGCTTGCCGCCGCATTGCCATGGCTTCGATGCGAGCGCGTCCCGATGCTTGCGTTCAAAGCGCGCCCCTTTAATCTACGCTGCCATGACCCGCCTCCTCGTGCTCCTTCTCGCCCTCTTCACCGCCACCATCACCCTCCCGGCGCGCGCCGCCGACGATATCAGCGCTGCGTCGCGTAGCGTCGTGCGCGTCGTCACCGTCGCGATGGTCGATGGCGAGGTCGTCGGCTTCGGCCATGGCAGCGGCATCGCCATTTCGCCGACGCGCATCGTCACCAACGCGCATGTCGTCGAATCGGCCGCCAAATATCCGAACAATGTCGCGCTCGGCGTCGTCCCGTCGGAGGGGCAGAAAAGCTATGCCGGCAAGCTGATCGCGATCGACACCGAACGCGACCTCGCGCTGATCGAGATCAGCGGGACGCACCTGCCCGCCGCCGCGGTCTATTCGGGGCCGCTCGATTCGGGCGCCGACGTCGTCGCGCTCGGCTATCCGGGCAATGTCGACCTCGCGACCGCGCGCAGCGCCGCCGATTATATCACCCCGCGCACGCCGGTGCGCAGCGAAGGCAATCTGTCGAACACGCAGACTGTCGACGGGGTCGCGATGCTCGTCCACACCGCCAAGATCTCGCGCGGCAATTCGGGCGGCCCGCTCGTCGATCAGTGCGGGCGCATCGTCGGCATCAACACCGCGATCACCCGCGCCGACGACGGCGATTCGCCTTTCGCTTTCGCCATCTCGACGCGCGAACTCGCACGCTTCCTCGGCGACGCCGGGCAGCAATATGGCGCGATCGGCTCGCCCTGCCTGTCGATGGCGGAAGCCGACGCGCGCGACCGCGCCGCGCTCGACGCCGACGCGCGCAAGACCGCCGAGGCGAATGCCGCGAAGGAAGCCGCCGCAGCGCTCGACCGCCAGCTCAAGCAGGCACGCGCCGAAGAGGCCGCGCTCGACGCGCGCGAGAACCGTATGGCGCTCGCGGGCGTGCTGTTCGTGATCGGCGCGCTGTCGGCGGGCGCGGCGATGCTATTCTACAGCCAGAAGAAGATGCGCAACGCGAAGATCGCGGGCGGGGCCGGCGCGGCGCTCATCCTCGGCGCGGCGATCCTCTTCGTCACCCGCCCCGACGCACATGCGGAGGTCAAGAACGAAGCCGCCGCGCCCGCGGCGCCCGACGCGCCGAAGATCGCCGAGGGCAATTATCTCTGCACGATTCGCCCCGACCGCAGCCGCATCACGGTGTCGTCGACCACCGACGTGCCGGTGAAGATCGCGGCGAACGGCTGCGTCAACGACCGCACCCAATATGCGATGGGCGCCGACGGCCATTGGCAGCGCATCCTCGTCCCCAATGAGGAAGCGACGGTGACGGTCGCCTCGATCGACCCGACGGGCAAGGAATATCGCGTAGAGCGTTATCTGCTCGACGCCGACACGATGGCAAGGGCGCGCGAAATTCGCGCCGGCGTGACGCTCAAGAGTTGCACCGCCGATGCCGACGCGCTCGCGGGGCTCGCGACGCAGCAGGAAGCGGTCCGCGCCGTGCTGCCCCCGACGCCCAACGAACGGCTGGTCTATCAGTGCCAGAAAGCGGCGGCGCCTTGACGTGACCAGTTAAAAGACCTATTAAATGGTCATGGGAAAGCCGCTTCTCGCCGACTTCGGCATCAGCATCTCGGAACTCAAGAAGAATCCGTCCGCCGCCATCCGCGCCGCCGATGGCGCTCCGGTCGCGATTCTGAATCGCAACACGCCCGAGGCCTATCTCGTCCCGGCCGATGCGTGGGAAGCGATCCTCGACGCGCTCGACGACATCGAACTGGTGCGGATCGTCAAGGAACGCCAGGGTCAAAGATCGATAAGAGTCGATATCGACGATCTATAGCAAAGGCTGCGAGCAAAATAGGAACGTGTCCCCGCGAAGGCGGAGACCCATCTCCTGCCCGTTCAAACTGGCGCCGACCGGAGATGGGCTCCCGCCTTCGCGGGAGCACGCGGTTTTTCCTTCACCAGTTGATCGCGCTTCAACTCTCGCACGCCTTGAACCACGCTACCCGGCGTAATTCAGGAACGCGCCCACAGCGAGAAAGTGGCGACCAGAAACGCCAGCAGCAGGCCCGCCATCCCACGTTCGGAGATCATCGCGACATTCTCCGAAAAACCGCGATCCTTGCCGGTGACGTGCAGCGCGCCCGCCATCGCATAAAAGAGCATCCCCGCGATCGCCATCGGCGCCACCCATTCGGGGCGCTTGATCGACGCGATCGAAATCAGCCCGATGGTGAGGTTCCAGAAACCCAGTTCCTGCGCGAGCGGGAAGGCCGCCTTGTCGGTGACGCCGAAAATCCCGGTCGCGGTCAGTTCGGGCTTCACGATCTGCCGCGCGCCCGCGATGAACAGGCGGACGCCGACGCCCCAGAAGACGAACCATTTGCCGACCAGCACCCACAGGCTCGCGCTCCCGCCGCCGGTCCAGCGTTCGATCAGCACCGACGCCGCCGGCAGCACCAGCATGGTCAGCAGAACAACGGTCAGATGCATCGCCCCCCTCGTTCGATTATCCCCCGCACGCCTTGAACAGCATCAGCGTCCGCTCGCGCGCCAGCTCGCTGCTCGGTTCGTGATAATCCTTGCGGCGGTCGCTGTTGAAGCCGTGCCCGGCTTCATAGACGAAAATCTGCGCGGTCGGATGCGCCTTCGCGATCAGCGCCTCGACGCCCTCCATCGGGATGCCGCCGTCGAAGCGGCCGAAATGGGCGATCGCCGCGCAGGCGGGTGGCTGATCGGCGAACTGGGTCGGGACGAGGCTGCCGTAATAGGCCGACGCCGCGGCAAGGTCGGGGCTGATCTGCGCCATCCGCCACGCCACCGAGCCGCCATAGCAATAGCCGGTGATGAACACGGGACCTTTGCCTTTCAGCGCATCGATGCAGGTCTGCGCGTCCTTCAGGCTCTGCTCGAACGGATGGAGCTTGCGCGCCAGTTCCACCGCGCGCTCGAACTGCGGCCCCGAATAGTCGCTCTCGAACCCCGGATGCTCGCGGTCGAAGAGGGCAGGCGCCAGGACCTCATAGCCGTCGGCGGCATATTCGTCGCACAGCTCGCGGATATGGTCGGTGACCCCGAAGATTTCCTGGATCAGGACGAGCCCGCCGCGGCGTTCGCCTTCCGCCTCGGCATGATAGACCGCGATCTCGGCGCCATCGTCCATCGTCATGCGGATCATTTCGCCCATGGGCTTTGCTCTCTCCTCCGTTCGGACTGAGCTTGTCGAAGTCCTGTCTTTCTTCAATCCTTGTTTGAAGAAAGAACGGCGCTTCGACAACCCCGGGTCAGGTCCGGGGACGAAGGGGCATGGGATCGTATGGGATAAGTCCCCACCCTCGCCTTGCAATGCAGCAAAATCGTTGCTACGCGCGCCGCGACTGTGCAGCGGGGGTGTCTTCGGAGGCCATGAAAACCCGCTCGGCCATCCCCCTCGGGATCGTAGAGAAGGACTTTCGCGCGTGGAGAATTCCGGCGGCATTCAGGGCAACATCACGGCGGGCCTCGCGGGCCGCTATGCCAGCGCGCTGTTCGATCTGGCGCGCGAATCGAACGCGATCGATGCGGTTGCGGGGAGCCTCGGCACCCTCGGCGCCGGCCTGACCGATTCGGCCGATCTTGCGGCGCTGATCGCGAGCCCCGTCGTCAGCCGCACCGACGCCGCCAAGGCGATCGAAGCGGTCGCCAAGGCGCTGAAGCTCGATTCGCTGACCGGCAAATTCCTTGGCGTGCTTGCCGAGAATCGCCGCCTCGCCGATCTGCCTGGCATGATCGCCGCCTTCAATGCAATTGTCGCCGACCATCGCGGCGAAGTGACCGCGAAAGTCACCAGCGCGCACCCGCTCACCGCCGAGCAGATCAAGGCGCTGACCGCGAACCTCAAATCCCGTGTCGGCCGCGACGTCACCGTCGCGACGACCGTCGATCCCGCCATCCTCGGCGGCCTCGTCGTCCAGCTGGGCAGCCAGTTGATCGACGGCAGCATCCGTACCCGTCTCAATAGTTTTGCGCAGGCGATGAAGGGCTAAAAGCCCATACGCCCCAGTGCCCCCCAATTGCCCTCGACGAAAGGCTGAATAATGGAAATCCGCGCCGCTGAAATCAGCAAGGTCATCAAGGACCAGATCGCCAATTTCGGCACCGACGCCACGGTCAGCGAGATCGGCTCGGTGCTGTCGGTCGGTGACGGCATCGCCCGCGTCCACGGCCTCGACAATGTCCAGGCCGGCGAGATGGTCGAATTCGCCAACGGCGTGAAGGGCATGGCGCTCAACCTCGAAGCCGACAATGTCGGCATCGTGATCTTCGGTTCGGACTCGGAGATCAAGGAAGGCGACACCGTCAAGCGCACCGGCACGATCGTCGACGTTCCCGTCGGCAAGGGCCTGCTCGGCCGCGTCGTCGATGGCCTCGGCAATCCGATCGACGGCAAGGGCCCGATCAAGGCCGACAAGCGGATGCGCGTCGAGGTCAAGGCGCCGGGCATCATCCCGCGCACCTCGGTCCACGAACCCGTCCAGACCGGCCTCAAGGCGCTCGACGCGCTCGTCCCCGTCGGCCGCGGCCAGCGCGAGCTGATCATCGGCGACCGCCAGACCGGCAAGACCGCCGTCGCGATCGACACCTTCATCAACCAGAAGGAAGCGAACAAGGGCACCGACGAATCGAAGAAACTCTATTGCATCTACGTCGCCGTCGGCCAGAAGCGCTCGACCGTCGCGCAGATCGTCCGCCAGCTCGAAGAGAATGGCGCGATGGAATATTCGATCGTCGTCGCCGCGACCGCGTCGGAGCCCGCACCGCTGCAATATCTCGCGCCCTACACCGGCGTGACGATGGGCGAGTTCTTCCGTGACAATGGCATGCACGCCGTGATCGTCTATGACGATCTTTCCAAGCAGGCTGTCGCCTATCGCCAGATGTCGCTGCTGCTCCGCCGCCCGCCGGGCCGCGAAGCCTATCCCGGCGACGTCTTCTATCTCCACAGCCGCCTGCTCGAACGCGCCGCGAAGATGAACGCGGACAATGGCTCGGGTTCGCTCACCGCGCTGCCGATCATCGAGACGCAGGCGGGCGACGTGTCGGCCTATATTCCGACCAACGTGATTTCGATCACCGACGGCCAGATCTTCCTCGAAACCAACCTGTTCAACGCGGGTATCCGCCCGGCGATCAACGTCGGCCTGTCGGTGAGCCGCGTCGGCTCGGCCGCGCAGACCAAGGCGATGAAGAAGGTGTCGGGCTCGATCAAGCTCGAACTCGCGCAGTATCGCGAGATGGAAGCCTTCGCGCAGTTCGGTTCGGACCTCGACGCCTCGACGCAGAAGCTGCTCAATCGCGGCGCGCGCCTGACCCAACTTCTCAAGCAGCCGCAGTTCCAGCCGATGCCGTTCGAGGAGCAGACCGCCTCGATCTTCGCCGGCACCAACGGCTATCTCGACAATGTCGGCACCGCCGACGTCTCGCGCTACGAACAGGCGATGCTCGCCTATCTGCGCAGCGACCATGCCGATGTGCTGAAGACGATCCGCGACACCAAGGACCTGGGCGACGACGCCAAAAAGGGTCTGGTCGCGGCGCTCGACGCCTTCGCCAAGATTTTCGCGTAACACTGAACCTCGTCATCCCCGCGAAAGCGGGGACCCAGCGCGACGCAGCGCAAGCTATCCCTAGGTTCCCGCTTTCGCGGGAATGACGAAGAAGAGGAACCGATAGAGTGGCATCACTCAAGGAACTCAAAGGGCGGATCGTCTCGGTCAAATCGACCCAGAAGATCACCAAGGCCAAGAAGATGGTCGCCGCCGCCAAGCTGCGCAAGGCGCAGGCCGCGGCCGAAGCCGCGCGCCCCTATGCCGAGCGCCTCGAAGGCGTCGTCGCCAGCCTGGCGTCGAAGGTCGGCGCGTCGGATTCGGCACCGAAGCTGCTCGCCGGCACCGGCAAGAGCGACACCCACCTGCTCGTCGTGCTCAACAGCGACCGCGGTCTTGCGGGCGCGTTCAACTCGAACATTGTCAAGGCCGCGCGCGACAAGGCGCTGGAATTGCAGGGTGAGGGCAAGAAGGTCCTCTTCTACCTCATCGGCCGCAAGGGTCGCCCGGTGATCGCGCGCCTGTTCGCCGGCCAGATCACCGAGCAATATGACACGACCGGCATTCGCGACATCGGTTTCGAGCAGGCGCACGACATTTCGGCGAAGGTGATGGAGCTTTACGAAGCCGGCGCCTTCGATGTCGCGCATCTCTTCTATTCCAAGTTCCGCTCGGCGCTGCTTCAGGAAGCGACCGGCCAGCAGCTGATCCCCGTTCCCGCGCCCGCCGACGTTCCGGCATCGAGCGGCGCGGCGGTCGAATATGAGCCCGACGAGGAAGCGATCCTCGCCGACCTGCTGCCGCGCAACATCACGATCCAGATTTTCAAGGGCTTGCTTGAAAACGCCGCGTCCGAACAGGGGGCGTCGATGACCGCGATGGATAATGCGACGCGCAACGCGGGCGAACTGATCAACAAGCTGACCATCATTTACAACCGCACGCGTCAGGCGGCGATCACCACCGAACTTATTGAAATCATCGCGGGCGCCGAAGCGCTCTAATCGATCAACCCGAGGAAGAAGACCATGGCTACCGCTCCCGCTGAAAAGAAGGCTCCCGCCAAAAAGGCCGCCGCGCCCAAGGCTGCTGCGCCGAAGAAGGCTGCCGCACCCAAGAAGGCAGCCCCCGTCGGCGCCGCCACCGGCCGCATCGCCCAGGTCATCGGCGCCGTCGTCGACGTTCAGTTCACCGGCGAACTGCCGGCGATTCTGAACGCGCTCGAAACCGACAACAACGGCAACCGCCTGGTCCTCGAAGTCGCGCAGCACCTCGGCGAGAACACGGTTCGCACCATCGCGATGGACGCGACCGACGGCCTGACCCGCGGCCAGCCGGTGACCGACACCGGCGCGCAGATCTCGGTTCCCGTCGGCCCGCAGACGCTCGGCCGTATCCTCAACGTCATCGGCGACCCGATCGACGAACGCGGCCCGATCAACGCCACCGCGACGGCGCCGATCCACGCCAAGGCCCCCGAATTCGTCGACCAGTCGACCGAAACCAGCATTCTCGTCACCGGCATCAAGGTCATCGACCTGATCGCGCCTTATGCGAAGGGCGGCAAGATCGGCCTGTTCGGTGGCGCGGGCGTCGGCAAGACCGTGCTCATCCAGGAACTGATCAATAACATCGCCAAGGGCCACGGCGGCACCTCGGTGTTCGCGGGCGTCGGCGAACGCACCCGCGAGGGCAACGATCTCTATCACGAATTCCTCGACGCCGGCGTCATCGCCAAGGACAAGGACGGCAACCCGACCCCCGAGGGATCGAAGGTCGCGCTCGTGTTCGGCCAGATGAACGAGCCGCCGGGCGCGCGTGCCCGCGTTGCGCTGTCGGGTCTGACGATCGCCGAATATTTCCGCGACCAGGAAGGTCAGGACGTGCTCTTCTTCGTCGACAATATCTTCCGCTTCACCCAGGCGGGTTCGGAAGTGTCGGCGCTGCTCGGCCGTATTCCCTCGGCCGTGGGCTATCAGCCGACGCTGTCGACCGACATGGGCGCGCTGCAGGAGCGCATCACCTCGACCAACAAGGGGTCGATCACCTCGGTTCAGGCGATCTACGTTCCCGCGGACGACTTGACCGACCCCGCGCCGGCGACCTCGTTCGCCCACCTGGACGCGACGACGACGCTGAACCGCGCGATTTCGGAACTCGGCATCTATCCGGCGGTCGATCCGCTCGATTCGACCAGCCGCGTGCTGACCGCCGCCATTGTCGGCCAGGAGCATTATGAAACCGCCCGCCGCGTTCAGGAAACGCTGCAGAAGTACAAGTCGCTGCAGGACATTATTGCGATTCTCGGCATGGACGAGCTTTCGGAAGAAGATAAGCTGGTCGTCGCCCGCGCGCGCAAGATCCAGCGCTTCCTGTCGCAGCCGTTCCACGTCGCCGAAGTCTTCACCAACATCCCCGGCAAGTTCGTGGCGATCGAAGACACGGTGAAGTCGTTCAAGGCGGTGGTCGACGGCGAATATGATCATCTTCCCGAAGCGGCCTTCTACATGGTCGGCGGCATCGAGGAAGCGGTCGCCAAGGCCGCCAAGCTGGCCGCCGACGCGGCGTAAATCGAATTCCCCTCCCGCTTGCGGGAGGGGTTAGGGGAGGGCCTGTCGGGGAACAGGCCTTTCGCCGAACCGGAACACACCCTCCCCCGACCCCTCCCGCAAGCGGGAGGGGGGAGATTGAAGAATGGCCCTGAAGTTCGAACTCGTCACCCCCGCCCGCCTTGAGCGGTCGAGCGACGTCTATATGGTCACCGTGCCGGGCAGCGAGGGCGATTTCTCGGTGCTCGAAGGCCACGCGCCGTTCATGGCGACGCTGCGCAACGGCCCGCTGACCATCTATGCCACCAGCGGCGCGGCGCCCGAGACGGTCGAGGTCGAAGGCGGCTTCGCCGAAGTCAACGAAGCCGGCCTCACCGTCCTCGCCGAGCATATCGCGGGCTGACGCGCTATTCGCCTGCGTCGGCGGCGTCCGGCACATTGCGATAGACAAAATGCCGCATCGCGAAATAGGTCCCGACGGCGAGCCAAGGAATCGATAGGAGCTGCGCGAGCAGCGGCGCTATCCCCATCGCGCCCAGCCCCGTCAACAAGCCGCCGTTCACGGCATATTGCCCCGCATAAACGCCCAGAAATCGGGGCAGCAGCGCGACATCGGCGTTGCGGAACACCAGGTGCCCGATCGACCCGAAGTTGAACAGCGCGCCCAGCGCAGTCGACGCCATCGCGGCCGACAGCGGTGGCGCGCCGAGCGCGATGAACGCCGCGAACAATAGATAGCCGACAAGCGTGTTAACGACGCCGACCGCCAGAAAGCGCAGAAAGCGTGAGTGGCGCATCGCTGCGATCGACCGGGCGATCATGGCCGCGAGGTCTCGAACAGGCAGGCTATCGGATCGAAACGCGCAGCGCGGCGGCACTCGTAGCGCGGATAACGCGCCTGAAGCCGCGCGAGCAGCGCCGGGTCCTTCGGCCATCCCGCCATGCGTCCGGCGACCAGAATGACGCCGACGCGCGAACCCGCCGGCAGGCGATCGTCGATATGGGGATGGCCCTCCGTGGCGGTGCGGGCGACAACCGGAATCGTTCGGTGCGACCGGGTCAGGAAAAAACCGCCGACCTTTGCCAAATTCGCCGTCCCGATATGGCGACCGGCCGGATCGTCGAGAACGAAGAGCATGGCGTCGGGGTGACGGGCTTCGACCCAGTCGGAGGCATCCTCCCACGCGAGCCAGCCGGCGCTTCCATAAGGGGGGGACCAGAATTGCATCGCCAGAACCGCCGTAGCCGCCGCCGTCATGACCGGCAGGCGCCAGCCCGGCCGCATGGCATGATAGAGGTTAACCGCAATCAAGGCGGCCATCGGCACGAAGACCGCCATATAGCGCGGCACCACCAGCGGCGATCGCTGCGAAACCAGCGCCAGCACCACCGCGACCACCAGCATGGAAACGAGGTAGCCCGTGAACGGAAAGGCAGGCAGCGCCAGCCGACGCTGCGACCGGATCCGCAGGGAAAAAGGCAACAGGGCGAACAGCAGCCAATAGACGGGATCGCTCCACATGCTGAAAATCAGGGCAATCAGCGATTCGCCGAACCCCAGCGGCGCAATCCAGAAATTCCCTCCCGTCTTGCTGAGCATATAGGGCAGATGCCAGGCGAGCCAGGGCGCGAGCAGCAAGGCCGTGGCAACGCCGCCTAGCACGACATGACCGATCCGCCTGGCGCGCCAGCCGTCGTGCAGCAGCACGGCCCAGATGCATGCCGCGAACAGAAATCCGAAATAATGGGTGAGGCAGAGCAGGATCGAAAGACCGATCAAGGCCAACCATCCCTTTCCGTCCCATTTTTCGCGAACGCGCCAATGCGCCAGCATCAGCAGCAGCGCCAGGAACATCTGCATCGCATAGCTGCGCGCTTCGCTCGCCTGCCAGACGGCGGCAGCCGGAACGGCCAGCGCAACGGCGGCCAGCAACGCGGCATCGCGTCCGTGGCGGCGCCCCATCGCCCAGGCGCCGACCGCAATGACGGCCAGCGAGAATAACAGGCTGGGCATACGCAGCGCGATATTCGATGCCCCGAACAGACGGGTCCAGACATCGATAAGCAAATAGTGCAGGGGAGGATGGACATCCGCCGCGAGCCACGTCGGCAGAAGCGCGCCGATGCGCGACTGGCTCACCGCGCCGGTAAAGATCTCGTCGAGCCAGAGCGGCTTGCCAGCCATCAGCATGACCCGCAAGCCGATCGCCACGCCCAAGAGCAACACCGTGCAAACGGCCAGGAGCGTACGGGTAAACCTTGACTTTCCCATCGCATTCATGCCCGCATAGGCTGATCGGTCCATTGATCATCTCCTGCAGGAGGCGAGGCCGTTTCGGATGAGCTGATGCTATCTGTTTCAACGACATAGAGGGGGCGATTGCGCACCTCCTGTGCGATGCGCCCGACATATTCCCCCATAATTCCCAGGCTGATCAGGTTGAAGGCGCCAAGGAGGAGGATGCTGACCATCAGCGACGCGTAGCCGGGCGTTTCGACACCCAAAAGCATCGTCCGGATTATCAGGAAGCCCGCATAACCCATCGCGGCCAGCGCCACCGTCAGCCCGACATAAGTCCATATCCGAAGCGGGGCGGTGGTCGATGCCGTGATGCCGTCGAGGGCGAGCCGCCACAATCCGCGCATGCCCCATTTTGTCGAGCCATGCTGGCGCACCTCGCGAGCATAATGGACTTCCGCAACGCGAAACCCGACCCACGAAAACAGTCCCTTGTTGAATCTGGCCTTTTCGCCCAACTGGTTGATGACATCCACCGCCGCGCGATCGAGCAGGCGATAATCACCGACATTTTCGGGAATGGGGTCGTCGGCGACCATATTGATCAGCCGGTAAAAGGCCTTGGCACTGACGCGTTTGAACCATCGGTCGCTGGTTCGGTCCGTCCGACGGGCGTTGACGACCCGCGCGCCATCCAGCCAGCACCGAACCATGTCGGGAATGATGTCGGGCGGATCCTGCAGATCGACGTCCATCGGAATGACGGCGTCGCCGACAGCGTGACGCAGCCCGGCAGCCAGCGCTGCCTCCTTGCCGAAATTGCGCGACAGGCGGATCGATCGCACGTCGGCGCAGCTTCCGGCCAATATCGCCAGCATGTCGGCGGTCCGGTCGCTGCTGCCGTCATCGACAAACAGAAATTCGCCCCGCGCGCCGACCCCCATCAGAGACAAGGCTTTCGCAAGATAGGGGCGGGTCCGCTCGAGGAATGGCGAGATCGAATCCTGCTCGTTGAGCACCGGCACGACGATCGAGAGAATCTTGCTCATGCTTGCCCTATCATGGCGCGCCGGGCCGGGTGCCGAACGACGATTCCTGCTAGGAGAAAATGGTTAATGAAGGGTGAGTTTGCGGCGGGTCGGACGCGTTCGGGCCCGGCGCCGGGGAATGAACTCCGCTGTGAATATGGTCGGAATTTGCGATGGACCGACGCCTTCCACTGGCCTTGCCTTTCCTTCCCATCGATTCCGAATCCCGAATATCGCCATCAACCGGCAGGCCCCGTCTCACTTTCCGCATTAGGAGATTATCAAAGTTTCCCATCTATTCACCTTGCCCAATGGGGGTTCGTCCGCGCCGCGCGCGGCAATGCCCAACGTGTTGATTTGAAGCAGGACAAAGCGAATGAGTGCATTCGGACGCCGACCCGGAACCGCTGGCCGCCCCGCCTTTGGCGTGGCGAAGCCGATGCAGACGGGCCCTGGCATGGGCGGCTCGCAATTTCCCGCGATCGACACGCCCGCGCCCGAGGCGCCGCCGTCGATTCCGTCGAACCTGACCCCCGAACAGGAAGCGATGGAGCGGCTGAACCAGCGCTCGACCGCCGAAATGGCCGAACCCGAAAAGGCGCAAGGCTTCGAGGCGTCGGTCCACAAGATCAAGGAACAGGTGCTGCCGCGCCTGCTCGAACGCGTCGACCCTGAAGCCGCGGCGACGCTGAGCAAGGACGAGCTGACCGAGGAATTCCGCCCGATCATTCTCGAAGTGCTCGCCGAACTTCGCATCACCCTCAATCGCCGCGAACAGTTCGCGCTCGAAAAGGTGCTCGTCGACGAACTGCTCGGCTTCGGGCCGCTCGAGGAGCTGCTCTCCGACCCCGACATCAGCGACATCATGGTCAACGGGCCGTATCAGACCTATATCGAACGCAAGGGCCAGCTCGTCATCGCGCCCATCCAGTTCCGCGACGAACAGCATCTGTTCCAGATCGCGCAGCGCATCTGCAACATGGTCGGCCGCCGCGTCGACCAGACCACGCCGCTCGCCGACGCCCGTTTGAAGGACGGCAGCCGCGTCAACGTCATCGTGCCGCCGCTGTCGCTGCGCGGCACCGCGATCTCGATTCGTAAATTCTCGGCCAAGCCGATCACGCTCGACATGCTCTGCCAATGGGGCGCGATGAGCCAGAAGATGTGCACCGCGCTGAAGATCGCGGGCGCCAGCCGCTTCAACATCGTCATCTCGGGCGGCACCGGCTCGGGCAAAACGACGATGCTCAACGCCCTGTCGAAGATGATCGACCCCGGCGAGCGCGTGCTGACGATCGAGGACGCCGCCGAGCTTCGCCTGCAACAGCCGCACTGGCTGCCGCTCGAAACGCGCCCCGCCAACCTCGAGGGCAATGGCGCGATCCACATGGGCGACCTTGTGAAGAACGCGCTGCGTATGCGCCCCGACCGCATCATCATGGGCGAGGTTCGCGGCGCCGAATGCTTCGACCTGCTCGCCGCGATGAACACCGGCCACGACGGATCGATGTGCACGCTGCACAGCAACAGCCCCCGCGAGTGTCTCGGCCGTATGGAGAATATGGTGCTGATGGGCGACATCAAGATCCCGAAGGAAGCGATCTCGAAGCAGATCGCCGATTCGGTCGACATGATCGTCCAGATCAAGCGCCTGCGCGACGGTTCGCGCCGCGTTACCAACGTGACCGAGGTGATCGGGATGGAAGGCGACGTCATCGTCACCCAGGAATTGTTCAAGTTCGAATATCTCGACGAGGACAAGGACGGCAAGATCATCGGCGAATATCGCGCGATGGGCCTGCGCCCCTATACGCTGGAAAAGGCCCGTCAGTACGGGTTCGACCAGCCCTATCTGGAGGCGTGCCTGTAACATGGCGTCGCCCTCGCGAAGGCGAGGAAATCGTTCCAATCTTTGATGGAAAGAGCCGGTTCCCCCGCGAAGGCGGGGGCCATCTCCGGTCGGCGTCATCTTGAACCGGCAGTAGATGGGTCCCCGCCTTCGCGGGGACACGCGCTCTTCTGGTGCGCTCTTCAGTCAACGAGGACCGCGATTTACGGTTTCAACCCGAACGCCGCCGCGAACAGCGCCACGGTGACGCTGACCAGCGCAATGCCGCGCCAGGGCATGAAACCGACCGCATCGACGTCGCGCCGGTGACGGCGGCGGTAATCGGCGACCTCGGCGACCACCGCGAGCACCGCACTGACTGCGCTCACCGTCAGCATCGACCCTTGCATTGATGCGCATCCCTTCGCAAACAGGGGGCGTCTTCTCCCCCGGAAAAAGGTGCCCATATGCGTCCGCTGATCCTCGTTGCAAGTGCTCTCGTCGCCCTCGCGGTGCCCGCTCTCGCCGAAAGCCCGAACGGCGGCCCCATCGCCCCCTCTATCGCGGACGCGGTGGCCGCCTCGACACGCACCCCCGCCAATGCCCTGCGCGACCGCTATCGCCATCCCGCCGAAACGCTGGCCTTCTTCGGCGTGAAGCCCGGCGACACGATCGTCGAGCTGTGGCCCGGCGGCGGCTGGTATACCGAAATCCTCGCGCCGCTGTCGCAGGCGGGCGGCGGCACGCTCTACGCCGCGGCGCCCTGGGAAAAGGGCCTCAATCGCATCCGCGAATGGCAGGGCGCGAAGCCCGGCGTCTATGGCGCGGTCAAGCTAGCCGAATTTCCCGCGACCGGCGCCGGGCCGAAAGTCCCCGACGGCAGCGCCGATTTCGTCCTGACCTTTCGCAACATCCACAATTGGCGATTCGGCGGCAAGGACAATACCGCCGAGGCCTTTCGGCAGATCTATGCGATGCTGAAGCCCGGCGGCGTGCTCGGCGTCGAGGAGCATCGCCTGCCTGAGGACATGGATTCGGCGCTTGAGGAAAAGAGCGGCTATATGAAGCGCTCGTCGGTCGTCGCCTTTGCCGAGGCCGCGGGCTTCCAACTCGCGGGCGAAAGCGACGTCAACGCCAACCCCAAGGACACGCACGATTATCCGGGCGGCGTGTGGACGCTGCCGCCGACGCTGGCGAAAAAGGACGTCGATCGCGACAAATATCTGGCGATCGGCGAATCGGATCGCATGACGCTCAAATTCGTGAAGCCCGCGTCCTGAAACATCTGGAGAGCATCGACCCCGCGCTGCTGCTCAGCGCCTACGCGCAGGGGCTGTTCCCGATGGCCGACGCGGCCGACGACCCGTCGGTCCACTGGGTCGAACCGCGGCTGCGCGCGATCCTGCCGCTCGATGGCTTCCACCTGTCGAAAAGCCTGAAGAAGGTCATCGTCTCGGACCGCTTTCGCGTCACCACCGACACCGCGTTCCGCGCCATGATGGCGCTCTGCGCCGAGCCTGCCGACGACCGGCCGACCACCTGGATCAACCCGGTCATCAAGACGAGCTACGAGCGATTGTTCCAGCTCGGCCACGCGCACAGCGTCGAATGCTGGCTGGACGGCGCGCTCGTCGGCGGCCTCTACGGCGTGTCGCTCGGCCGCGCCTTCTTCGGCGAATCGATGGTCAGCCGCGCGCGCGATGCCTCGAAGGTCGCGCTCGCGCATCTCGTCGCGCGGCTAAAGGCGGGTGGGTGGAAGCTGCTCGACTGCCAGTTCATCACCCCGCACCTCGCCAGCCTGGGCGCGATCGAAATTCCCCAGGCCGATTATCTGGCGCGGCTTTATTCGGTGCTGTCGGACGGTGCGGCCTTGGGCGCCGGTGCCGCCTTGGGAGCGGGGGCAGGCGTGGGGGCGGGCGCTGTGGCACCCTCGCCGCCGTTCGTCGCCGGCGACTGGGGCGCGCTCGACGGTTTGGGAGCGGGCGCGGCCGATTTGGGGACCGCATGCTGGACAGGCTCGCCGCCGGGATATGTCATCGCACAGCTTTTGACATAGACGTCGAAGATCGGGTGCTGGATCACGTTGCGCTCGGGGCGCTCCTTGAAGATCCAGCCCGAAAAGACGCGATACCATTTGTCGTCGCGCTGGTCCTGCACCGTCAGCTGCACGAAGGCGCCGGTTTCGGGCGGGTCCTCCCACGGCGCGGTCTGTTCGCAGGCGCGCAGGCGCACGATCGCGCGGCCGACCCGCGCGGTTTCGCCGGGCTTCATCTCCAGCTCGCGAACCAGCCCGTTGCGCTTGTTGAGCAGCCCGAGCACCGCGACGCGCTGACCCATCGGGGTCGCGCCCTCGATCCCGCCGACTTCCTGCGGCACATGTTCCGACTTGGCGAGTTGCGCCGTGGTTTCGCCCGGCCGCTTGCCGCCGTTCCGGTCGCACGCGGTCAGCGCGGTCGCGGCCAGAAGCGCCAGCAGCGCGGTGCGGGGGAGAGCGGCGGTCACGACCTCAGTCGGCGCCCGGACGCCAGGCCTCGTAATCGCCGGTCGCCGCGGCGCGATGCCCGCCGCGTTCGAGCGCGCCGGCGGGGCGATAGGCGTCGAGGCTGCCGGTCAGGTTCGCGCTCGGCTCCTTTTCCCACGCGCGCGGCGCGGGCAACGCCTCGCCGGGCAGCTCGTCGAGCGTGCCGTGCAGCCAGCCGTGCCACTCGGGCGGAACGCGGCTCGCGTCATTGGAGCCGTTGTAGAGGACCCAGCGGCGATCGCCCTTCCTGGCGCGATAGTAGCGATTGCCGAGGCTGTCCTCGCCGACCTTCTCGCCGCTGCTCCAGCTGTTCAGCAGCGTGCCGACGGTCGCGCCGTCCCACCAGGTGAAAATCTTGCCGAGGATGCTCATGGCTGCGGCGTTTACAGGGAAGGGCGCGCGGTTCGCAAGCGCCAAACGGTGCGGTGCGCCGCTATTTTCCATCTTTCCACGTCACCCTGGCGCTCTCGTCGAGCCCGAGCCGCGCCGCCGTGCCGCCCGCGAGTTCGAGCACCGCGGCGACGTCGCCGCCGCTGACCACGGGTTCGAGCGATTCGGGGATCGTGTTTTCGGCAATGCGGTCGATGCTGCCGTCGTTGCGCACGAAGATCATGTCGAGCGGGATCAGCGTGTTCTTCATCCAGAAGCTGGCGATCTTCGGCTTCGCAAAGGGAAAGAGCATCCCGCCGTCGGCGGGCAGGCTGGTGCGGAACATCAGCCCCTGCTCCTGCTCCTCCGCGCTGCGCGCGACCTCGACGCGAAAGGCGTGCGCCGTGCCCGCCATGTCGATCGTCAGCGGAATCGTCGCGGCGCTCTCCGCCTCGCTCCCCGCGCTGCTGCACGCCGCCAGCGGCAGCGCAAGCGAGAAGGCGAGGGCGGTGATCAGCGTGCGCATCGACAAATCCTTATCCTCTTTTCGTCACCCCCGCGAAGGCGGGGGTCCAGCTTTTCTTTCTTTGCGTCTTTGCGCCTTTGCGTGAGATTTTGAAAGACTCACGCAAAGGCGCAAAGGCGCGAAGAATTGAAGGGAAAATGAGCTGGCCCCCCTTCGCGGGGGTGACGGGAATTGGCTTTGCTTGGCCTAGTCCAGCATCGCCGCATCGTCCAGCGCCGCCAGTGCGTCGGCGTCCCCCGGCGGGACGGCGAGGATGCGGCGGGCGAGGGCGAGCGAATGCCCCGCGCGCGCGAAGGCCGCGACCTGCCGCTCGCGGTCCTTCGGATCGTCGGCAGGCCGCACCGCGAACGGGCCGAACCGCCGCCGCCGCGCGAAGCCGATCGCCGCCGCGACCGCCTGCTCGCCCGCTTCGGCGATCGCCTCGCCGCTGTCCGCGTCGGCGATGCCGTCGACGAAGAGCTGCGCCTTCACGCGCCGCAGCCCCAGCCCGCGCCGCGTCATCGCCCCGGCGCGCATCGCGGCATATTGGCGGTCGTCGAGGAAGCGCAGCCGCTCCATCCGGTCGGCCACGGCCTCGCACGCCGTCCTGGCGTCACGGTCGTCAACCCACTCGGATTCCCGGATTTTCCGCTCCAGATAGCGCGTTAATTTTGCCCGGCTCGTCGCGAATCGCGCGACATAGGCGAGCGCCAGTTCGTCGAGCCTGGCTGCGTCCAGCGGTTTACGGGAACGGTCGGACGGATCGCGGCGGGACACCATGCCATGTTTATGCCACAGTCGGGCCTGATTGAGAACGACCAGAGCCGCCATATCGGGCATCAAAGCCCGGAAATGGGCCAATTTGTTTAACCTGACCGGGATCGCGCAGCGCAGACATGGCTCAAAAGGATGACATGATCGTTGCAGCGCGTCCCGACAGCCGGGATTCGCGACGCCTTATGACCGAAAATTCCGCCCCCGCGGTGGAGGATCTCGTCCCCACCCCGACCCATTGCGACCAGCCGCGCCGTTTTTCGGACTTCGCCACCGTCGGCGAAGCGCTCGACTATGCCGCAAGCGGCACGCGCGGGCTCAATTTCCACGATCCGCGCGGCAAGCTGATCCGTCCCTATCCCTATCGCGAGCTCAAGGCCGACGCGCTGACCGCCGCCTATCGCCTTGTCGCCGCGGGCGTCCGGCCCGGTGAACGCATCGCGCTGATTGCCGAGACCGGCCCCGAATTCGCCGCGCTCTTCTTCGGCACCATCTACGCCGGCGCCTGGCCGGTGCCGCTGCCGCTGCCGACCAGCTTCGGCGGGCGCGAATCCTATGTCGGGCAGCTCGTCGTCCAGCTCACGAGCTGCGACCCGAAAATGCTGTTCTTCCCGCCCGAAATCGCCGCGATGGCGACCGAGGCCGCCGAGCAGCGCGGTGTGGCGCCGATGGACTGGAGCGCGTTCGCGACGCGCGCCGCCCCCATCGCCGAACTTCCCGAGCAAAAGACCGGCGAAACCTGCTATCTCCAGTACAGCAGCGGCTCGACGCGCTTCCCGCACGGCGTCGCGGTGACGCATGGCGCGCTGCTCAACAATCTCGCCGCCCATTCGCACGGCATGCATGTGCAGGACAGCGACCGCTGCGTGTCGTGGCTGCCCTGGTATCACGACATGGGCCTCGTCGGCTGCCTGCTCTCGCCCGTCGCCAATCAGGTGTCGGTCGATTATCTCAAGACCGAGGATTTCGCGCGCCGCCCGCTCGCCTGGCTCGACCTGATCAGCCGCAACCAGGGCACGACGCTCAGCTACTCGCCGACCTTCGGCTACGACATCTGCGCGCGCCGCGTGTCGAGCCAGACGCATGTCGCCGACCGCTTCGACCTGTCGCGCTGGCGCGTGGCGGGCAACGGCGCCGACATGATCCGCCCCGACGTGATGCAAAGCTTCGTCGATGCCTTTGCCGACGCGGGGTTCAAGGCCAGCGCCTTCCTACCGAGCTACGGCCTTGCCGAGGCGACGCTCGCGGTCAGCATCATGCCGCCGGGCGAAGGCATCGTCGTCGAGCTGGTCGAGGAAACCGAGCTGTCGGGCGCCTCGACCGACGCCGGCCGCCCGACCCGCTACCGCGCGATCGTCAACTGCGGCCGCGCGGCGCGCGACATGGTGATCGAGGTCCGCGACGAGGCGGGCAACGTCCTGCCCGACCAGACCGTCGGCAAGGTGTGGTGCACCGGCCCGTCGCTGATGACCGGCTATTACCGCGATCCCGAGGCGACCGCCGCCTGCATGGCGGACGGCTGGCTCGATACCGGCGATATGGGTTATTTGTCGGACGGTTACATCTATATCGTCGGCCGCGCCAAGGACATGATCATCATCAACGGCAAGAATCACTGGCCGCAGGACATCGAATGGGCGGTCGAACAGCTTCCCGGTTTCAAGTCGGGCGACATCGCCGCCTTTGCGATCACCACGCCGGGGGGCGAGGAAACCCCCGCGGTGCTGGTCCAGTGCCGCACCAGCGACGACGCCGAACGCATCGCGCTGCGCGAGACGATCCGCGACCGCGTCCGCGCGATCACCGGCATGAACTGCCTGATCGAACTGATCCCGCCGCGCACCCTGCCGCGCACCAGTTCGGGCAAGCTCAGCCGCTCGAAAGCGCGCGCGCAATATCTGGCGGGTGAAATCCAGCCGCTGGCGATCGCGGCCTAGCCCACGCGCGATGCCAGCGGGATCGCCCCGGAATTGATCCGGGGGCTCTTTCGCGCAGCGCCGGATCAATGGATCCCGGATCAAGTCCGGGATGACGAGAGGCTGGAAACGAGCGAAAGCGGGCAAGATATCCTCCCCGGCCCGGGGAGGGGGACCACCGAAGGTGGTGGAGGGGGCTGGCGGCCTGACGCGGCGCTGCGCGAGGACGCGAGCCCCCTCCGTCAGCGCTTCGCGCTGCCACCTCCCCGCAAGCGGGGAGGATTTTCTATGTCCGCACACCACCCCGAAACCGACGCCGCTCGTGGCTATGTCGCCAGCATCGCCTTCTTCACCACCCGCTTCGCAGGCTTCGGACGCCGGAACCAGAAGGTCCACACCGCGAAGCTGCCGAGCATCGTCAGCGACAAGCCCGAAATCGTCATCACCAGCCGCCACGGCAGCCCGCCGATCTTGGCGGCGTGGATGGGGAAGGCCTTGTTGAAGGCCTGCGCGCCGCTCGGCATCGCGAGCGCGTCGCGCGCGCCGAGCAGCTTGCCGGTCGCGGCGTCGAACCACAAGGTCGAGCGGCCGTTGGGCAGCCATTCGGCCTGCTGGCGCATCCTCAGCATGATCGGATCGCCAGCCTTGCGCGGCAGGCTGAGGATGCGGAACTCGGCATCGGGGAAGCGGCGGCGCGCCTCGGTCAGCATCGCGGCATAGTCGGGCTGCGCGGCGAGCGGCCCGCTCGCGTATTTCGGCGGCTTCATCGCCCTGGCGGCGGCGGCGGGCGAGCCGAAGGGCGCGATCATCGCCATCGCGAAAGGCTGAAAGATCATCATCGTGCCGGTGACGACCGACAGCAGGAGCAGCGGGGCGGCGACGATGCCGAGGTCGCGGTGATGCGTGACGATCGCCGGACGGCTCATCCGCTTCGGCCAGAGCCGGAAGGAGAAAGTGCGCCGCGTCCGCCACCACAGGATCGCGCCGCTGATCACGAAGAAGATCCCGCAAAGCCCCGCGATGCCGATCACCCATTCACCGCTGTCACCCGCGAAGAGGTGGTGGTGGAAATCGAAGATCCAGAGCTCGGGCCGCTCCCACTGGCTCGCCCAGCGGGTGACAATCTCGCCCGACTGGCTGGCATAGGCGCCCGCTTCCTTGCCGAGACGGAGCTGGTGGAGCCCGAAGCGCTCGTCGGCATAGATGATGCCCTGCGCGCCCGGCGTCGCCATCAGCCGCTCGGTCGCGGCGGCAACGGTCGGCAGGTCGCCGCGCAGCGCGTCGCCGCTATGGGGCAGGGCGATCCAGCTGGTTTCATGGAGCAGGATCGTGCCCGACAGGCCCATGAGCGCGAGCACGAGGCCGATCAGGCCGCCGGTCCAGCGGTGGAGCGTGTCGAGCAACTGCATCATCAGAACCGGTAATCCCACCCCAGCGTGAAGGTCCGCCCGCGGCCCGCGAAATAGGCCGCGACCGGCGCGTCGGTCGCTTCGCGCGTATCGCTCGAATAGTCGATATAGAATTTGTCGAACAGATTCTGCACCGACAGGCTCAGCCCGCCGAAGCCGGTCTGATAGCGCAGGCTGGCATCGGTGATGACGTAGCCGCCGAAATTATTGAGCGGGCTGGGGTTCGCCTTGCCGTGGAAGTCGCGCTTCAGGAAGAATTGCGTCTGCACGAGCGCCGAGACGGGCCCCTTGTTGTAGCTGGCGTTGAGGTTCAGGCGGTCGGGCGAGATGTTGCTGCCGTCGAGGTCGGTGTCGACGATCCCGTCGGGATTGGTGCTGTCGCTGTCGTAGCGGCCCTTGAGATGAGCATAGCCGACCCCGACTTTCAGCCCGTCGACCGGCAGCGCCACGCGCAGGTTGATCTCGAGGCCCTGGATCTCGACACGCTGACGCTGGACGTCGAAGATGCGGTCGGGGCGGGCGATGAGGAGCTGGCCCTTGTCGCTCGACGACCAGAAATAGGTCGCGCTCGCGTCGAGCGGGCCGCGCTTCAGCTCGACGCCGATCTCGCGGTTGTTCGAGACGATCGGCGAGATGTCGAGATAATTGTCGATGTCGATGCCCGCGGTCTTCACCGCGCGGGTGATGCGGCCGATGTCGGGGACGGTGAAGCCCTCGGCATAGCTCGCATAGACGCGGATGCCCTGCCATGGCTCGACGATGATGCCGCCGTTGATCAGAAGGTCGTCGAACTTGGGCTTGCCGCCCGCGACGTCGACGCCGCCATAGGTCGAAAGGCCGCAATTGGTGGTGACGGTCGCGGTGCAGGCGACATAGGTGGTCGAGGCGAGGGTGTGATAATCGTCGATCTTGATCTTCACATTTTCCCAGCGCACTCCGCCCGCTAGGCGGACGAGCCCATCGAACAGCTTGAGGTTCGCCTGGCCGAAGGGGGCGAGGCTGCGGAAATCGCTCGGCGGCACCCAGACACGGCCGGTGGCGATCAGCGCCTGCTCGGTCTTGTCGACGAGCGCGTCGAAGCCGAGGGTGACGGTCAGCGCCTCGAAGCCCGGGACCGCGCGCTCATAGCTGAATTTGGCGCCGAGCTTGCGGCTGCGGTTCTGCGACTGGTCGAACAAGGTGCCTTGCGGCGCGAAGGCCGGGTCCTGGAAGGTCGCGATCGGGTCGATCTCGCCGCCGAAGGTGTCGCGGCTGCGGTTGAAGAAGATCTGGCTGACGAAATTGCCGCCGCCAAGGTCGGTATCGGTCAGCGACAGCGCGACGCTTTCGGTGCGGTTCCGTGCCGGCTCGCCCGGCGGATCGCCGCGCACCGCGCTCGTCGGAATGCCGAGCGCGCGGTTGCCCGCGACCGCGACATAATCGCCGTCGCCCTTGAGCTCGTAGCGGCTGGCGATCAGGTCGAGCCGCGCGGTCGGCGACAGCTCATAGCCGAGACGCGCGAAGAGCGAGAGGGTCCGCGAATCCTGCGTCTCGCCCTGCGTCAGGTTGAGCCCGACGCGGCGTCCCTCGCCATCGTAGAAGGCGCCGCGCTTTTCCCACGCCGCGCCGAAGGTCGCGTCGAAGCGGCCGGCCTTATACTGGACGAGCCCCGCGACCTTGCCGCCGAGCCCGTCGCCCGAGAAACCGTCGTCCGCAGTGCCCTGCAGCAGGAAACGGCCGCCGAGCCCCTCTTCCTTTGGCGCGCCGACGGTGACCTGGTTGACGATGCCGCCGGTGCCGCCGATCCCCTGCAGGGCGTTCGATCCATAGATCAGCTCGACGCGGTCGACGAAGAAGCCGTCGATCGTGAAGCCGTCGCGGCTACCGTCGCGCATCGGGGTCGATTGCGGAATGCCGTTGATCGCGTAGAGCGGCGAGCGCCCGCGCAGCGATTCGCCCGAGCCCGACAATTTCTGCCGCGTCGGCGAGAAGCTGGGGGTGAGGTTCGAGACTGCGTCGGTCACCGACCCCGAAATCGCGAGCTGCTGATCGAGCGTGTCCTTGCCGATCAGGTCGATCGTCAGCGGCAGCGCATTGGGCGGCAGGATCGTGCGCGCGGCGGTGACGACGATGCTGTCGTCGCGCGGTGCGCTGTCATCGACGGGCGCGGTGTCCTGCGCGAAGGCGGGGACGGAAAGCGCGCTCGAAAGCAGCGCCGCGACGATCCATTTGCGATTCATTCTCGACTCCTGTCGAGACGGGCCGCTAGTGCGACACATTCGCAAATGCAAGAGGATTTCAGCAATCGGCTATCGACCGGAGGCGGACCTATCATCCGGCGCTGAGAGAATGGATCCCGGATCAAGTCCGGGATGACGAAAGTTTATTGGCGGCAGGCGAGCGGCAGTTTTCATCCCCAACTTCGTCATTCCCGCGAAAGCGGGAACCCAGAGCGTGCGTCGGCCGACTCCTCACTGGGTTCCCGCTTTCGCGGGAATGACAAAGATTTGGGAACGTCTGCTCCCCATCCCAATGCCGACATCGCCGTATCGGGGTGACGCTGCTCCCCAAACCGCGCTATCACGCTCCCGATGCGGGAAAAGGAACTACGCTTCGCCCTGATCTGCTACGGCGGCATCAGCCTCGCCGTCTATATGCACGGCATCACCAAGGAGGTCTGGCGGCTGTCCGCGGCGTCGCGCGCCTTTCACGAAGGCGCGGCGCAGGTGGGGTCGGGCCGCGTCTATGGCGAATTGCTCGCGGCGATCACGGAGCGGAGCGGGGTCAAGCTGCGCGTGCTCGCCGACATCGTCGCGGGGGCGAGCGCGGGCGGGATCAACGGCATCTTCCTCGCGCGCGCGATCGCCGGCGGCCATTCGCTCGACCCGCTGACCGAGCTGTGGCTGAAGGACGCCGACGTCGACAGCCTGCTCGACCCCGACGCGCGGCCGTTGTCGGCGGCGACCAAATTCTGGGCGGTGCCGATCGCCGGCTGGGCGATGAAGCGGCGCGGCAACGTCATCGACCGCACCGTGGGCGAAACCGCGCAGGGCGAGGTGCGCGCGAAGCTGTCGCGCTTCGTCCGCGCGCGCTGGTTCGAACCGCCTTTCGGGGGCGAGACCTTCTCGGGCCTCCTGCTCGACGCGTTCGACGCGATGGACGCGGGTCCGAAAGGACCGGCGCTGGTGCCCGCGGGCCAGCCGGTCGACCTGTTCGTGTCGGTCACCGATTTCGCGGGGCACAGCGCCCCCCTGTCGCTCAACAGCCCGCCGCGCGTCACCGAGCAGGAGCATCGGCTGATGCTGCATTTCCGGCAGGATGCGCGCGCGGACAAAAGCCTCGACGACGACGTGCCGGGGCTCGTCGCCGCGGCGCGCGCGACCGCGAGCTTTCCGGGTGCCTTTCCGCCCTTCACGCTGCGCGAGCTCGACCGGGTGCTCCACACGCGCCGACTCGCCTGGCCGGCCCGCGATGCCTTCATTCGCACCCAGCTTCCCGCCGGCGGCGAGGCCGACCCCGCCGATCGCGTGCTGATCGACGGATCGGTGCTCGCCAACGCGCCGTTCCGGCCCGCGATCGCGGCGCTCAAGCAGCGTCCGGCGCGGCGCGAGATCGACCGGCGCTTCGTTTATATCGACCCTAAGCCCGATTACCGCTCGATCAGCTTCGGCAAGCCCGGCGAAGCGGCGGACGGCGGGGCGGGGGACGGGGATGCGAAGCTGCCGGGCTTTCTCTCGACGATTCTCGGCGCGCTCTCCGAAATCCCGCGCGAACAGCCGATCCGCGAGAATGTCGAGGCGATCGAGGCCATGTCGCGCCGCATCCGCCGGATGCAGCATGTCGTCGACGCGATGAAGGTCGAGGTCGAGGAACAGGTCGCCGCGCTGTTCGGCACGACCTTCTTTCTCGACACGCCGACCCCGGCGCGGCTGCAGAAATGGCGTGCCAAGGCGCAGGACCAGGCGGCGACGCGCGCGGGCTTCGCCTTTGCGCCATACGGCCACCTCAAGCTGTCGGCGATCGTCGAGGAACTGGTCGGCGTCGTCGACCGGCTCGCGCCGCCCCAGGGCGATATCCACCGCCGCAATCGCCGCGCCGCGATCTGGGACGAGGTCCGCGCACGCGGGCTCGACCGGCTGTCGGGGCGCCGCGGCGCGGGGGCGAGCGACGATGCGGTCGATTTCTTCCGCAGTCATGACCTCGGTTTCCGCATTCGCCGCCTGCGCTTCCTCGCGCGCGAACTCGACCGGGTGGTCGAGGCCAAACGCGACGCCCGCGATCCCGCCTGCGACGCGATGCGCGAGGCGATCTTCACCGCGCTCGGCCTCTATCTCGAGCGCCAGAACGATAGCTGGCTTGCCGGCATCGACGTGCCCGCCGATGCCGATGCGGGGCAATGGCTCGACGGCATCGCGGCGCACCGCGACCTGATCCGCGCCGATGCCGAGGGCGATGCGTTCGTCGCCGAAGCGCTCGGCGGGCTGCCCAAGGACGACCGGCGCACGCTGCTGCTCGCCTATCTCGGCTACCCCTTCTACGACATCGCGACCTTGCCGCTGCTGCAGGGCGAGGGGTTCGACGAGTTCGATCCGATCAAGATCGACCGCATCTCCCCCTCCGACGCGACCGCGATCCGCACCGGCGGCGCGGCGGCGATGCTGAAGGGGGTCGAGTTCAACAGCTTCGGCGCCTTCTTCAGCCGCGCCTATCGCGAGAACGACTATCTCTGGGGGCGGCTCCACGGCGCCGACCGATTGTGCGACATCGTGTCGAGCAGCGTGACCGGCGAGCGCGCCCTGCCCGCCGAAGACCTCGCGGCGATCAAGCGGCGGGCGTTCCACGCGATATTGGATGAGGAAGAGGAACGGCTGCCGAAGGTGAAGGCGCTGATCGACGAGTTGCGGGGGGAGATTGGCTAACCCCTTCCTTGTCATCCCCGCGAAAGCGGGGACCCAGAGCGTGCGTCGGCTGACCCCACTCCTGGGTCCCCGCTTTCGCGGGGATGACAATGTCGGGAATGTCCTGGGCGTTTGCGACGGCTCACTCCGTCAGATCGTCCCACATGTCCTTGATGCGGCCGAAGAATCCCTGGCTTGCGGGGCATTCGTCGCCGGTTTCGGTCTCGCGAAACGCTTGCAGCAATTCCTTCTGCTTGGCGCTGAGCTTCGTCGGCGTCTCGACGTCGATCTGGACGACGAGGTCGCCGTGGCCGCGGCCGTTGAGGACTGGCATACCGGCGCCGCGCTGGCGGAGCTGCTTGCCCGACTGGATGCCGGTGGGAATAGTGATCTCGTGCTTCTTGCCGTCGAGCCCCGGGATGGTGATGCATCCGCCGAGCGCCGCGGTGGTGAAGCTGATCGGCGCGCGGGTGAACAGCGTCGTGCCTTCGCGCTCGAACACCTTGTGCCGCGCCATGTGGAGAAAGATGTAGAGGTCGCCCGGCGCCGCGCCGCGCGCGCCGCTCTCGCCTTCGCCCGACAGGCGGATGCGGGTGCCCTCGTCGACCCCCGGCGGGATGGTGACGGTCAGCGTCTTGCGCCGGTCGACGCGGCCTTCACCGTGGCAGCTATTGCAGGGGTCGGCGATGACCTCGCCCGCGCCCTGGCAGGTCGGGCAGGTGCGCTCGACCATGAAGAAACCCTGCTGCGCGCGCACTTTGCCGTGGCCGGCGCAGGTCGAGCAGCGATTGGTCGAGGTGCCGGGCTTCGCGCCCGACCCGTCGCACGCGTCGCAGCGCGCGGCGACGTCGACCTGAATCTCGCGCGAGCAGCCGGTGAAGGCGTCCTCGAGCTTGATTTCCATGTCGTAGCGCAGGTCGGCGCCGCGCGCGGGGCCGCGCTGCTGCTGGCGCCCACCGAACGCCGATCCGAAGATCGATTCGAAGATGTCGCCGATGTCGCCGAAATCGGCGCCGCCCGCGCCGCCGAAGCCGCCCGCGCCATTGACACCTTCCTTGCCGAAGCGGTCGTAGGCGGCGCGCTTCTGCGGATCCTTCAGGCAGTCATAGGCTTCGTTGATCGCCTTGAAGCGCGCCTCGCTGTCGCCGCACCCCGGATTCTTGTCGGGGTGATATTGCATCGCGAGCTTGCGATACGCCGACTTCAGCGTCTTGTCGTCGGCGGTGCGCTCGACTTCCAGCAGTTCGTAATAATCGATGTCGAGCGACATTCTTCAAAACCCCCTCAACCCCGCCGCGCCCGAAGGCCCGGCGGGGAGAGCTTCCGTCTTACTTCTTGTCGTCTTCGACTTCCGAGAATTCGGCGTCGACGACATCTTCGTCGGCCTTGGTCTCGCCAGCGTCGGCGGCGGGGGAGGCCGCGGCCTGCTGTTCCTTTTCATAGATCGCCTGGCCGAGCTTCATCGCGACCTGCGCCAGCGCCTGCGACTTTTCGGTCATCGCGGCGGGATCGCCGCCTTCAACCGCCGTCTTGGCTTCGGCCACCGCCGCCTCGATCTCGCTCTTGAGGCCCGCATCGACCTTGTCGCCATGCTCTTCGAGCTGGCGTTCGGTCGTGTGGATCAGGCTTTCGGCGTTGTTCTTCGCCTCGGCCGCCTCGCGGCGCTTCTTGTCCTCTTCGGCGAACTGCTCGGCGTCCTTGACCATCTGGTCGATGTCCGCATCGCTGAGCCCGCCCGAGGCCTGGATCTTGATCTGCTGCTCCTTGCCGGTGCCCTTGTCCTTGGCGTGGACCGACACAATGCCATTGGCGTCGATGTCGAAGGTCACCTCGATCTGCGGCACGCCGCGCGGCGCGGGCGGGATGCCGACGAGGTCGAACTGGCCGAGCATCTTGTTGTCGGCCGCCATTTCGCGCTCGCCCTGGAAGACGCGGATCGTCACCGCCGACTGATTGTCGTCGGCGGTCGAATAGACCTGCGACTTCTTGGTCGGGATGGTGGTGTTGCGGTCGATCATGCGCGTGAACACGCCGCCCAGCGTCTCGATGCCGAGGCTCAGCGGAGTCACGTCGAGCAGCAGCACATCCTTGACGTCGCCCTGCAGCACGCCCGCCTGGATCGCGGCGCCGATCGCGACGACCTCATCGGGGTTGACGCCGGTGTGCGGTTCCTTGCCGAAGAAGTCCTTCACGACCTCGCGCACGCGCGGCATACGCGTCATGCCGCCGACGAGCACGACCTCGTCGATCTCGCTGGCGCTGACGCCGGCGTCCTTGATCGCCTTCTTGCAGGGTTCGAGCGTGCGCTTGATCAGATCCTCGACCAGCTTTTCGAGGTCGGCGCGGGTGATCGTCTTGACGAGGTGCTTCGGCCCGTTGGCGTCGGCGGTGATGAAGGGCAGGTTGACCTCGGTCGACTGCGCGGTCGACAGCTCGATCTTCGCCTTCTCCGCGGCTTCCTTCAGCCGCTGCAGCGCCAGCTTGTCGCTGCGCAGGTCGATGCCTTCGTCCTTCTTGAAGCCGTCGGCGAGATATTCGACGATCTTGCTGTCGAAATCCTCGCCGCCGAGGAAGGTGTCGCCGTTGGTCGATTTCACCTCGAACACGCCATCGCCGACTTCGAGGATCGAGATGTCGAAGGTGCCGCCGCCAAGGTCATAGACCGCGATCGTCTTGTTCTCGGTCTTGTCGAGGCCATAGGCGAGCGCGGCCGCGGTCGGCTCGTTGATGATGCGCAGCACCTCGAGGCCGGCGATCTTGCCCGCGTCCTTGGTCGCCTGGCGCTGCGCGTCGTTGAAATAGGCGGGAACGGTGATCACCGCCTGCTCGACCTTCTCGCCGAGAAAGGCCTCGGCGGTTTCCTTCATCTTCTGGAGGATATAGGCGCTGATCTGCGACGGCGAATAATCCTCGCCGCCCGCCTTGACCCAGGCATCGCCGTTGGTGCCCTTGGCGATGGTGTAGGGGACGAGCTCCATGTCCTTCTTGGTCATGGGATCGTCGAAGCGGCGGCCGATCAGGCGCTTGACCGCGAAGATGGTGTTCTCGGGGTTGGTGACCGCCTGGCGCTTCGCCGGCTGGCCGATCAGCCGCTCGCCGTCCTTGGCGAAGGCGACGATCGACGGCGTCGTGCGCGTGCCTTCGACATTTTCGATAACCTTGGGTTTTCCGCCTTCCATCACCGCGACGCAGCTGTTCGTGGTGCCGAGGTCGATCCCGATCACTTTTGCCATGGGTATGTTCGTCCTTGTTGCTTCCTTCGGCGCCCTGAAAAGGCACGCCGTGCGTTGATTTGATGGGGGCGATATAGGTGCGCTTTGCCTTGGCACAAGGGTTTTGACGGCGTATCTGGGACAGGAAAATTGACGCATTCCGGGAGTCCCAAGCATCATGAAGCCATTCGCAATAGCCGCGCTCGCCGCCACCGCGCTCACGTTGACCGCGTGCGAGAAGAATCTGGGCGCGGGACAGCCGCTCAACGTCGTCGCGGGCTATATCCAGATGGGAGCGACGCCCGACAGCCCCGCGGCGGGCTATTTCACCGTCGAGGGCGGGCCGCGCGACGTCGAGCTGGTCGCGGTGACCGCCGACCTCGCCCAACGGGTCGAGATGCACGAAAGCGTCAAGGAAAACGGCGTCGTGACGATGAAGCCGCTCGCCGCCGCCGTCGTCCCGGCGAAGGGCAAGCTCGAATTCAAGCCCGGCGGCAAGCATCTGATGATCTGGCACATCAACGGCGCCGCGGTGCGCGCGGGCAAGCTGCCGATGGCCTTCGTCTTCACCGACAACGACAATGAGCGCATCCTGTTCGACCTGCCGATCAAGCCGGCGCCGAATGCGAGCGCCGACGGGATGGCCGGCATGGACCATGGCTCGATGGATATGAGCGGCGGCAAGACCGGGACGGACGCGGCGAAGAAATAGGCCGAAGTGCCGCGCCCTTCGCGCCCCCTCACCACCGGAGAAATCGCGCTCGCCCGCAGCGTCTTCGGCGAGGCGATCGATTATACGCGGGTGCGGGTGCGCCATTATAAATGGATTTTCTTCCAGCCGCGCCGGATCGTCATGGCGCCGATGGGCGACCTGCATTTCCACCCGAAGGGCGGCGTCTATTGCGACGACTTCTCCTGCCCCGCGGGCGGGCAGGCCGAGGAACTGGCGGCGAAGGGGCTGTTCCTTCACGAGATGACTGTCTAACGGAAAAGTAACGCACAACTGGGAAACTGGGTTAATTCTAGGAGTTGTGTGTGACCGATGCCATTATCTACATCCGATTTTCCACCAAGCGGCAGGAGAAGGGGTTCTCCAAGGAACGCCAGCTTGAGGAGTGCCAAGCCTTCTGCCAGCGCAAGGGCTGGGATGTAGTCCAAATTATTGAAGATTTGGGTCAGTCCGCGTGGAAGGGCCATCACCTCAGCATCGGCAATCTCGGTAAATGGCGCAGGAGCGTCGATGCCGGGGACGTTCCGGCAGGCACCATTCTCGTCGTCCACAAGCTCGACCGGCTCAGTCGCCTCGAACCCCGCGTCACCCAGCGATGGATGGAAGACCTTTGCGACCGGGGCATTAAGATCGCCACCGTCGATGGCGACCGCATATTCGATGATGCCTATCTCCGGGGGCCGATGGCGCTGATGGGCATCATGGAAATCGTGATGCACGCCACCGTCAATCACACGGAGAGCGAGAAAAAGAGCCAGCTCATCACGGACGCGTGGCGGCGAAAGCAGCAGCTAACCCGGCAGGGCAAAGTGCTCTCCGCCAAGCCGCCAGCATGGATCAAGGTTGTCGGCGAGCGGATCGACAAGGATCAGGATTATCGACGCTATGAACTGATCCCGGAACGGGTCGCCGTCCTCAAACAGATATATGAATGGGCAGCGGACGGGATCGGCTATTGGGGCATCGCCAAGCGGCTCAACGAACGCGGCGTTCCAAGCTGGGGCAAAGGCCGCGCCACCACGACACGCAAAGGCTGGGGCTGGAGCTATGTCGGCATCCTCCTCAAGCATCCCGCTGTCGAAGGCGAATATCATCCGGCGCAGGTGACCGAGAGCGGGAAGCGCCGGAAAACCGGCGAACGGATCGAGAATGTCTTTCCGCGCGCCGTCGATGCTGATCTTGTTGCCCGTGCTCGCGCCAGCGCGTCCAAACGATGGCAAACGCGCTCAGGACGACATGCCCCCTATGCGCGCAACCTTTTCTCGACATTGGTCCGGTGCCGACATTGCGGTGGCCTGATGGCGATGCGCGGGCGGGCAAAGACCGACAGCAAATATTCCTATCTCCAATGCGACAGCGCCGCCCGTCATACCGGATGCGGATATACGCAGTTTTTCAACTACCGGATTTTCGAGGCAGCGGCGCTCGACGCCATGCTCCACCTCGCGCTCGATGAAAGGTTCTTCCAGCGCGAGGACCTGTCAGGCCCGCTTGCTATCCGTGTCGCGGAACTGAACCGCGCCATCGAGAACAAGAAGGCCGAGGCGAAACGGCTGGTCAGGAAGATGGCAAAGTTTGACGAGGACGATCAGGACGAGTTCGACGAGGAGTTGCGGGCCGTAAAGCGCGACCAGCGCGCGCTGGAAAAGGAATGCGCGCAGGTGACGCGCGATCTTGAGGCGGCGCGCGGGCATCTCGCCCCGAACGTCCACCTTCAACGAGTGTGGGAGGTGCGGGACGCGATAGCGGGTGATAGCGACGAAGAGGCGATGCGCGATGCCCGCCTCAAAGTGCGTGAAGCGATCCGCAATGTCGTCGATGGCGTATGGTGCGATCCCGTGGACAAGATCGGCGACCGCGAGGTGCGGACGCTCACCCTTTTGCTGGCGGGCGGCGCAGCGGGTATCAAGTTCGACAATGAGGGCAACACGGTCGGAACCTTCAATTTCCTGCCGGAACTGGCCGCTGGAGGGCAGTCCTACACGCTTCGCGACGGCACGGTCGTCACCACCAACGCGGAGGCATTGCGCGATGCCCTCCTCAATCGCCCGGCTTCCGCATCGGCGACCGAGGACGAGATTGTCGACGCCAATGCCGCCCGACGCGAAGCCGCCGCGCGCTTGGATGGCGCGTTGAAGCGGGGCAAGCGCAACCGGGCCGCGTAGTCCGCGCTGCCCCTGCGCGGGTCACGCAGGGCCAAGGGCGCTCCGGGCGTAGCTCAAGTTACCCGGCTTTCCCGACACCCCTCACAGGGGCGCTTTGACCCTGCCGCCCCATTTGACCTTTCGGCAACATGGCGCTTGATCGGATGGCCTCAACAGAAGGAGGCACGACATGCGACAGGAATATCGAGATCGGACGGGAATGTTGCGCGGATGGCGGGAAGCGTCTGCGGGTCGCATCAATGGCCGGGATCGAACGGGCTATCTCGTCGGCTGGTATGATCCGGCGCATGACGAAACCCGCGATCGCACGGGGCGGTTTGTCGGAACCGGCGATATGTTGGCTGCTTTGATACTGTCCGTTTGACGGTCAGGGCTTCGAGCAACCGCCCTTACACTGGACCCATCTCGTTCCTTTTCTTCCAGCCACTTATCAATTCATTTAGCCGTCGCTATCTATAGGTCGAATGCTGGCATCACGGGACCAGCACGGAATAGGTTCGACGGGGGGTTATGTCTGAATATCTGCCAATCCAAGCGCACTACCATGCCCATCGTCTGACCGTCGCTGGAACCGCAGAAGACGCCTTCACCCGGTCGCTGACCTCCGCCCGAGTCGAAATGAACCCGCATCAGGTCGATGCCGCCCTGTTTGCGTTGAAGGCACCATACGCCAAAGGCGTGCTTCTGGCCGATGAGGTCGGCCTAGGCAAAACGATCGAGGCTGGCCTCGTTATGTCCCAGAAATGGGCCGAGCAGAAACAGCGCATTTTGCTCGTCGTCCCCGCGTCGCTCCGCAAGCAGTGGCAGCAGGAGCTGTTCGACAAATTTTCGCTGCGAAGCCACATCCTCGAAGCGAAAACCTACAACGATCTGCGAAAGGCCGGGAAAACGCGGCCCTTCGAGATCGGCGGCGGCATCCTCATCAGCTCCTATGAATTTGCTGCGCGCAAGGCCGAGGAAATCCGCGCTGTCCTATGGGATCTGGTGGTTTTCGACGAAGCCCATCGTCTTCGCAACGTCCATCGCAACAACACCGCGAAGGGCGCAAAGGCGTTGAAACAGGCGACCGACGGTGTCTTCAAGATATTGTTGACTGCGACCCCGCTCCAAAATTCGCTGATGGAATTGTTCGGCATCGTGTCGATGATCGACGATACCCATTTCGGCGGAGAAAACGCCTTCCGCGCGCAATATGCCGGTGCCGCCGCGACACCCGCCTCGCAGGAGATGCTGCGCGAGCGATTGACCCCGATATGCCATCGAACCTTGCGCCGTCAGGTTCAGGAAGCCGGACATATCAATTTCCGCCAGCGCAACGCCGTGACATTCCAGTTCGAGCCATACGATCAGGAAACCAGGCTCTACGAAATGTTGTCGGAGTATCTCCAAGACCCCGGTACGATCGCCTATGGCGGCAAGAGCAACGCGCTCGTCGTATTGCAGGCGCGCAAAAGCCTTGGTTCGTCCACGTTCGCGGTGGCCCGGTATCTCGATACGCTGCTGGAACGGCTCCGCCGGAAGCAATCCGCTTCGCCCGACATGACCGATGATTTCGAGGACACGTTCGACGAGGAGCGCGAAACCCTCAACGGTGACGATGGCGGCGATGATGATGATGCCGATGATTTCGTGGACCCGGTTCAGCTCGCCAACGAGATCGCGCTCGTCGAAGCCATGCGCGATCTCGCGCAGGAGATCGGCGTCAACGCGAAGGGCGAAAAGCTTATCAACAACCTGCCCGAAGTGCTCGATCAGATCGAAGCGAAGGGCGGTAAGCGCAAGGCCGTGATCTTCACCGAAAGCGTCCGCACGCAGAAATATCTGAGCCAGTTGCTCACGGACAACGGCTATGCGGGCCAGATCGTGCTGATGAACGGCTCGAACAATGATGACGAGAGCAAGGCCATCTATAATGCGTGGAAGGAGCGCCACGCGGGCACCGATCGCATATCGGGATCAAAAACGGCGGATATGAATGTCAATCGGCACGCAAAAGGGACCCCCGATCGGCGTCGAAGAGGGACCCCCCTTTCGGATATGATGATGGCTTGTTGAGGATGGTCTTGCGCTGCGTGCGGCGGAGGGCGGGCGTAGCCCGACCGGAGGCGCGCGCA